>ENA-OQAA01000138-OQAA01000138.1-human-gut-metagenome-genome-assembly--contig:-NODE-138-length-52691-cov-3.835667_pt1 | contig 52691 bp, 59 predicted proteins | sample MGYA00242489_ERZ504515 | MGnify/ENA primary metagenome ERZ504515 (study PRJEB26092, sample SAMD00036237) | human gut metagenome | host: Homo sapiens | study: EMG produced TPA metagenomics assembly of... | reverse complement strand
GTAGTTATTCTTTTTGGCATTGGTAACAACCTGGTTGTTATAAATCTCCGTAAGGAGGACGGAAAAGGGAACATTGTCTATATCCGGTTAATTCTTTTACCTTATTATGTACATGTCATAAGTTCACTGGTTTTTTCTTCATCACTTAAGTTCGTCATATATTTGTGATTCTGGCTGTGATTTCCCAGGTCGTGGCCGGCTTCATAGATTTTTTTTACATCATCGGGGTAGCTTTCCACCCATCCTCCGGTCATGAAGAAGGTGGCTTTTACATTGTGTTTGGCAAGAATGTCAAGAATTGTCTGTGTATCGTCATTGCCCCAGGCAGCGTCAAAACTAATCGCTATCTGAGGTTTTTCGGTTTCTACACAATAAATAGGGAGTTCGAGTCCTCCTGGCGTGCTGCTTACTGTGATGATATCAGGAAGGTAAGCAGCAGCACTAAGAAACAGAAGTCCTGCAAAGGCCAGGGTGACAAGAGCGTGAAAGAATCTTTTCGACAAAATAGAGTCTCCTATGGAAGAGGTTTGCTATTAGTTTATTCCCTCATTTCCATAAAAATGCTGGTGTTCTTCGTATAATTCCTGAAAGAGCTGGGCAAAGGTCCAGAAACAGTTCTGACCGGTGAGCATAGCTTTTAAGGCGACGCGCGGAACCATTCCGCTTTTCATGGCGCCAAGAAGCATGTCCAGGGTTTCTTCCTTAAAATTACACATGACCATAAGTTCCTGAGAAATTTCAGGAAGAATTTCCATGGGTGATAATTTTCTGGACGGAAATCCTTTTACTCCGGCAAGGTAGCCTACCGTCTGGAGAAACTGAGGCGGCGTAACCGGAACCAGGGCAATGCCAAGAGGCAGAAGCGCTTTTTCTACAGCAGCTCTTTTTTCTGAGTTTCCATGGTCATAGTAGAGAATCGTTGGTTTGTGGAGTGTCATGACAGGTCCCCCTTCGTAAATAGTTTGATACTTTCATCATATACTGCCATGGCAAAAAATTCAACGGTTTTTCGGCATTTCTCTTTAGTTGACAATAAGTTGAGAGATTAGTATACTAACAAGTATATAGATTGCGAGGGATGAATTTTGGATAAAATCAGTGTACATCTTCTTGGCAGGCCGTATGTGGAAAAAAATGGTGAAAGAGTGAATTTCCCTTATAAAAAGGCAGAGGGATTCTTCTATTACTTATGTGTAAAAAAAAACGGCTACAAGAGAAGAGATTATATATGTTCTCTGGGGTGCTGACAATGAGAATGTAGGACGTAAAAATTTAAGAGAAGCTGTATATCAGATAAAAAAACTTTTGGGAAAAGAGGTTTTGCTCACTGCAGGACATACCAGCATTTCCCTGAATCCTGAGGCTTGCGTAGAGGTGGATTGGGATTCTGTAGATAAAGAAAATATTCTGGACCAGGAGGAAGAGGGATTCCTGGCTCATTTTCATATAAAAAACAGCTATGAGTTTGAAGAGTGGATGGCATCCATGCAGGAACAGTATGATCAGTCCATTCTGGATTCTGCCTCTGAGCTTCTGTCTATGGCAAACTCTGTCAAGGATATGACACAGATTCAGAAATATAGTAATATCCTTTTGAAACATGACCCTTACAATGAAAAACTGTACCAGGAAATTATGGAGATTTATGCTTCCAGCGGTAATTATAATATGGCAATTAAGCTCTACTATGATTTGGAAAAGGTTCTGGATGAAGAACTGGGAGTAGAGCCTTCGGGAGAAATTACAGAACTTTTCCACCGCATTTTTAATGTAAAAGGAAATGTAGCTGTGGAAAACATGAACTGGAATTTACCGTTTATGGGGAGAGCAGAGGAAATCTACCGAATCAGCCAGTGCCTTACAGGAACCGGAAGATGGGAACATCCACAGTGTGTTGCCATTGGAGGAGAAGAGGGAGTGGGGAAGTCAGCTCTTTTGGAAAAGGCAAGACAGATTGTCCGTGGAAATCAGATGATATCCTTTTTTGCCGCCTGCTATCGGGATGAAGCGGATTTTTTCCTGCGTCCCTGGAATGATATTTTCTGGGAAATCCGGCAATGCGCAGAAAATGGTGTTTTAAAAGAGGAGCTTGTACAAAGTGATGATGAAGAAATGAAGCTGGTGCTGAAGGGAACCATTTCTGACGGCGAAGAAAAAATGGGACGGCTTACCTATCAGATTATGGAGCAGGCTGTCTTAAAGGTGTTCCGTAAAATTACAGAACATCACAGAGTGGTGCTGTTTTTTGATGATATTCAATGGATGGACCAGATGAGCTTTCAGCTTTTAAACAGAATTCTTCTGACTATTGGGACTGATAAGATTTTACTCATGTGTACTTACAGTCAGAGCAGCGATACAGAAATTATGGAGGCTCTGGAAAAGCTTACCAGAAAGGATTGCCTCCAGGTGATTAAACTGCAGTCTTTTAACCGGGATGAGACCAATGAAATACTCCATAAATATCTTCCTCAGCTTGATAAGGAAGAGGAGAAAAAAGAAAATATTTATCAGATGACAGATGGAAATGCGTTTTTCCTTATGGAACTTATGAACCTTATCAGAGAAAAAGGCTATACCCTGGAGATTTCTCCAAAAACCACCAATCTGATTAAAGCAAGACTGGCAGGGCTTCCGGAAATTGAAAATGAAGTGCTGGATTGCCTTTCCCTGTTTCCGGAGAAAATCAGTATTGAAGAGTTAGAACTGCTGCTTCCATCTCTTGACCGTCTGAGCCTTCTGCGCGTATTGGAAAAACTTCAGGAACGCCATTTAATTAAGGAGGTTCTGGTTGGATGGAATATTTATTATAAGTTTGTACACAGAATTTTCAGGGAATACCTGTATGAGAGACAAAGTATTGGAAAGCGGCGCATGTATCATCAAATGCTGGCTTCCTATTATGAAGAACAGGTAGAAACCAAACGAAATTTCCAGTGTCTCCCAATGATTATTCACCACTATGAGAAATGCCATAACCAGGTGAAAACCTATGAATATAAAATTCAGTATTTGAAGGAATATTATACGATTATTAATGAAAACTTTCCTGTACTTCATTGGGAGATTGAATATGGTGATGCAGAGTTCGGCGTTACTCAGGGCGCGGCAGAAATGTTAGAACTGGCAGAAGAAGTAATCCGTCTTAGCGATGAGTCTCATCAGGCACAGGAAATGAAAATGGAAATGAACTATGTTAAGGGACGCTATAAAATTGCAGTAGGAGAATATGACACAGGAGTTTCCTGCATCCAAAAAAGTATGGAATTTGCAGAAACTCTTGGAGAAAAAAAGATGCTTCTTAATAACCTGAAGCAGATGATTTTTTATGGGATTCAGGTAGAGGATATGGAGCAGGTGCATACCTATGTACAACGGGGGCTTCAAATGCTGGAAGCGGAAGAAAAAAACAGCGAGGAAAAAGGCGTTTTTATCCGTTTAAAAGGATGGTATCTTCTTCATAAAGGAAATTATCAGGAGGCAGAGCAGGTTCTTTGGGAGGCAATGGAAATTTTCCGGAACTGTGTAAGCGACAGGGAGTATTTCAGTATGAGTATAGCTGCCTGCCAGGGATATCTGGGAGATTTAAGCAGGGCAAAAGGAGATTTTGAAAAAGCAAGAGAATATTATCAGGCTGCCATAGAACTGGGAACAGGAAAGGTTGTTACCAACGGACTGGGACAATTTTATTCCAGCATGGGACAGGTTCTGTATCTGGAAAAACAGTACGAGGAGGCAGACGAGTATCTGGAAAAAGCAGTTTCCTGTCTGAAAAGCCATGGATATTACTGGGGGCTTGAGAGGGCACTGGCTTACAGGGCAATGCTGTTATGGGAAACAGGAAAACAGGAGGAAGCAAAACTCTGCTATGAAGAAAGCTGGAAGATTTCACATAAGATTAAAAATCCTACGACAATCAGCATTCTGAAACAAGTGGAAAATTACATTAATCATTAGAAAAGAATTTTATGCAGACCGGCTTGCTGACAGGTAGCGTCAGGTCTGCATAATTTTTTTGTGGTATCAGTTCACTGTGATAATATAGTAAAAGTGCATGCTTTTTTATTTGTAAAAGTAGAGAAAATGTAGAAAAATATCAAAAAGAGAAAGTGTCTAAAAAATATATTATGCAATATGACATTTATTGACGCTTTTTAGACACCTATATCTGTATACTTTCACATATAATAATTACAGGAAAAGAGGGTGCGCTATGAGCAAAATTACACTTACAGGAAAAGACCTGACACTGGAACAGATTGCAGCAATTTGTCGTGACCATGCGGAGGTGGAACTGGCAGAAGAAGCGAAACAGAATATTCTGGCATCCAGAAAAGTAGTAGATGATTTAGTTGCAGAAGAGAAAGTGGTATATGGAATCACAACTGGATTTGGTAAATTCAGTGATGTGGTAATTTCTCAGGACCAGTGCAAAGAACTTCAGAAAAACTTGATTATTACCCATGCAGTTGGCGCTGGAAATCCATTCCCGGAAGATGTTGCAAGAGGTATCATGCTTCTGAGAGTAAATAACCTGGTAAAAGGATTCTCAGGTATCCGTCTGGAAACCGTAGAAACTATGGTAAATATGCTGAACAAAGGCGTTACGGCATTTATTCCGGAAAAAGGTTCTCTGGGAGCTTCCGGTGACCTGGCTCCACTGTCTCATATGGTTCTGCCAATGCTGGGACTTGGCATGGCTTACTATGAAGGCGAACTGCTTCCAGGAGCAGAAGCTATGAAACGTGCAGGTATTCCTACAATAGAATTATCTGCAAAAGAAGGTCTGGCTTTAAATAATGGTACACAGGCCATGACATCAGCAGGTTCTCTGGCATTATATGATGCTTTGAATTTACTGAAGGTTGCAGATATCGCAGATGCTCTTTGCTTTGAAGCACAGAACGGTGTTGTAGATGCATTAGACCACAGAGTACATGATGTACGTCCACATTCCGGACAGCTTGCAACAGCAAGAAACCTTTTAAGATTACTGGAAGGCAGCAAGAATACTACACGCCAGGGTGAAATCCGCGTACAGGATGCTTATTCCCTGAGATGTTCACCACAGATTCATGGCGCAAGTAAAGACGCAATTAACTATGTATTAGATAAAGTTAATATTGAAATCAATTCTGTAACAGATAACCCGATTATCTTCAAGGAAGACCGTGCAGGTATTTCAGGCGGTAACTTCCACGGTCAGCCAATGGCTCTTAGCTTTGACTTCCTTGGAATCGGCGTAGCTGAACTGGCAAACGTTTCTGAAAGACGTATTGAGCGTCTGGTAAATCCGGCATACAGTGATTTGCCGGCATTCCTCACACCTCATGGTGGAGTTTGCTCAGGCTTCATGATTGTTCAGTATTCAGCAGCAGCATTAGTATCTGAAAACAAAGTGCTGGCTCATCCGGCATCGGTAGACAGCATTCCTTCTTCAGCAGGACAGGAAGACCATGTATCCATGGGTACTATTGCAGCTAGAAAAGCTGGTGAGATTGCGAAAAACGTTAGAAGAGTTCTGGCTATGGAATTGATGGTTGCCTGCCAGGGTATCGACATGAGAGGAAACAAAGGTCTTGGTAAAGGAACACAGGCTGCTTATGATTTAGTCCGTAAACAGGTTGCTACCTTAGACAATGACCGTGAATTATATGGAGATATCAACTACTGTGAAGAAATCATTACAAATGGTTCTCTGATTAAAGCAGTAGAAGAAGCAATTGGCGGAGCAATTGAAACAAAATAAAAAATCTTAGCGAGGGTGCGCTGCAGTTGTTTTTGGAGAGGGACCCCTTTGGCAGCTGCAGCTAACAAAAAAAGAGGGAGGTTTATTTATGGAAAATTTACTTAATCCTGTAATTGTGGCAGTGTTGCTTCTGTGCGTACTCTGCCTGTTAAAAGTAAACGTATTATTGTCCATGTTAGTTTCACTGTTTGTGGCAGGTCTGATTGGTGGACTGCCGCTTGTTGGTGATGATAGTATTATGAGTTCTGTAATTGCCGGATTCAGTGGTAATGCAGAAACAGCACTGGCATACGTACTGCTTGGTACTTTTGCCTCTGCTATGGCTTATACCGGTATCACAGAAATCCTTTCCAAAAAAATTGCGAGAGCAGTAGGCGGAAATAAATGGATTCTGATTGGTATTTTATTGGTAATTGCATGTGCATCTCAGAATATTATTCCGATTCACATTGCATACATCCCAATTCTGGTTCCACCATTACTGGCTATGATGAACAAGATGAAACTGGATAGACGTGGTGTTGCATGTACTATTGCTTTTGGTCATAAAGCTCCGTACATTGCAGTTCCTATGGGATTTGGTTTGATTTTCATGGGTATTATCAGAGATAACATCAATGATAATGCAAAAGACTTTGGCTGGAAGGTTAGTGTTGGAGATATTACAGCAGTAAACTGGATTCTTGCAGTTGCTATGCTTATTGGTCTGGCAATTGCTTTGTTTGTTACATACAGAAAACCTCGTGAATACAAAGATGTTCAGCTGGAAGGTGTAACGGAAACAGAAGATTTGACACTGAAATATCAGCATTGGGTAACATTGGCAGCCATCGTAGTAGTAGTTGCACTTCAGATTAAATTTGGCTCTCTCCCAGTAGCAGCTCTTGGCGGACTTCTGGTTATGTTTATCTTCCAGGCAGTGAAACCAAAAGATATTGATGAGCAGTTCCAGGGTGGTATTAAATTAATGGGATTCATCGCATTTGTTATGTTAGTAGCAGGTGGTTTTGCAACGGTTCTGAAGAACACAGGTGCAGTAAATGACCTGGTTACAAGTGCAATCTCCTTAATGGGAGGAAATAAATGGATCGCAGCTACCATTATTACCTTAATTGGTCTGTTAGTAACTATGGGTATTGGTACTTCTTTCGGTACTGTTCCTGTATTGGCAGTATTATATGTTCCTCTGTGCCATCAGATGGGATTCTCACCAGCAGCTACTATCGTTCTGATGTCAGCAGCAGCAGCTCTTGGTGACGCTGGTTCACCAGCATCTGATACCACACTTGGACCTACATCTGGTCTGAATGCAGATGGACAGCACGACCACATCTGGGACACCTGTGTACCTACATTCTTACACTTTAATATCCCATTGATGATTGCAGCCATTGTTGCAGCTCAGTTCTTATAAGAACAGCGTTGGATGTTGGATAAAAGGATTCGGCACCCATAAACTTTATATAGTGCAATAGATTCGCAATCGTCTATTGTAAAATCATGCTGGAAGGATCTGCCCCGTCGCCTGCGGAGCGGATCCTTTAAATTTACTCTGGAATTTCTTTTTTAGATATGCTAAAATGTGAATGAATTTAAAAGAAGCAGAAATAATATCCTACAGGAGGTATTGAAAATGAAGAAATATGTATGTGAACCATGTGGCTATGTATATGACCCAGAAGTAGGCGATCCGGACAACGGAATCGAACCAGGAACAGCGTTTGAAGACCTTCCAGAAGATTGGGAATGCCCGATTTGCGGTGTTGGTAAAGATGAATTTGTTGTAGAAGAGTAAGATATTTTCTTATACAACGCAATCCTAAATTTTTAAGGAGTTGTCGCATTTTTGTGCGACAGCTTCTTTTGTTGTAGCATTGTAAATTTATACAGGAGGCAGAAAGAAATGAAATTTACGAAAATGCAGGGAATCGGAAACGATTATGTGTATGTGAACTGTTTCAGAGAGCAGGTAGAAAATCCATCCCAGGTGGCGATTAAGGTCAGTGACCGTCATTTTGGTGTGGGCTCAGACGGATTGATTTTAATTAAACCTTCGGATGTGGCAGATTTTGAAATGGAAATGTACAATGCAGATGGAAGTCAGGGAGCTATGTGTGGAAATGGCATCCGCTGTGTTGCCAAATATGTGTATGACTACCATCTGACAGATAAAACCAGTATCAGTGTAAATACAAAAAGCGGTATAAAATATCTGGATTTGACAGTAGAAGATGGGAAAGTAAAAGAAGTCAAAGTAAATATGGGCGCCCCGATTCTGAATACAGCAGAAATCCCTATGATTTATGGAAAAGAGCAGGTGATTGCACAGCCTTTGAACATTAACCAGAATCTTTATGAAGTGACCGCTGTATCTATGGGAAACCCTCATGTGATTGTATATATGGAAGATGTGAAAAATCTCAAGATAGAAGAAGTGGGGCCTTATTTTGAGAAAAGCAGCGTATTTCCTGAAAGTGTAAACACAGAATTTGTGCGGGTGATTGACCGAAATACCGTAGAAATGAGGGTGTGGGAACGTGGAAGCGGGGAAACGCTTGCCTGCGGTACCGGAGCCTGCGCGGTGGCAGTAGCTGTATTTTAAATGGCTATACCGAAGACCAGGTAACCGTGAAGCTTCTTGGAGGAGATTTGAAGATTTTCTGGGACAGAGAAGCAGACCTGGTGTACATGACTGGTCCGGCAGAAGTTGTTTTTGACGGAGAAATCCAGATTTAGACTTGACAAATAGAAAATTGTGCAGTTTCAATAACACAAAACCGGAAACTGGTTACCATAAATCAAAAAAGAGAAAATCTGACAGGAAAAAACAAAAATTTTAGAAAAGAGAAAACCTCTAAAACGTGATGTTTACAATGAATGAATGAGAAAGTGGATGAATACAGTATAGATTTGTGCAACATTCCAACTTCCATTCCCGTCTGGAAAGTGTTATACTGTGGAATACAAAATGTTGTGAACAGCAAAAGAAAAAATATAATGGAATACTAGATATAGTGTTGTAAAACTTTATGAGGTGAAAGCGATGATGTATGTTGTAAAAAAGGATGGAACCAGGGAAGTATTTGACGTCCAGAAAATTGTAAAGGCAGTAAACAAATCGGCTGCCAGAATTCTGTACAAATTTCAGGATCAGGAGGTGGAGTTTATCTGCGGCTACGCCAGGGAAAAAGCCCAGTCTCTGGATACCAATGAGATTTCCATACAGGAGATGCACAATATTGTGGAGGGCGCTCTGGAAAAGGTAAATCCTTCTGTGGCAAAAAGCTACCGGGACTATCGGAATTATAAACATGACTTTATTCATATGATGGACGAGGTCTATACCAAAAGCCAGTCCATCCGCTACATAGGGGATAAGAGCAACGCGAATACAGACAGCGCTCTGGTGGCAACCAAGCGGAGTCTGATTTTTAATGAATTGAACAAAGAGCTTTACCGGAAATTTTTTATGAACCGCAATGAGCTTCAGGCATGCAAAGATGGTTATATTTATATTCATGACCAGTCTGCAAGGCTGGATACCATGAACTGCTGTCTTTTTGATGTGGCAAATGTGCTGCGGGGCGGCTTTGAGATGGGAAATGTATGGTACAACGAACCAAAGACCCTGGATACAGCCTTTGACGTTATGGGAGACATTATTTTAAGCACAGCGGCACAGCAGTATGGCGGTTTTACTGTACCGGAGGTAGACAAGATTCTGGCGCCTTATGCTGAGAAAAGCTATGCAAAATATCAGGAAGAATTTCTGAAATATGTGGATCCCAAGTGGGAGCAGGCAGAAGAGAAAGCCAGAGAATATGCAACGGATAAAGTGCGCAGGGATTTCGATCAGGGCTGGCAGGGAATTGAGTATAAGCTGAATACCGTAGGTTCTTCCAGAGGGGACTATCCTTTTGTGACAGTCACTCTTGGCCTTGGAATGGAACGTTTTGAAAAAATGTGCAGTATTTCTCTTCTGGAGGTGCATAAGGAAGGTCAGGGACAGGAAGGGCATAAGAAACCGGTACTGTTCCCTAAAATTGTCTTTTTGTATGACGAGAATATACATGGTGAGGGAAAAGAAGGGGAAGATGTGTTTGAGGCAGGCATTGCATGTTCTGCAAAAACCATGTATCCGGACTGGCTGTCCATGAGTGGAGAGGGCTATATTTCCAGCATGTATAAAAAATATAAAAAGGTTATCAGTCCCATGGGCTGCAGGGCGTTTTTAAGTCCCTGGTATGAGCGGGGAGGCATGAAGCCTGCAGATGACCAGGATGTTCCTGTTTTTGTGGGAAGATTTAATATTGGTGCAGTGAGTCTGCATCTGCCTATGATTCTGGCAAAATCCAGAGCAGAAAACAGGGATTTTTATGAGGTGCTGGATTTTTATCTGGAGATGATTCGTCATTTGCATATCAGAACCTATGATTATCTGGGAGAAATGCGCGCCTCTACCAATCCACTGGCTTATTGTGAGGGCGGCTTCTATGGGGGCAATTTGAAGCTTCAGACAAGATTAAGCCTTTATTAAAGCCAATGACTGCATCCTTTGGAATCACAGCTTTAAATGAGCTTCAGGAGCTTTATAATGGTAAATCCATCCGGGAGGATGGAGAGTTCGCCCTGGAAGTTCTGCGCTATATTAATGACAAGATTAATCAGTACAAGGAAGAGGACGGAAATCTGTATGCCATTTATGGAACACCTGCAGAGAGTCTGTGTGGTCTCCAGGTAGAACAGTTCCGTAAGATGTATGGGATTGTAGAAGGTGTGTCTGACAGACCTTATGTAAGTAACAGTTTCCACTGCCACGTAACAGAGGATATGAGTCCCATTGAGAAGCAGGACTGCGAAGGACGGTTCTGGGAGCTGTGTAATGGAGGAAAAATCCAGTATGTCCGCTATCCTGTCGGATATAATGTAGAGGCTATCAGAGCCCTTGTAAGACGCGCTATGGCACTTGGGTATTATGAAGGTGTGAATCTGTCTCTGGCTTACTGTGATGACTGCGGACATGAGGAGCTGGAGATGGATGTATGTCCGGTATGCGGTTCCAGCAACCTTACCAAGATTGACCGTATGAACGGATATCTGTCTTACAGCAGAGTACATGGAGATACCAGATTAAATGCAGCGAAAATGGCTGAGATTGCAGAGCGTAAGTCCATGTAAAAAGACAGCAAAAAATGTTGAATTTCAAGTAGTTTTCTGTTTTCATTTTCTGAAAATTGTGGTAAGATAAGTTCGGTTTTTTATAAAAAGTTTATGGAGGATTGGAAGATGGAATCGTATACCTACTTATTGGATCTTGCATTGATTTTACTCAGTACCAAGGTTTTCGGTCTTTTAACAAGGAGGGTCAGACTGCCTCAGGTTGTAGGAGCGCTTCTGGCCGGTCTGATTTTGGGACCAGCCTGTCTGGGGATTCTTCACCAAACCGACTTTATTTACCAGGTATCTGAAATCGGCGTAATTGTGTTAATGTTCTGTGCAGGTCTGGAAACAGATATTGATGAATTGAAACGTACAGGAAAAGCATCCTTTGTCATTGCTCTTTTTGGCGTTTTGATTCCACTGGTGGGAGGATTTGCTGTTGCGGCTTATTTTAACCGCCCGGGTATGCTGGAATCCACAGCAAGTACCAGCCTGATGCTTCAGAATATTTTTATTGGTGTTATTTTAACAGCAACTTCTGTCAGTATTTCCGTAGAAACATTAAAGGAAATGGGAAAACTGAATACCAGGGCAGGAAATGCAATTTTAGGAGCTGCTATTATTGATGATATTCTGGGTATTATTGCCCTGACTATTATTACCAGTCTGGCAGATTCTTCTGTTAATGTATTTCTGGTACTTGGAAAAATCGTGGCATTTTTTGTGTTTGTAGGAGTAGGCGGCTATCTTTTACATATTGTGTTCCAGAAATGGGTTAAGGGATATGAAAGGGATCTGCGCCGGTTTGTAATTCTGGCGTTTGTAATCTGCCTGGTATTTTCTTACTGTGCAGAAGAGTTTTTCGGAGTTGCAGATATTACGGGAGCGTTTTTTGCCGGTTTGATTATTACCAAGACTACCCATACCGATTATATTGCAAGAAGGTTCAGTACCCTGTCCTATTTATTGCTGTCACCGGTATTTTTTGCCAATATTGGTCTGCAGGTTGTACTTCCAAAGATGAGTACCATGATTATTGTATTTGCAGTAGTGCTGGTTCTTGTGGCGGTTCTTACAAAAGTTGTAGGATGCGGACTGGGAGCAAAGCTGTGTAAATATTCTAATCAGGACTGTATGCGGATTGGTACTGGTATGATTTCCAGGGGTGAGGTGGCCTGATTGTAGCATCTAAGGGAAATGCAGTGGGTCTTATGTCTGCCGATCTTCTTGGACCTGTGGTTATTGTAGTGGTGATTACTACGATTATTGCACCTATTTTTCTGAAAATGACCTTTAGTGGGAAGAAGAAAGAAAGTGCATATGAGGAAAATAACCTGATGAAAAAGGTACATGAGAGAGAGGAAGAAGAGAAGCAGGATAAGAGCCGCTTTATTACAGAAGACGAAATAGAGAACTAAATAAGTCAGAACCGGCACTTTGCATGAACAGAAGGAAATGGAAAGGGCCGGTTTTCTTTGAATAAACAGGAGGGAACGTGCATGAAAGTGTTACTGACTGCTGTAAATGCCAAGTATATTCATTCGAACCTGGCTATTTACAGTATGAAGCATATGCGGAACAAAAAGGATGTCCGGGAGCTGAAATCCAGTTGGCAGAGTATACCATTAACCAGCAGCAGGATGGGATTTTAAGGGGAATTTATGAAAAGAAGCCGGATTTATTGTGTTTTTCCTGTTATATCTGGAATATCTCCTTTGTCCGGGAGCTGATTCGTGATGTAAAGAAAATTTTGCCCAAGACCAGAATCTGGGTGGGAGGTCCGGAGGTATCCTATGATGCAGAGGATTTTCTAAAAGAAATGCCCCAGGTAACCGGAGTAATCTGTGGGGAAGGGGAAGAGACTTTTGCAGAAGTGGTAAGAACCTATGCCCAGTGGGAAAAACAGGAACAGGAGCCAGGGAAACTTGCAGATGTTCCGGGGATTGTATACAGAGATGGAGAAAAATTGGTTTTTACAGGGAACAGGGATATTCTGAATATGGATGAACTGGTATTTCCATATGAAAATCTTTCTTTATTTGAGCATAAGATTATTTATTATGAAAGCAGCAGGGGATGTCCTTTTTCCTGCAGCTACTGTCTTTCTTCTATTGATAAGAAGCTGCGGTTTCGGAGCGTTTTCCTGGTAAAGAAGGAGCTTCAGTTTTTCCTGGATCATCAGGTGCCCCAGGTGAAGTTTGTGGACAGAACCTTTAACTGTAAGAAAGAACATGCCATGGAAATCTGGAAGTATATTAAGGAGCATGACAATAGTATCACCAATTTTCATTTTGAGATTGCCGCGGATCTTCTTACAGAGGAGGAGATTGGACTGATTGCTGCCATGCGTCCCGGTCTCATTCAGCTGGAGATTGGGGTGCAGTCTACCAATGAAAGAACCTTGCAGGAAATCAGGAGAAAAACAAGCTTTCAGGAAATCTGCAAAAAGGTGCGGGCAGTGGCAGAAGGAGAGAATGTACACCAGCATCTGGATTTGATTGCAGGATTGCCTTATGAGGATTATAAGAGTTTTCAGAAGTCCTTTTGTGATGTATATGCATTAAGGCCACAGCAGCTTCAGTTAGGTTTTCTCAAGGTGCTGAAAGGAGCGTATATGGAGGAAATGGCAGATGCCTATGGCTGTGTGTACAAGTCCAAGGAGCCTTATGAGGTATTGAAAACAAAGTGGCTGACCTATGGAGAAATTTCCAGGCTGAAAGGTATTGAGGAAATGACAGAGGTGTATTATAATAGCGGACAGTTTTTTTATACGCTGGAGGCTTTGGTAAAGGAATTTCCGGATGCCTTTACCATGTATGAGGAACTGGCGGACTTTTATAAGCGGAAAGGCTATTTTGCAGTATCTCACGCCAGAATCAGCAGATATGAAATTTTAAGAGAGTTCTTGCAGGAAAAGGGAATCCAGTACCTGGAATTTTATGACCAGTTAATGGTTCTTGATTTGTATGCCAGAGAGAATCTGAAAACCAGACCATCCTGGGCTATGGACTTAAAACCATACAAAAGACAAATTCAGGCTTTTTATGCAAAAGAGGAAGAACAGCCGGAAATTTTGAAGGATTATCAGGGATATCAGGCAAGACAAATGGAAAAAATGACTCACCTGGAAGTATTTACTTATAATGTGCTGGAAGGAAAGCCGGAGAAGGGATGCTATCCGGTAGTTTTTGATTACAAAAAGAGAAATCCTCTTACTTATCAGGGAGGAATTTCCAGAGTCTCTTTTTTCACAGAGGAGGAAGCATGACAAAGAGGACAAAGGATATTCTGGAGCGGTTGGATGCTGTGTATACCAGAGAATATAAATGTTATTTAAACCATGAAAATCCGGGACAATTATTAATAGCTACCATGTTAAGCGCCCAGTGTACAGATGCCAGGGTGAATGTGGTGACCAGGGATTTGTTCGTAAAATATCCTGATATGAAAGCCTTTGCACAGGCAGATCTGGAGGAGCTGGAACAGGATATTAAGCCAACGGGATTTTATCATAATAAGGCAAGAAATATTATTGGCTGCGCCAGAAAAATTTGTGAGGAATACAGTGGAGAGTTCCCAGAAGCCTGGAGGAACTTACCAGTCTTCCGGGAGTAGGGCGAAAAACCGCCAATGTAATTCGGGGAAATATTTTTCATGAGCCCAGCGTTGTGGTGGATACCCATGTAAAGCGGATTTCCAGGCGTCTGGGGCTTACGAAAGAGGAAGATCCGGAGAAAATAGAAAGGGAACTTATGAAGGTATTGCCAAAAGATCACTGGATTTTGTATAACATCCAGATTATTACTTTTGGGCGCCAGATTTGTTTTGCGCGTTCTCCTAAGTGTGAGGAGTGTTTTTTGACGGAGTATTGTAAGGAATATAAGGAGAAACAGAAGAAAAGCAGGAAAAAAGTATGAGAGAATATGTAACGTTGGACCTGGAAACAACAGGACTGGAACCAAAACGGGACCGGATTATAGAGATTGGGGCAGTGAAGGTATGTGATGGAGTTGTAACAGGGGAATATACAACCCTGATTGACCCACAGATGGAGATTCCTGACAGAATATATCAGCTTACGGGGATTTCCAATGAGATGGTACAGGGAAAGCCGCTGATTGGGGAAGCGCTTGGAGCGTTTCTGGAATTTTGCGGTGAGCTGCCGCTTTTGGGGCACAATATTTTGTTTGATTATAGTTTTGTGAAGCACCAGGCAGTGAACTGTGGACTGGAGTTTGAAAAAGAGGCGGTAGATACACTGAAAATTGCCAGAGCTGTTTTGCCGGAACTGCCAAGCAGAAGCCTTCAGAATCTGCGGCAGTATTTTGAGATTCCCCAGGAGGATGCCCACAGGGCTCTTGAGGATGCCCGCACCACATACCATTTGTATGAAAGGCTGTTCCGGGAGTATGGACAGAGTAAATCAGAACTGTTTTGCCCAAAGCAACTGATTTATAAGGTGAAAAAGCAGGGGTCTATGACGCCGGCGCAAAAACGGTACTTGCAGGATTTGGTAAAATATCATAGAATAAACCTGAATGTAAATCCAGAGAGCCTTACGAAAAATGAGGCTTCCAGATTGATTGATGAGATTTTGAGTACCTATGGAAAGATAATGAGGTAGAAGTGATGATGAATATGAAAAAAAATAAAACCAGGAGAATCGTAGCAGCAATCCTGGCAGTGCTTATCATTCTGCCATGGTAATTCCCATGGCAATGTACGTATTATAGCAAGACCAGAGACAGCCAAATGGAGGAAGAGAAAAATGAAAATTGGAAAATTACCGGAATCAGTGCTGATTCGTTCTGTTTTAAAGGAAGTAGGACACAGAAGAGAGGAAGTATTAGTGGACTTCTGTGGGACAGGACTGTGCTGTGCTGGAAGCCAGAGAAGGCGAGGTGCTGGTACTTTCCAGTGACCCAATCACCGGCACAACAAAGGATATAGGAAGCCACAGCGTTTATATTACAGCCAATGATTTAGCTGCTTCCGGCGCAGAACCGGTGGGAATCATGCTGACCATACTTCTGACGCCGGACACAGAAGAAGCAGAACTAAAAGATATGATGCGTGGCGTGGAGAAAACCTGTAAAGAATTAAATATAGAAGTCATGGGCGGCCACACGGAAATTACAGATGTGGTGCGCCAGCCTCTTATATCTCTTACCGGTGTTGGAAAAATGAAAAAGGAAGAGCTGCTGGTAACTTCTGGGGTAAAACCGGGAGAGGATTTGGTAGTGACCAAATGGATTGGACTGGAAGGAACCTCCATTGCTGCAAAGGAAAGAGAAGCAGTGCTCCTGGAGCGGTTTGCGCCGGCTTTTGTGGAAACAGCAAAACAGTTTGACCAGTATCTGTCTGTGCTTCCGGAAGCAAAAATCGCAAAAGAATGGGGCGCTTCTGCCATGCACGATATTACAGAAGGCGGTGTATTCGGAGCCTATGGGAAATGGGAAGCGGCTCTGGCGTGGGACTGGATATTGACTTGAAAAGTATTCCTATCCGCCAGGAGACTGTGGAAGTTTGTGAGGCTCTTGGTTTAAATCCTTATATTCTCATGTCCAGCGGCTCCATGCTGATTTCCACCAGGGATGGTCATGGCCTGGTGCGGGAGTTTTCTAAAGCCGGAATCCATGCTGCTGTGGTAGGAAAGGCAACACAGGGAAATGACCGGATTTTAAGAAACGGAGAGGATACCAGGTATCTGGATAAGCCTCAGAGTGATGAATTGTATAAAATATATCAGTAAAGCAGAGGAAATGTCATATGGCAAAGTTAAATATTGTATTATTTGAGCCGGAAATTCCGGCAAACACAGGAAATATAGGAAGAACCTGCGTGGCTACGGGAACCAGACTCCATCTTATTGAGCCACTGGGATTTCTGTTAAATGAAAAAGCCATTAAGCGGGCAGGGATGGATTATTGGAAAGACCTGGATGTGACTACTTATGTAAACTATCAGGACTTTTTAGAGCGCAATCCCGGAGCAGGATTTACATGGCTACCACAAAAGCGCCCAAGACGTATGTAGACGTGGAATATGAAGAAGACTGCTATATTATGTTTGGTAAAGAAAGCGCCGGAATCCCTGAAGAAATCCTTCTGGAAAATCAGGAAACAGCCATCCGCATTCCCATGATTGGAGATATTCGTTCCCTGAACCTCAGTAACTCCGTAGCCATAGTTCTCTACGAAGCCCTGCGTCAAAATCACTTTGACCACATGCAGTTAGAGGGACATTTAACAAAATATGACTGGAAATAAAAGAGCTGCATTGCAGCTCTTTTAAGGTTCTTCTTTACTTTTGGAAAGTGTGAAAATAAATTCTGTTCCCACTCCTTCTGTACTGATTACATTAATATTCTGCTTGTGGGAATTGATGATTTCTTTTACAATGGCAAGTCCAAGTCCAGTGCCTTTGCGGTCTTTTCCTCTGGAAGAGTCAATTTTGTAGAAACGATCCCAGATTTTGGAGATACTGGATTTTGGAATACCACAGCCCATATCTTTTACAGAAATAAAAACAGTTTCATGTTTTAAGGTGGATTCTACTTTAATTACAGAATCCTCCGGACTGAATTTAATGGCATTGTCAATTAAATTATATAAAACCTGCTGAATCTGTCCCATATCCGCGTGCACCAGAAGGGTTTGTCCGGTAAGAAGCAGTTCAATGGAAATACGCTTTTCCCGGCAGATACCCTCAAAAGTTTCTGCTGTGCGTTTGATAATGTTATTAATATCAAAACTACTGTAATCTAACTGTCTTCCTTTTTCATCCAGATTATTTAAGGTCAGCAGACTTTGGGTCAGCTTATAGAGACGGTCTGTTTCATGAACTACAATTTTCAGATACTTTTCCTGAAGTTCAGGTGGAATGGTACCATCCAGAATCGCTTCTGTATAACCTTTAATAGAAGTTAGAGGAGAACGGAAGTCATGAGACACATTAGCAATAAACTTTTTCTGATAATTTCCGGTCATTTCCAGCTCATCCGACATATAGTTCAGGGTCATGGCAAGATATCCCATCTCATCTTCTTTTTCCAGAGGAATGTTATATTCCAGATTTCCGGAGGCAAAGGCATCAGCCCCTGTATAATGGTGCGTAATGGACGGTAAATCATAAGGGAGAATACAGGAATAATTGCCATCATAATAAGAAGAAACAGGAAAAACAGCAGATATAAAATGTTCAAAAATTCATCGCTTTGTTCGTATAAGGATGTCATGGGAAGGTGCATGGCAACATAGCCCTGTACCCGCATATTGAGGGTAACAGGTACCATAACACTTAAATGTTCTTCCTGAAATTCATGGAAAAAGAATCCTGTCTCATAGTAGGAACCACTGGTCTGTCCAGGATTAAATCCTTTGATAACAGGAAAATCTTCTTTTATAAAGGTGGAAGACGTATCCAGAAGAATTTCTCCCTTGGCGCTAATCAGCCAGATGGAGGAATTTTGATAGGCAGACAAGGTGCAAAGATCCTTGTAAACAGTTGCCTGATTATCAATGGTGCGATAGGAACGAATCAGAGGATCCTGAGCAATGTGGGAGGCCTCACGGTATAATTCTTCGCTGTAAACAGTTTCCACATGCTCCTGCACCAGCTTGCCTCCTGCCAGGGAAATGGCAGAAAAGCCAAGGAGCCCCAGTAGGATAATCGCCAGTATAAACTTCATGTACAGATATTTTTTCATTTGTTTTTGACCTCAAATTTGTATCCGATTCCCCAGACCGTAGCAATGGACCAGGAAGGATGGTCTTTTATTTTTTCCCGGAGACGTTTAATATGTACATCAACGGTTCGGGTATCACCAATATATTCGTAGCCCCAGATATGGTCCAGAAGCTGCTCTCTGGTAAAAACCTGATTGGGTGAGGATGCCAGAAAATATAAAAGTTCCAGTTCCTTGGGGGGCATATCCAGTTGATTGCCATAGTAAATCACAGAATAATTGGTAAGGTTAATGGCAAGATCCGGATATTCCACATATTTGCCGGAAGGCTGGGTAGCAGGCGCCACATTTGGCTGATAGCGGCGCAGAACCGCCTTTACCCTGGCTACCAGTCTTTAGAATCAAAGGGCTTAATCATATAGTCGTCAGCCCCAAGTTCCAGTCCCAGCACCTTATCAAAAATCTCTCCTTTTGCAGAGAGCATAATAATGGGTACATTGGATTTCTGGCGGATTTCCCGACACACCTGGTAACCGTCTATGCCAGGCAGCATTAAATCCAAAAGAATCAGATTCGGTGCAAAAGAGGAAAAAGCCTTTAAGGCTTCCTCCCCGTCATTTACGATTTTCGTGTCAAAACATTCCTTTGTAAGATACAGAGATATCAGCTCTGCAATGTTGTTGTCGTCATCTACAATGAGAATTTTCTGCTTGGTTGCCATACTTGCAGTTCCTCCCTCTATTTTTTAAATTCTACAATGGTAACGCCTGCATCACCTTCTCCAAATTCCGCAAGATGAAAGTCTTTTACATATTTCAGGCGTTTCAGATAATTGTGGACACCTTTTCTAAGAGCCCCGGTGCCTTTTCCGTGAACCACGCGGACGCTGCTTAAATGAGCCAGGTAGGCATCATCCAGATATTTATCCAGTTCTGCAATGGCTTCATCCACAGTCTTGCCAAGAAGGTTGATTTCTGTGCGGACAGTGGCAGATTTATTCATTTTAATTTTTCCTGCGCCGGTTCTGTGCATAGAAGGTCCGGTAATCACCGGTTCGTCAATGAGTTCCAGATCAGACAGAGAAACCTTGGAGCGGAGAATGCCCATCTGGACAAAGACCATACCTTTGGCGTCTGGTTTGGAGCTTATGGTTCCTTTTACATTGAGACTTAAAACTTTTACTGCATCCCCAAGGGAAACATCCCTGGCGGTGAGGGTAGATTTTTTCTTTTCCGGTGTTTTTAAAGCCATTTTTTTGCCCGCAGAATCCATTTTTTTACGAAGCTCAGTACGTTTCTTCTCCAGCTCTTTGGCAGACATGGTTTCCTGTCCCGCCTTGTTGAAGATTTTCATGGTTTGGTCAGCATATTCCTTGGCTTCTCTTAAAATCCGGTGTGCCTCTTCATTGGCATCCTGAAGGATGCGGTCTTTTCGCTGCTCTAATTTATCCTGTTTTTCTTCAAGCTGTTGTTTCAGTGTGTGAATTTCTTCTTTATAACGGGCAATTTCTGCCTGTTCTGCCTCAATAGTTTTGCGGCTCTGTTCCAGGGTGGACAGCACATCCTCAAAAGATTCGTCCTCCTGGCTAATCTGTTCTTTTGCTTTTTCAATAATATAGTCCGGCAGTCCCAGTTTTCCGGAAATAGCAAAGGCATTACTCTTTCCCGGAATACCAATGAGCAGGCGGTAAGTTGGGCGCAGAGTTTCCACATCAAATTCACAGGAAGCATTTTCTACTCCAGGAGTGGACAGGGCGTAAACCTTCAGCTCACTGTAATGGGTGGTCGCCATGGTACGGATACCCTGCTGGTGCAAATGAGAGAGAATGGCAATGGCAAGAGCAGCCCCTTCTGTGGGGTCTGTTCCTGCTCCAAGCTCATCAAAGAGAACCAGAGAACGGGTATCTGCCTTTTCAATAAAACGTACCACATTGGTCATGTGAGAAGAAAAGGTACTAAGAGACTGTTCAATACTTTGCTCATCTCCAATATCTGCATAAACTTCTTCAAAAACACTGAGACGTGAGTGGTCAAAAGCCGGAATATGAAGACCGGACTGTCCCATAAGATAAGTAATCCCACTGTTTTCAGAGAAACGGTTTTACCACCGGTGTTAGGCCCTGTGACAACCAGAAGGTCAAAACCATCTCCCAGTCGGATATCAATGGGGACTACCTTATGTTTGTCAATGAGAGGATGACGTCCTTTCTTGATATCAATAATGCCCTGGATGTTAAATACAGGCTCTGTGGCATTCTGAGATTTTGCCAGAAGAGCTCTGGCAAAAATAAAGTCAAGCTGAGTCAGAATTTTCAGGTTGTCCTGGATGAACTCCAGATGTTCGGCTGTTTCCTGACTCAGATTGGAAAGAATGATTTCGATTTCTGCCTGTTCCTTTACCTCCAGTTCCCGCAGTTCATTGTTTAATTTTACAATGGCCATAGGCTCTACAAAAACAGTAGAACCTGTGGAGGACTGGTCATGAACCATGCCGGGTACCTGACCTTTGTATTCAGATTTTACGGGAATACAGTATCGTCCGTTACGCATGGTTACCACTGCATCCTGAAGATAAGAACGTCCCTGACCGCTGACATAGGAAGAAAGCTGGCTGTGAATCTTATCATTGGTATTTTTCATAGTTCTTCTAATTTGGCGAAGAGCAGGACTGGCGTCATCTGCGATTTCTTCTTCTGAGAGAATGCAGCGGCGGATTTCCAGAGACAGCGGAGTAAGAGGCTGAAGCACTTCAAACATGCCGTCCAGAGAATCCGCAGATTCTTCCTGATTTTCACTTCTGGAATAGGCTTTGGCACGGTTGGTGTTTTCCAGCAGATTGCAAACTGCCAGAAGCTCTCCTGTACCAAGGGTGCTGCCGATTTCCAGGCGTTTCAGGGAACCGCGGATATCCCTTACACCGCTAAAGGAGAGAGAGCCCTTTTTGTAAATACGGGAAAGGGCATCTGCTGTTTCCTGCTGCATGGTTTCAATCTCTGCAAGATTGCTAAGAGGCTTCAGGTTTCGGCACAAGTCCTTTCAAGAGTGGAGGTGGCATAGCTTCCAGAAGCTCCAGTATTTTATTGTATTCTAAAGTTTTTAATGCTTTTTGATTCATTGTATCATCACCTTATCTGATTTTTCAAATTAATATCCTTATTTTACATGAAAAACCGTGGAAAGAAAAGGGCTAACCAGATATAGGAAAAATTATTTTAGGAATTTCATAAAAAGTTCATATATGTCCGCTATAATAAACAAAAATACTGGTCTGTACGGAGCGTATAAATATGGACGAAGAAAAAAAACAGGATGATTATGAATTTTTAAGAGAGACGATTAAGGCAAAACCCATTGATAAGAAAAAACTGGCAAAGCAAATTGGCCGCCTGGCAGGGGCTGGCGCGGTGTTTGGTTTATCGGCTGCCCTGGTGTTTTCTCTTGTGGCGCCTAATCTGGTGAAAAAAATGCAGGAAAAAGAAAATGCATCAAAGGTAAAATTTCCCAGGAAAAAGAACCAGAAGACAGCAGTACAAAAGAGACCCAGGAGGAAGAAAAGACGCAGGAAGAAGAAAGCCAGACTGTAAAAACTGTTGTGCAGGAAATGACCCCACAGGATTACCAAAAACTGTATCAGGATATCTTTGCTACGGTGAAAGAAGCAGAAAAATCTATGGTTACGGTTATTGGAAGCCAGAATGACAAAGACTGGTTCCAGACACCTTATGAGAGCCAGCTTTCCGGATTGCTGGTGGCAGAGAGCGGACAGGATTATTTTGTGCTGACAGAATATCGTATTGTGGAAAATGTAGACAGAATACAGGTGGTTTTCTGTGACGGAACAATGACAGACGGAAGATTTTTAAAGGAAGATGCCAACACAGGCTTTGCAATTCTAAAAGTGCCAAAAGAAGGGGTGTCAGCCAAGACCAGAGAAGCTATTGCCATTGCCCCTCTTGGAGAATCGTATTATATTAAACAGGGAGAACCAATTCTTGCAATCGGAAGCCCTATGGGGTATAGTGATTCTGTGGGTTATGGTATCGTGACTTCTACATCTAACACAGTCTCCAGAGTTGATGCGGAATACAATCTGCTGGCTACAGATATTCCGGGAAGCAGCCAGGGAAGCGGGGTGCTTTTAAATCTGGATGGAGAAATTGTGGGGATGATTGCCCAGTCCTTTGCCAGAGATGACACACAAAATCTTGTGACCGGACTTTTTTGCATCTCAGATGAAGGAAATGATAGAAATTCTTTCTGATGAAAACAGGGATGTGATTTATATGGGAGTAACAGGAGAGACCATAACTTCGGAGATTTCGGAGAAAAAAGGAATTCCTGTTGGGGTTTTTGTGCAGCAGGTAGAGCTGGATTCTCCGGCTATGCAGGTAGGAATTCAAAATGGAGATGTGATTACCGAGTTAAATGGGGAAAAAATTGAAACGGTAAAAGGCTATCAGCAGCAGTTAAAGTCCTGTAAGGTGGGAGAAACTGTGAAGGTCAAAGCCATGCGTCAGGGAACAGAGGGCTATGTGGAAGTGTCCTTTGATGTTGCGCTGAAAGCCAGATAAGAAAATATGAGAATATAAGGGAAGGATTAAGAGCATGAAATTTATTAATACACTTCGAGAAGGAGAAAGACTTTCAGGAATTTATTTATGTAAACATAAGCAGGCAGCAGTGACGAAAAACGGAAAACCTTATGAGAATGTGATTTTGCAGGATAAAACAGGAACTTTGGATGGGAAAATATGGGATCCCAATTCCCAGGGAATTGATGATTTTGACTCTTTAGATTATATTGATGTAGTAGGAGATGTGACCAGCTTCCAGGGAAGCCTTCAGGTAAGCATTAAGAGAGTGCGCAAGGCGTCTGAAGGAGAATATGAACCTGGTAATTACCTGCCGGTGAGCAGCAGAGAAATTGAGCCTATGTATCAGGAACTTCTGGCTTGTATAGCCAGGTGAAGAATCCTTATTTTCACAGGCTGCTGGTGACTTTTTTTGAAGAGGACGAAGAGTTTGTTAAGAGATTCAAGGGAAATTCTGCCGCAAAAACCGTTCATCACGGATTTATCGGAGGGCTTCTGGAACATAGTTTAAGTGTAGTACATCTGTGCCTTTACTATTGTAAGGCATATCCAATACTGAATCAGGATTTGCTGGTGACAGCAGCCATGCTTCATGATATTGGAAAAACAGTGGAACTGAGCCAGTTCCCTATGAATGATTACACAGATGACGGGCAGCTTCTGGGACATATTATGATCGGGGCAGAGATGATTCATGATAAGGCCAGAGAAATTCCAGGTTTTCCAAAAAAATTAGAAAGTGAATTGAAGCACTGCATTCTGGCGCACCACGGGGAGCTGGAATACGGTTCTCCCAAAAAGCCGGCTCTTGCAGAAGCAGTGGCTTTGAATCTGGCAGATAATACAGATGCCAAGATGGAGACGCTGACAGAGATTTTCCGCGCAGCAGGTGAGCAGAAAGACTGGCTGGGATTTAACCGTCTCTTTGAATCCAATCTGAGAAAAACAACCTGTGGAGAGTAAAACAGTATGGAATTTAAGAAAAATGACCTTGTAACAGTGAAAATTGAAGATATGGGACATGACGGGGAAGGAATTGGAAAAGCAGAGGGCTATACTCTGTTTGTCAAAGACGCGGTGATTGGCGATACAGTAGAGGCAAAAGTCATGAAGGCAAAGAAAAATTATGGATATGCCAGGCTGATGCAGGTGCTGGAGCCTTCCCCCTATCGGGTAGAGCCTAAATGCCCCTGTGCCAGAGCCTGCGGGGGATGCCAGCTTCAATTTTTATCTTATGATAAACAACTGGAATTTAAGAAAAATAAGGTTCAGGGGAATCTGGAGCGCATTGGGGGCTTTCAAAACCTGACTATTGACAAAGTGATTGGTATGGAAAAGCCTTTCAGGTATCGGAATAAAGCTCAGTACCCGGTTGGAAAAAATAAGGATGGGGAAATCATTACCGGCTTTTATGCAGGAAGAACCCATTCTATTATTCCAAACAGAGACTGTTATCTGGGAGCCAAGGTGAATCAGGAGATTCTCAATGAGGTTCTTGCCTATATGGAAGAAAATCATGTGGAACCCTATGAAGAAGAAAGTGGGAAAGGTCTGGTAAGGCATATTCTTATCCGAAATGGGTTCCGTACAGGAGAAATTATGGTGTGCCTGATTATTAATGGGAAATCCATACCGAAAGCTGACAAGCTGGTAGCGCGCCTGCGTGCCATAGAAGGAATGACCAGTATCAGTCTTAACGTGAATACAAAACGCAGTAATGTGATTCTGGGTGAGAAAGTTCAGGTATTATGGGGACAGGCTTATATTTCTGATTATATTGGGGACATTAAATTTGAAATTTCTCCCCTTTCCTTTTATCAGGTAAATCCTGTGCAGACAGAAAAACTTTATGGAACTGCTCTGGAATATGCGGGGCTTACAGGGAAAGAAACAGTCTGGGATTTATACTGCGGAATCGGAACTATTTCCCTGTTCCTGGCACAGAAGGCGAAACAGGTATATGGTGTGGAAATCGTACCTCCGGCTATTGAGGACGCGAAGAAAAACGCCAGAATCAATGGGATTGAAAATGCAGAATTTTATGTCGGAAAGGCAGAGGAAGTGCTGCCGGAGAAATATGAAAAAGAAGGCATTAAGGCAGACGTGATTGTGGTGGATCCACCGCGAAAAGGCTGCGAACCTATTGTACTGGAAACCATGCTGCAAATGAAACCAGAGCGGATTGTGTATGTAAGCTGTGATTCCGCAACACTGGCAAGGGATTTGAAGGTGTTGTGCCAGGAGGCGTATCAGGTGGAGAAAGTGGCGGTTTGCGATATGTTCGGAAATTCGGTACATGTTGAAACAGTGGCAAAATTAACAAGAAAATAGGAGAAAAGGCGGAACTTGATTCCATATTTTACAGGAGGGCAGGGATGCTTGTGGGAATTTAAAGGAGGAAATCCTGTTTGAAAAAGAAAAAACAAGAAATAACCATCCGTTCCAGTGCGGCGGAATATTTAACTTATGTTGCCGCTGCAGGTGAGCAGCAGGACAGTATTGAAATGCGCTATGAGGATGAGGATATATGGCTGACACAGAAGATGATGTCCATTCTGTATGATGTGGATGTTCGTACAATCAATGAACACATTAAAAAGATATATTCAGATTCTGAACTTGAGGAAGATGCAACTATCCGGAAATTCCGGATAGTTCAAACTGAAGGTTCACGTCAGGTTGCGCGAGATACACAGCATTATAATCTTCAGATGATTATCGCAGTGGGATTTAAAGTGAATAATGAGCGTGCTGTACAATTCCGTAAGTGGGCTAATGGTATCGTTAAGAATTATACAATCAAAGGCTGGGTTATGGATGATGAGCGTTTGAAAAATGGTGGTTCGGTGCTTACAACAGAGTATTTTGACCGACTGCTTGAAGAGGAAACTGTTCTATGATAAGGTTGAAACAGTGGCAAAATTAACAAGAAAATAGGAGAAAGGGCGGAACTTGCTGATTCATGGAATGGAGTTCCGCTATTTTTGAATAGCAAGGGGGAAAAACTATGCGCGCTGCGATACAAGAAACAGAAAAAAAAGAGAGTTGTCATTGTCATTGATTCTTTTAAAGGAAGCCTGTCATCTATAGAAGCCGGAAATGCGGCAGGAGAAGGGGTTCTAAAAGCCTGCCCATCCGCAGAGGTGAAGATTTGTCCGCTGGCAGATGGAGGAGAGGGAACTGTGGAGGCACTGGTAAATGGCATGGGTGGTGAAATGCAGTTTCTGACGGTAACAGGACCTTTGGGTGAGCCTGTAGAGAGTTCCTATGGTATGATAAAAGAATCGAAAACTGCTGTCATTGAGATGGCTTCGGCTGCTGGAATTACTCTGGTGCCAAAGGAGCGGAGAAATCCTCTCCATACCACTACCTATGGAGTAGGAGAGATGATTCGGGATGCGATTGGAAAAGGCTGCCGGCATTTTATCATTGGAATCGGCGGAAGCAGTACTAACGATGGAGGAATTGGAATGCTTCAGGCACTTGGCTTTTCTTTCCGAAATAAAGCCGGGGAAGAGGCAGGATTTGGGGCAGCAGGGCTGAGAGATTTAGCAGCTCTTTCCAGGGAAAATGTTGTAGCAGAATTAAAGGAATGCAGTTTCCGCATTGCCTGTGACGTGACAAATCCACTGTGCGGAAACCAGGGATGCAGTGCAATTTTCGGCCCGCAAAAAGGGGCAACGCCTGAGATGGCAGAAGATATGGATCAATGGCTTGAACAATATGCTGCCCTGGCAAAAGAAGTGTTTCCAGAGGCAGATGTAACATATCCGGGAACAGGAGCAGCCGGTGGGCTGGGTTTTGCGTTTCTGACCTTTACCAATGCAGTGCTGGAATCGGGGATTCAGATCGTTTTAGAGGAAACAAAACTGGAAGAACAGATTCGGGATGCAGATTTGGTGATTACAGGAGAAGGACGTCTGGATGGTCAGACTGCCATGGGAAAAGCTCCGGTTGGAGTTGCAAAACTGGGTAAAAAGTATGGAAAACCGGTGATTGCCTTTGCTGGAAGTGTAAGCCGGGAGGTAGCAGCCTGCAATGGAGAAGGGATTGATGCATTTTTCTCTATTTTGCCTGGAATATGCACTCTGGAGGAGGCGATGGAAAAAGAAACTGCCAGAAGAAATATGTCAGACACAGTGGAGCAGGCTATGCGTCTGTTTTTGGCTGGAAGAAGAAAGAACTAACAGGACGGAGGAACAATGATGGCATTACAGCAGAAGCGATGTGAACTGGAAGAACAGGGATGCGGTGGGTGCGACCTGTTGTCTCTTCCATACGAAAAACAGCTTCAGAAGAAACAAAAGGAATTAAAAGTACTTTTAGGAAAATTCAGGAAACTTCAGCCTATTCTTGGCATGGAGGAACCATGGCATTATAGAAATAAAGTAATTTCTACATTTACATATCATGAGAGAAAACTGGACAGCGGAATCTATATTCAGGGAACCCACAAGGTGCTTCCGGTAAAATCCTGTCTGCTGCATCAGCCGGCATTAGATGAGGCTGTGGAGGCAGTGCGCCAGGCTGCCAGAGTGTGTAAATATAAGCCCTATGATGAGGACCGACATACAGGCTTTTGCGGCATGTGCTGGCGCGGCACAGCTGCTTACGGATGAAGTAATGGTGGTGTTGGTCACTGCTTCCCCAATTCTTCCGGGAGCGAAAAATTTTGTAAAAGAAGTACGCAGGCGCTGTCCAAAAGTCTCCACGATTATACAGAACATAAATCCAAGAGATACCAGCGCTGTACTTGGATATCAGGAAAAGATTTTATGTGGGAGAGGTTATATTGAAGATGAGCTGTGCGGGGTACGGTTTCAGATTGCAGCTTCCAGCTTTTATCAGGTGAATCCAAAGCAGACAGAGGTTTTATACCAGACAGCAATTTCCGCTGCAAAGCTGGATGGAAGCCAGAGCGTTTTAGATGCTTACTGCGGTGTTGGAACCATTGGACTTACTGCAGCAGGAAAAGCCAGAAGTGTACTGGGAGTGGAGCTAAATAAAAAAGCAGTTCAGTGTGCTCTGGAAAATGCCAGAAAAAACGGGATCAAAAACGCCAGATTTTTATGTGAGGATGCTACAAAATTTATTCAGAAAATGGCAGATAGGGGAGAACATGTGGATGTGGTATTCATGGATCCGCCAAGAGCGGGAAGCACCCCGGATTTTTTGGATGCGGTAAGCCGCATGAAACCAGATTCCATAGTGTATATTTCCTGTAACCCGGAGACCTTGAAAAGAGACCTGGAGATTTTGGTGAAAAAGGACTGGAAGGTGGAGATGATACAGGGGGTGGATTTATTTCCGGGAACAAAGCATACAGAAGTTGTGTGCAGTTTGCAACGGCTTCATGGAGGACTGCCCAAAACATGATTTGCATAATCAAAGCCGGGTCTGTATAGAAATAAATAAAAACAAGAGAGGTATTCTCTGCTATGACAGATCAGAAACTGGAAAATATGTTAAATCTTGCCCTGGATGCCACAGAGGCAGAGCGTGAGAAATCTTTGCAGTTAAACGTGGGATATGATTCGTTGGAAAGCCAGTGGGAAGTGATTGTGAAATATTCCGGTAACCTGGGGGAAGTCCTGGGGGATGAGATTCCCATTGTGGAGTTACTAAATGGTTTTGCAATTCTGACTGTGCCACAGAGCCTGATTGAGGGTCTTACAGACTATCCGCAAATTGAATTTATAGAGAAACCAAAGCGTTTATTTTTTGCTGTGAACCAGGGGAAAAGTGCTTCTTGTATGACTTCTGTACAGAGTCAGTTTTCCCCTCTTGGAATGCCCCTTACGGGAAAAGGGATATTGGTGGCATGTGTGGATTCTGGCATTGATTACAGTCATCCGGATTTTAGAAATCAGGATGGCAGTACCAGGATTCTCAGATTATGGGATCAGAGTATTCCGGGAAATCCGCCAAAAGGCTATGTGATTGGGACAGAATATACCAGTGAACAGATTAATGCGGCTTTAGCGGCGGAAACAAAAGCAGAGAGAGAAAGAATTGTGCCAAGCAGGGATTTAAGTGGGCATGGGACAGGGTCATGGGATAGCTGCTGGAAATGGCAGAGCTTCAGAGGGCATTTACCGGGGAGTTGCCTATGAAAGTGACCTGATTGTAGTAAAACTTGGAGTCTCCCAGGAAGGAGGATTTCCAAGAACTACAGAATTGCTTCAGGGAATTGATTATGTGCTGCGGCAGGCAGTGACCCTGGGGAAACCGGTGGCATTGAACCTCAGCTTTGGAAATAATTATGGCTCTCACAGCGGGGAATCTCTTCTGGAAAGTTATCTTGACGGGGCAGCCAATCTGGGACGCAGCGTAATCTGTGTAGGAACAGGAAATGAAGGGAATGGCGCTTTGCATACCTCTGGAAGGCTTTCCCAGGGAGAGAATCAGGAGGTAGCTCTGAATGTGGATGCCTATGAGCCAACCTTAAATGTGCAGCTTTGGAAGCAGTATGTAGATGAGATGGAGGTTGCGCTTATTCATCCTAATGGACAGATAGTGGGGCCTTTTCAGGAAACTTTAGGTCCTCAGCGTTTTACCGCAGGTTCTACGGAGATTTTGCTCTATTATGGTAAGCCGGCGCCTTTTAGTCTTTCTCAGGAATTGTATCTGGAATTTATCCCCAGGAATCAATATGTGGATAGCGGAACGTGGAAAATCCGCCTGATTCCGGGGAAAATTGTGGATGGAAGCTATGATTTGTGGCTGCCGGGAGGAGGAGTGCTGAACCTGGGAACCAGATTCCTTTTTCCAACGCCGGAGACTACTCTTACCATACCTTCTACAGCGAGAAAAGTAATTTCCGTAGGAGCATATGACTCCAGATATTTATCCTACGCGGATTTTTCAGGGAGAGGCTATACCAGAGTGACCAGGGAGACAAAGCCGGATCTTGCAGCCCCCGGGGTGAATATTCAGACAACGACTCCGGGAGGGGGATACACAGGGAGAACCGGAACATCCTTTGCCACGCCCTTTGTCACAGGTGCAGCGGCGCTTTTAATGGAGTGGGGCATTGTCAGGGGAGAGGATCCGTTTTTATATGGGGAAAAGGTGAAGGCTTATTTGCGAAGAGGCGCCAGGAGGATGCCGGGAATGGAATATCCAAATGAGAAACTGGGGTATGGCATGTTATGTGTAGCAGATAGTATTCCGTAAAAAATATATGGTCTTGACAAAAAGAATCATATAAGATACAATAAATGTATCATATATGATTCTTTTTGCGAAGGAGGATTTCTATGAACGACGGGTTATGCGTATTTTTACATTTAGATGAAAAACAACCGGAAGAAAATGAGAAGCTGATTGAGCGTATAGATGAACTTCTTCTGACTGTTGGAATGAAATACTGTGGAGTTGGGAATATGTATATTCCAGTTCATACAGAAGAACGTGACAGGGCTGTTTTTCTTGCAGTTCAGTTATTGAGAGAAACAGAATGGCTGAAGGATATTCTGGCGGCAATACCCATTGCCAGTCTGAAAGATGTATGTCCTCTGGACAGCATTCTTACAGAGAATATGACAGAACCAGATAAGGAGAAAATGCGCTATTATGAGGAATACTACAATGCGTCTCATAAATTACCCCATGCAATTATCATAGATGAGACAAAACAACTGCGGGATGGCTATATTTCCTATCTTCTTGCCAGAAAGTATAAACTTAAACCAGATCTATATGAGGCATTTTCCAATCAGCCTCTTAAAAAACTGGTTATTGGAACGCATGTAAAGTTTTGTGATGGAAAGTGGAAGCGAAAGGGAAGAAGAAAATATTCCTGGATTTATACGAAGAAACATCCTATTGTTCCTGGAGATATTCTTCAGGTTAATACAAAACATGGATTGGATTTTATGTGTGTGGAAAAAATTGATTATGTAACCGGAAGAGAATTTTGCAGAACGTACAAGAGAGTAAAACGGCATATGGATATGCGTATAGAGTTGTAGAAGAGGAGAAAATACAAATGGGAAATGGCATGGACTATATTTATCTGTCTGATAATGAGAAAATTTTAATAGAAACAGAGCAGCGAAATACAAGGCTGGCAGTCATTGAGCAATATGTCAATATACGAAAAGCGCGTGGAATGACACAGGCAGAGCTTGCCAGACGTGCGGGTATTCCCAGGACGAACATTACGCGGTTTGAAAGTGGGACGTATAATCCTTCTCTTGAGATGCTGGTTAAAATTGCAGCGGCTCTTAATATGAAATTACAGATAAATCTGGCAGAGGAGTAAAGTCCATGGGAATTTGCACATTTTTAGAACATTTATATCAATTAACAAGGATTCCCATTTGTATTTACTCCGAAGAAGGAACTTTTAAAAGCAGTTATCCTTCTGGGAGAGAGGGAAAGGAATTCTTTCAGGCAGAAGAGGTAAAAGAGCGGCTGCAGTTATCTGAGAAAAATGATGTGCTTTTCTATCAGTATCAGAAGGTTCCGGCAGCGCTGATTGCCTGCAAGAGAGAGAACGTATGGATTCTGGCAGGTCCGGTGGCAATCGGCAGAACAGATGCGAAGAAGCCAGTGGGGATGATGGAGAAACAGTTTCAGGCTCTTCCGGCTGTGCAGTTAAAAGATTTGCTTTTGACAGCAGTATTGATTTTAAATGAGGATTCAGAAAAGAGATATACCCTGGAAATGCTGGTAGAAAAAATTCAGGACAGACCTTTGCAGATTCAGGAGAATGTTCTGGATGCGGAACTGCGCCAGTATGATTCCTTTCAGAAGAACCATACTTATGCGGAGGAGCAGGCTTTTTTGAACATATCCGAAATGGGGATGTGCAATATATTAGAGAAAAGTATGAAGTGATTACCCCGCCTCATCCCATGGTAGTGAATAATCTTCAAAAAAATGAGGAATATATGGCGGTCATTGAGATTTCTATGGCTGCCAGAAGTGCCATTGAGGAGGAATCACTTCCAGGGAAGCTTTATTAATGAATGATATTTACTTGCAGCATCTGGCAGAATGCGACACGGTTGAGCAGATTTTTGCATTGAAAAAGGAAGCGTGCCTGGAATTTGCCCGTGTTGTAAAAGAGGGGAAAGAGACTCAGGGAGAGAATCCATATATTGAGGATTGCAAAAAGGATATTTATTCCAGGAAAAGAGAAAAGATTGATTTGCAGAAAATTGCAGATGATATCGGGATTTCTAAGGAATATATGCTGAAACTGTTTAAAAAGCAGGAAGGCATTGCTATGACAGAGTATATTTTAAGGGTAAAGCTGGAAGCTGCCTGTAATATGCTGAAATTCTCAGATAGAAAAATAGGAGAAATTTCAGATTATCTGTCTTTTGGGAGTTTGAACTATTTTAGCCGCATTTTTGCAAAACGTATGGGAATGTCACCCAAGGAATACAGGAAACTGCACCACCAGCCTAATTTCTAATCAGATTTTTATGTTTTCTCTTTGATACTAAGGTAAAGGATGGAAAAATGAAGTGTTGTGTGATACACTTAGGACTATCATATTTACGAAAGAGGGGAAACATAAGAAAATGAAAACAAGTGTATTATTAAAGCGGTTTATACCTTATTACGGAAAATATAAGGGCATTATGGTCATGGACTTGTTCTGTGCCGCGCTTACTACGGTATGCGAATTAGTGCTTCCGCTGATTCTCCGTTATATTACGGATATTGGAATGCGGAATCTGGCGTCCCTTACTGTGAAAACAGTGGTTACCATAGGAATGTTGTATTTTGCACTTCGCATTATTGACGGTATGGCAAGTTTTTATATGGCGTATATTGGACATGTTATGGGGGCGTCTATTGAAACCGATATGAGAGAAGATGCTTTTCGGCACTTGCAGAAATTATCTGACAATTATTTTAACAATACGAAGATTGGTCAGATTATGTCCAGGATTACCAGTGATTTGTTTGATGTCACGGAATTTGCCCATCACTGTCCGGAAGAGTTTTTTATTGCTTTATTAAAAGGTGTCGTATCTTTTCTGATTCTTGCAAGGGTAAATGTATTATTGACAGTGATTATTTTTATTCTGATTCCGGTTATGGCGATTTCCTGTACATATTTTAACCTGCAGGTACGAAGAGCTTTAAGAAGCAGAGAAATCACATAGGAGAGCTGAATGCCAGAATCGAAGACAGCCTTTTAGGTAATAAGGTAGTACGGGCTTTTGCAAATGAAAACGTGGAGATTCAGAAATTTGATAAGGATAATCAGGAATTCCTGAAGATTAAACGCCATACTTATAAGTATATGGCAGCTTTTCAGAATACTATCCGCATTTTTGATGGATTGATGTATGTGGTTGTGATTGTGGCGGGTGGCATTTTTATGATTAAAGGGCTGATTGCTCCGGCAGATTTGGTTGCATATACCATGTACGTAACTACACTTCTGACTACCATTCGCCGTATTATTGAATTTGCAGAGCAATTCCAGAGAGGTATGACAGGGATTGAGCGTTTTGCAGAATTGATGGAAGCAGAGATTGATATTTTCGACGAAGAGGGCGCTGTTCCTTTGGAAAATGTAAAAGGAGAGATTACGTTTCGGAATGTATCTTTTGAGTACCCGGATGATCATACACCGGTATTGTCTCAGATTAATCTTACGATTAAACCTGGAGAAAAAGTTGCTCTGGTAGGTCCATCCGGTGGTGGAAAGACAACATTATGCAGTCTGATTCCGAGATTTTATGATCCAACAGAGGGAGAAATCCTTTTGGACGGACAAAATATCAAGAATGTGACACTGAAAAGTCTGAGAAGTAATATTGGTGTAGTGCAGCAGGACGTATACTTATTTTCAGGTACTGTTTATGAAAATATTGCTTATGGAAAGACAGATGCTACCAAGGAAGAAGTCATTCAGGCAGCAAAAATGGCTGGCGCTCATGAGTTTATTATGGAACTCAAGGATGGATATGATACTTATGTGGGCGAGCGTGGTGTAAAGCTTTCAGGAGGACAGAAGCAGAGAATCAGTATTGCCAGAGTCATGGTGCGTTCTCCGAAACTGGTAATACTGGATGAGGCTACAGCGAGTCTGGATAACGAAAGTGAACATTTGGTAGCGGAATCTCTGGACAAACTGGCAGCGGGAAGAACTACCATTACCATTGCACACAGACTTACCACCATTCATGGGGCAGACAGAATTCTGGTGCTTTCCGGCAATCATATTGTAGAAGAGGGAAACCATGAAACCTTGATGGAGAAACAGGGAATTTATTATCAGTTATATACATCTTCCAGTATTCAATAAAGTTCTATACTTTAGAAGAAGGTAAATTCGTTTTCAATTTAAAGTAATAAAACATTGATTTGTGAAAAGAAAGCACGTATAATTGGGAAAGAGTGAAACAGTCTATAGTTATAGAAGCAATGGGAGGATGAAAAGATGATAGCAGATAAAATGAAAACAATGATTCAGAATAGTTCTGCAATCAGAGCAATGTTTGAAGAAGGGAAAAAAATGGCTGCACAGTATGGGGCTGAGAATGTTTATGATTTCAGTCTTGGAAACCTAATGTGCCTGCGCCTGCAAAGGTAAAAGAGGCAATTTTAGAGGAACTGGAAAATGACGATCCTGTGATGCTTCATGGTTACATGAGCAACAGTGGCTATGAGGATGTGCGGGAAGCAGTAGCGAATTCTCTTAATAAAAGGTTTGATACCAATTTTCATGCAGGGAATATTGTGATGACTGTGGGAGCAGCAGGTGGCTTAAATGTAGCTTTAAAAACATTGTTAAATCCAGAGGATGAAGTGCTAGTGATTGCGCCTTATTTCGGAGAATATAATTCTTATGTGGCTAATTATGATGGTGTGGTAGTAGTAGTAAGTCCGGATACAGAGACTTTTCAGCCTAATCTAAAAGAAATGGAGGAAAAAATCACAGAGAAAACAAAGGCTGTGATTGTAAACTCCCCCAATAATCCTACAGGTGTGGTTTATTCTGAAAAAACGATTCAGGCTATGGCGGATCTGTTAAGAAGAAAGCAGGAAGAGTTTCATACAGATATATATTTGATTTCAGATGAACCATACAGAGAACTGGCTTATGATGGGGTAAAAGTACCTTATCTTACGAAATACTATGAGAATACGATTGTAGGATATTCTTTTAGTAAGTCCTTGTCCCTGCCGGGAGAGCGCATTGGGTATCTGGTAATTCCCGATGAAGCAGCAGATGCAGAAGATATACAGGCCGCAGCCAATGTTGCAACCAGAATTTTAGGGTATGTCAATGCCCCTTCCCTGATGCAGAGGCAGTTGCCAGGTGTCTGGACGCACAGGCAGATGTTCCGTATTATGACAGGAACAGAGAGGCATTATATACAGGACTGAAGAAACTGGGATTTTCCTGTATTAAACCGGAAGGAGCGTTCTACCTGTTTGTGAAGTCTCCGGTGGAGGACGAAAGGGTATTTTGCCAGGCGGCGAAGAAACACCATATTCTTATTGTGCCAGGGTCTTCCTTTGCGTGTCCTGGATATGTGAGAATTGCTTATTGTGTTTCATATGAAACTATTGTGAATTCTATGGATGGATTTAAGAAGCTGGCAGAAGAATTTCAGCTATAGAAAGGCATAGAGTGCTAAAAAAGGACCTCTGGATTTCCCTGGAGACAGGATGAAATCCAGAGGTTTTGTATATGGGACTTCTTAGAAAAAAAGAAACGCCTGACAGGGGAGCTGTCAGGCGTTTGAGGGGAGTATAAATAATTAAATAAGGGGTTATAATGTAAAAAAAATTTTTGAAGGGTAAATTCTTTTTACAACCCATATTATAATATAAAAGGAAAAAAAATGCAATAATATTATTTTTTTCTTAAAAATTTGTAGAAATTTATGAAATAGTTTTTAATATTTATTCAGGGAATATTTTTGGAGACAATAGGGATAATAAGAAGGTAACTAAAAAGCATTTCAGGAGGTAGAAATAATGGCAAAGAATACTATGAACACCAATAGCAAAAACAGCACAAATAGCACAAGCAATACAAGTAACAGAAACAGCACGAGCAATACAACAAGTAATGCAAATAACAAAAATAAAGCGGCTAAGAACAGCAGCGAAAAAAACTGCCATAACGCAAATAATTCTAACAGCAACAAAAATGCATCAGACAGAAACAGCACAAAATCAATGTTTGATTATGAGTAGGTTCATTGCTGAGTAATAAGTGGGAGTCGTCCTGTGTGGCGGCTCCTTTTTGTGGCTTTATTTATAAAAACGGAAAGTTTAAAAATTGATATTTTAGATTTAATTATTGATACATGGTACAGAAAAAATTGTGATAGAGTAGAAAAACAGCAGTAATACAGGAAAAAGGAGAAAAGGGAAATGAAAAAAAGAACATTAGCATGTTTGCTGGCAGGAATTTTGGCCGTAGGAAGTCTGGCAGGATGCGGAAAAAAAGAAGAACAGACATCTGGAGCTAAGACAGAAAGTGGATATGCAAAAAATGCAAAATTAAAAGTATGGGGGTCTCAGGAAGACCAGGAAATGTATAAGAAAATGATTGAAGAATTCCAGAAGGAAATCCGGAAGCAGCAGACTGGGAAATCGAACTGGCTGTTGTTATGGGAGCAGATGCAAAAACAGAGTTATTAAAAGATGCATCTACAGCAGCAGATGTATTTGATTTTGCTTCTGACCAGGTAATGGAGTTGCAGGCAGCAAATGCATTATACCGTATTACCAAGAACAAAGATGAAATCATAGCAAATAATCTGGACACTGCAATACAGTCCGCAAGTGTAGATGGTGAGCTTTATGGATATCCGGTAGCATCTACAACATTTTTGATGTTTTATGATAAGAGTATGTACACAGAAGAAGAGGTAAAGAACCTGAATACCATGATGGAAAAACAGCTTCCTGAAGGCGTTACCAACTTCTCCATGGATATTGACAATGGATGGTATAATTCCTGTTTCTTTCAGGCAGCAGGCTGCAGACTATTCGGAGAAGACGGAACAGATCCGAAATCCTGTGACTTTAACAGCGAAAAGGGATTATTAGCAGGAAATTACCTGGCAGATTTAGCAGCTAATCCCAAATTTGCTAACCAGGATGGAGCGGTTCTTTTAAAAGCTTTTGAAAATCGTACTTTAGGAGCAACCTTTACAGGTGGATGGGATGCAGAGCTGATTAAAGGATATCTGGGAGATGATTATGGAGTAACAAAATTACCAGAAGTAACATTTGAAGACGGTACAACAGCTCAGCTTGCAAGTATGATGAACTTCAACCTGACAGGGGTTAATGCTCAGACAAAATATCCGGCAGAAGCAATGCTGTTAGCAGAGTGGATGACCAACAGTGATACTGCATTAGAAATGCGTTATGAAATGAGACCGGCAGCTTCCACCAATAAAAAAATGGAAGAAACTATTGCAGCAGATACAGAAAATGAAGCCTTAAAAGCTCTTACAGAACAGGCACAGTTATCTGTCTTACAGACATCTATTCCTCAGGTTGCTAATTTCTGGACACCAACAGAAGCATTTGGAGCAGGCTTAATGAACCAGTCCATTACCAGAGATAATATGCAGGAAAGCCTGGATACCATGGTAAAAAATATTCTGTCTAAATTAGGAGAATAACAGACAAGAATCTTTGTGAACAAATGTAGAGAGGGAACAAAATGAAAAACAGTAAGAAAGGAAAAAATAGTAATGTATTTTCTTTTTTAAAGAAAGCATTTCTGGAAGGTGATTTAAAAACCAGACTTTCTTTTCTCATTCTGGGATTTGGAAATATATTACATAAACAGATTGTAAAAGGAATCCTGTTTCTGGCCATTGAGATTGCATTCCTTATCTTTATGGTGCAGTATGGTGCAGGTGCCATTGGAGACCTGTGGACCCTGGGAGAAACACAGCAGGGATGGGTATACAATGAGACACTGGGGATTGATGTACTCCAGGATGGTGATAACTCTATGCTGATACTGCTGTATGGCGTAGCATCGGTGTTCGTGGTACTTGGTTTTTTGATTGTGTACTATTTTAACATTAAATGTGCCTTTCTGTACAGAAGATGGCAGAAAATAAACAGCATATACCGAACTTCCGGGAAGAATTAAAAGAATATCTGAATTCAAAACTTCATGTAACATTAATGGCATTTCCTCTTACTGGTATTCTTTTGTTTACCATTTTGCCCTTGGTTTTCATGATTTTGATTGCGTTTACCAATTATGACAGCACACACCAGCCACCAGGTAATTTGTTTACCTGGGTTGGGCTGGATAACTTCAAAACCATGCTGGGAGCAGGAAGCACCATTGCAAAAACCTTCTGGCCTGTTTTGGGATGGACTCTGGTATGGGCGGTTGCAGCAACTTTTACCACCTACTTTGGGGGAATTTTACTGGCACTTCTTATTAATAAAAAGAATGTACGGTTAAAAGGACTTTGGAGAACCATGTTTGTTATTTCTATTGCGGTTCCTCAGTTTGTAACACTTTTGACCATGAGTACCATGCTGGAAAATGAAGGTGCGGTAAATGTGCTCCTTCAGAGTCTTGGACTGATCAGTCAGCCAATTCCATTTTGGGATGACCCTATGATTGCCAGAATTACTATTATTGCCATTAATTTCTGGATTGGTGTTCCGTATACCATGTTGACAGTCAGCGGTATTTTGATGAATATTCCGAAAGAATTGTATGAAGCTGCCAAGGTGGATGGCGCAAATAACAGAGTTATTTTCTTTAAGATTACCATGCCATATGTGTTGTTCATTACAGGGCCAACCCTGATTACCAGCTTTATTGGCAATATCAATAACTTTAATGTTATTTATCTGCTTACAGGAGGCGGACCGGCTGATTTGAATTACTTCCAGGCAGGAAAAACAGACCTTCTGGTTACCTGGCTTTACAAGCTGACAACAACCGGAAAAGAGTATTCGTATGCTTCAACCATTGGTATTATTGTCTTTATTCTGTCTGCAACGGTTTCTCTGCTTGCATACAGGCGGACAGCAGCATATAAAGAGGAAGGAGATTTCTCATAATGAAAATTAAGAAAATGTTAGATACCGGGATTTCTCATGTTGTGCTGGCAGTTTTAAGTGTTATCTGGATTTTGCCTATTTTATGGGTTATCCTTACATCATTTCGTGGAGAACCTGGGTCTTTTATACCATATTTTTGGCCGAAGAGTTTTACTATTGACAATTATATTAATTTATTTACGGATACACAGTTTCATTTTGCACAGTGGTTTATGAATACATTGTTTGTAGCAGTATGTTCCTGTGTGCTTTCTACCTTTTTTAACCTGGCTACTGCATATTGTCTTTCCAGACTGCAGTTTGCTATCAGAAAACCATTTATGAATCTGGCGCTGATTTTGGGAATGTTTCCAGGCTTCATGTCCATGATTGCCATTTACTATATTTTAAAAGGTATTGGTATCAGTCAGTCTCTGGTTGCATTGATTCTGGTTTATTCCGGAGGCGCGGGACTTGGCTTTTATATTGCCAAGGGATTTTTTGATACGGTTCCGAAATCTCTGGATGAATCAGCTATTTTGGACGGTGCAACCAAGTTCCAGGTATTTACAAAAATTGTATTGCCATTATCAAAACCAATGATTACGTATACTGCGCTGACTTCCTTTATGGCTCCGTGGGTGGACTACATCTTTGCCAGTGTCATTATGGGTGATAATTATGAGAAGTATACAGTTGCTATCGGTCTTGCAAAAATGTTAGACCGGGAATTTATTAACTATTATTATACAAGATTTGCAGCAGGAAGTGTTCTGGTTTCTATACCAATAGCCATTGTCTTTATTATTATGCAAAGATTTTATGTAGAAGGTGTAGCGGATGGTGCTGTAAAAGGTTAAGGAAAAAGGGGATGTCGCATTAATGGATATGCACTTAATGCGGCATCCCTTTTTATGAAAGAAAAAGAAAGATAAGGAGAAAATCACATGACAGCAAGAGAATGGAAACAAATGTTTGAATCCAGGGAATTTGAAGAAAAGTATACCTATGCAGGCAATGATTTGGGAGCTGTTTATGAAAAGGAGAAAACGACCTTTAAGGTGTGGGCGCCTACAGCAGAGAAGGTAATGCTGCATTTGTACACAGCGGGAAGCACAGGAGAAGCAGGAGAGAAAGAACTTCTTCAGGTGGAAATGAAAAAAAGGGAACAGGGAATTTACGAAAAACAGGTGAAGGGTGACCTCCATGGTGTGTATTATACCTTCTCCGTGACCGTTGACGGGGAAACCAGAGAAACCGGAGATATCTATGCAAAAGCAGCAGGTGTAAACGGAAAAAGAAGTATGGTAGTAGATTTGGAAAAGACTAATCCTAAAGGATGGGAAGAGGATACACATGTATTCCATCCATTGGGGAAAACCTGGGTATGGGAAGTGCATATTGGGGATTTCAGCAATGACCCTGCCAGTGGAGTCCGGGAAGAATATCGGGGAAAATATCTGGCATTTACAGAAAATACCACGTTAAATCAGGATGGAGTACACCCAACCTGTGTAAATTATTTGAAGGAACTGGGAATTACCCATGTTCATTTACTCCCATCTTTTGACTATGGTTCTGTGGATGAAAGTAAGTGCGATACCTTTAACTGGGGATATGACCCGGTAAATTATAATGTGCCGGAAGGTTCTTATGCCACAGATGCTTTTCATGGGGAAGTAAGAATCCGGGAATTTAAGGAAATGGTTGCAGCTTTACATAAAGCCGGAATTTCCGTGGTTATGGATGTGGTGTATAATCACACTCACAGTTTAGATTCTTTCTTTAATGCTACGGTACCCTATTACTATTATCGGACTTGGGAGGATGGCACGTATTCTGATGGTTCTGCCTGCGGAAATGATACGGCAAGTGACCGCGCCATGTTCCGTAAATACATGATGGATTCTGTTTTGCACTGGGTACAGGAATACCATGTGGACGGATTCCGGTTTGACTTAATGGGGCTGCATGATACACAGACTATGAATGAAATCCGCAAGGCGTTGAATGAACTGGAAGACGGAGAACAGATTTTTCTTTATGGAGAACCATGGTCTGCAGGGCCAAGCGCATTAAAAGAAAGTGAAAGTTTTGCCACAAAAGAGGCGATGAAAAAGCTGGCAGAAGGAATTGCAGTGTTTAATGATGATACCAGAGATGCTGTGAAAGGACCTTATGATAAATTGGAAGTCCCAGGTTTTGTCAATGGGAAAAAAGGACTGGAAGAAAAAATCAAACGAGGTATTCAGGGACTCTTTGACGAAAAAGAAAAAGTACAGCCGGTTTCTCCGGCACAGCTTCTGAACTATGTGTCTGCCCATGATAACAGCACTCTGTGGGATAAATTGGTGGACTCTGTGAAAAAAGACCAGGATTATGAAACCCGCCATGAAGATTTGCTGGCTATGAACAAGCTGGCGGCAGCTATTGTACAGTTTTCAGCAGGGATTCCATTTATGCAGGCAGGAGAGGAAGCGGGAAGAACCAAGCAGGGAGAAGATAACAGTTACAATCTGTCAAAAGAATTAAACCGCTTGGACTGGAACAGAATGTACAAATTCCAGGATTTGATTTCTTATTATAAAGGACTCCATGAAGTGAGAAACCAATTTTCCGGATTTTATGATTTAAGTGAAAAGGCAAGGACACGCCAGCATTTTTATGAAAATCTGCCTGAAGGAATCATTGCTTATGAAATGGAAGGCATACGGGGAACAGACCAGTGGGAAAAGGTTGTAGTGATTTTTCATGCCAGCCAGGAGCCGACAGAGTTTGTTCTGGGGAACACTGGATATAAAAGGATTGTATCACCATCAGGCATTGATTTACAGGGAGTATATTTGAAACGGGAAAAAGCGAAGTTAGATGAGTCCGGAGCGTATGTTTTTGTAAAATAATTATGGGACCATGGAAATTCTTCCTGGAAGCGTCTATAATTACTGTAGATTTGATGTTGCAGGAGGAAGATATGGAATTACTTACATTATATTTAATAGATGATGAAGCCATTATTTTAAAAGGTCTTTTGGAAACCTACGATTGGGAAAATATGGGATTCCAGGTAGTGGGATGGGCCAGAGATGGGGAGGAAGCGCTGCCGGATATTGTGGAGAAGAAGCCGGATGTGGTACTGACTGACGTGCGCATGAAGAAAATGAGTGGTCTGACTCTGATTGAAAAAGTGAAGGAACAGGGAATTTCCGCAAACTTTGTAGTAATCAGTGCGTACCGGGACTTTGAATATGCGAAAAAAGCCTGTGAAAATGGAGCCATGGCTTATCTTGTAAAACCTATTGAGGATGAGGAACTGGAAAAAACCATGGGAGAAATTTATCAGAAATGCAGGGAGAAAAAATTTAAAGAAAAGAATTATTCTCTGTGGGAAAAAATACTTCTGGAGGATCAGGATAATTTCCTGAATCAAATGGTAGTGAAATATCTGGAAGGCATGGTAGAAGAAAAAGAGCTGGAAGAACTGGCGGTAAGTCTTAGAAGACAGGATATGATGACCAATGATTTTGTAGTGGCAGCAGTAGGGATTGATATTGCAAGGCGCATTATAAATCAAAAAGAGTTTAACATGAAACAGTATGCGCTGGAAACAGAACTGTATAAGAAATTAAAGGAATCCTACCAGGTATGGCTTCGGAAAACTCAGGATGGGATTTTGTGTTTTGTCATTGACCTTGGAAAAGAGAAAAAAACAGCATCCCTGAAAATTCTTTTAAAAAATCTTCAGGAAGAAATGAAGGGGGATATGATTTCTGCACTGTCAGGTATTGGAACTGGCATAGAGGGAATGAAAAATGCCTGTGATCATGCCCTGGAATTGTATGAAATCGCGGCAGAAGCGGGAGCAGGAACGATTTTAATGGATAATAAGATTTCTTTAAAATCCCTTCCGAAATATTCTGCAGATATGGAAACTCAGATTATCAGCGCCCTTCGTAAGGGGGATAAGGAGCAGTTAAAGAAGGCTTTTGAAAAATTCCTTTATGTTTTGCCAGAGTCAGAGTATTTTATCCGGATTTATTTAAGACGTCTTGCTGTACGGATTGAGTTTGCCATGGAAGAAGCCTGGGGGCTTACAGAAGGACTCCGGCAAAGTTTTCACAACTTTTACGAGACGGTAGATAGTGTTGCCATTACCAAAATGGTAAGTATTTTGTATCAACTGTTTGTCCGTATTATTGAATGGAAAAGCACAGCTCCTAAGCAGGTATCAGACCGGTATTTTCAGGAATATATACCGGTGGCCATTGCTTATATACAGGAACACTTGCAGAAAGAGGATTTATCTATTACAGAGGTGTCGGAACATGTTTATTTGAATCCGGTCTATTTTGGAAGATTATTTAAAAATGAAGTGAAGATGTCCTTTAAGCGGTATGTGCAGAATATGAGAATGGAGAAGGCTAAGGAATTACTGGCAGAGCAGGAATATCATATTTCAGAGATTTGCGATAAAGTCGGGATTCCAAACGCTTCCTACTTTTCTCAGGTATTTAAGCAATATACAGGAATGCTGCCCAGTGAATACAAAAGGAGTGTGGACGGATGAAGAAGAAAATAAATTTCAAAAAATTTTTATTTGGAATTCGTAAGCAGACATTTTTGTCTGTAACGCTCATCTGTGGAACCATTTATATTTTTACCTATCTGGCAGTGGAACAGGTCATTACAAACAAAATATCAGGGCTTCTTGCGGAGCAGTATACGAATGTAAATGACAAACTGGCAGGAGAATTTGAGAATCTTTATGAGGAATTAAACCAGCTTACCGGAGATTTTGTAATTAATGAATATGTGCAGAAAACTCTTCGAAATACCTCTGTAAATACAGCAGAAAAGGAAATGTTGAAAAGGTCGGTTTCCTGCTACAACCGAAGTTTTCTGGAAGCATATCTTATAGTAGATAACAAGGAAAATTTCTATTCTCTGAGAGATGTGAGTATCTCTTATGCAGAGCTTAAAAAGACGGAGATTTATCGGGGATTTGGGGAAGAATATTCTAAGACAAAACTGCTTTGGGCAGAAGACACGATTTTCGGTACAGGAGAGAAAAGCTTATTTGCCCTGCGGCGCATTCATGAGATGAATTCCCTGCATGAGCCGGGATTTTTGATTTTGAAACTGAACAAGCATATCTGGAGCCCCTTGCGGGAACAGATTGATAATCCGGAGCTTGTATACTTTATTCAGGATGCCAAGGGGAACCGCTGCTTCGAGCAGTTTCCGGACGAGGACAGAAAGAAATGGAGAAAAGAGTTTCAGCAAACCAGGCAAAAAGCTTCCAGAAACAGCTTGAAGCATGGAATAGTTATTGAAAAAACAGATGCAGACACAGACTTTATGATTGTAACCTTTGCGCCTAAGCATATAGCAAATCAGATTGTAGAAGAAGTGCAGCAAATCATGATTATTTTGTTTCTGGCAGGATATATCCTCTTGATGGTGTGCATGAGCTTCTGGTCAGAAAGGCTGGCAAGACCTATTAAGAAGATACGCAAAGTGATGGGGGAATTTGGAGATAAGAAGCTGGATGATCAGCTTGTTTTGGATACGAATACAGAACTTGACTATATTGGACAGGCATATAATGGAATGCTTGGGGAAGTGAAGCATTTAATGGAAAACGTGCAGCATAAGGAGAGAGAGTTAAAAGAAAGTGAATTGCAGGTTATGCTTTATCAGATAAGACCGCACTTTCTGTATAATACGCTGGACACCATTTATATGCTGGCAAGAATTCAAAAAGAAGAAACCATCATGAAAATGATACAGGCTCTGTCCAAGTTTCTGAGAATTAATCTGAGTAATGGAAACAGTTATATCCAGGTGGACAAAGAAATTGAACATGTAAAAGCCTATATGGATATACAGAAAATCAGAAATACAGATTTGTTTGATTATCAGATTGAGATTCAGGACAGCATCAGAGAGGTAGAAATTCTGAAAATGACCTTGCAGCCTGTTGTGGAGAACTGCATTAAATATGGATTTCGGGATATTTATTCAGATGGTATGATTTGGATTCGGGTTTACCAGGAGAATAAATGTTTATGTTTTTCTGTGGAAAATAATGGGACACCCATCGAGGAAGAGGCGCTGAAGCACTTAAATAATATGGGGAAGATGCCTCTGGAGGAAATCACTGCGTTTGTGAAGAAAAAAGAAGGCGGCTTTGGAATTTCCAATGTGGTGAAAAGGCTGCGTACTTATTATGGAGAACAGGTGAGCATATGTTATATACGAAAAGAAGAGGGAACAGAATGTGTAATAAAAATAGAAGAGGATGGGCTTTCGCACTGCTGTTCATAGCTTTTTTATGTGCAGGGTGCAGCAGAGAAGAAAAAACAGCGGAAAAAAAGTCAGAAGAACCAGTGAAAATTCCTGTTGTGTTTCGTGTGGATCCAGCTACAAATGTAAGCAATAACCTGGAGTTTGTGGAAGAATTTAATGCGTTGTATGAAGGAAGGTATGTTGTGGAAGTGGAGTGGCTTACAGAAAGTACAGCAGGCTACAGAGAGAGGCTGAAACAGTGGAATGTGCTGGATGAGATGCCGGCAGTGATTACAGATGCCGGATTTGATTATGATTTTTACCGTTTGCTGGTGGAGGAGCGGCGTCTGGTGGATTTGCGACCTTATATGGAGAAGTCCCCAGAATGGGAAGCCACCTTTCGAAAAGAGATTCTGGAGGAGTGTCAGGAGGAAGATGGAGCCATTTATCTTTCTCCTCTTGGAAGTTCGATTCAGTCTTACGCAGGAATTATTTATAACAAAGAACTTCTGGCGCAGGCTGGATATGAAAATTTCCGGAAACCTGGGAAGGATTTTTTGATTGCCTTGAAAAATTAAAGGCTCAGGGGATTATGCCATTATCTCTTCATGGCTCCGGAAGCTACTGGGTTCCCATGCTGTTTGCCACCAGCTATATCTACGGAACAGAAGAAGGGACAGTGTTTTTAAAAGAAGATTTTTCCCGAAGCTATAATAATGAAAGCATGTATGAGCTTTTAGAAGTGCTTACCACTCTGTTTGAATACACCTTTGAAGATGCGGTAGAAATAGAATATGACAAAGCCGCAGAGCGTTTCCAGAAGGGAGAGGCAGCCATTTTTGCCAATGGATATTGATGGTAGAGGAAATGCCGGATGAAATCAAGGAACAGATGGGATTTGCACCTTTTCCCGGAAATATTCTCATGAATTCTCCAAGAATGAGCGCCTGGGCAGTTACTGCCGGATATGATGAAGAGGTTACACAGGGAGCTGTAAAACTTCTGGAATACCGCTCCCAAAGAGAAAGAGAGAATACACAGAGACTTTATGCAAAGGAAGATTTAAACAGCCTTCAGGAAGAGTACGTGGAAGCAGTAGAACAGTCAGAACGCGTGATGCCCAATTATCAGATGAAATGGGAGCAGGAGATACAGACAGATTTCTTTAATGAATATCTTCCTATTTATCTGAAGGGTGAAATGAGTAAGGAAGACTTTCTGGCAGAGATGGATAAGCGTCTGGAAGTCATCCGGAAGGAAAAATAGAAGAGTTTAATAATTGATAGTATATGTTTAGATATTTGTATGTGCGTATTCCATCCTTATGCTAAAATACGAAATTGAAATAGAAATGTAGAATGTGATGGAAACAGATATGAAATGGATTTATGGAAAACAAGATTTTAACACCCTGGAAAGGGGAGAAGAAAATTGCTATTTAATGACCAATGGTCTGGGTGGATTTTCTTCTATGAATATGATGGGAGGGGTTTCCAGAAATGACCATGCTTTTCTTATGGCATGTACCAATCCGCCTAATCATAGATACAATCTGATTCACAGAATCAGAGAAGAAGTGGAATTAGAAGAAGAGAAGATTGTGATTTCTTCTCAGGAATTCCAGGGGAAAGAAGCTGAGAAGGGATATGAGTATCTTTCCTCTTTTGTTTATGACGATACACCTTTGTGGCGGTTTCATGTAAAAGGTATGGAGATTGTCAAAGAAGTGGCTATGGAGCAGGAGGCAAACCGCATTGCCCTGCAGTATCAAATCCATAACAGAAGTAAAAGGGAAGGCATTTTTTCTGTAACACCTTTTTTTCAGTTTGTAGCTAAAAACCAGGATTTGGATCCTTTGCAGGAAATACATTTTTGCCCACAGGAGAATAAGGTAGAAAGTGAAGGAATACAACTGTTTTTCAGAACTAACGGGGATGTTTTAAAAATTCCTGAAGAACGGGAAACTTTATTTTACTCTTATGATGTATGTGACGGAAGAAGAGCCTGCGGACATGCAAAAGCAAATCATAAAATTTTTATTGCGATACCAGCTGGGAGCCGGGTAATGCTAGAAATTGTGTATGAAATGGAAAAGTCTGTACAGAATGCCACAACAGTTATACAGGAAGCAAAGGTATATAAAAAGGCATTGGAAAAACGTGCAGGATTTACTTCACCGATTGCAGGACAGCTTGCAAAAAGTGCAAATCAGTTTATTGCCAGAAGAGCATCCACCAATGGAAGTACCATTTTGGCAGGATTTCCCTTTTTTGAAGATTGGGGAAGAGATACCATGATTGCCTTGCCTGGCATTTGCATTTCAACAAAACAGTATGAAAAAGCTAAAGAAATCCTCCGTACCTTTGCTGCTCACGAAAAGGACGGACTTATGCCAAATCTGTTTCCGGAAGGGGAACAGGAACCTATGTATAATACTGTAGATGCTGCCTTGCTGTTTATCAATGGAGTTTACCTTTATTATGAAGCAACACAGGATGCAGATTTTGTCCGGGAAGTTTATCCGGTGATGAAACGTATCATCAGTGGTTATATGGCAGGAACTCATTTTGGCATCCGCATGGATGCAGACGAGTTGATACAGGCTGGGGAAGGCCTGGCGCAGGTTACCTGGATGGATGTGCGGATTGGAGAAATTCTTCCCACACCAAGACATGGAAAACCAGTGGAAATCAATGCCTATTGGTACAATGCACTGAAAATCATGGACATTCTGGCAGAACTTACAGGAGAACAGGCAGGAAGCTATGAGAAACTGGCAGAACAGGTAAAAGAGAATTTTCAGAAGCAGTTCTGGCTAGATGAAAAAGGTTGTTTAAAAGACCTGGTGTCCGGCACAAAAGCAGACACTCAGATACGGTGCAACCAGATTTGGGCAGTATCCATGCCATTTACCATGCTTTCCAAAGAGCAGGAGAAAATGGTAGTGGAAACTGTATTTGAAAAATTGTATACCCCATACGGTCTGCGTACTTTGGAAGAAGAAGACCAGGAATTCCATGGAATCTATGGTGGGCCTGTGGAAGAACGGGATATGGCATATCACCAGGGAACTGTGTGGACATTTCCCCTGGGAGCCTATTATCTAGCTTACCTGAAGGTTCACCAGTATAGCGATGAGGCTGTAGAAACAGTGAAAGCCCAGTTAGAGGTCATGGAAAGCGCTATGAGAGAAGGCTGTGTGGGACAGTTACCGGAGATTTATGATGGAAAAATCCTACCTCATCCAGAGGCTGTTTTGCCCAGGCATGGAGTACAGGGGAGATTCTGCGGGTTTATGAAGCACTGGAAAATAAGAAGCTATAAGAAAGGAAAGAGAACAAATGGAAAAAGAATTAACAATAAAAGTAAAGGAATTATTCGGAAAGGAAATTTGCCAGGCGTCTAATGAAGAGATTTATGCCGCACTTTTAAAGATTGTAAAAGAAAAAATGCAGGAAGCAAAACACAATGAGGGAAAAAGGAAACTCTATTATATTTCAGCAGAATTCCTCATTGGAAAACTCTTATCCAACAACTTAATTAATCTGGGATTGTTTGAAGAAACCAGAGAAGTTCTCAAAAAGAACGGAAAGGATTTAACAGAAATCGAAGAAGCAGAGCTGGAACCTTCTCTTGGAAACGGTGGACTGGGACGTTTGGCAGCCTGCTTCTTAGACTCCATTGCATCTCTTGGATTAAACGGAGACGGAGTGGGATTAAACTATCATGATGGACTCTTCCTTCAGAAATTCCATGACAACAAACAGCAGGAAGAGAAAAATCCATGGATTACAGACAAAAGCTGGCTGACCAGAACCAATGTAAGCTTTGAAGTGCCATTCAAAGATTTTACATTAAAATCAACCATGTACGATATTGATGTTCCTGGTTATAACAGCGGATGCAATAAGCTGCACTTATTTGACTTAGACAGTGTGGACGAAAGCATCATTGAAGACGGAATCCGGTTTGACAAAAAAGATATTCACAAAAACCTTACCTTATTCCTTTACCCGGATGACAGTGACGAGGATGGGCAGCTTCTGAGAATTTATCAGCAGTATTTCATGGTAAGCAATGCAGCGCAGTTGATTCTGAAAGAAGCAGAAGAAAGAGGCGTAAATCTCTATCAGCTTCACGAACATGTGTGCATCCAGATTAATGACACCCATCCTACTATGGTTATTCCGGAACTTATCCGTATCCTTACAGAGGAAAAGAACTTTAATATGGACACAGCGGTGGATGTAGTAAGTAAAACCTGCGCTTACACAAACCATACAATTTTGGCAGAAGCCCTGGAAAAATGGCCGATTTCTTATCTGGAAAAAGTAGTTCCTCATTTAGTGCCAATTATCCGCGATTTGGACAGAAGAGTGAGAAGAGATTTCCACAATGAGAAGTTTATATTATTGATGAAATGAATCGTGTACATATGGCGCACATTGATATTCATTTTGGATATGCAGTCAATGGAGTTGCTGCTCTTCATACACAGATTTTAGAGGAATCTGACTGAAACCGTTTTATGATATTTATCCGGAGAAATTCCAGAACAAGACCAATGGTATTACCTTCCGCCGCTGGCTGATGCATTGCAACCACAAACTGGCAGATTATATCACAGAACTCATTGGAACTGGATATATGGAAAATGCCCAGGAACTGGAAAAACTGCTGGCTTACAAAGATGACGAAAAAGTTCTTGGCAAAATAAAAGAAATTAAAAAAGAAGCAAAAGCGGAGCTTAAGAGATACCTGAACATGACCCAGGGAGCAGAAATTGACGAAAATTCTATTTTTGATATTCAGATTAAACGTCTCCATGAGTATAAGAGACAGCAGATGAACGCTCTGTATGCCATTTACAAATATAAAGAAATCAAAAAAGGAAACCTGCCAAAACGTCCGATTACCATGATTTTCGGCGCAAAGGCTGCTCCTGCTTATACTATTGCAAAGGACATTATTCACTTAATTCTGTGTCTGCAGCAGTTAATTGAAAATGACCCGGAAGTAAGTCCATACTTCAAAATTGTTATGGTAGAAAACTACAATGTAACAAAAGCAGAAAAACTCATTCCTGCATGTGATATTTCAGAGCAGATTTCCCTGGCATCCAAGGAAGCATCCGGAACCGGAAACATGAAGTTTATGCTCAATGGCGCAGTGACTCTTGGAACAGAAGATGGCGCTAATGTGGAGATTCATGAGCTGGTAGGAGATGACAATATCTACATTTTCGGTGAAAAATCAGAAAAAGTCATTGAACTGTATGAAACAGGAGCATACTGCGCAGCAGATATTTATGACAATGACCCTCAGGTAGAAGAACTGGTTGATTTCATTATCAGCAAAGACCTGATTCGCATTGGTGATCCGGTGAATCTGGCCCGTCTGTACAAGGAAATCGTAGGAAAAGACTGGTTCATGGCGCTTCTGGATGTAAAAGATTACATTAAGACAAAAGAACAGATGCTGGAGGATTATGAAGATGAGCAGGCATGGGCTAAGAAAATGCTTGTGAATATTGCAAAAGCAGGCTTCTTCTCTTCTGACAGAACCATTGCAGAATACAACAGAGATATCTGGCATTTATAAGAAATACCAAAAGGAGAAATACACATGAGAAAATCGGGAATTTTAATGCCGGTATCCGCCCTTCCTTCTTCCACAGGTGTGGGAGAGCTGGGGTCTGCAGCCTGGCACTGGATTCAGGTGATGGAAGAAAACGGAGTGAAAATCTGGCAGATTCTGCCTTTAAATCCTCTTGGATTTGGAAATTCTCCATACCAGCCTTATTCCTCCTGCGCAGGGGATGAACTGTATATCAGTTTGGAACTGTTAAAAGAAGAGGGGCTTTTAGAATTAGAAGTTCCGGCCTTTCGTGAGCGGGAAAAAAGCGTGGATTATGAAGCTGTGAGAAGATTTAAAGAGCCTTATCTTAGACAGGCTTATGAAACGTTTTCCAGAAAAAACGGACAGGAAGAACAGAACTATCAGGAATTTGCTTCCCAGAAATGGGTGTATGAATATGGAGTGTTCCGCGCCTTAAAAGATGCCAATGAAGGGAAATGCTGGAATGAATGGAGTCAGGAGGCAAAGTCCTGGCCGGAAAACAGAACAGCGCTTTCTAAAGAAGCAGAAACAGAGGCAGGATATCAGATGTTCCTGCAGTATGTGTTCTATACCCAGTGGATGCAGGTGAAAACACTGGCAAATGAAAAAGGTATTGAAATTATGGGGGATGTTCCCTTTTATGTAGGCGTGGATTCTGTAGATGTGTGGGCAGGAAAAGATAACTTCCTGTTAGACACTGACGGACGTCCGATTTTCATTGCAGGGGTTCCGCCGGATTACTTCAGCGCAACCGGTCAACGCTGGGGAAATCTATTTATGACTGGGATTATATGAAAGACCATGGATATCAGTTCTGGGTGGATCGGATTGGCTACAGCAGCAAATTATTCGACTTAGTCCGCATTGACCATTTCCGGGCCTTTGACACTTACTGGAAGATTCCGGCAAGCTGTTCAACGGCTATCGAAGGCGCATGGATAGAAGCGCCGGGCTATGAAGTCCTGGATACTTTACAGGAAAAGATTCCGGGAGTGCATCTGGTAGCAGAGGATTTGGGAGACCTTCGACCAGAGGTTCTCACATTAAAGGAACATTATCACTTAAAAGGAATGAAAATTTTGGTGTTTTCCATTGAGACAAGTGGAAAATATGCTTATGACAATGCACCGGAGACAGAAAATACCATTCTTTACACAGGAACCCATGACAATGACACGCTGATGGAATGGTACGGCAACCTTTCCAAAGCTGCACAGAGAAAAGTGCGCAGATTCTTGAAAAAAGAGGGATTTTGTCAGGGCAGTGTGAAAGATAAGCTTCTTGCCTATACTTTAAGGAGTAATGCAGGATATGCCATTATTCCTGCACAGGATCTTTTGGGATTAAAGAAGGAAGGGCACATGAATACACCGGGAACGGTTGGAAGCCCAAACTGGGAATGGCGTATGCCAGAATTTCAGAAAATAGAGAAGGAACTGAAAAAATATAAAAGCATGATAGTCAACCGGTAAATTTAGCCAGATTCTGTATCAGGCAGATAAGAGATTATGCATGAAATAGCGGTTAGAGGAGTTCTGATCTGCATTTTGTGAAATAGTCTCTTGTTTTTTTATTTG
>ENA-OQAA01000136-OQAA01000136.1-human-gut-metagenome-genome-assembly--contig:-NODE-136-length-53265-cov-2.645132_pt1 | contig 53265 bp, 66 predicted proteins | sample MGYA00242489_ERZ504515 | MGnify/ENA primary metagenome ERZ504515 (study PRJEB26092, sample SAMD00036237) | human gut metagenome | host: Homo sapiens | study: EMG produced TPA metagenomics assembly of... | reverse complement strand
GTATTACTGACAACTAATCACCATTCTTCATGATGATTCATGTTGGAATACAAATTTGTTGTCAAATTGTTGTCAAAGAAAATTTTTGTTGTCAAATTGCGAAGTATTTTTACTCACTTAGTACAGTTTTGCTCCTGCCGGAATCTTATCATCAAGAATCAAAACATTGAGTCCTTCTCTTCCTTCTACAAGATGTGTAGCGGAGATAATCATACCGCAAGAATCAATTCCCATCATCTTACGTGGTGGAAGGTTTGTAATTGCAAGTAATGTCTTTCCTACTAAGAATTCAGGCTCATAGTAATCGTGAATTCCGCTTAAAATCACACGATCTACGCCACTTCCGTCGTCTAATACGAACTTCAGAAGCTTCTTAGATTTTGGAACTGCTTCACATTCTTTTACCTTTACAGCACGGAAATCTGACTTGCTGAATGTGTCAAAATCAACCATATCTTTGAATAATGGTTCCACTTCTACATTAGAGAAATCATATGTTTCTTTCACTTCAGCGATTGCTTTTTCCACTGTTTTTTCAACCGGCGCAGACTGTGCAGCATTATTAGCTTCATTCTTTGCGGCTCCCATGCTCTTCATTGTTGGGAACAGGAGAACGTCTCTGATTGCTGCGGAATCTGTGAGAAGCATACACATTCTGTCAATACCGAATCCGATACCTCCTGTTGGCGGCATACCAATCTCCAGTGCATTCAGGAAGTCTTCGTCTGTTGTGTTCGCTTCCTCATCACCTTGTGCAAGCAACTCTTCCTGTGCTTTGAAACGTGCTCTCTGATCGATCGGATCGTTTAACTCTGAGTATGCGTTTGCCATTTCCCATCCATTCATGAAGAATTCGAAACGCTCTGTATATTCTGGATTCTCCGGTTTCTTCTTTGTCAGCGGAGAAATCTCAATCGGATGATCCATCACAAATGTAGGCTGGATTAAATGTTCTTCTACAAATGCCTCGAAGAACAGAGAAAGGATATCTCCCTTCTTATGGCGCTCTTCAAACTCTACTTTATGTTCTTTGGCGAGTTCTCTTGCTTCTTTGAGTGTAGTCACTTCGTTCCAGTCGATACCAGTGTATTTCTTCACCGCATCTACCATTGTAATTCTCTCAAACGGTTTTCCAAGATCCATCTCTACTCCACCGTAAGTAATCTTCGTTGTTCCAAGAACTTCCTGTGCCACAAAACGGTAAAGATTTTCTGTCAGATCCATCATTCCGTTGTAATCTGTATATGCCTGGTATAATTCCATCAATGTAAACTCTGGGTTGTGTCTTGTATCAAGTCCTTCGTTGCGGAATACTCGTCCAATCTCATAGACGCGTTCCATACCACCAACGATCAGTCTCTTCAAATATAATTCCAGGGAGATACGCAGTTTGAAATCTTCATTGAGTGCATTAAAATGTGTCTCAAATGGTCTTGCTGCTGCTCCTCCTGCATTAGAAACGAGGATTGGAGTTTCTACTTCCATGAATCCTTGTCCATCTAAGTATTTTCTGATCGCGCTGAGAATCTTAGAACGTTTGATAAATGTATCTTTGACGTCCGGATTCATGATCAGTCTACATATCTCTGACGGTAACGTAAATCTGTATTGGTCAGACCGTGGAATTTCTCAGGAAGGATCTGAAGACTCTTCGATAACAATGTCACTTCCTGCGCATGGATAGAAATCTCTCCCATCTTTGTGCGGAACACATCTCCCTTGATTCCGACAATATCACCGATATCCATCTTTTTGAATGCTTTATAAGCTTCCTCTCCGATATTATCTCTTGCGACATAAGACTGGATATTGCCCTGTAAATCCTGAACATTGCAGAAAGACGCTTTTCCCATCACACGTTTGGACATAATACGTCCTGCGATCGCTACGTCTTTTCCTTCCATCTCTTCAAAATGATCCTTGATATCCATGCTATGATGTGTCACATCATACTTTGTAATGACGAACGGGTCATTTCCACTTGCCTGCAGATCTGCCAGTTTCTCCCGGCGCACCTGTCTGAGCTGGTTTACGTCCTGCTCCTGTACCTTCTTCTGTTCAGCCACTTCTCTCACTCCTTAGTTTGCTCTTTCAATTTTTAACACTTTGTATTCCATAACGCCTGCCTGCGTCTCTACCTGGATCTCGTCTCCGACTTTCTTGCCAAGCAGTGCCTGTCCTACCGGAGATTCATTGGAGATCTTACCCTGAAGGCTGTTTGCCTCTGTGGAACCTACGATCTTAAACTGAATTTCCTCGTCAAATTCCTTGTCATATACGAGTACAGAACATCCGATATTAATCTTATCGAAATCTACTTCATCCTCTACAACAACTTCTGCATTCTTTAAAATCTTCTCTATCTCTTCGATTCTTGCTTCGATATCTCTCTGTTCATCTTTTGCAGCATCGTACTCTGCATTCTCTGATAAATCGCCCTGTTCTCTTGCTTCTTTGATCTTTGCTGCAACTTCCTTACGTTTTACTACTTTGAGGTTTTCCAGCTCTTCTTCCAATGCCTTTAACCCTGCATAAGTAAGTATTGTTTTTTTGTCTGCCATTGCATATTACCTCCTTGTATGCTTATAACATTCCCCTATTATTTGTCAGCTTTTCAGCGAATATTTCCTGTAAAATAATTCTATTTTCACAATTTCAACATTATACATGTTTTTGCCTATAATGTCAATTTGTTTCCAAGTAATTGTTCCAATTCCTCGTAACTTTGCACTTGATTGATTTCTGCCCGCAAAGCCGCTGCTCCTTTTAATCCAGTCGTATACCATCCGACATGTTTCCGCATCTCCCGGATCCCGAGATAATCTCCTTTATACTCGATCTGAAGCCTTGCATGACGCAGCATAGTCTCCTTTAATTCTTCCAGCGATGGACGTGGCGGAATCTTTCCGGTTCTATCATATTCGACTAACTCTCGAAAGATCCATGGATTTCCCTGTGCGCCTCTTCCTACCATTACTCCATCACATCCAGTCAGTTTCTGCATCCGCACAGCATCTTCTGCGGAAGTCACATCTCCATTTCCGATGACCGGGATGGATACTGCCTCTTTCACTTTCCTTATGATCTCCCAGTCTGCTTTTCCAGAATAGTACTGCTCTCTTGTCCGGCCATGCACTGCCACTGCAGCGCCCCCTGCCTCCTCGATCACCTTTGCGATCTCCACTGCATTGATGCAAGAATCATCAAATCCTTTCCGGATTTTAACAGTGACCGGCTTTTGGATCGCCTTCACTGTCTTGCTCACGATCTCATAGACAAGCTTTGGCTGTTTCATCAGCGCAGAACCTTCTCCATTTTTGACAATCTTAGGCACCGGGCATCCCATATTGATATCGAGGATCGCAAACGGAAGTTCTTCAATCTGCTTTGCAATCTCACTGATCGTATCCGGCTCAGAACCGAATAGCTGAAGAGAAACCGGTCGTTCTTCCTCGTGGATCCGAAGAAGGTCCTGTGTATTTTTATTCTTGTACTGGATTGCCTTCGCGCTGACCATCTCCATGCAGAGAAGTCCTGCCCCCTGCTCCTTGCAGAGCAAGCGAAAAGGCAGGTCGGTCACTCCTGCCATCGGTGCCAGTATATATGGATTCTCCAGCTCTACTGTCCCTATTTTCAATCTATTTTTGTGTATCATCTCTTTCCTTTCTGCTTTTTACTTCTTATTCTTCTCATACAGAATCCGAAGTCCGTCCAATGTCAGATTCTGATCATAGGCATCAAAAACGTCTGTCTCCGAGACAATGATCTTACCAAGGCCTCCGGTCGCAATGACTTTTACATTCTCCAATCCTGTTTCTTTTTTCATCTTTTGGACAATATACTCTGTCTGCCCAATATACCCATACACAAGTCCCGCCTGCATACTTGTAATTGTTTCCTGTCCCATGATCACTTCCGGCTTCTTGATCTCAATCTCCGGCAGCATCGCTGCCCCGCCCCAAAGAGCCCGTGCAGAGGTACGGATTCCCGTTGCAATGCATCCTCCCATAAAGGAACCATCCTCTGCGATCATATCATAGGTCGTCGCTGTCCCGAAATCGACGACGATCACCGGACCGCCATATTTTTCATATGCAGCAACTGCATCTACAATCCGATCCGGTCCCATGCGCGGATTATCCATCCCGATCTTAATTCCCGTCTCAATCTCTCTTGAGACTACAAGGGGATATACATCCAGATATTTAATAATCGCACTTGTCAGAGAGTGCATAATATCCGGCACGACAGAAGCAATGATGACTGCATCAATCTGCCGGATCTCAAACCCTTGGTGTTCAATCAGATCACACAGAGAAATCCCATATTCATCTGATGTTCTCGGAAGCTTTGTTGTCATTCTAAATTTCGCTTCCAGCTTTTCTTCCTTATATACACCCAGTGTAATATTTGTATTTCCAACATCTATAACCAATAACATTAAATTTCTTCTCCTAAGAAAAATACTTTATAGTAAAGCTCCAAAGATCTCAACAGTTCTTCTTTTGTCTGCTGTATCTCTTTGATCTTGAGCTTGCTTCCAATTTCATCAAACATTGGATCAAAATCCTCGGTCGTCACTTCAAAACAAAGTGTTCCATCTTCTTCAAAGACGAGTGTGAGGATTCCCCCCACATCTTCTGTGTAAAGTACACACAGAATCTTCAATTCATCCTGGATTTCCTGCGGCAATGCCTCAAAATCCGGATTTAGATAATATTTTTTTTCATACGAGTTCGCCCCGCACAATACTACTTTCTCTTCGTACATGTTTTTGTTACTCCATTTTTCTAATTCATTTATGCTAATACGCATATCCGTAAATTCCACGCACCGATACTTCCCCGGCATAAACCGTGCAAATCTCTCCCGCTTCATTTTCTACTAGTAGTTCCCCTGCTTCATTGATCCCCAGTGCTATGCCGTCCCAGTTTCTCTTTGGTTCCAGAACTGTCACTCTCCGTCCACAGTTTACTGACTGCTCATTGTATCTCTGCTGCACAAAACGAAGGCTCTGTTCTTTTTCAAACGCTTCATAAAGCGTCTCAAACCGCTGCATGATCTCTGCGATCAACTCAGATCTCTTTATGGAAACCTTGCCTTCTAGCAGAAGGGACGTCGCCTTCTCTCTAAGCTCTTCCGGAAATTCCTTCCGGTTTACATTTACTCCGACTCCGACAACCACATAGTCAATGTAATCAATCTCTGCGCTCATCTCTGTCAGAATCCCACAGATCTTCTTTCCGCCAATCACAAGATCATTTGGCCACTTAATCTTTACCTCAAGATCAGTCTTATCTCTTACTGCCTCCGCCGCGGCAATCGCCATCAAGATCGTCAGCATCGGCGCCTTGTCCGGAGCAAACTGCGGTCGCAGCAGCAAAGACATAAAAATCTCAGTTCCTTCCGGGGAATCCCAACTTCTTCCTCTGCGTCCTTTTCCGGCACTCTGCCTGTCTGCCACAAAAAGTGTTCCATGCACAGCTCCCTGCCCGGCTGCCTGCTTTGCACGAATATTCGTAGAGTCTGTCTCTGCATAATATTCTACACACTTTCCAATTGTCCGTGTCTCAATCCTGCTTTCCATCTCTTCTTTAGAAAGCACATCCGGGCTCTCTTGGAGTCGATATCCTTTGTTTCTCACCGCCTCGATCTCATATCCTTCTTCCTTCAGCTGTGAGATTACTTCCAGATGGCAGTCCGGGACACTTGGAACCGTTCACACAGCTCCTGCCCGGAGACATGCCCTCTGCTTTCCCGAAGCACTTTTAATATCTCTGCCTTCATGATCATGCTCCCAGAGTGGCAGCCATCACTGCCTTGATCGTATGCATACGATTCTCCGCCTCATCGAATACTTTCGACTGTGCAGACTCAAACACCTCGTCGGTGACTTCCATCTCTTTAATCTGGAAACGTTCTCCCATCTCTTTTCCGACCTCAGTCTCCCAATCGTGAAATGCCGGCAGACAGTGGAGAAAGATTGCCTGCTCTCCCGCATTTTTCATCACATCCATTGTCACCTTGTACGGGGTCAGATCACGGATTCGTTCTTCCCACACACTGTCTGGCTCTCCCATAGATACCCATACATCTGTATAAATAATATCTGCATCCTTAGTCCCTGCGCTGACATCTTTTGTCAGTGTGATCGTTGCGCCAGATTCCTCTGCAAATTTCCGGCATTCTTCACAAGTGCCTGGTCCGGAAAGTATTTCTCCGGTGCACATGCCACAAAGTGCATTCCCATCTTCGCGCAGGCGATCATCAGAGAATTTCCCATATTATAGCGGGCATCCCCCATATACACAAGCTTTCTTCCCGCAAGATCTCCAAAGTGCTCCCGGATGGTTAACAGATCTGCCAGCATCTGTGTCGGATGATATTCATTCGTAAGCCCGTTCCAGACTGGAACGCCTGCATACTTTGCCAGTTCCTCAACGATTTCCTGTCCATATCCGCGGTATTCAATCCCATCAAACATTCTTCCAAGCACCCGTGCAGTATCCTTGATACTCTCCTTCTTCCCAATCTGTGACGCAGCCGGTTCCAGATAGGTCGTTCCCATTCCGAGATCGTGGGCAGCCACCTCAAAAGAACAGCGGGTTCTCGTACTTGTTTTGCAAAAATCAGCGCTACATTTTTCCCGCGCAAAGTTTTAGTCAAGATGCCCTGCTTTTTCTTTTCCTTCAGTTCTGCGGCCAGATCAAGAAATATGTAATCTCTTCTGCGGTAAAATCTTTTAATGTTAAAAAATGACGTCCTTTTAAATTCATACTATTCTTCCTTTCCCATCGCAAGGAGCAGTTCCGTAAAATATGGAACAGCCTCTTTGTTGTCTTTCTTTTCATATTTTTCTTTCATAAGATCAAATAATTCTTCCACGGTATAGATCCGGTACTTTGGGACATGCAGATATTTTGCGCTCGCCTCCAACATTGCAAGATACAACTCTGCTTCCTTTGTGCGCAGCGGAAGCTTCAGCCAGAATGCAATCTCCCTGCGGTCATGCTCTGTCAGGCCCTCAAACTTCTTTTCATAATACCACTCTTCTTTCGTTTGTTCAATATAGTAAATCGTACCCGCAAGTCCGTAGATCACTCGTTTGGCATCATAATATCCAATCTTCATATTCTGCCTGCTTCGCTTTTCCTGAAATTCAATAATACTCCCAAGCTTCACCCTTGGTGCAATCTCATAGACTGTCACATCGTCAGGTAAATATACCCTTGGCTCTCTTCCCGGACCAAAAATCCGCACTTCGATAATATTCTGATACCCGCGCTCAACAAGTGTTCCAAGCGGTACATTGTTGATCACGCCCCCGTCCATATACTTCTTCCCATGCAGTCCTTCGTTTTTAAACCCAATCAGATAAGCGCTCGCCAGAAGAAAATCCTCCAGCAGTCCTTCCGGAATATCTTCGATTCCAAGCTCCAGCTCCTTCATATCTGACAAAGAAAATGTAAGCAGATAAAATGCAATTTTTGACTGTCTGATTTTCTCTTCATCCACCATTTCATGGATCAGTTCCCTCAGCGGTGTAACATCCACTCCCCCATTTTTTATCACAGTGAGCACTTCATGGATTGCTTCGTGGAGCGGAAGTTTTCTGTCAAACAATTCCTGCATGATCTGGTCATCTACATCCATGACTCTTGAAAAAGTGATCTTCTCCCAGATTTTCTCCGCTCGCTCCAGATCCCCCATGCAGACAAGTGCACCGTTTAAAGCTCCGACCGATGTGCCTGCCACTGCACTGATCTTGACACCGGCCTCCCGCATCGCCTTCCACGCTCCAATTTGATATGCTCCTCTGGCGCCTCCACCGTCAAATACAATTCCATATGTTTTCTCAAGATCTATCACCGGTTTCACAAAATCCCCTCCTGTCAGGTGGAAAGCGAAGGGGCCGCCGCAAAATCCTTTGCAGCAGCCGCCTTCCTCTTATGACTTTCCTCTTTTATTTCTTTATTGTTCTTTCTCTGTCTTTGCAATCTCTGTCACAGACTTCACAAGTCCTGCGATTCCCTGAATCTCAGAAGGAATAATAATCTTCGTCGCTCTTCCATTAGATGCCTTTTCAAATGCCTCAAGACTCTTCATCGTCAGAACTGCCTCATCTGCTCCTGCCTCTTTCAAGAAACGGATACCGTCTGCATTGGCTTTCTGCACCTTGAGGATCGCCTCTGCCTCACCTTCTGCTTCACGAATCATCTTCTCTTTCTCTGCTTCCGCTCTAAGGATCGCAGCCTGCTTCTCTGCCTCTGCATCAAGGATTGCAGATTCCTTGTTACCTTCTGCCACAAGGATTGTAGACTTCTTCTCACCTTCTGCCTTCAGAATCGCTTCACGTCTCTCACGCTCTGCCTTCATCTGCTTCTCCATGGCATCACGGATCGCAGCCGGAGGAATGATATTCTTTAATTCTACACGATTGACTTTAATGCCCCAAGGGTCTGTTGCAACATCGAGGGATGCCCGCATCTTCGTATTGATTGTCTCTCTGGAGGTAAGTGTCTCGTCTAATTCCAAATCACCGATGATATTACGAAGGGTTGTCGCGGTCAGATTCTCGATCGCCATGATCGGATTCGCCACCCCATAGCAGAATAACTTTGGATCTGTAATCTGATAAAACACAACTGTGTCAATCTGCATTGTAACGTTATCCTTTGTGATCACCGGTTGTGGCGCAAAATCTACTACCTGCTCTTTTAAGTCCACTTTTCTTGCTACCTTCTCGATGATCGGCACTTTGACATGGAATCCTACTCCCCATGTTGTCTTATAAGCGCCCAGTCTTTCGATTACCATCGCTTGTGCCTGTGGCACAATCTTAATACACGAAATCAGAAGCCCTACAATAATGATAAGAAAAACAATTCCAAGCACCATCGTCATGATGCTTCCTGTTGCGTAATACATAGAAAGTCCCCCTTTCAACGATCCGTCTCTCTTTTAGACAGAATCTATTGTGTTATTTATTTTCCTTATCTTACTATAATTTTCTTCCAAATACAATAGTCAGATACAAAAAAGATACCGTCTGAATTTCGGTACCTTTTTTGTAAGAAGTGCAGAATTTTCTGCCACTCTTATTTCCTCTCTTCCTTTTAATAACGTACTGGCTTTTCCGTAAAAACCGGTACTCCTCTATCTCCCTCTTCTTGACTTTTCTTCTGCAAGGATCGCTGCGCCCAGCGCCCCCGCATACCTTCCATCTGCAGTCGACTCCACGTTCTTTCCAATCTGCTCAGAAAGGCGTCTTGTAAAATATGCGCTGTGACTCAGTCCTCCTGTCAGGATGACACGGTCTGTCATTGCCTTTCGCATAGCAGCTGCGCTACCTTCGTCACAACAGAGTCCACAACACCTGCTGCGATATCCTCCCTGCTTCTGCCTTCTCCAATATAATTGATAACTTCTGATTCCGCAAAAACAGTACAGAGAGAACTGATCGGGAGCACGGTTCCCTTTTCTGCCAGATCAAAAAGTTCCTGCAGTGTCACACCAAGCCTGTTTGCCATGATTTCCAAAAACTTTCCAGTTCCTGCTGAGCACTTATCATTCATCAGAAAATCCTGTACCATTCCGTTCTCGATCAGTATGACTTTCGTGTCCTGACCTCCGACATCAATGACCGTACAGTCTCCTCCCGCCAATTCTCTTCCGCCCCTTGCATGGCAGGTGATCTCCGTGATCACATAGTCGGCAAAATCTACTGCGATTCGGCCATACCCGGTCGCAACGACTTTCGTCTCATCTCCCAGAACATCCACATCATTTTCCTTTAACTTCTCTTTGATCGTCTGTGTTGTTTCCTTGCTGCTCCACCCCGTAGGAAGCACAAACTGCATATCGGATGTCCCTCTTACTACTACCTTCGATGCGGTGGAGCCAATATCAATCCCTACATAATTCACGTTTCTTACCTCTTCTGACATGTTACAGCATCTCCAGGAATGCTGTGATTCTTGTATTGAGCTGACCGATGTCTGCCTGAGAATAGTCTGTCTCTACATTAATATAAGGAATTCCCTTCTTCTCATTGACAAAACGGCGGATTCCCAGTGTCTCCACATTATATGTATGACATGCCTGAAGTGTCATCTCTACAACTCCGTCTACTTTGTACTCATCGATGAGACGATCTAACAATTCCAGTCTGTTTGGATTCGGTGTCATTACAGAACATCCGATATCAATGTATCTTCTCGCAAGTGCATCGTATACATCCGGATTCTCCTCATCAACCAGCTTATCGATAGATTTGCACCACTGCAGTTCTCGTAAGTCACAACGACACCGCCATTCTCTTCGATTGCTTTGATCACCTTCTCGCTTGCTCCCCCTACCGGACATCCAGTCAAAAGGATTCTCGGTCTCTTGTTTAACATCTTTCCTTCTGCATATTCTCTCTCGATTTTTTCAACAATTCCGTCCACCTCTGCCGGGATCGCTGTTCTGTCGAATTTGAAGCCACTTCCATAGAGTACCTTAAACTGATCCATACCTGTGATCGGCGCCGGATCATGTTTCATCACTTCATAAAATCTCTTTAAAGACTTGCGGACCTTATTTTCTTCATGAATTGCCTTGCGGATATCATCCTCCGTGATCGTCACTTCAAATTTCTTCTCTAAATATTCTTTGAAACGGATGATTTCGCTCTTCCACAATTTCAGTGCTTCCTCACTCTGTGTGTTCGGCAGTTCCATCAGAAATACATCTTTAAACTCTGACATATATTCATACATCTTCTTTTTTCCATCACAAGTCGTCTCTCCGACAACTACATCTGAAAAATAGAAAAACGGACATTTATCCGCTTTCGCAAATCCATAGCTGGATTTGATCAGCGGACATAAGTTTTTCGGAAGATCTTTCTCTGCCTCTGTAATCGTCTCATCTGATGTAGAACATAATCCAACTGTCGCTGCTCCCATAGCCGTTGCGATTTCCTTTGGAAAATATGTACAATATGCTCCGACTACCGGGATTCCCTTATCTTTTAATTGCTTCATGGCAAGAAATGAGTTTTTGCGCTGCTCGGCAAACTCTTCAAATACTTCTGGTAATTCTTTAATCACTTCCATGTTAGTTTTCCTCCATATTTCGACCTTTACTTATGATGATATAGTCGTTTTAAAACGAAGTCAAATTGCTATTTTTTATAATATTATAGATACTTCCTATAAGATTATCTGCGAAATCTATGACTTATAAAAAATGTCTGGAATCCTGCGTTTTCGATGTTTTCACATCTCCTGCAGAACTCCAGACATTTTTTTACTCCCCTATTTTCTTTTTTAGTGGAACCAGTGATTTCCGATCAGCTGTCCGTAATCACCATTTCCAAAATAAAGTGCCTCCCCGATCGGATTGGCTCCTGCGAGGGCATCTGCCGCCGCCTGATAGCAACTTGCCGTTGTCCGCCCGTCGGCAAGTACCGCATCCAGCTTCCCGGTAATTGCCGGACCAAACTGTCCGCTCTGATAAATGACCTCTGTAATTGAGTTCGGGAAAATGCCGCTTCTTACACGGTTCATAACAACAGCCCCTACTGCAACCTGACCTTCATACGGCTCTCCCCCGGCCTCACAGAAGATCAACGCTGCAAGCAATGCCTGCTCCCCGCTGGTGGCCGCTGTCACTGCTTGCTGGGAAGCCTGTGCTTCTTGTGCCTGCTGCTGCGCCTGCGCTGCTGCCGCCTCTTCCTCTGCTTTCTTTTTTGCTTCCTCTGCTTTTCTTGCCTCTTCCGCCGCCTGCGCTGCCGCTTTTTGTTCTTCTTCAATCTGCGCTAACGTTTTCGCTGGTTCAGACTCCCTTGTCCGAACAATTGCTCCATTGTCTTCCATCGGCTTTTCTACAACCGGACACACCTGATCTGCCTTCTGACTGCATCCGTTCCAAATGCAAGGGAATCGCTCTTCACATATCCGTTCACCTCATCTGCGGAAACTCTTGTCCATACAACCCCTTTTTCTTCCACATCTACAATTGTGTTGTGGTATAGTTTTCCAACGACTTCGCTTCCTTCTTCTCCCGCAAGCAGTACATCAGTCTCCCCATCCACGTTGGATACTGCCTTTTGGTGCCATTCCTGCGTGGATACTGCAACTGCTGCGACCTCCGGTATCTGCTCCAACACTGATGCCAATGCCGATGAAATTGTTTGTGTTTTCTCTATACTGTCAGTCTGCCGAGTTTCAGTTGATGCCACAGATATACTTCCGTCCATTCCTGCAGCTGTGAGCACACAAACCGCAGACAAAACTACTGCCAGCATCCTCTTATTCTCTTTTCTCATACTTTTCCTCCTGATTTTGCAATAAAGCGAATTAAAAGTTAATTATATTATACTCTTTTAATTCATTTTTATTACATTTGTTACAAACTTATTACATTTTGTTTGTAGAAACATCCTAACAGCTTTTCTTTCATTTGTCAACTTTTCCGCTCTGGAAATTTTCTCCTTCCAAAGGTCACCTTCTTTTTTCTCCGTCTCCCGCACGATATCAAATGATTTTTCTGGACCAAAAAAGCAGCTGATCTTTTGGTTCTTCCCCAAGATCAACTGCTATCCTTTTTACTTTTTAATAATACTCTTTGTCCACCTTTATTTCTTTGTTTATCTCTGATTTCTTCTCTGTCTCGCAGTTTCGAACATCAGCACGGAGGTGGCAATTGCTGCATTTAATGATTCTACCTGCCCCTGCATAGGAATGCGGATCCATGTATCTGCCAAATCCGCGATTTCCTTTCGAAGTCCGTTTCCCTCATTTCCAATCAAAAATGCCGTCTTTTTCGTATAGTCTTCCTTGTCGTAACTATTTTTCCCATCAAGATGTGCGGCATATGTAAAAATACCGTGCACCTTTACTTTTGCGATTGCTTCTTTTAAATCTTCCACATAGACAAACGGAACACGGTAAATAGAACCCATCGTTGAGCGAATAACTTTCGGATTATAAATATCCACACTCTCCTTGCTGATGATGATTCCTGTCACCCCCGCTCCCTCTGCGGTTCGCAGAATCGTTCCAAGGTTCCCTGGATCCTGAAGGTTGTCCAAAACAAGAAGATGTGCATCTTCTGCCTCTAAAATATCCTCCAGACAGTAAGCGGACTGGCGTACGACACAGAGGATTCCCTGTGGTGTCTTTGTATCAGAAACATATTGAAAAACATGATCTGACAGATATTCTAACTTCCTTCTGTCTTTCAGCCTGTTGATTTCTTCTTTCTGTTTGTCTGCAAATGTCTCGGATACATAGACTTTCACAAGCTGCTCCTGTGGAATCTCCTGGTACATCTTGACTCCTTCCACAAGAAAGACTCCCTGCTCGTTCCGCACTTTGCTTTTTTTCTGAAGCTGCACCAGTTCCTTCACTCTCGCATTTGACGTGCTTGTAATCATACTTATTCCCCTTTGTATTTATTCAACATTTCATTACTTCCGATGAAAATCAGAATAGTTCCTTCTTCCAGAGGCATCTCCGGCCTTACATTGACATCAACTTCCTCATCCTTTTTAATACCGACTACGTTAAATCCATAGCGCTCACGGATGCGAAGTTCACGCAAAGTCTTCCCGATCCATTTTTCCGGAACCCTTGTCTCTACGATACTATAATCCGGTGATAGCTCGATCCAATCTGCAAAATTTGTGGAGACAAGATTTTTGGCAACTCTTCTTCCCATCTCCATCTCCGGAAATACAATCGCATCTGCACCGACCCTTTTTAAGATGGATGCATGAAGCTCGTCCTGCGCCTTTGCAAGCACATACGGAATCCCTGCCTCTTTTGACAAAATCGTAGCCATAATACTAGATTCCATGTTATCGGCAATCGCCACGACTGCACCATCCAGATTGCGAAGGCCCAGCGACTGGATCACTCCCGTGTCATGCAGATCCGCACGCATTGCGTAAGATACTTGATCTGCGATCTCTTGTACTTTTTCTTCCGCAATATCTACTGCGATCACTTCGCATCCGAGTTTCTCCAATGTCACTGCCACACTGGAACCAAATTTTCCAAGTCCAAATACTGCATATTGCTTTTTCATATTTTCTTATCCCCCTATCCAATCATCAGACGTTTCGCCGGCAGCTGTCTCACCTGGCTCATCGGATTTTTCTTTAATCCGAATGCCAGCGCCATTGTAACCGGTCCGATCCGCCCTGCATACATTAAGAATCATAATCACAAATTTACTTGCGGTGTGAAGCGCCGGAGTCAGCCCCGTGGAAAGACCTACTGTTCCAATTGCCGAGGTCGTCTCAAACAAAATATCAAGAAATCCCGCCGATCTATCACTGAAACAGCTATAGTCCCTATCATCAAGATTGTAAAAGACATCAGCATAACTGAAATCCCCGTCCGAATATTTTCTTCCGGAATTCTTCTTCCAAAGCACTCCGTATCCTTATTTCCTTTTACGACAGTAACCGCTGTAAGGAATAACATTGCAATCGTTGTCGTCTTCACCCCTCCGGCGGTACCGGCCGGGGAGCCTCCGATAAACATCAGAAGGCAGGAAATGAATACCGATTCTTCTCTTAGATCTCCCTGTGGCACGGTAAAGAATCCGGCCGTCCTCGTTGTCACTGACTGAAATGCCGCTCCCATCACCTTGTCTCCAAAAGAAAATTCTCCAAGCGTATCCGGGTTAGAAAATTCTAGAAACAGAAAACTGACTGTACCTGTCACAATCAGAATTGCCGTCATCGTCAGTGCAACCTTGGAGTTCAAGGTTAAAATCTTAAACATCCCACGTCTTCTCTCACCCTTTTTGCGAAAGTTTCTAATATTATCAGTGATGTCAAACCACACGGTATAACCGATACCTCCTGCAACGATCAATATCATCGTTGTCAGATTGATCAACGGATTTCTTGCATATGCCGCAAAACTATCTGCCCCTAATATATCAATTCCCGCATTGCAAAATGCTGAGATAGAGTGAAACACACTATACCAAATTCCTTTCAAAAATCCATACTCCGGAATAAACTGAAATGCAAAAAAGATTGCTCCAATTCCTTCTACAACGAAGGTTCCCTTCAGAATACGCAAGATCCATTTCACCATACCTGACAAAGACTCCATGTTATACGTTTCCTGAATCATCACACGCTCTTTTACCGTGATCTTCCTTCCGATCACAACAAGAAAAAATGTCGATACTGCGACTACACCAAGTCCTCCAATCTGTATCAGAACAAGCAGTACCACCTTGCCAAGAAGCGTAAACTGCGTTGCCGGAACAACTGTCATAAGCCCGGTCACACAAACTGCCGATGTCGATGTAAAAAGTGCGTCTGTAAATGCAATCGGCTCTTGATTGCAGACCGGAAGCCATAGAAGTATTCCGCCGATCACGATCACGAGCAAGAAGCCTGCTGCAAGCATCTGCATCGTGCTTAATCTTACACTTTTTTCTTTCCACTTAAACATTTTCTTTCACTTTTCTCCCTTTATGCTTTTTGAATCAATTATACTACACTTCCCGAAAAGATAACAGTCCTAAAAAAAGAATCCCTGTACCAACAGCACAGGAACCCCTCACGCTGCCGACAGCCCTTATTTCCGGACTACGGCCCTTCTTTTCTTCTCTTATACTTTAAATCGGTACCCCACACCCCAGATTGTCTCAATATACTGCGGTTTGGAAGTATCGTACTCAATCTTCTCCCGAATCTTCTTAATATGAACTGTCACAGTCGCAATATCCCCGATCGATTCCATATCCCAGATCTCACTGAATAATTCATCCTTTGTATATACGTGATTCGGATGCCCTGCAAGAAATGTCAGAAGGTCAAATTCCTTCGTCGTAAATGCCTTCTCTTCTCCATTGACCCACACCCTTCTCGCTGTCGTGTCAATCTTTAAGCCACGGATCTCAATAATATCATTTGTCTGTACATTGCTTCCGATCAAACGCTCATATCTTGCAAGATGCGCTTTGACTCTCGCCACAAGTTCGCTCGGACTAAACGGCTTTGTCATATAATCATCTGCGCCAAGCCCAAGTCCCCGGATCTTATCGATATCATCCTTTTTGGCAGAGACCATAATGATCGGTGTATTTTTCTTCTGACGTACTTCTCTGCAGATTTCAAATCCATCCACTCCCGGAAGCATCAGGTCAAGGATCACCAGATCAAACTGGTCCGTCAGCGCCTTCTCAAGCCCCGTCTCCCCATCATTTGCAACTTCTACCTCGAACCCACTCAGTTCTAGATAATCTCTCTCCAGATCTGCAATCGTTTCTTCATCTTCTACGATTAATATTCTACTCATTTACCGGTACCTCCTGATATTTTCTGATTACAAAATACATGACCGTCCCTGTCCCTTCTCTACTTGTCGCCCAAATCTTGCCACCATGCTCCTCGATGATCTTCTTCACAATCGAAAGTCCAATACCGCTTCCGCCCTTAGAAGAATTTCTCGATGCATCTGTCCGGTAAAAACGATCAAAAATATTCGGCAGATCTTTGGCGGCAATTCCTTTCCCATTGTCCTCCAGTTCCACCTGAATAAAATCACCGACGTCCTTCACCCGCAAGTTAATCCGCGCCCGCTTCTTATCCATATATTTCAAAGAATTCGTCACAATATTGTTGATGACTCGCTTTAACTGCTCGGCATCGCCGATGATGCGGATATCTTCCTCTACGTAATTGAAATATCCAAATTCGACATCTCTCTGCTCCAATTCCAACTTCAGATCTTCTGCACAGTCATCAAAATATTCATTGACTGACAGTGTTGTAAAATTGTATGGAATTCGATTCGTATCAATCTTAGAGTAAAGTGTCAGTTCATTGATCAGAAGATCCATCTCATTTGCCTTATTATAAATCGTCCGGATATACTTCTCCATCTTCTCAGGTGTATCTGCAACACCATCCATAATTCCTTCTACATACCCCTTGATCGCTGTGATTGGTGTCTTCAAGTCGTGGGAAATATTACTGATCAGCTCCTTGCTCTCCTTATCATAGGCAAGCTTCTCCTCCGCATTGTCTTTCAGTCGCTTCCTCATCTCCTCAAAATCCTGACAAAGCTGTCCGAGTTCATCATCGGTATCCGGAATCAGCCGGAAATCTAAATTCCCTTCTTTAATATTCTTCGTCGCCTTCTGCATCTTCACAAGCGGAATCTTGATTCCTCTGTAAATCCAGACAACCAGCAGCGCTCCGGTAATGACAAGGATCACAATGACCGCCACAAGAATGTCTTTTAAGAATTGTGATACTTCCGGCAGCATGCTCGTTACATCTGTTACAATAAATGCACTGCACTTGTTCTTGTCATCACTGACAAAATCCACCTGCTTTACAAGTACCTGTGCTTCTCCGCCAATATATACACCATTCTCGGAATCTGCATTGTATTCCTCATAAGCCGGTAAATCCGGGATCACCACCTCCGTCTTCTGCGGATCTTCTCCCATATATACGATAATATCATCCTTTCTCACAAGAAGATAGGATCCTTCTGCCGAAGCCTCTGGTTAAACTGCTCCAGATAAGAAGCATCTTCCAGCTTCTCCGGATCCTTATCCGCTGCCTTCTCCAGCTCATGATATGCCTCTTTCGTAATCCGGCTCGGCACCTGTACACTATTTAACAGTGCTTCATAGGTGGTCCCTGTAATTCCATATGTCTTCTCGATCGAACGAATCTGAAGTTGTGCGAATCCACAAAATACGGCGCTCGTCAAGAACACCGGCAAAATAATGATCGTCATAAAAGCAATGACCAGTCGTGTTTTTAATTTCATCGTGTCCAACCTCTTGTTCTATATACTTTCTATGCTTGTCTCAATCTGACTTCATTATTATATCATGCCACCTTGTTAAATACACCAAAACACCTATAAACATTTATAAAATTTTTGTAAACCTTCGTACGACCCAGTATGCAAAAACTGCTCCACAGATTTTCCCTTATCTGTGGAGCAGCCATCCTTCTCATCTGATGATCGAAGTCTCTTATAAATATTTCTTTAATGCTTCTACTTTATCCAGTTTTTCCCATGGAAGATCTAAGTCGTTACGTCCAAAGTGTCCATAAGCTGCTGTCTGCTTGTAGATCGGACGGCGAAGATCTAACATTTTGATGATTCCTGCCGGTCTTAAATCAAAGTTCTCACGGATGATCTCTACTAACTTCTCGTTAGAAAGTTTTCCGGTTCCAAATGTATCTACCATGATCGATGTCGGATGAGCCACCCCGATTGCATAAGAAAGCTGAATCTCACATTTCTTTGCAATTCCTGCTGCAACGATGTTCTTTGCAACATAACGTGCTGCATATGCTGCAGAGCGGTCTACCTTTGTACAGTCTTTTCCGGAATGCTCCACCGCCGTGACGTGCCATTCCGCCGTAAGTATCTACGATGATCTTACGTCCTGTCACACCACTGTCTCCGTGTGGTCCACCGATTACGAATCTTCCAGTCGGGTTGATGAAGAATTTTGTCTGCGCATCTACCATCTCCTGTGGAAGTACCGGATCAAATACATATTTCTTAATATCTTCATGAATCTGTTCCTGAGTTACATCCGGATCATGCTGTGTAGATAATACAACCGCATCAAGACGCACCGGGATTCCCTCTTCGTTATACTCTACTGTCACCTGGCTCTTACCATCTGGTCTGAGGTAAGAAAGTGTTCCATCTTTGCGAACTTTTGTCAGCTGCAATGTCAGCTTGTGTGCCAGCGCGATTGGATATGGCATCAATCTTCTGTCTCATCCGAAGCATATCCGAACATCATTCCCTGGTCTCCTGCTCCAATTGCATCAATCTCCTCGTCTGACATTTTGTTTTCTTTTGCTTCTAAAGCTTTATCTACACCCATTGCAATGTCAGAAGACTGCTCATCGATTGCTGTGATCACACCACAAGTATGTGCATCGAATCCATATTTTCCTCTGTTGTATCCAATCTGATCCACAGTATCTCTTACGATTTTCTGAATATCTACATATGCATTTGTTGTAATCTCACCCATAACAAGGACAAGTCCTGTTGTGATCGCTGTTTCACATGCCACACGGCTCATCGGATCCTGCTCCATCAGCGCATCTAACACAGCATCTGAAATCTGGTCACAGATCTTATCCGGATGCCTTCGGTTACTGATTCTGAAGTAAATAATAATTTTTCCATTCGTACGTTCCTTTCTTTTTTCTCTTTCTCTTTCGCCGGACTGTTCTGTCTTTCTCTGATAAAAAGTCATTTACCAAAACTCTCTGAGATAAAAACAGCAGCCCGACAACATTCGGACTGCTTTATACTCATAAATCAATCCTCTTATTGTTCGATTACTCGCTCAGGCTGGCACCTTCCGTTCACGGGGTTGCCGCAGCTTCACAGATCCTTTGTATCTCCACTGCTCTGAATAAGAGAAAGTTTCTATTATTCTGTTCTTGTTCCGTTAGAAATCATAACACTGATTGACAGGACCGTCAAGAGTCTTTTTGAGAAAACTTTTCTAGTTACTCTGTGCCTCTTTCATTGCCTGCTCTCCGTTTGTCTGGGCATCTTTGAGCGCTTCGTCAATTCCTTTTTCTCCGCTGAATACAAGATCAAGCTGTTTTCCAAGTTCATCTAACGCATTCTTGCCGCCGATATTTCTTGTTCCCTGGAAACCTTTGTCAAAGCATTCCAACGAAAGTTGTTTGATCGGTTTTTCCTCGAGTACTTTTGCGAACACCGGATCCTCCTGTGCAGATACACGCACTGGAATATATCCTGTCTCTGCCGCAAAATATGCTGTATTTTCTGTATTTGTTAGGAATTTAATATACTCCCATGCAGCTTGTTTCTGCATGTCTGTTGCAGAATCAAATACTGCCACATTTGTTCCGTAATACAGCTGATCATCTGTCTTATGTCCTGGAAGCGCTGCGGCATTGATAGTAATACCTTCCATCGTTCCTTCTTCTATGTATGGCAGTGCGGATGTAGAAGCTACACACATTGCAGCTCGTCCATCCTGCACCGGAACATTTGCATTTTCATCATCTCCGGCAAATCTTGCTGTCTTTGCCTGGAACATACTATTTAAAAATTCGATTGCTTCCTTTGTCTCCGGTGTGTCAAAATACAATTCATTTGTTTCTTCATTCATCGTACTTCCACCTGCCTGTTTCAGCCAAGGTGCAATATCTGTGGAAAGGTTATTTGCAAATACACATCCATACACTTCCGGCTCGCCGTCCTTATCCTCGTCTACCGTCAGTTTCTCAGCTGCCGCTGTCCACTCGTCCCATGTCTTTGGAACTTCTACACCAGCTTCTTCGAACATAGTTTCATTGTAATATAAAACCATCTGGCTTTTGTTAAACGGGATTGCATACTGTTTTCCATCCCAGATTCCATCTGCAAGGAACATCTCCGGAATATCTGCAAGGTCTTCCTCAGTAAATCCTGTCTGTTCATCTTCCATATATGGTGTCAGATCTGCCACAAGCCCTTTGGAAACATACCAGGATAATCTGTTGGAATAAATCTGCGTCATTGTCGGGAGCTGATCTGCCTTTGCAGAGGCCATCAATTTGTCAAACAGATCCATGTATCCTCCCTGATTCACTAATTTTACGGATACATTTTCATTCTGCTCCATAAAATCATCTGTAATTTTCTGGATTGCCTCCTCATTAGATCCTGACATCGCATGCCAGAATGTAATCTCTGTTTTTTCTGTCACTTTTGTGTCTGTTTTTTTCTCTGTTGACGACTCTGTTTTCGTCTCTTCTTTCTTCTCCGTTTCTTTTTTCTCCCCTCCACATGCGGTCAGCATGGATGCTGCCATCGTCGTGCAAAGAAGTGCCGCCAATACTTTTTTCTTTCATCTTTCTTTTCCTCTCTCTTTTCGTTTTATCCTTTCAGTCCTGATTTGCTTACCCCTTTCACAATATATTTTTGTGTAAATAAATATAAAATGATCACCGGCGCAATCACCAGGATCGAAAAGGCCATTAAAATATGATATCTTGTTCCCGCCTCGGTTGAAAATGCTGCCATTCCTACCGGAAGCGTCCGCATCTCCTCTGAATTTGTCGTGATCAGAGGCCACATGTAGGAATTCCAGCAGTTAATGAATTTTAAAATAGCAATCGATGCAAGTGTCGGTATGGAACACGGAATTAAAATAGTAAATAAAAATCGCAATTCCGAGCAACCATTGATCTTCGCCGATTTATAATAAGAAATCGGAATGCTTTCAAACTGCTGTTTCAGTAAAAATATCGAAAAAATACTTGCACACCAGGGAATGATCAGCGCCTTATAACTGTCAATCCATCCCCAGTTGCTCAGTGTAATATAATTAGGGATCATCAGGATTTCTCCCGGAACCATCATGGTCGCTACAAGAACCAAAAACAGAGCATTTTTAAACCGGAATGGAATATATGCAAATGCATAGGCCGCAAGTACTGTTGTAAATACTTCCCCCACCGTCACCATCACTGCTGTAAACACACTGTTGAAAAAATATCTGGCATACGGTACTTGCTGCAATGCCATCTTGAAATTTTCCCACTGCCAGACAGATGGGATCCATTTTGGCGGCATCGATAATACTTCCTTTGCCGGCTTAAATGCTGTCAGAACCATCCAGACAAACGGAAGGCTGACCCACAAAAGTCCCGCAGCCAGAATGACATAGGACAGAACTGTCACCATCTTTTTCCCTTTTCTCATGACTTCCTCCTTTCTGACGAAAACAGAAACTGGAGCAACGTAAAAAATAAAATCACAAGAAACAGAAGAAATGACTGCCGACCGATGCGGTAGTAAACTCCCAGTGTCTGTAAAACTTATCAAAAATATAATAGACAATCGTAAGCCCGCTCTGAAGCGGCCCCGGTTTCTGCCCGTACATAATATAAACTTCATCAAAGATCTTAAAAGCTCCGATCAGTGATGTCACAGATAAGAATAAAATCGTCGGTCTTAAAATTGGAAGAATAATATGGCAGATTCTTCTAAATGACCCTGCGCCATCCATCCGTCCTGCCTTCACATATCTTTCATCTACCCCTTGAAGTGCAGCCAGCAAAATAATAATTTTATAGCCAAGCCCTTTCCACACACTTAATACAATCAAGATCGGGATGGTCATCTGCGCATCTGTAAGCCACGCTACTTTTGGCATCCCAAGCACCGAGAGAAGTGCATTGACCATTCCATAGTCTTTGTTGAGCATCCACCGCCACACAACAGCCACTGCGGTCGTCGATGTGACAAATGGAAGAAAATATGCACTTCTGAAAAATTTCTGAAACCGGATATTGGAATTTAAAATCAGGGCAAATACCAATGCCGTAATGATTCCAAGCGGTACCGAGATCACCGCAAATACTGCCGTATTTTTCATAGCAAGAACAAACTCCGGATCTTTCAATACGTAGAGAAAATTGTCGAGACCGACTGCTTCCACCGTATCTGTCAGATAATCAAATTTCGTATAAAATCCCATAAAAAAAGACTTCAGCACTGGATAAAATTGAAAGACTGCTATGACAGAAAGTGCAGGCAGCAAATACAGAAATGCCCGAAACTGTGGATTTCTGATTTTCCATCTTCTCTTCATTATCTGTCACCCTCCCCTGGGAACAAATGAAGTCGCTTGACACGAAATGACACACGTTCCCCTTCTGAAAATGTCTTTTCCCATCCGACGCAGGCCGTCAGCACCTGTTCACCTGCTCGAATGAATGTACATATCTTTTCCAAGTGTCTGTATTCCGGTGATCACTCCCGAAATCGCTTCTTCTTCCTCTGTACTGCACAACTTCTAATGCCTCCGGACGGATGCCAACGCAAACATTTCCTTTCAGTTCTCCTGCCTCGTGTACTGTTCCTCTTTTCACGATCACATTCTCATCACCTAACAGCAGACAGATTCCATCCTCTACTTTTTCTCCCGGAACAAAGTTCATTGGTGGATTTCCAAGAAATTTCGCCGCAAACACATTTTGCGGCTCCATATACATCTCTTTTGGAGAAGAATACTGACTGATCTTTCCTTTCTCCATCAAAAGAATCTTATCCGAGATACTAAGCGCCTCTTCCTGATCATGTGTCACAAAAATAGTCGTGATCCCCAGTTGTTTCTGCACACGCCAGATCTCATCGCGCAGTTCAATGCGAAGTCTTGCATCCAGATTTGACAGTGGCTCATCTAAAAGTAAGATCTTCGGATTCTTTACGATGGCACGCGCAATCGCGACTCTCTGCTGCTGTCCACCCGATAACTTCCCCGGCTTTCTCTTCAAGTATTCTTCAATCTGAAGCATTTTAGCCGCTTCTTTTACTTTTTCTATCCGGTCTTTTTTCTTCCATCCTTGCATTTTCAGAGGAAATGCAATATTTTCCTGCACAGTCATATGAGGATAGAGCGCATAATCCTGAAACACCATTCCAATGTCCCTCTCTTCCGCCTCCAGTCCTCCTACATTTTCCTCATCAAAATAAATACTTCCTTCTGTTGCCTGCTCCAGCCCGGCGATGATCGATAAAGTCGTGCTTTTCCCACATCCACTCGGTCCAAGCAGACAGACAAGATCTCCATCCTCGATTTCCAAATTCAAGTGATCTACTGCAGTCACTTCCTGATACCGTTTAGTAAGATTCTCCAGTCTAATTCTCATCTTCCAGTTCCTCCAGTGTCCTCTCTGTCAGCGGAACCATCCGAAGAATGATTCCTTCTTCTTCCAGCATCTCTTTCAGCACCTGCATAAAGATTCCCATCGCTTTTTTCCGCTCTCCTTTTTTCAGATATGCTTCCAGATTCGGTTGTGAAGATAACTCTCCTCCCCAATCTGCAGAGAAGGTGTATCCGATCCCACAACTCGGACTGCCGTTGATTCCTACTACTCCAAGCACTTCCACCCGCTTTGCACAGTTTTGATACTCCTTCACTTGAAGCACAATATCCTCCAGCATCTTTCTCGCCTGTCTTCTGAAAAAAGGATTATCAAACTGTTCCGAGGAATGTCCCCACCGTCTTCCACCGTACATCAAAAATTCCGGGCACGGTAATTGTATCAGCTGAATATCCTCCTCAATCACTTTTTTCAAAAATGCTTTCCTGTTTCTCTCCTCCTCCGTTTCAAACTCCACCGCATACTGAATCTTAGAACGCACATTTAGAATGCAATGGCTGACTAAAAGTAGTTTCTTCTTGTTTTTCATCCCTCGTATCCTCTTTCTTTCCATATTTTCTATACTGCAAAGAAAAGTTTCTCCGATTTTCTTTAACCTTCACTATAACATGGAACCTTAAGGATGAAATTGTTTATTTCTATAATACTCATTCATATTATCTATAAATTTCACTTTACAAAGAACCAAAATAAACAGCCTGCCAAAACACCCGGTCTCCTCGACCGATCTGCTCTGGCAGGCTGCTTTTCACTGCTGCATGATCTGTATTTATTTTTATTTGAACTAGTCCTTATCCTACTTTCAGTTTAAACTTCTGAATCTCTTTTTCGCTTGCAACTTTCTCGATCATCGCACCAAGCCCCTGCAGTTTCTTCTCAAACTGTTCATATCCTCTCTGGATGTAGACAATATCATCTACGATCGTGATTCCATCCGTCGCAAGTCCTGCAATCACAAGTGCCGCTCCTGCTCTTAAATCCGGCGCACTGACACGAGCACCTGAGAACTTTTCTACCCCTTCGATCGTTGCAGAATTTCCTTCTACTTTGATGACAGCTCCCATTCTTGCAAGTTCATCTAGATATTTAAAGCGATTTTCAAAAATACTCTCTGTAATGATACTTGTCCCTTTTGACAGAGCTAACGTCACGCCAATCTGTGGCTGCATGTCGGTCGGGAATCCCGGATATGGAAGTGTCTTCACCTGTGTGCTTTTTAAGCGCTTGTTTGCCACAACTCTGACTGCATCGTCAAATTCTTCTACCTGGCATCCCATCTCCTCTAATTTAGAAATCGTTGCCTCAAGATGCTTTGGAATTACATTTAATACTGTGATGTCTCCCTTTGTCGCTGCCGCTGCAAACATGAATGTTCCGGCTTCAATCTGATCCGGAATAATAGAATATTCTGTCTTGTGAAGCTTCTGCACACCGCGGATCTTGATCACATCAGTTCCTGCTCCCTTGATGTTGGCTCCCATGCTGTTCAGGAAATTCGCCACGTCAACGACGTGTGGTTCCTTCGCAACGTTCTCAAGAATAGTCAGCCCATCTGCCATCGCCGCTGCCATCATAACATTGATCGTTGCACCTACGGATACTACGTCAAAGTTAAAGATGTGTACCTTTCAGTGTCTCTGCTTCTGCAAGAATCTTTCCATGTTCAATCTCAACTTCTGCTCCGAGCGCACGGAATCCTTTCAAATGCTGATCGATCGGTCTGCTTCCGATATTACATCCTCCCGGAAGCGCAACCTCTGCCTTATTGTACTTCCCGAGCAGAGCCCCAAGTAAATAGTAGAAGCCCTGATCTTCTTGATGTAGTCATAGTCTATGCTAAAATCACCGATTGTGCTTCCGTTAATCTTCACTGTATGTCTGTCAACTCTCTGGATCTGGGCTCCGATGCCCTCCATCGCTTCTAAAAGTACATTAATATCATTTACATCTGGTAAATTGTCAATCGTCACAGTCTCATCTGTCATAATCGCTGCTGCAAGAATTGCAAGTGCTGCATTCTTCGCGCCGCCAATCTCCACTTCACCTACGAGCGGACTGCCGCCCTTGATTATATATTGCTCCATATCGCACCTCTATTGTTCCATTTATTTTACTTCATCTGATTTTCAAGTGATCGTTATCGCCCCTTCTGCCATCCTAACTGTCGAATCCCTATCTCTTATCTACGGGACAATAACCTGTAATTTCTTTTTAGTCCACGGAGTATTATAGCACATATTTCTTATTTGTAAAACAATTTTCATTCTCTCTGATCAGTCCGACGTCCAGTCCTTCTGTTTTCAGCCCCGAAATTTGCCTCTTCTTTGTCACTCTTTTTTCTGCTTAATACTTATCATGTCAAAAGAACTCTCCAAATATACGATACCGGAACGGTTTCTAAAATTTTCATTTTCTCGTTTTGTCCCGTATCTCTATAGTATTTTACCATATTTTTGTCTCTCCGTCCAGCGCACACTTGTTCTCATGTCCCGCTCATCTTTCTTGCACGCCGCACATTCGTCCGCAGACAGCCGAGGGAAAATTTTTTCTTCTATGTTTTAGCATACAATTTTCATCTGCACTTTAATAGTATCTTCTCCCTCTTTTTCTGTGATCACTTCTCCTCTTAAACAATTCCTGGAATAACAGAATCTCAATAATTTCCCTTAGATGTTGATCTCTATCCTTCCGATTTCTTCCGTTTTGCTGACGCCCCATCTGCAGATACTGCTGTTCCACATCTTCTTCATCTGCCATCTCCAGTTCCTCTTTTTCTTCCCGCATCATTCTGTCATATACCCGCCTGCACATCAAACGGAGCTGAAGCTGATCAGGATATTCATCATACATCATGCTCCCCTCATATTCCATCCGTCGCACTCATCCTCTACATAAGGCAGAACTTTTTTTGCCGTCTGTGGATACATACTTTTCATATACTCAAAATCGTAGCGTTCAATTCTTTCGTCATCATACTGAAGCGGCATAGGATATGCCATATAATATGGTAACCGATAATCCATAAAAACACCTGCTCTTTCCTGTTTCATCTAATTTACTATATGAAAAAATATCCAAAGCGTGAAAAATACAAAAAAATACGTTCTGAATGAAATCTACTCTCATTCAGAACGTATTTTGTTTCGTCACTCTTTGTTATTTTACTGCGTTCTGCCTTGCAATCGCTTTCTTTAGTGCGACTTCCGCACGGAGTACATCAATTCCGTCCTTCTTTGCAAGTCTCTCTTTTGCACGCTCTTCCGCTTTCTTTGCACGCTCTACGTCAATCTCCTCCGGCCACTGTGCATCTTCTGCAAGTACCGTGATCTTATCCTTCTGAATCTCAACAAATCCACCGAGGATTGCTGCTTTCTTCACTTCCGATTCATTGTGGATCTTCATAACGCAAGGCTCTAAGATCGTTGTAAGCGGAATATGGTTCTGATATACACCCATCTCTCCTTCGACCGATACAAATTCGAGGAATGTCCCCTCGCCTTCGTAGAATACTTCATCCGGAGAGATGATCTTCAATTCAAATCTCTCTGCCATAGGAACTCCCTCCTACTTCACGCGAGCAAGTACGTCATCAATATTTCCTGTGTTCAGGAAGTAACCTTCCGGAATATCATCGTGTTTTCCTTCGAGGATCTCCTTGAATCCCTGAACAGTCTCACTGATCGGTACATAACGTCCTTCAAATCCTGTGAACTGTGTCGCAACGAAGAACGGCTGTGATAAGAATCTCTGGATCTTTCTCGCACGGGATACAGTAAGCTTATCGTCTTCGGAAAGCTCATCCATACCAAGCATTGCGATGATATCCTGTAATTCTTTGTATTTCTGAAGAATTTCCTGCACACCGCGGGCTACATTATAGTGCTCTTCGCCTACGATATGTGGATCAAGCATTCTTGATGAAGACTCCAGTGGATCTACCGCCGGGTAAATACCAAGCTCTGTGATCGCACGGGAAAGTACGACTTTCGCATCCAGATGGGCGAATGTCGTAGCCGGAGCCGGGTCAGTCAAGTCATCGGCAGGTACGTATACAGCCTGAACGGATGTGATAGAACCGTTCTTTGTAGATGTGATACGTTCCTGAAGAGCTCCCATCTCTGTCTGAAGTGTAGGCTGGTAACCTACGGCTGAAGGCATACGTCCAAGAAGCGCTGATACCTCTGAACCTGCCTGTGTGAAACGGAAGATGTTATCGATGAACAGAAGTACGTCCTTTCCACCTTTGTCACGGAAATACTCTGCCATTGTCAGACCTGTCAGACCAACTCTCATACGAGCTCCAGGTGGCTCATTCATCTGTCCGAATACCATGGCTGTCTTATTGATAACTCCTGATTCTGTCATTTCGTAGTAGAGGTCATTTCCTTCACGGGTTCTCTCTCCTACACCTGTAAATACAGAATATCCACCATGCTCTGTTGCAATGTTTGTGATAAGTTCCTGGATCAATACTGTTTTACCTACACCGGCACCACCGAACAGTCCGATCTTACCACCTTTCTGATATGGACAAAGTAAATCGATTACTTTGATACCAGTTTCCAGCATTTCTGCTTCGGTTGCCTGCTCCTCGAATGTAGGCGCTTTTCTATGAATCGGTTCATATTCCACGTCTGTCGGAGCCGGTTTCTCATCGATTGCTTCTCCAAGTACGTTGAAGATACGTCCTAATGTATGTTCTCCAACCGGTACTGTGATCGGCGCACCTGTCGCAACCGCATCCATTCCGCGCACAAGTCCGTCTGTCGGACCCATGGCGATACATCTTACTGTATCATCTCCCAGATGCTGCGCAACTTCTACAACTAACTTTTCGCCATTGGATCTTGTGATCTCAATCGCTTCGTTAATCTCAGGAAGCTGGCCCTCGGCGTATTTTACGTCCAATACCGCGCCGATGATCTGAGTGATTTTACCTATATTTCTCTCTGCCATCTTTTCACTCCTAATCTGTTTTCCAATACTACAATGCCTCTGCACCCGCGATGATCTCAGTCAGTTCCTGAGTGATCGCACCTGACGGGCTCTGTTATATTTCAATGCCAGGTCTTCGATGATCTCTTCTGCGTTGTTTGTTGCAGAATCCATCGCCTGCATACGCGCACCATTTTCACTTGCAACGGCCTCTACAAAGCGCCGTAGAGAATGCTTGTCATATATTTTGGAACAAGCAGTCCGACTGCCACTTCCTCTTCAGGCTCAAAGTTCATCAGTGTCAGTTTATCCACAGAACTTTCTCCCTCTTTTTCCTCCTCTGCGATTGCAGCGGTGTCTACCGGAAGTAATTTTGTAAGTGTCGGAATATGACTTACAGTATTCTTGAAGAATGTGTATGCCACATAGATCTCACCGATCTCCCTGCCGCAAAATCAGTCAGAAGTCTTTTGCTGATCGCCTGTGCATCACTGTAAGAAGGTTCTTCGATCACGTCAGAGAAATCTTCCACGATCTCATATCCCTTTCTCTCCAATGCTTCCGCACCTTTATGTCCGACCGTATACAGACGGATATTTTCTTTCTCGATTCCACTTCCAGTAATCAGTTTCACGATATTAGAATTGTATCCGCCTGCGAGACCTCTGTTTGATGTCACAACTACGATTCCGACTTTCTTAGAGTCGCTCTTCTGCAAGTATGGATGCTCAATGTTTCCTGCTTTTGCAAGCATGGAAGTCACCGTCGCATACATGCATTCGAAATATGCTTTTGAATTTTCCGCGCGGGTTCTTGCTTTTTGCAGCTTTACAGTAGAAATAAGTTTCATGGCTTTTGTAATCTGCTGTGTACTCTGCACACTGCTTCGACGTCTTTTAATCTCTCTCATTGATGCCATGATATAGTTCTCCTCTCACCTGAATGGTAATCGCTACCGCACTAAAATTCTGCTTTAAATTCATTGATTGCTTTTACAAGTGCTTCTTCTGTCTTGTCAGAAATTACTTTTTCTGTACGGATTGCTTCTGGAATTTCCGGATATTTTGTCTGAATAAATTCAAACAGTCCTTTTTCAAAACGAAGCACATCTTCTACCGGAATATCCAGCAGATGTTTCTGTGTTGCCGCATAAATGATGATAACCTGGTATTCTACCGGCATTGGCTGATACTGTGGCTGCTTTAACATCTCTTTGATGCGGGCACCCTGTGCAAGACGTTCTGTCGTATCTGCATCAAGCTCAGAACCGAACTGTGCGAAAGAAGCAAGTTCACGGTACTGTGCAAGGTCGATACGGATCGGTCCTGCGATCTTTTTCATCGCTTTGATCTGTGCAGAACCTCCAACACGGGATACGGAAATACCCGGGTTGATCGCCGGTCTGAAACCAGCATTGAACATCTCTGTCTCGAGGAAGATCTGACCATCTGTGATAGAGATAACATTTGTAGGGATGTATGCAGATACGTCACCTGCCTGTGTCTCAATGATCGGAAGTGCTGTCAGAGAACCTCCGCCTAATTTGTCAGATAATCTTGCTGCTCTCTCTAACAATCTAGAGTGCAGATAGAATACATCTCCCGGATAAGCCTCACGTCCTGGTGGACGACGGAGCAGTAAGGAGAGTGTACGGTAAGCTGTCGCATGTTTGGACAAATCATCGTATACTACGAGAACGTCCTCTCCATTTTCCATCCACTCTTCACCGATCGCACATCCTGCATATGGTGCAATGTACTGAAGAGGTGCCAGCTCACTTGCTGTAGATGCAACGACTGTTGTATAATCCATTGCACCATGTTCTTCAAAAGTCTGAACGATATTTGCAACAGTAGATGCTTTCTGTCCGATCGCAACGTAGATACATTTTACGCCCTGACCTTTCTGATTGATAATTGTGTCGACTGCGATTGCTGTCTTACCGGTCTGTCTGTCACCGATGATCAACTCACGCTGTCCTCTTCCGATCGGCACCATGGAGTCGATCGCTTTGATACCTGTCTGTAATGGAGTATCTACGGATTTACGAGAGATAACTCCAGAAGCAACTCTTTCGATCTGGCGGAAAGATGTTGCCTGAATCGGTCCTTTTCCATCGATTGGCTGACCTAACGCGTTTACTACACGGCCTAACATGCAATCACCGACCGGCACTTCTACTACACGGCCTGTTGTCTTTACAGTATCACCTTCGTTGATGTTTCTGTTATCACCTAAGAGAACCGCACCAACGTTGTCTTCTTCAAGGTTCAATACCATACCATATACTTCTCCAGGGAACTCTAACAATTCTCCCTGCATTGCATTTTCCAGTCCGTGGATACGCGCGATACCATCGGCTACCTGAATAACCGTTCCAACATCAGATACTTCTAACTCTGATGCATATCTTTTAATCTGTTCTTTAATGACAGAGCTGATTTCTTCTGGTTTTAAATTCATGGAGCGAATCCACCTTCCTTCTATTTTTTGTGCTCTAGTGAATCTGGATCTTTCTCAACTGTTTTGATAATTCATAGAGCTTCGTCTTAATACTGCTGTCCACAACACGGTCTTTGATACGGATCACCATGCCTCCGATCAGACTTTCATCAACATCGTAATTCATCTCAAATGTCTCATACTGTGTTGTCTCAAGCAGACGTTTCTCGATATCACTTTTCTGTTTGTCGCTCAGCGCAAAAGCTGTCGTCACATTTGCGATACCGATCTTCTTTTCTTCCTTTACAAGTCCGATAAAGTATTCAAATACGGACACTGTATCCGGGTAATGACCTTTTGTGATCAATAATGTCATCAGTCCAATGATCTCGCGGGATACATGACCGCCGAATGTTTCTTCGATGATCTTCACTTTATCTTCTTTGATGATCTTCGGATGATTCATTAATCTGCTCAGTTCTTCGTTTGTGCGTAAAACTTCCAGCACATCCTGAACCTCTGTGAAGAACAGATCCATCTTGTTCTCCTCAACAGCAACGGCAAACAATGCATCACCATATGTTTTAGAAACTAACTTAGCCATGTACGTTCACCCATTTCTTTTAATGTTTCATCGATTAGACTTTCCTGTACATTTGTATCGATCGAAGCCTTTACGACTTTTCCTGCCATAAGAGAAGCAATTGCTACCATCTCCTGCTTCATCTCATCCAATGCACGTTTCTTCTCTAATTCAACCTCTGCGTTTGCACGCGCTATAATACGGGCTGCCTCTTCTTTCGCTTCTGCAACAATCTGTGACTCTGTCTTCATCGCTTTCTTGCGGGCTTCGCTCAGGATGACCTGCGCTTCTTTGTCCACTTCTTTTAACTTTGTCTCATATTCTTCTTTGAATACGACAGCATCTGCTCTCTCTTTCTTTGCAGTATCCTGTTCTTCCTTTACCCGTCTCTTACGCTCGTCAAGCATCTTTCTGACCGGTTCAAATAACAGGTAGGACAACAGTGTGAAAAGTACGAACATCGCAATTGCAAGTGTACACGCATCGAACAGCAGTTGTGCATCCAGGTTAAATAAACGTTCCAAGGTTCAGCCTCCTTCCTTCTATTATTTTCATCTCTTCCGTTTTTCAATCTGCTTCTGTACGGAATCTCTTTTTTATAACTGACCTAATAATGGGTTAGCGAATAATAAGATCAGCGCGATAACAAGACCATAAAGACCTGTTGTCTCTGCTACGGCCTGTCCTAAAAGCATTGTGGATGTGATGTCTGATTTTGCTCCCGGGTTTCTACCAACTGCAGATGCACCATGACCTGCTGCAACACCCTGTCCAATACCAGGTCCGATACCTGCGATCATCGCAAGACCTGCACCGATTGCTGAACACGCTAAGATTAATGCTTCGTTTGTAATTTGACTCATAATAAATTCCTCCTGTTTTACAATTCATTTTCGTAAAATTTCCCTGCCTGCTAAGAGGCTGATTATTCTGCTTCCGGTAATTTATCATTGATAAATACCATTGACAGCATACAGAACACATATGTTTGAATACATCCTGAGAAGATGTCAAAGTATATGTGCAAGATACCTGGCCATCCGATTGCGAACTTCGATAACAGGCCATATAAAAGACCCATGATAACTGTTCCGGATACAACGTTTCCGAACAGACGCAATGAAAGCGAGAACGGTACCGCGATCTCACCGATCAAGTTGATCGGGAATAAAATTGGCAGCGGTTTAAACAATCCAGTGAATGCTCCGACCTTGTTGTAACGAATGTTATTATACTGGATCAGTATAAACGTTATCACACCAAGTGGAAGTGTTACACCGTAATCCGCTGTCGGTGGACGAAGTCCAAGAAGCCCTGACAGGTTGCTGACGATCAGGAATAAAAACAGCGTTCCGATATAATTCCGGTAAGGGATTCCATTTTTCCCATGCTGCCTTTTACCATGCCGTCCAGCGCTTCCACAACCATCTCTGCAATGTTCTGCAATGTTCCAGGTTCCCCTTCGGTATCCCGAAGCTTACTGCGGACAATGAGTGCAAAAATGATAAGAAGTACGCATACAACCAGTACACTGACATGTGTCGTTGTCAGCCACAGTTCCTGCCCAAACAAGTGAAATTTGACAAGCCCGTGTATCATAAAATCAGGTCCGTCTGCAGCTAAAATTCCTAAGCCAGTTCCCACATGATCACCCTCCTTTACTTAGATTTTTGGAGTCTTACAAATACTCTGTGCGTCCACGGCTGGAGATACGCCGAGATCTTCAGACTCATAACGCCGATCAGCGCCGCAATGATATTGCCTACCCGAAAGTAAGCTGTCACTCCAAATACGACTGCAACAACAAAAAGACGGATCACATATGTCTTACGCATATGCTTCGGTGCACCCTCTTCCCCAAAGTCAAGAGCATCCTCGATCGACCGCTTCATATGTATCATCATACCGAGTGCCGTTGCAATTCCGATCCAGAGACCAACCGCAACAGACAACGTATTATCCGTCACAACCAGACAGATGATCTGTGCCAGAATTCCATATACAATTATGCCAGCCGCCAGTTCCTTCACTGTATTGTCTGCACTATTCATCTTTATGTTCCTCTTTCTCTTCTGGATCTTCATTTGCATGTTTTGCCAAGTAATATGTGTTGCGTCCTCCGGCCAGTACACCCATGATCACCAATGGGATAAACAGTGAAATGGAGAACTTTTTTTCCAAAAACACCGCAAGAAAAACGCACAAAAAAATAGGGGTGATCATACTTAATCCAAGCTGTGTAATAAGTGCAAATGTACGATACACACTTCTTTTATACTTCATAACTCGATCCCTACTTTCAATTCATATTTTCCTGTCCTTTTTATTATAACATTTTTAGGGTTCTTGTCTAGGTTTTTTACAGTTTCTTTATTAATTCTGTCTATAATTTTAGTGAATCTTCCTATGATTATATATCCCATTCTAACCGGTGTAAATGCCCCTCTAAATTCATTCCTGCGAACTGATTCTGACGAAGTGCCTCATAAAGTACGATCGCCACAGAATTTCCAAGGTTCAGTGAGCGGATATCCCCTACCATCGGAATACGGATACTATCTTCTTTATGGTGGACTAAAATCTCCTCCGGGATCTGCGCTCTCCTTCCCGAACATGATATAACAATCCGGCTCATACTTTACATCCGTATAGACATTTGGCGCCTTTGTCGTCGCCATATAGATCTTTGCCCCCGGATTTTTCTCCAGAAAATCATTGTAGTCAATATAGGTTGTCACATCTAGCTGGTCCCAGTAATCCATACCGGCCCGTTTGATTGCTTTTTCATTTAGTCGGAATCCAAGCGGTTCGATCAGATGCAGACGTGTGTTTGTTGCCACACACGTCCTCCCGATGTTTCCTGTATTCGCCGGGATCTCCGGCTCAAATAACACGATATTTAACATTTCTTCTGCCTCCTTTATCTCTTTTGCTCCCTCAGACGTTCAATAAATCTTTCCAGCCTTCCAAGCGCCACCTTCAGATCTTCCAGAGAATACGCGTAAGAAATACGGATAAATCCTTCCCCACTTGCCCCGAAGGCAGTCCCCGGCACAACTGCCACCCGCTCTTCCTCGAGAAATCTCGTGGCAAATTCTTCTGATGTCATTCCAAACTCGGAAACATCCGGGAACACATAAAATGCTCCGTACGGCTCAAAACATTTCAGCCCAATCCTTCTGAACTCATGCATGAGAAATCTTCTTCTCTGATTGTAGCTTCCCGCATCTCATCAACTTCCGGCTGACAGTTTCTAAGTCCTTCGATCGCTGCATACTGGCTATTTGTCGGCGCACACATAATCGCAAACTGATGGATCTTAATCATCTGCTCAATAATCTCCGCCGGACCACACGCATACCCAAGCCTCCATCCGGTCATCGCAAACCCTTTGGAAAATCCATTGATCATGATCGTCCGCTCCCGGAGACCCGGAAACTCTGCGATCGATACATGCTCTCCCTGATAGCTCAATTCTGAGTAAATTTCATCCGAAATCACAAACAGATCATGCTCTTTTACCACTTCTGCGATCGGTTCCAGATCCTCCCTCGTCATGATCGACCCCGTTGGATTATTTGGAAATGGCAGGACAAGAATCTTTGTGCGAGGTGTTATTGCCGCTCCAACTCCTCTCTTGTCAGCTTAAACTCATTTTTATTTTGAAGAGGGATCACAACCGGCACACCGCCTGCAAGTACCGCACACGGAAGATACGATACATAACTCGGCTGTGGGATCAGCACTTCATCGCCCGGATCGAGCATTGCACGCATTGCGATATCAATTCCCTCGCTCCCGCCGACTGTCACGACTACCTCTGACTTTGGATCGTATACGACAGATGTTTTTCTCTGAATATAATTACAGATTTCTTCTTTTAATTCCTTCAGTCCAGAGTTTGATGTATAAAATGTCCTTCCCTTTTCCAGAGAATAAATTCCTTCCTCCCGGATCCGCCAAGGCGTGTCAAAATCTGGTTCCCCAACTCCAAGAGAAATGGCATCTTTCATCTCATTGACGACATCAAAAAACTTACGGATTCCCGAAGGCTCTATTTCTACTACTTTTTTTGCTAACGGATTCCTCATTACGGTGTCACCAACATCCTTTCTGATTCTGTCTTTGCCACAAGTACTGCTCCATGATCTTTGTACTTCTTCAATACGAAATGGGTCGCTGTGCTCAGCACGGCATCCAGCGGCGCCAGTTTTCCTGACACAAATTCAGACACTTCTTTTAAAGTCCTTGCCTTCAGTGTGATCAGAAAATCATATCCCCCCGAGATCAGATACACCGCATTGACTTCCGGATAGTTGTAAATTCTCTCTGCAATCCTGTCAAATCCCTGATTTCTCTGTGGTGTCACTTTTACCTCGATCAAAGCGACCACCTGCTCCTCACCGGTCTTCTCCCAGTCGATCAGCGTATGGTATCCACAGATGATCTTCTCTTTCTCCATCTGCGCGATCTCATTTGCAATCATCACCTCATCTGAGCCGAGCAGTACTGCTAACTCCTGCAGATTTATTTTGCTGTTTCCTTTCAAGATATTTTAAAATCTCTCTTCTCATTATACTTTCCCTTCTTTCCTGTCCTGTTCGATAAATGACTCATAGATCCTTGCAAGCTCATCCGGCTGAGGTCTGTCCAGAAAACGCCGCTCGCTTCCCCCAGACAACACGCGCTCCTTCCTGTTCGTCGTATGTCCGATGACCGCTGCCTGCTTTCCTGCCTCCTGAAGTTTCTGCACAAGCGCCTCTCCATTCTGTGTAAAGATCAGAAGACTTCCCACTGACGTCATCTGATACGGATTCAAGCGGAAATATTCGCAGATTTCTACTGTTTCCTGCTGAATAGACATCTTCTTCATATCTGCTTCCAGCCCTACATCGCTGCCTCGGCTGCTTCCCACAGTGTCGCCAGAATTCCTCCCGGACCGATCTGATAGATTGCCGAAGCGCCATGCTCTCTGGCAGTCCAGATCTGTTCCAGCGCAAACAATTCCTGCTCCATCCCTTTGATTCGATTTAAAAATGCCGGAACAAATCTCTTCGCCAGCTCTTCTTCTTTCCTGCCTGCAACCCGCAGCATTCCCTCAAGCCCGATCCATCCTGCAAGCACAATATCCTGCCCTGCTTCTGCTACCATCTTTTGAGGAATCTCTTCTTCCGCCGTTCCAACTGCATTGACATGCACAATCGCCTCGCAGATGGCGGGACTTACTTCTGCCTTGGCACAGAGGATCTGAAGGTTCTGCCTCTCTGCCGCCTGCTCCATCCATTCTACCATCGCCTTCAATCTGGATTCGTATGCATAAGGCGGAAGCTGGATCTGCACATCCACACCGATTGGATCTGCACCTCGGGCAGCAATATCATTTACCGCTCGCGCCATCGCAAATATGCCGATACTTTTCGCACTTCCATACACAGAAGTCCCGGAAAAAATCACCGGAGCCGACTCTTTTACGCGGATCCCCGCACACATTTCCTCAGAAGTCGGTTCAAACATCGACTCATCTCTGACAGTATGTAATTGTTTTAAAATAGAACGCTTCAGCACAGTTCCTGACACATTCCCTATTTTCATGCTTTCCCAGTCCTTTCTTTTCTTCTGCCCATCATCTGTTCTCTGCTCCTATATGATTAGAACAAATATGGCACAACTCCGGTCAGAATCATTGCTACAATAATTACGATAATGATCACCGATGCAATCTTTCGAAATTTCTTATTATAAAAATTCATTGTTCTTCTTCCTTTCTTCCACCAACTACTATTGCACATTTCTTCCCTTCCTGCCGGAAGATATTTCTTCATTCTATACCGTTTCTTCCTCTTTTGCAAGAAACCAAAAGCGGATTTTCCCGAATCTTTTTCTAAAATACTGTTTCTTCTTCCATCTCACAAACTTCTACCACACGCGCCTCATAGTTCAGTGGATTCCGATTCTGATAATCAAATAAAAGTACCGTCTCTCCTCTGGCAGCATCTTCGGTCACTCGATAGCCAAACCGTTCGATATGTGTCATCTTCCGCAACTGTCGTTTGTCCCATTTTTCATATCCGACAAGATACTTATGTGCTTTTGCTTCTTCATCATAAAATTGCTGCTGCTCTTCTTTTTTCACCGTCTCTTCTCCTGCAAATGCTGGTCGGCTTTTTGCATTTTCCCTGAGATAAAATCAAAAATAAGCAGTTCCCGATACAATTCTTCCCTCTCCGGATCTATCTTCTTCGCAAATGCATACAGAATCTCATACCGTGTCACCCTCGCGTGACTTAAAAAGGTCTGTCCCTCTTCATCATAATATGCGCCCAACTGCTCATACATCGAAAAGGAATCCGGAAATGCCTTTTCAAGCGCCACAAGTGTGTACGAAAACTGTCTGCTGTTATAGTAAACTTCTACCATCTCTTCCACCCTCTTCAGGCGAAGCACATCGCTGTAAGGAAGCCACTTTGTGTAAAGCACTTCATACGGTGGTCTGCTCTTATACACAAGCCCATACTGTTCCTTCTGTTCCTCCATATAGGAGCCTTTCAGCACTTTCAGAAAACCTAGCTGCAGCTGTTCCGGTGCAAGCGCATAGACATCGTTGAAAGATCTTCGAAAGCTCTCGTAATCTTCATACGGAAGCCCCGCGATCAGATCCAAATGCTGATGGACATTTCCGTAAGCATTGATCTGTCTGACGATGCGTGCCACCTCTTCAAATTTCATCGTCCGGCGGATCTCCCGGATCGTCCTCGCATTGGTAGACTGTACGCCGATCTCCAGCTGGATCAGTCCCGGTCGCATCTGACTGATCAAAGAAAGTTCCTCCTCATTCAGGAGATCAGCCGACACTTCAAAATGAAAATTGGTAATCCCATTGTCATGCTCAATCAAATATCTCCAAATCTCCATCGCATGTCCGTGCTTACAGTTAAACGTCCGGTCTACAAATTTCACCTGCGGCACTTTTTCATCAAGGAAAAACTGTAATTCCTTCTTCACGAGCTCTAAATCACGGAAACGCAGGCACTTGTCTACTGAAGAAAGGCAGTAACTGCAGGAAAACGGACATCCTCTGCTTGTCTCATAGTAAACAATCTTATTCTGAAAATCTTTCATGTCATGGTAGACAAATGGGACTTTGCTCAGATCCATTACCAGGCGCCATGGATTCTCCAGAATCTGCCCTTTTTCTCCCCGGTAAGTGATCCCGTCAATCTTCTCCAGACTTCCACCTTCCATATAGTAATGTACCAACTCCCGGAACGTCTCTTCCCCTTCTCCCTTCATCACTCCGAATACTTCCGGAAGTCTCTGAAGAACTGCCGGACTGTCATAAGATACTTCGGGGCCTCCGATCCAGATTGGCACTCCTGGAAGAATCTTTCCTGCCTCCCTCACAAGCTGCTCTACATAATCCAGATTCCAGATATAACAGGAAAAGCAAAGAATATCCGGTTTCTTCCGGTACAGATCCATCAAAATATTATCTACCTGCTGGTTGATCGTATACTCCGCAATTTGTATCTCTTCCCGATATTCCGGCACATACGCCCGAAGACTGTACACGGCCAGATTGGAATGGATGTATTTCGCATTGATCGCTGTTAATAAAATGTTCATATACGCCTCTTTTCTGCGCCAACTGTACCTTGCGGCAAATCTGCGCCTGAAATATTGTTTTATTTTACTATATATTGTACTTTTTCGCAATTCCCAGTTGACATTTTCACATAAACAAGGTAAAATATAGACTCGTGCAGCCGGGGTGTTAGCGGTACCTTGTACCCACAATCCGCTATAGTGGGGGTGATGTTACACGGAGCTTATGCTTGTGAAGCTGCCCTCGGAAAGTGGCGTTGAGGCTTGGGTCTTACGCGACGGAACTCTGTGAACCGTGTCAGGTCGGGAACGAAGCAGCACTAAGCAGAGACCTCCGGGTGCCGTAAGGGTGCCTGGGCTGAGTTAACTACCGAGGTAACGTTCGGGAGGTAAGTTCGAAGTGTAACGCACGAAAAAATATGGACTTACTTGCGGTGAGTGTCTTTCAGATGCTCACCGTTTTTTTATTTCCTCATTTACACTAGATTTCTCCGGTGGTAAAATACAGATAGACAAAATCTTTAACACAACGAATGAGCAGAAAGAAGGTTATCAAATGAAGGAATCACTCACAAAAGAAACACTGGAAGCATTTCAGAATGATTTCCGCGCAAGCACACTTCACACTGTTGCGAAAAATGCCGTCACTGTAAATGGACTCTTAAAATCATCCAGAAACAGCGAGGAGCCCGCAGCACAAGACACGAATTTTCCATCTCCCTTGAACAAGGAGAGATTACCAATCAGATGCAGAGTGGACGCTGCTGGATGTTCGCCGCACTCAACACATTACGCTTTGAAGTCATGAAAAAACTGAATCTCGAGACATTTGAGCTGTCACAGAATTATACTTTATTCTACGACAAACTTGAGAAAGCAAATTATTTCTTAGAAAGCATTCTTGACACACTTAAGGAACCTGTAAATGGAAGACTGATCTCCCACCTTCTTACAGACCCGCTCGGAGACGGTGGTCAATGGGATATGTTGTGCAGCATTATCCGCAAATACGGTCTCGTCCCGAAGGATGCGATGCCGGAGACAGCCTGCTCTTCTGCAACACGCGAAATGGCAGGATATATGACAAAAAACTTCGTGAATTTGCCTGCACCCTCCGCAAAGCGAACGAATCCGGGGCTTCTATCGATGAACTTCGCATGCAGAAAGAATCTATGATGAATGAAATCTACCGCATTCTCTGCATCTGTCTCGGTGAACCTCCGAAGACATTCGATTTTGAAGTGCGCGACAAAGATAAGAACTTCCATCGCGATACACAGATCACTCCGCAGCAATTTTACGAAAAGTACATCGGTCTGAATCTCGATGACTATATTAGCCTGATCAATGCTCCAACCAGCGACAAACCATACCACCGCAGCTACAGCGTCAAATATCTTGGAAATGTCAAAGAAGGACGCCCGGTTCGCTACCTAAACCTGGAAATTGAAGAGTTAAAGAAAGCCGCAATCGCACAGATGCAGGACGGTTCCCCGGTATGGTTCGGCTGTGATGTCGGAAAATATTCCTGCGGCGAGAACGGTGTGATGGATCTTGACCTCTATCAGACGGAAGAACTTCTCGGTACCACCTACCATATGACAAAAGCCGAGCGTCTGGACTATCATGAGAGCCTTATGACATCACGCAATGACATTTATGGGTGTCAATCTGGACGAGAACGGTAAACCCAGATCGCTGGCGTGTCGAGAACAGTTGGGGAGAAAAATCCGGTAAGAAAGGCTACTATGTCATGAGTGATGTATGGTTTGACGAATATATGTACCAGGTTGTTGTCAATAAAAAATACCTTCCGGAACAATTTGTCAAAGAATATGAATCTGAACCGATCCTCCTCGAACCTTGGGATCCAATGGGCTCACTCGCATTATAATTTTTAAAAAACAGAAGGCACTGGAAAGTTATCCACGTACCTTCTGTTTTTTTGCTTTCTTTTCCACAAATCGCCCTCTTATTCCACGGAGTTTTCCTCCGCTTTCTTTCTCGCCTTTTCTTCTCTCAGCTCCCGAAAGAAAGATTTCATCAACTGACTGCACTCCTCCTCCAACACTCCAATCTCCAGTTCTACTTGATGATTGAACTGCGGCACTTGCAGCAGATTAAAAATCGACCCTGCACATCCCGCTTTTGGATTCATACATCCGACAACAACTTTCTTCATCCTCGACTGCACGATCGCTCCCGAACACATCTGACATGGCTCCAACGTAACATACATAGTACAATCCTCCAGCCTCCAGTCATCCATCTTCCTGCTCGCCTTCCTGATTGCGATCAGCTCCGCGTGGGCAAGCGTATTCTTGTCAATCGTCCTCCGGTTATATCCTCTTGCAATAATTTTATCCTGATATACGATCACACAGCCAATAGGCACTTCTTTCAGCGCATATGCCTTCTTCGCCTGCCGAATTGCCTCTTTCATGTACTTTTCATCCTGATTCATCTTCCTGTTTCCTCTGCTCTCTTTCTACTATCCTTTTTCTACTTTTCTGCACCAATATCCAAATCTCTCATAATCATTTCGCTCTTGCTCAGAAAGTGTGACCGGCAATCCTTCTGCTTCCCGAAATTCCAAAAAACCAAAGCACTCTGCCGCCTGCCGCTCTCTCCGGTGATAAATCCCCGGCACACCAAGTATGCAGTCATCCCCCTCCTCGATCAGAAGCAGATGATGATAGTTGTAGTAACCATGCAGCAAAAAACTGTTGTTCGCCAGCTTCCACTCTCCGCGCGCAAGTTCCCCCAGATCATTTCTCCGAATTTTCCTGCATTGCAGACGTTCCTTTCCACCGCACTCCTCATCGTCTGTCTGTCCCCCTGTACACGCACACTGCTCCGGGGCAATCTCCTGTTCCAGCACACTTTCTTCCGCCTCTGCGTCATTTTCTTCACTTGGCTTTTCTGCTATCTCTTCTTTTTGGCTTTCTCTTCTGACGCATCCGGTAAAATTTACTTTTACCGGCTCCCATACCGCCGCGTAGAGAACCTTCTCTTCACACTTGATCAAAATCCCATCCAGACCATCCAGCCGTTCCTCTGTCTCCACCATCTGCGATACACTCCCATGCACGATCGGAAGCTCCCCAAGAGAGACTGTTTCACAACTTCCATGTTTCATGCAAAATCCAAAAATCTCCAATTTCTCATTTGCATGTTCCACGATTCCTTTCGCACTGATACTAAAAACAGCTCCGTCTCTTTTCTGCTCTGCCCGTATAAAGCCAACATTTCTCACTGGTACAGATTCTTTATATTCATATAAATAACAGATTTGCTGTCCCATATTTCCGCAACATCCCTCAACTTGTCTTTTTCTTAATCTATGCACAAGCCAGGGAAAAAAGAACCAGAGCGTGTCTGAACTTCAGCTTCTCTGCACCTTCAAACACGCTCTGTCCTTCTATGAAACTAAAAATTTCTCTGTCAGTTCTTTAAAGCACTCACACTCTGCGATCTCTGTCACAGTCTTCTTTTCCCGCTCCAAAAGCTTTCCTAATTCTACAATGTATTGCGGAATCTCACTTGCAAGCATTACTCCCTGAAGTTCTCCCATATGTGTATCTGCTCCGGAAACAGAACCGCCCACGAAAAGCTGGAACGCATCTTCCGACCGATCTCCGACTTTTACTTTTCTTCCCGCAAATCCAATCTCTGCCACCTGATGCCTTGCACAGCTGTTCGGACATCCACTGATCTGAATCATTGGCAGCCGGCTTTCGCAAAGTCCGGCTTCTTTCACTGCCGCAAGGATTCCCCTGCAAAGCTTCTGGCTCTGCAAAATTCCCATTTGGCAAGATGGAGTTCCGACACAACTCAGTGTACGTGCAACCGGTGTCTGCATCATATGTGCCATCATCGCCTGAAGCTCTTCCGCCTGCTCCCGTGTCAAGTTGCGGACATACATCTCTTCTTCCATGCTCAGTCTAATCTGAGCCGCTTCCACTCGCTCCACAAATGCTGCGATCTTCTCAAGATCTTGCGCCGCAAGCTGACCACATACCGGGTGAAGGATCACTGTATAAAGACCTTCCTGACGCTGTGCGATGCAAGTACCATTCAAGTCTTCACAAGAAGACATTCCTTCTGCCGCAACCGGCGCAATCTCTTCGACTGATGTGTTTTTTTCACTTCTTCCAAATGTTTCTCAAAACATTCTAAGAACGCCTCTGTCCCCATTCTTCTCGGAATAAAACGCGTACGCGCCTTCGCCTTATTCTCATAATCCCCTTCTGCAATAAACAGCTGGATCATCGCCTCAACGTAATACAGCACTTCCTGTGGACGGACCAGTGACGGGTAAGGAACTGCTACTGCCGGACCTTGTCCCATCCCACCGGCAAGCCACATGCGGAACATCGGAATCCCCTTCTCAGACACTGCCATAAATCCCATATCATTGATAGAAGCAGCCGCCGTATCTTTCTCATCCGAAGAGAATGCCACCTTCAATTTTCTCGGAAGCTTATATGAAGGAGCATTTCCAAGGAAATAGTTTCCAACCTGCAGCGCATATGGTGTCACATCAAATGCCTCTGCTTTTTCCACTCCCGCAAGCGGAGACAAGGAGACATTCCGCGGAAAATTACCGCCTCCTCCTCTTGTAAACAGATCATGATCGATCCCATCTTCCATAATATCGCATACACTGTCAATATCCAGATCATGAAGCTGTACTGCCTGCCTCGTCGTCAAATGTACTTTCTCCAGACCATACTTGTGCACATAAGAAAGAATCAGATTTAAATGTTCCTTGGAAATCAATCCCGACGGTGTCCGCAGACGGATCATAAAGGACTTCTGATCCTGCTGCGCATATACACCATCCCACCGGAAATACCTTTAAATTCTGCCTTGCTGATCTCCTTCTCCAAAAATCTGTGTCCTGCTTTTCTAAATTCTTGTACTTCACTTTTTAAAAACTCTTTGTAACTTTCCATATTTGCTCCTTTTCCTCTTCTCTTGCCGGATTACACAAATACTGGTGGTTCATAGGCATCCCCCAGCGTCACTTTCTTCTGTTCTTCCTTCCCAAGAAATGCCCATTCTGTCATGGTCTCCCACCCATGGATACTGCGGTCATACACCTGCACATATCCAATCTTATCTGCGTGTACCCGGACTGTATTTGTATCATATTCTCTGCCTGTATACGGGTTCACTTCTCCTTTGTCACGGTCTTCCAGTTCTGCGTCTGCCGCCGCTTTCACCTTCATCAATTCCTGCTCATATCTCCTCTCCAACATCGTCTTACCGCTGAGCTTCTTTTGCAGGTTTTCCGTCCGGTCTTCTTTTTGCGTATCGATTACCTCTATTTTCACTTTGTTCACACTCGCTTCTTTTCTAAAAAATTTAAGGATATGAAATCTATCGCCAATTCTTTGGGTTCTATTTTATCAGACAATAGAAAAAAGGTAAAGAGAACAGAACGTAAATTCTTTATGACTTCCTCTTCAAAAAAAGCAGCAGTATAAGTGTAGTTTCCCCTTATACTGCCTGCCTATACAAGTTTCTATGCCTATTTTTACTGCCTATTTTCTGTCTGCATGCGAATTTTTTCTCTCTGCCATTGCAGACATTTCCCCTTGGAAACGATTCTTAATAAGTTTCTCCCAGATATTCTTCCAGTGTCACACCACTGTCCATGATCTTCTTTGCATCTTCTTTTCCGACATACCGGTAATGCCACGATTCATAAATGATCCCTGTCTCCGAAATCTTATCCGGTGGATATCTTAAAATAAATCCATACTTATAGCAGTTCTCTTCCAGCCATTTTGCCTCTTCGGTGTCTGCCTGAGCTTCATCCAGCATCCCGTAAGAAGAAGATACAATATCCGCAGCAAGTCCCAGCTCATGTTCACTCGTTCCGGGTATGCCACCGACTTTCCTGTCTCCTCAAATGCCTCCAGATAGGTCATTCCCTGATCGATCCACTCCTGCATCGTCTGATTATAGATTGCCTTCTGCTCCTCGATCGTACGATATGCCGAGCAAATCTGAGGACTAAGTCCCGCTTCTCTGGCCGCTGCAAGCATCTCCTTGAGCGACTCTGCTGCTCTTGCATCAAATGTATAACCATTCTCCACTTCCGCAAGTTCCGGTTGATAATTTTCATCCAGCGGATGTGTATTATTCACCAATGTCAAATTCCACTCTTTTTTCTTCTCTTCATCGACAGTGTCCTTCTCTTTCTTATCCGAACTCTGCTTTGCCGCTTTGGCTTCACTTTCTTTGACTGCCTTCGCAACTTTGGCATCAACTGCTTTTGCTTCTGTCCTCTTTCCAACGAAAATACCGACAGCTCCTCCTGCTGCGAGCCCTGCCACAAGTGCGATCCCTGCGAGAGTAATCGCAATCTTCTTCAGCATTTCAAACTTGCGCTTCTGATTCCTGTCTTTCCTCGCCAGTGCTTCATCATCTATCCACATAATTTTTTCCTTTTCCTGCTGATTTTCCTGTAACATTTTTATTATACCATGTTTTTTCGTTTTTTTAAAGAATCGTGCCGAAAACTTTTCATGGGAACTTCTGTAAACAAAGCTCCTCACCGGCTTCCCTTACTGTTTCATTACCTTTCCTCTAAGCCTGCCCCATACTTCTGCCTGAAAATAAATGTATGCTCTGTCAAAAATGAAAATACCGGCCTGTCCTGCTGCCGCCATAACGAAAAACAATGTCTTCGTCATCTTCTTCGCAACCAGTAAGGATGGGAAAAAATACAATGCCGGAAGAAACATACTATTAAATACGAGATATTTCCATACCCACAAAATTGTCTTTTTCTTCTGAATGTGTTCTGCTTTCGCAAGCGCTTCCCATCCGGCCTCCGCAAGCAGAAGATAGATTCCCATTGCCGCAAATGTCACACAGTACATCTTCTGCGGAGAAACGATCACACCAAGCAGAGTACATGCCGTAAGAAATGCTGCGCCGTAAGCAATCCCCCACTCTCGACCACTATTCCAACACAAAATGCCGCTGCCGCCAGCAGAAACAGGGTACTTGTTTCAAATATGCTCCCCAGCACGATCAGCACGACTGCAAATGCAGCCAGTACCCCTGACAATGCTATTTTTCTTGCATTTACATGCATGAGCAAAGATCGCCTCCCATACATTCACACATCTGATCCGCACACCACAGATCACAACACATATTTCCAGTTCCAAATGTCGGTCTGCCATAACCATATCCGGTATTCTGATAACGCTGTCCCCTCCACTGGAACTGATTGACTAGATTTGTATATTCCGGATTGCCCGGCTCCATCGATGCTGCACGCTGCGCATGCTCCATTGCCACAAGATTATTTCCCACACCATAGTTGGCAATCGCACTACAATAATACCAGCGCGCATTCTGATTCGACATGCTTGACAGTACATTTAAAGCTTCCCGGTAATGTCTTGCATTGATATAATTGCATGCCGCCTGCATCTTCACATCATCCTCACTGCCGGAAGAATAAGATTGACCACTAGAATATCCTCCAGAATACCCTCCGGAATAATTTCCCGCATAGCCTCCAGAATATCCTCCATTCTCCTCTGCTTCATAATCTGGTCATAAGCTTCCTGCACTTCTTTAAACTTCTCCTCCGCCAGATCAGAAAGCGGATTGTTCACATAGGAATCCGGATGATACTTCCGGATCAGTTCTCTGTACGCTTTCTTTACTTCATCATCGGAAGCGCTCGACGCACTCCCAGCACACTGTATGGATCTGTAATCATAATTCTCCTCTGTCTTCTCCTTTTATTTCTTCCTCTAATCTATTCTTTCCTGCCATGTCCTCGGCCGCAGACTTTCTTCAAACTTATTCCAGACGCCAACGTACAGAATATTTCGCAGAATATTTATGTTTTCCACACATGGCAACATTTCAAAACAGTTGCTGCACTCTGCAAGGATCATCGTGAGCATCTGCCTGCATCTCTCCTCATATCCTTCTTCGTCTGCCATCTTCAAAAGCGGATTATAACTGCCCTGCGCCCGGTCTTTCTCCAAGTCGTCATAGGCATCTAAAATATAAATAAATTTTCCAAGATAAAACCCCATCTTCCAGAGATTCTTCGACCAGACATCTTTTCGAAATAAGAAAAGTTCTCCCATCAATTTCCCAAAACAGCCTGAAACCGCGTCGATATCCGTCTCGCCCGCCTTCTCATAATTCTGAAGCTTTGCAAGGCATTTCCGGATCACTCTGCATTTCTCCGGATACTTCTCTTCTACCTGCCGGTATAATTTCCGGTAAGTATGAAGTCCTACAAGCGCTGTCTTGCTCTTCTCATCCTTCCAGTCATCTAGAAAATGGTAATACGTCAGCACAATGTTCATATCCGCTGCATATTCTGTAATCTCATTGAAAAGCATGTCATGCTCTTTTAGCGGATGCACCATACACCGATGCTTCTCATGAACCGTCTTTGGCTCATACAAGGAAGTGAGCAGCGTCACAAGAAATGTCATATCATATGTGAGTGTAACCTGACCTCTGAGTCCATGTCGTTCTTCCAGCACATGACACAGTCCACAGTAGTATGCCTTATATTTATAAAAAATCTTTCATCTTCATCTCCGGCTTATATGCCGTCACATATCCGAACATTTCCGTCTCCTTTCACTCCACTGTTCAGCATTATATCATAACTGCATTCTAAAATGTTGAGAAATTTCTTAAAAATCTATGAAAAATACCGAAAAGAAGCACCGCCCCCACAATTCAAAGATTGCAAAAACAGTGCTTCCTAACTGCGCGATCAGGTTCGAACCCTGGACACCCTGATTAAGAGTCAGGTGCTCTACCAACTGAGCTAATCGCGCATTTTCGTTATTTTGTTTTTGTGTTTCCTTAACACAAGTGATATTATATAACAGTTTTTTAGAGAATGCAAGCAATTTTTTTAAATTTTTTCAAATTTTTTGAAATATTTTTTGCGTTGGTCGGAGATCACATTTCTTCCATATAATCTCCGGCCGTCCGCAAACTATTTCCCGGACAATTACTCTGCCTGTTTATGCAGTGTAAACCCTCGTCCCATGACTTCATTGACCTGATTGATCACAATAAATGCCTGCTTATCAATCTCAAGCACAAGTTCGTTCAGCTTCGGTAATTCTCTTGACGATACGACTGTCATGATTGCAAAAGAATCTTTTCTGAGATATCCAGATTCCGTCTTGAAGAAGGTAGAACCTCTGTCCAGTTTCTCCTGGATCACTTTATTGATCTCTTCGTAATGATCGCTGATGATCTTTACCTGCATCTGTGTCTTACCCATAAGAAGCACTTTGTCTACCAGTGTTGAATAAATTAGAACAAGTAAAATTCCGTATAAGATCCGCTCTTTGTCTCTAAAGGACATCTGAATGATCAAAATTGTAAAATCAAATACATAGAGCCCAATAGATACCGGAAGTCCGAATTTCTTATTTAAAATCAGCGGTGGGATGTCCATACCTCCAGTGGAAGCTCCGGCTCTGATGACAAGCCCAACTCCAAGTCCCAGCATCAGTCCTGCAAAAATACTTCCGAGCAGAAAATCATCTGTCATATTTTGAATAAACTGTACTTTTTGAAACTGCGATAAGATCCACGGGAAATAAAACGTACTGATCAGCGCTGTGAGCGCAAACGATTTCCCGAGAATCAAGATTGCCAGGATAAACATTACTATATTAAAAATTGCAACAGACAATCCGATCGGCAGACCGAAATAATGTTCCAGTATCAACGCAATTCCTGTTGTTCCTCCTGTGATCAAGTCATTCGGCAATACAAATGCGGCAATTCCGCAAGAATAGATTGTATTTCCGATCAGCACCCACATAATTCTTTTTAAGCTGAAGACTTCTTTTAACTCTGCTTTTGTCGCCTCTTTCATGGTCCCACTCCTTCTCTTTAATCATTTAGCCGGATAAAGTGAAAAGAAGCAGACCTTCCCGACCTGCTTCTTTTCTCTATATTCACTTCTGACTTTTCCGACTCTTCTCATGACAGTATACCTTCTTCTGCTTTTCTAAAGTATACTCTATCATTTTCAATTCAAATATTCAAGAACGAAATCGGACTTCCCAAAATTATTTTCGGAAACGATCCTACTCTTTCATCCGCTTAATCACTTTCAGACGGGTAAATTCTTCCCTCTCCTTTTCCTCCAGCGCATTGGAAATAGAATACACAAGCGCTGTATAAGTCGGTATTGTGATATTCTTTAATGCATTGGCACGTTTCTGTGTCTTCTTAATATTTCCCGCAAGGCGGTACGCAGCATTCTCTACCATCGACAATTTGATCGTCAGATCTTTTACCTGCTTAAAGGCCTCACGCGCCACATCAATGGATTCTTTTGTCGTACTGAAAGAATAAGTCGGCGCCTCCATCTCCGGCGTATAAGTGACCAATGGAATTTCTGTTCCCATAATACTTCGGCTTTTGATCCGGATTGATTTTTCAATTGGAACGGTGTAGGCAATCTGAGATACGAGATTGATCCCATGTTCGATGTTCGCACGCTGCAGACATTTATAAGCATATGTGAATGTCGAATCAATTTTCTCCTGAATCTCTTTTGCCTGATCAATCAGATCCATCAGCTCACGGATCAGAATATTTCGTTTCTTGTCCATCAGCTCATATCCCTGATTCGCAAGTGCCAGAGAATTTTTTGCAAGAATCAGATTTCCTTTTGTGGGAAATGTACGTGGATCCATAACACCCTCGGCTCCTTTCCAGATATTCTAATCTTCTTCTCTTTCTTTTTTATACTTCCTTCTTCTCGTAGAAACGCTCCAGAATCTTCGTGTCAATTCGGTCAAGTTCTTCTCTTGGAAGCATGCGAAGCAGTTCCCATCCAAGATCCAATGTCTCCTCGATCGTCCGGTTTTCTTCCATACCCTGTCCGATATATCTTGCCTCAAATTCCTTACCGAATTCGAGATATTTTTTATCAATCGGCGAAAGTTCATCTTCTCCGATAACCGATGCAAGGTTTCTCGCCTCTCCTACTTTTGCGTAAGAAGAGAACAGCTGATTTGCAAGATCCTGATGATCCTCCCTCGTATATCCTTTTCCAATACCATCCTTCATCAGACGGGAAAGAGATGGGAGGATATTGATCGGCGGATAGACAGACTGTCCATGAAGGTTTCGATCGAGAACAATCTGCCCCTCGGTAATGTATCCTGTAAGGTCTGGGATCGGATGCGTAATATCATCGTTTGGCATTGTCAGAATCGGAAGCTGTGTCACAGAACCGTTGACACCTTCCACGATTCCGGCACGCTCATAGATTGTTGCCAGTTCGCTGTATAAATATCCCGGGAATCCCTTTCTACTTGGAATCTCTCCTTTGGAAGAAGATACTTCTCGCATCGCCTCCGCAAAAGATGTCATGTCTGTGAGAATAACAAGAATGTGCATGTTCTTCTCAAATGCAAGATACTCTGCCACAGTCAATGCTACCTTCGGTGTGATCAGACGTTCTACCACCGGATCATTTGCGAGATTCAAGAACATCGCAACGTGATCGGCAACCCCGCTCTCTTCAAATGTTCTGCGGAAAAATTCTGCAACATCATGTTTCACACCCATCGCCGCAAATACTATCGCAAACTGTTCATCCGAATCATCTCCCAGCGACGCTTGTTTTACAATCTGTGCCGCCAGCTGGTCATGCGGAAGTCCATTGCCGGAGAAAATCGGCAGCTTCTGTCCTCGGATCAGTGTGGTGAGTCCGTCAATCGCTGAGATTCCTGTGCGAATGTAGTTACGCGGATATTCTCTCTTTACCGGATTTAACGGAAGTCCGTTGATATTTCTGCGGAGTGTGGAAGTGATCGGTCCGAGATCATCGATCGGTTCCCCGATACCGTTAAATGTACGTCCCAGCATATCCGGTGACAATGCAACTTCCATCGGATGTCCAGTCAGCTTTGTATGCGTATTAGTCAGGGACATATTTTCTGTCCCCTCAAACACCTGGATCACCGCTTTGTCCTCGTAGATTTCAACAATACGTCCGATCTTTTTCTGATTGCCCTCTACAACAAACTCTACGATTTCTTCATAGAAAGCATTTTCTACGCCCTCAAGCACGATAAGAGGGCCGTTGATATTACTCAGTCCTAAATATTCTATTGCCATGACACAGCCTCCTTATGCGTTCTTTTCCATAATACGGTCATAAAATTGATCGATGGCTTTCATGTAGTCATCAAACATTTCCAGTTTATCATTCGGGACATCATACTTGATCGCTATGACACGCTCAAAGATGTCTTCCTCTTTCAATACCGAGATTGGCATTCCCATCGTGATCAATGCCTTTGATTTATCATATAAGTGAAGGATGACCTCCATCATTTTAAACTGTTTCTCCAGAGAGACACATGTATCATCTGCATGAAATGCATTCTGCTGTAAAAATCCAAGACGAATCACTTTTGCAATCTCCAATACCAGCTTCTGATCATCTGGAAGCACATCGCTTCCGATCAGTTTTACGATTTCCATCAGACTGCTCTCCTGATTGAGAAGTGCCATCATCTGATTCCGGTAATCAATAAATTTATCTGAGACATGTTTTGCATACCACGGTGCAAGATCCATCAGATACTCACTGTAACTTGTCAGCCAGTGGATCGCCGGGAAATGTCTGGAATATGCAAGACTCTTATCCAGTCCCCAGAAGCAGCGGACAAATCTCTTTGTATTCTGTGTAACCGGCTCAGAGAAATCTCCACCCTGCGGAGATACCGCACCGATAATCGATACAGAACCATCTGTTCCATTTAAATTGTGCATCATTCCGGCACGCTCGTAGAATGCAGAAAGTACTTGATGCAAGATAAGCCGGGAATCCTTCTTCTGCCGGCATCTCCTCCAGACGTCCAGACAACTCACGGAGCGCCTCCGCCCAACGAGAAGTGGAATCTGCCATGATCGCGACATCATATCCCATATCACGGTAGTACTCTGCAAGTGTCAGACCTGCGTAAAGACTCGCCTCACGGGCAGCCACCGGCATGTTGGATGTATTGGCGATCAATGTTGTTCGATCCATCAACGGATTTCCTGATTTCGGATCCACAAGCTGAGTAAACTCTTCCAATACCTGTGTCATCTCGTTTCCACGCTCTCCACATCCAATATAAATGATAATGTCGGCATCCGACCATTTTGCGATCTGATGCTGTGTCATTGTCTTTCCAGTACCAAATCCACCAGGCACACAGGCTGTTCCGCCCTTCGCGATTGGGAACATCGTATCCAGAATACGCTGTCCGGTCACAAGCGGCTTGGATGCCGGAAATCTGTGATGCGTCGGTCTCGGCACACGAATCGGCCATTTCTGTGTCATCGTAAGGTCGATCGTCTTTCCACTCTCCAATTCCACCGTCACAAGTGGCTCATCGATCGTGTATTCTCCATCCGGCACTACCTTTGTGATCATTCCGCTGATATTTGGAGGAACCATACATTTGTGCACGATTGCCGCCGTCTCCGGAACTTCCGCGATAATGTGTCCGCCGTGAACCTCGTCCCCGACAGAAACCGTCATATGTGTGCTCCATTTTTTGTCTTATCAAGTGAGTCTACACTGACACCCCTGCTGATATATGCACCGGAGTTTTCAGCGATACGCTCCAACGGTCTTTCAATTCCGTCAAAAATGTTGTTCAAGATTCCTGGTGCCAGTGTGACAGAGATCGCATCTCCACTCGCCTCAACCGTTTCACCCGGCCGAAGCCCTGTCGTCTCCTCAAACACCTGGATTGTTGTCCGTTCTTTATCAAGGGCGATTACTTCCCCGACAAGTCTTTCCTTCCCAACATATACCATTTCCGACATCTTAAATCCCGTGTTTCCTTTCAGGTAAACAACCGGACCATTGATCCCGTAAATCTTTCCCGTTCTAAGCATTTTCTTTCCCTCCTAAAACAAGAATTTCTCGTATTCTTCTGCAAGGACGCCT
>ENA-OQAA01000135-OQAA01000135.1-human-gut-metagenome-genome-assembly--contig:-NODE-135-length-53294-cov-4.434706_pt1 | contig 53294 bp, 56 predicted proteins | sample MGYA00242489_ERZ504515 | MGnify/ENA primary metagenome ERZ504515 (study PRJEB26092, sample SAMD00036237) | human gut metagenome | host: Homo sapiens | study: EMG produced TPA metagenomics assembly of... | reverse complement strand
ATTCGGCTGAATTATTGTTTTCGGTTTGCGATTGTATTTTAAGTCTTTTTCTCCTCTGAGCAGTTCAATCACTTAATCTGATTTGAATTTGGCGAAGAAATTTCTTCTTGTTCGAGACATAATAATAATCCTTCTTTCTGTAGTGTTTACAGTATATCAGATTCATTAAGAAATGTCTCTTGAAGTGTCTTAAATTACGATACCATTCGAGAAGGAAAATGGCAAATCCTCTTCTTCCCCTTTTTTTCTGAATGCCTCTTTTAGTTGTTGTATGTAGATCTCTAATTCTACCGATTCCATCAACCAGAAGTAAAAAATATTCTCTGATACCCTGCAGATCTTCACATCCTCTTTTGTAGATTTCTGAAAAATCTGAACTCCTTTTCTAAGGATATTTTCTGTGTAAAGCATTCCGTACTTTCCTTTAAAATACTCTACATGATTGATACTAACAGACAGAAATGCATATATTTTGACATAGAAAAACACACGCATGTTAAATAGACGGTTTCACAGGCTAAATAAACATCCAAATATGCTATTTACCATCTAATATTTCATGTCTTAACCATTCTGTTGATCCTACATATTGAACTGCTTTTGCTCCATATCTATTGCCTTCTTCTGCACATTCTATTACACTTCTGCCGGCCAGCAATGCACTCATGAATCCTGCTGCAAAGCTATCTCCTGCCCCTGTAGTATCTATACATTCCACATCTTCTAGTGCCGGAATCCAATATTCATCCTCATCTGTCCTTACATAACAGCCACGCTTTCCACATTTAATGATTACATTTCCCACACCAGTATGTTTGATCTGTTCTGCAGCCTCTTCTACATTTCTGGTTTTTGTCAAAAGCATAGCCTCTTCGTCGTTCGGGAATAAATAATCTATATATGAAAAAGCATCTGCCATGTCTTTTATTGTCTCGTCTTTCTTACGTTTTGTCATATCAGCACAGACAATCTTCCCCTGTCTCTTTGCGATCCTAAATATATCCTTTAATTCAACCGGTCCGATCTCAGGAAACACAAAAATGCTTGCAAAACATACAATCTTCACACTATCCGGAAACGCATCCGGATATACTCCTTTCTAAGACTCCTGAGTGTCCCATATGGATTCGTCAAAAAACTTCTTGATCCGTTTTCGTCCACAAGCACCACATTCATCCCGGTTATCTGTTCATTCCTTACACTTTCATTTCTGATGACCATACCGCATTCCCGACAGTGATTTAATATGAATTTTCCGGCTTCGTCCTCTCCAATTACTGTTTCTAATTGAACTTTATGTCCTGTCTTTGCAAGAATCGTTGCTTCATTCAGCGCATCCCCTCCTGTTGTCATATGAATATCTTCGACAGGGTAGGAACCTGTATCAAATACCTTGGTATTCACCGGTCTGGCCAGTACATCTATGATTGCCGCTCCTATAATCAGGATTTCTGGATTCTGCATATTTCCTCTTCTCCTATTAATGTCTTATGGTTAAATCTCTATTTATTAACATCATAACATAATTTCTTAGGGCATAAAATAAAAATCAGGTAAGAATGTTTCCATTCTTACCTGTATTTTTATATTTGAGTTAATATTCTGATAACAGATTATGATTACTCGATGATTGTAGCAACACGTCCTGATCCAACAGTACGTCCACCTTCACGGATAGCGAAACGAAGTCCCTGCTCCATAGCAACTGGGTGAATCAGTTCGATTGTCATTTCTACGTTGTCACCAGGCATGCACATTTCAACACCTTCTGGAAGGTCACAAACACCTGTTACGTCTGTTGTTCTGAAGTAGAACTGTGGACGATAGTTGTTGAAGAATGGAGTATGACGTCCACCTTCGTCTTTTGTCAGTACGTATACCTGAGCTGTAAATTTGTGATGGCATGTTACTGAACCTGGTTTACAAAGAACCTGTCCTCTTTCGATTTCTGTTCTCTGGATACCACGAAGAAGAGCACCGATGTTGTCACCAGCTGAGCTTCATCAAGAAGTTTACGGAACATTTCAACACCTGTTACAACTGTCTTCTTAGTCTCTTCGTGAATACCAACGATTTCTACTTCGTCAGATACATGAAGAACACCACGCTCTACTCTACCTGTAGCAACTGTACCACGTCCTGTGATAGAGAATACGTCCTCTACTGGCATAAGGAATGGCTTATCTGTATCACGCTCTGGATCTGGGATATAAGAATCTACAGCATCCATGAGTTCCATGATCTTGTCTCCCCACTCTGAGTTAGGATCTTCAAGAGCTTTAAGAGCTGATCCCTGGATGATTGGAGTATCATCTCCTGGGAATTCATACTCGTCAAGGAGTTCACGGATTTCCATTTCTACTAATTCAAGAAGTTCGTCATCGTCAACCATATCACATTTGTTCATGAATACAACGATGTAAGGAACACCTACCTGACGAGAAAGCAGGATGTGCTCTCTTGTCTGAGCCATAACACCATCAGTAGCAGCTACAACAAGGATAGCTCCGTCCATCTGAGCAGCTCCTGTGATCATGTTCTTTACGTAGTCAGCATGTCCTGGGCAGTCAACGTGTGCATAGTGACGTTTCTCTGTCTCATACTCAACGTGAGCTGTAGAGATTGTGATTCCACGTTCTCTTTCTTCTGGAGCTTTGTCGATATTTTCGAAATCTACAGCAGCGTTTCCTTCAACTCTTGCTGCAAGTGTCTTTGTGATAGCAGCTGTAAGAGTTGTTTTACCGTGGTCAACGTGACCGATAGTACCGATATTACAATGCGGTTTTGTTCTTTCAAATTTAGCTTTAGCCATTTTGAATATCCTCCTTAATTTAGTGCCATATGGCATATTAACAAATTGTTCGTTTGCTCGGCTACATTTGATTATATTTCAAATGTAGCACTTTTTCAAGCATTTTATAAATAATTTAGTCATTTTTGCTGGATAAAATCTTCTCCTTGTACAGACTTCGGTACTGGCTCGTATTTCTCGAAGAACATTGAGTAGTTACCACGTCCCTGTGTTCTGGAACGTAAGTCTGTAGAGTATCCAAACATTTCTGACAATGGAACGAATCCACGAACGATCTTTCCACCACCGAGGTCATCCATACCTTCGATACGTCCACGACGTGAGTTAATGTCTCCAATAACATCACCCATGTACTCTTCCGGCATAGTAACTTCAACTCTCATGATAGGCTCAAGAAGAACCGGAGATGCCTTCTTCATAGCGTCCTTAAATGCAAGAGAACCTGCAATATGGAAAGCCATTTCACTTGAATCGACTTCATGGTAAGAACCGTCATATACGTTAGCCTTAAGACCAACAACCGGGAATCCTCCAAGGATACCAGACTGCATAGCCTCTTCGATACCTTCACCTACAGCTGGGATGTATTCCTTCGGAATAGCTCCACCAACTACAGAAGATTCGAATTTGAATGTTTCCTCACCGTTAACATCCATTGGCTCGAATTTAACTTTACAGTGTCCGTACTGTCCACGTCCACCTGACTGTTTTGCATATTTGCTGTCGACATCAACTGGTTTTGTAAATGCTTCTTTGTAAGCAACCTGAGGAGCACCTACATTAGCTTCTACCTTGAACTCACGAAGAAGTCTGTCTACGATGATTTCAAGATGAAGTTCTCCCATTCCGGCGATGATTGTCTGTCCAGTCTCCTGATCAGTATGAGCACGGAATGTAGGGTCTTCTTCAGCCAGTTTTGCAAGAGATTCACCAAGTTTACCCTGGGAAGCTTTTGTCTTAGGCTCGATAGCAAGCTCGATAACTGGTTCTGGGAATTCCATTGATTCCAGAATTACAGGATGCTGCTCGTCACAGATTGTATCACCTGTTGTAGTGAATTTAAATCCGATAGCGGCTGCGATATCACCTGAATATACTTTATCAAGCTCTTCACGTTTGTTGGCATGCATCTGAAGGATACGTCCAACACGCTCTTTTTTATTCTTTGTAGCATTCAGTACATAAGAACCTGAGTTCATTGTACCAGAGTAAACTCTGAAGTATGCCAGTTTACCTACGAATGGGTCTGTCATAATCTTGAATGCAAGTGCTGAGAACGGCTCTTCATCTGAAGAATGTCTTACAACCTCATTACCATCCTCATCCCACACCATCGATTGGCGGGATATCTGTTGGTGCAGGCATGTACTCAAGGATTGCATCAAGAAGTTTCTGTACACCTTTGTTTCTGTAAGCTGAACCACAGCAAACAGGAACTGCTGTACACTCGCATGTTGCTTTTCTGAGTGCTTTCTTCATATCTTCAACAGATGGTTCTTCACCTTCCAGATACTGCATCATCAGATCATCATCAAGATCGCAGATCTTCTCTACCATTTCTGTATGGTAAAGTTCTGCATCATCTGCCATATCTTCCGGGATATCTGTAACAGAAATGTCATCTCCCTTATCATCGTTGTAGATGTAAGCTTTCATTTCCATCAGGTCAATGATTCCCTTGAAGTCATCTTCTTTACCGATTGGTAACTGAAGACAAATAGCGTTCTTTCCAAGTCTGGTCTTAATCTGGTCTACTGCATTGTAGAAATCAGCACCCAGGATATCCATCTTATTGATGAATGCCATTCTTGGTACATTGTATGTGTCAGCCTGACGCCATACGTTTTCTGACTGAGGCTCAACACCACCCTTAGCACAGAAGACGCCAACAGCGCCGTCCAGTACACGGAGTGAACGCTCAACCTCTACAGTAAAGTCAACGTGTCCCGGAGTATCAATGATATTGATACGGTGCTCAAGAGCTCCCTTTTTAGGTTTTGTGAACTCTTCGAGTGTCCAGTGGCATGTTGTAGCCGCAGAAGTGATTGTGATACCTCTTTCCTGCTCCTGTTCCATCCAGTCCATGGTAGCAGTACCTTCGTGAGTATCTCCAATCTTATAGTTAACACCGGTATAGTACAGGATACGCTCGGTAAGAGTTGTCTTACCAGCATCGATATGCGCCATAATACCGATATTTCTTGTTCTCTCTAATGGATATTCTCTTCCAGCCAAGATTTTTTCCTCCTATAATTAGAAACGATAATGAGCAAATGCTTTGTTTGCTTCTGCCATCTTGTGCATGTCTTCTTTCTTCTTTACAGATGCACCTGTATTGTTTGCTGCATCCAGGATTTCGTTAGCCAGTCTTTCTTCCATTGTTTTCTCTCCTCTAGCACGAGAGTATACTGTCAGCCAACGAAGTGCAAGAGTCTGTCTTCTCTCAGGTCTAACCTCGATCGGTACCTGGTAGTTAGCTCCTCCGATACGTCTAGCCTTTACCTCAAGTACTGGCATGATGTTATTCATAGCCTCTTCAAATACTTCGATAGCTGGCTTTTCGGCTTTTGCTTCAACTCTTTCAAACGCTCCGTATACGATTTTCTGTGCAACACCCTTCTTACCATCAAGCATAATGTTGTTGACAAGCTTGGTTACCACTTTATTGTTGTATACTGGATCCGCTAATACGTCTCTTTTCTGAGTATGTCCTTTACGTGGCACGGTCCTTCCCTCCTTAAACATCTTAATTTAATTCATCGGTACTCACATGTGTCTTTCTAATGATACTGTGTAGTGCATAGGGCATACATATATATACCTTGCAACTTACATAATCATAGTTCTGTTTGTGATTACATTTTTAATTGGTTTGAAATCTTATCTGTTGTCTATGCAATAGATTTATTTCTTAGCATCTTTTGGTCTCTTAGCACCGTATTTAGAACGAGCCTGTCTTCTCTTAGCAACACCTGCTGTATCAAGTGTTCCTCTTACGATATGATATCTTGTACCTGGAAGGTCTTTTACTCTTCCTCCACGGATCAGAACAACACTATGCTCCTGAAGGTTGTGTCCTTCTCCCGGGATATAGCTTGTTACTTCGATTCCGTTAGACAGACGTACTCTGGCGATCTTTCTAAGAGCTGAGTTAGGTTTCTTAGGTGTAGCAGTCTTAACAGCTGTACAAACACCTCTCTTCTGTGGTGCAGAAGTATTCGTACTTCTCTTCTTTAAAGAGTTGTATCCTTTCTGAAGTGCTGGTGCTGTAGACTTCTTTACAGATGTCTGACGTCCTTTTTTTACTAACTGGTTAAATGTTGGCATTTCTTTCACCTCCTACGATTATAATAAGTTGCTTATTCATCTTGTGAATAGTCGTACATCAAAACAAAACGTTCCCATGCACGCTTGTTTAGTTTATTACGAATCATGATTCTTGTCAAGGGATTTCCCTTGATTTTTCACGTTTTTTGCCACTTTTTTCTTTTCATTATATTTCGCGATCTGATGCTTTATCAGGCTAAACAGCACGATACCTGTCAGTATGCCTGCGCTGTCAATACAGACATCCCTGAACTGACAACTGCGTCCGGGCACGAATAGTTGATGGAATTCATCTGTTGCTGCGTATGCCGTACCTGCACACCAGCATAATAATCTGTTCTTTTTTCCCTGATCTTCCGCAAAAGAGTACGCAGTCCCCAGCATCAACACACCAAGGACTGCGTATTCCGACGCATGCGCACATTTGCGTACCGGAAAATCTATCTTTTCCGCAAACTGTTCCTGCTTATCTTCCGGCCAGGATCTGTACTCCGGAATCACGATATTTCCAATCAACTTCCGACGGAGTGGCTCATTACCGTCGATTCATCTGCTTTTTTTGCTGAAAATGAAAAAATCACCATCAGCCAGATCAGCATAAGAAACAGCCAGATGATTCCGGCCTTATTTCTCTTTCTCCTGTTTCCCGTCATATTCTTTCCTGTCTTTTTCTTCCTGTTCATTCACATGCTTTTGATATCATACCTGCGGTTATATCCCGGATATTACGCCTTAAGATCTGCAAACAGATCTTTCTGATATACACCGTCTGCAATCAGTTTTGCAAACGACTCTACTACAACCGGTTTGTCTTCTTTATAAGTTACGCCAAACCATTTGTCCTGTGTCTCCAGAAGTCTGACACTTACTTTTCCCTTTTTCAGAAGTTCATCAATATAGATTGGGAGCAAATATTCACCTTTCAGTTCTTTTGCTTCATCCCCTTTGATATTCTCAAAGAATTCTACAAATCCTTCCTCCAGAAGTCCTACAAACTCCGGTGTCAGTCCCCACATGTTCATCGATACATGTGCATTTACATCAATTCTATTTCCCTGAGATTCTGCTCCGTCTGATGTCTTTTTGATTTCATAAGTTTCTACGACATCTGTCAGATAATCATTCTCATCTACTGCACAAATTCCTCTTGTAACAGTTCCATTATCACTTAAAGTATTGCCGAGAATGAATCCGGCCATGCAAAGTTCTTTTGATTTTTCCGGTGTATAATTTTCCACAAGGAACTCATGAATCTTTACAAATGCTTCTTTTCCATAATAGTCATCTGCATTAATAACTACGAACGGCTCTTTGATAATATCTTTACATACCAGTACCGCCTGTCCTGTTCCCCACGGCTTGCTTCTCTTGGCCGGCTTTTCAATTCCTTTCGGAAGATCATCCAACTCCTGATATGCATAAGCAAATTCTATGTTCAGTTCATTACAAATTCCTTCAATTCTTTTTCCGATCGCATCATGAAATGCATCTCTGATATCCTTACGAATGATGAATACTACTTTATTAAATCCGGCCTCTATTGCATCATGAATGGAATAATCCATAATAATCTCCCCATTTGGGCCTACCGGTTCCAGTTGCTTAATTCCGCCGCCAAAACGCGAACCCATTCCTGCAGCCATGATGACTAATGCTGTTTTCATAATTCTCTTTCTCCTTTGTTTATTTGTCTTTTTTACAGTTAAAATCAGTATAGCACAAAAAAGAGGGATATACCATGACTGTTTATCATGCCATATCCCACCCTGTTCATTTCTATTCTACTGTTACACTCTTTGCAAGGTTTCTCGGTTTATCTACATCCAGACCTTTTGCTACTGATACATAATATCCAAGTAACTGAAGCGGAATAACTGCAAGTGAGGTTGCAAAATGAGGGTCTGTCTTTGGAATGTATACAGAAAAATCTGCGTTTTCTTCAATATTATAATGTCCAAATGTTGTAAGTCCCATCAGATATGCGCCACGGCTCTTACACTCTACCATGTTGCTCAGTGTCTTTTCATATAATTCCGGCTGTGTCAGTACTCCGATAACCAGTGTACCCTCTTCAATCAGGGAAATCGTTCCGTGCTTCAATTCTCCTGCTGCATATGCCTCCGAATGAATATAGCTGATTTCTTTCATCTTAAGGCTTCCCTCAAGGGAAATCGCATAATCAATTCCACGACCGATAAAGAAAATGTCTTTCGCATTCACCTGTTTGGATGCAAACCACTGAAGTCTCTCTTTATCCTCGATAATTCTTTGAATTTTCTCCGGAATGCTCTGAAGTTCTTCAATATATCCGGCATACTGTTCTTCTGTAATCTGTCCTCTGATCTTTGCAAACTGAATTGCAAGTGTATAAGCTGCGATCAACTGTGTGCTGTATGCTTTTGTTGTCGCAACTGCAATCTCCGGTCCTGCCAGTGTATAGTATACATTGTCTGCCTCTCTGGCAATAGAAGAACCGATTACATTCACGATACCAAGTGTCTTTACTCCCTGTTTCTTTGATTCTCTAAGTGCTGCCAGACTGTCTGCGGTCTCTCCTGACTGGCTGATAATGACTACCAGTCCTTTCGGATCAAGAATCGGATTACGATAGCGGAATTCTGATGCAAGTTCTACACGTACCGGAATTCTTGCCAGATCTTCCATGACATACTGTGCTGCCACTCCGACATGATATGCCGATCCACATGCCACGATATAAATCTGGCTGATCTCTTTGATCTCTTCTTCCGAAAGTCCGACCTCTGAAAGATCAATCATTCCGTCTTTTATAACAGAATTCAGTGTATCTGAAACTGCCTTTGGCTGCTCATGTATTTCCTTGATCATGAAATGTTCATATCCTGATTTTTCTGCTGCCTCTGCGTCCCATTCAACCGTCTTTAATTCTTTTTCAATCTCTTCTCCATCCAGGTTATAGAATGTAATCTCACCTTTACGGACACGTGCCATCTCCTGGTTACCGATATAGTATACATCTCTCGTATATTTCAGAATTGCAGGAACATCGGAACCAATATAGGATTCTCCGTTCGCAACTCCAAGGATCATCGGACTGTCCTTTCTTGCTACATAGATTTCTTCCGGATAATCCCTGAACATAATTGCCAGTGCGTAGGAGCCTCTGATCCGTACCAGCGCATGATTGATCGCATCTACCGGAGTCCCCTCATATTTTTTATAATAATAATCGATCAGTTTTACTGCTACTTCCGTGTCTGTCTCAGAATAGAATGTATACCCTTTACGTACAAGTTTATCCTTTAATTCCTGATAGTTTTCAATAATACCATTATGAACAGCCACAACATTTCCATCATCACTTGCATGAGGATGTGCATTATTCTCAGATGGTTCTCCATGTGTTGCCCATCTTGTATGACCGATACCGCAGGTCCTTTTACGGATTCACCATCATTCGTCTTCTCAGCCAGAACTTTCAGTCTGCCTTTTGCCTTAATGATCTCTGCATCTGCACTGCCGTCACGTACAGCAATTCCTGCCGAGTCGTAACCACGATATTCCAGTTTTGACAAACCATCCAACAGGATCGGTGCTGCCTGGTGTTCACCTGTAAATCCTACAATTCCACACATAATTCGATTTTTCTCCCTGTATTATTCTTAATATAATCTATTCCATTTCTGGTATTTATGTATCTTATCTCTGCCTCAGGTCCGCTGCTTTAGCCGATCACATATCCTTTTTTCTTAACTACATCTACAACCTGATCTACATATTTTTTACAGATCTCTTCTGTCTCTGCTTCTACCATAACTCTGAGAAGTGGTTCTGTTCCGGATTCACGCACGAGGATGCGTCCGGTATCTCCAAGGGCTTCTGTTACTGCCCGTACCGCGCTCTGTACATCCGCATCGTCCTGCGCTGCTTTCTTATCTGTCACACGTACATTCTCCAGAACCTGTGGATAAATATGAAGCCCTTCCATGAGTTCACTCATTTTCTTCTTTCTTGCCATCATAACTTCCATCATCTTAAGACTGGTAAGGATACCGTCTCCTGTGGAAGCATATTTTGAGAAAATAATATGACCGGACTGTTCCCCTCCGAGAATGCACCCATTGTTTGTCATATATTCGTATACATATTTGTCTCCGACTGCAGTCTTTGCATAATCAATCCCTGCCTCATCGAATGCTTTGTATAATCCAAAATTAGACATAACTGTTGTAACAACCGTATTGTTTTCCAGTTTGCCACGTTCTTTCATATATTTTCCATAAATATAAAGAATCGCATCTCCATCTATCAGATTCCCTTTTTCATCTACACAGAGACATCTGTCAGCATCTCCGTCATATGCAAATCCAACATCCAGACCATTCTCGGCAACAAATTTCTGCAGGCCGCCGATGTGCGTAGATCCTGCATTGTTATTGATATTCGTTCCGTCCGGCTCTGCATTGATCACATATGTCTTGGCTCCAAGTGCATCAAATACAGACTTTGCCAGATTCCATGAACTTCCGTTCGCACAATCCAGTCCGACTTTCACACCCTTGAAAGAATAAAGTCCAAGTGAAATCAGATATCCGATGTAACGATTTCTTCCTGATACATAGTCTACCGTACGTCCGATCTTAGATGTATGTGCAAATGGAATCTCCTCATACTTTTCCCCAAATACTTCCAGTTTGCCATCCAGATAGTCTTCTACCAGTGCGATCGTTCCCTCATCCATCTTCTCGCCATTACCGTTGATCAGTTTGATTCCGTTGTCATAATACGGATTATGACTTGCAGAGATCATGATCCCGCAATCAAATTCATCCGTTCTTGCCACATAAGCAACAGATGGTGTTGTTGTAACATGAAGCAGGTAAGCATCTGCTCCCGATGCAACAAGTCCACCTACCAATGTATATTCGAACATGTAGCTGGAACGTCTCGTATCCTTTCCAATTACAATACGTGCCGGTGTATCATCACCATTCTGACGTTTTATTTCTCCATAGTACCATCCGAGAAATCTTCCGATCTTGTACGCATGATCTGCTGTTAAGTTATTATTGGCTTCGCCACGGAAACCATCTGTTCCGAAATATCTTCCCATATCTATTCTCCTAAAATAATATATCGTCTATCTTTCACAAAGCAACTGCCCCCATTATAGTTGGTATTAGACTCAAGTTCAAGCAAAAATGGCAAAAAAGTATGCATATGTGCAAAGACAATTGCTTCTATGCATACTTTTTTCATTATTACCCGGTTATAATTCCGAGTTCCTTTTCACAGAGTTCTAACGCTGATGCTATGACAGCATCCATATCATAATATTTATATTCCCCTAGACGGCCTCCGAAGATCACGTTCTCTTCTTTTTCCGCTAATTTTTTGTATTCTGCGTACAATGCTCCATTTTTTTCATCATTGACCGGATAATATGGTTCGTCACCCAATTTCCATTCAGAGCTGTATTCTCGGCTGATCACAGTCTTTGGAATATCATTTCCTTCTGAATCCTTTCCAAATTCAAACCACTTATGCTCGATGATACGTGTCCAAGGGGTCTCTCTGTCTGTATAGTTTACAGCTGCATTCCCCTGGAAATTCGGCTTGTCTAAAAGTTCCGTCTCAAATCTTACAGAACGGTACTCCAACGTTCCGAGTTTATATTCAAAATAAGCATCGATCGGTCCTGTATAAACTACTTTTTCTGCCAGCGCATCTAATTCCTCTTTATGCTCCAGATATTCTGTGTTCAGACGGATCTCTATGCCATCCAGAAGATTCTCTACCATCTTCGTGTACCCTCCCACAGGAATTCCCTGATACATTGCATTGAAATAATTATTGTCGAATGTCAGACGCACCGGAAGTCTCTTGATAATAAATGCCGGAAGTTCTGTGCAGTCACGTCCCCACTGCTTCTCTGTATAACCCTTGATCAATTTCTCATAGATATCTCTTCCAACCAGTGAAACTGCCTGTTCTTCCAGATTCTTTGGCTCTCCCGTAATTTCCTTTCTCTGCTCTTCTATCTTCGCCTCTGCTTCTTCCGGTGTCACCACTCCCCACATCTTGTTAAATGTATACATATTAAAAGGAAGTGAATATAACTCACCCTTATAATTCGCTACCGGTGAATTCGTAAATCTGTTAAACTCCGCAAACTGCGTGATATAATTCCATACTTTCTTATTATTTGTATGAAAAATATGTGCACCATACTTATGTACATGAATTTTTTCTACATCCTCTGTATATACATTTCCCGCAATATTCGGACGTTTATCGATTACTAGCACTGATTTTCCCGCTTTTTTCGCTTCACGGGCAAACACTGCCCCGTATAATCCTGACCCGACTACTAAATAATCATATTTCTTCATCATTGTATACCTCTTTTTATTTTCTGATACCTGTCACAATCTATCTGGTAGTGTTATTCTATCATATCCTTGTATTCCCGAAAAGACATTCTTCGTTTCCCTTGCTTTATTCCACTTTATCACGTTACCAAAAGATTGCATTTCTTTATCAGACATATTATACTATTTAAATAACGAATTCGTACAATTAGAGGTGATATGATTATGCATAAAGAATTTTTAATGGGAAATGCAGCAATTGCCCTCGGTGCAGTTGCTGCCGGAGTTAATGTCGTAGCCGGTTATCCCGGAACCCCTTCTACGGAAGTTCTGGAAACTATAGCAAAACACCGGCCGGATGATGTGTATGTGGAATGGTCCGTGAACGAAAAAGCGGCCATGGAACTGGCTGCCGGAGCTTCTTATGCCGGTGCAAGATCCATGGTAACCATGAAGCAGGTCGGATTAAATGTTGCTTCCGATCCGCTGATGAGTCTCGAGTACGTCGGAATCAAAGGCGGAATGGTCATTCTCGTAGCAGATGATCCGGGTCCGATTTCTTCTCAGACAGAGCAGGATACCAGACATTTTTCCAGATTTTCCAAGCTGCCTTGCTTTGACCCATCTTCGGCACAGGAAGCTTATGAGATGATCCAGGAAGCTTTTGAATATTCAGAAAAATACGGTACTCCGGTATTCTTACGTCCAACCACACGTGTCTGTCATGGCTACGCGTCTATCATGGTAAAAGATGAGACAGAATATACCCACCACCAGCCGGAAGGTTTATCAAAGATTCCAAACGCTGGGTTATCTTTCCTAGATTATCTTTCATGAATCACAAAAAAATCGAAGCACGTAACCAGGAATTATCCGATATCTTTTCTTCTTATGAGAAAAATACGATTCATCCATCTTGCGATGCTTTCAAGGATTCAAAAAAAGGAATCGCCACCGGAGGGATCAGCTATACCTACACGATGGAAACATTAAAAAAGACCGGTATGGTAAAGACTTTAAAAATTGCCACGCCTCATCCATTTCCGGAAAAATTAGCAGTAGATTTCCTTTCTGGACTTGATGAAGTTCTCTGCCTGGAAGAACTTGATCCGGTTATCGAACGTGAGCTGATCTATATATGCGGAAAATATCATCTTCCAACCAGAATTAACGGAAAACTCAGTGGTCATACTGCCTGTGCCGGAGAAAACACCCGTGACACTATAACTACCTATATTAACACATTTCTTGGTCTTACCTCCCTGTCACCACTGATTTTCCGGAACCGCCGGCACTGCCGGTCCGCCCGCCGGTACTTTGCGCCGGATGTCCTCACAGAGCTTCTTTCTACGCCGTAAAAAAAGCTATGAAAGGAAAGAAAACCGTTTTCTGCGGAGATATCGGATGTTATACGCTCGGAAATGCCCTTCCTCTCGATATGGTTGATACCTGTCTGTGTATGGGTGCCGGATTGAATATTGCACAAGGTATCGAAAAAGTGGAACCTGACACCACATGCTTTGCGTTTGTCGGAGACTCGACCTTCTTCGCCTCTGCGATCACAGGTGTTGTCAATGCCGTGTACAATCAGGCGAATATGATACTGATCGTTCTGGACAACTCTACACAGCCATGACCGGACATCAGCACACCCTGGAACCGGCCGCACAGTGATGGGGGAGATCGTGCAAAAGATTAATATCGAACAAGTCCTCCGCGGAATCGGCGTTACAGATGTTAAGACTGTAAATCCGCTGGATTTGAACTCATCTGTAGCATGCGTCCGGGAAATGGCTGATAAGACAGGTGTAAAAGCTATTATATTCAAATCACCATGTATAGCCATCACCAAGCCGGAGTTTTCTCTTCATATAGATGCCGAAAAATGTATCGAATGTAAAAAATGTATCCGTGAACTTGGATGCCCTGCCATTGTACTTGACAACGGTAATGTCTGCATTGATGATACGATGTGTACCGGCTGCGGATTATGCAGTCAGGTATGCCCTACAGCTGCTATTATAGGAGGTAAAAAACATGAATAATCAAAAAAACATTGTCCTGTGCGGCGTCGGCGGTCAGGGAACCGTCCTCGCTTCCAAACTTCTTGCCGCAGCAGCTATGAGTAAAGATATTCCTGTCATGAGTGCCGAGACCATCGGTATGGCTCAGCGTGGTGGTAGTGTATTCAGTCATCTTCGTATGGGTGATAATCTCTATTCGCCAATGATCGAAACAGGAACTGCCGACCTGATCATCGGCTTCGAACCAGGTGAGACAGTCCGTATGCTTCCCTATCTCAAAGACCACGGACATATTGTTGTCAGCACCCGAGCTGTAAAACCAGTTACTGCTACCTTAAGCGGATCAGATTATGATGCACCTCAGATGCTTGAATATCTAAAAGCGGCTGTTCCTAATCTGACTCTTGTAAATGCAGATCAGGCATGTGCAGACATTGGTTCTTCCAAGGTACTGAACATGGTGCTTCTTGGCGCAGCATACGGACCGGAGTACTGGACTTTACAATCTCTGAAATTGAAGACATTATGAAACATACACTTCCCGAGAAATTCCATGAAATGAATCTCCGGGCATTAAACTATAACATATAACAAAGAAAGGCAGGAACACGACATATGCAGATTACAGAGACACAAATCGCACAGGTAAATAATCAGATACAGGCGCTCCTGAAAGCGGAAAGTTTCTATGGAAAGAAGTTAGAAGAAGCCGGTGTTACCAGTATACAGTCAGCGGAAGATTTTCAAAAGCTTCCGTTTTCTGAGAAAAATGATTTAAGAAATGCTTATCCTCTTGGTCTGATGACCGCACCGGAAGAAAAGATTGTCCGAATCCACTCTTCTTCCGGTACCACCGGACTGCCGGTCATCATTCCATATACTCAGAAAGATGTAGACGACTGGGCAATCATGTTTCAACGCTGCTATGAATTGGCCGGTCTTACAAATCTGGACCGTATTCAGATCACACCCGGATACGGACTCTGGACTGCCGGAATCGGATTTCAGGCAGGTGCCGAAAGATTAGGAAGCATGGTTATTCCTATGGGACCCGGAAACACCGACAAACAGCTTCAGATGATGATGGATATGAAGACAACCGTTCTCGGTTCTACTTCCTCTTACGCCCTGCTTCTTGCAGAAGAAATCCAAAAAAGAGGAATCAAAGACAAGATCCATCTGAAGAAAGGAATCATTGGTTCTGAACGCTGGGGTGAAAAAATGCGCCGGCGCATCACGGAAGAACTTGGAATTGAACTCTATGACATCTATGGTCTGACGGAAATCTATGGACCGGGAATCGGAATCAGCTGTTCCCATGACTGTGGTATGCACTACTGATGATTATATTTACATTGAGATCATCGACCCTGTAACCGGTGAAGTACTTCCGGACGGAGAGCTCGGAGAAATCGTCATTACCACCCTGGTCAAAGAAGGAGCACCTCTTATCCGCTACCGCACACATGATCTTTCCCGCATCATTCCGGGAGAATGTCCTTGCGGAAGCAGATTCCCACGGCTCGATACTATTATGGGACGTACCGATGATATGATGAAGATCAAGGGTGTAAATGTGTTCCCAGCTCAGATTGAAGAAATCTTAAAAGGATTTTCTGAAGTATCCAGTGAATATCAGATCCGCATTTCTCATCTTGACGGAAAAGACACCATGCGAATCTATGTTGAAACAAATGGAACGGTTGACTTCCTTGATCTTGCCAAACGAATCGCAGCTACCGTCAAAAGCCGCATAGGCTTTACACCGTTAGTTAAAGTTGTTGAAATCGGATTATTACCTCGAAGCGAAAAGAAGACAAAACGTGTCATCGATGAGCGTTATGAATAATTAATGATATATTAAAAATGGTGTTGTAAGATCTATATTTCTTACAACACCATTTTTATACTTTATTATAATCCTAATTCATCAGAGATCGCACACATTTCTTCCAATCCGATATCAATCAGGTCCTCCAACATCAGCCCTGTAAATTCAATACTTTCCATGTAATCACGATTGGCACCTTTCGCAAATCGTGCTTCATTAAAACGTTTTATAACAGACTTCTTTTTACACTTGCAATCTTTTTATCCGGGTAAATCTGCGCAACCGCTTTTAAGAAACCACTCATTGGATCTGCCGCCAGAAGTGCATATTGGATTTTTGTTTTCGCTTTCACGCCACTTTTCGGATTATGTGCACAGATCGCTCCAAATAATACAGGATCATCAATTCCTTCTTTTTTTAAGATTTCTACCGATGTCGGTCCGTGTACACTTAAGTCATGCTCCCAGTCACATTGCTCTTCATCCAGATCATGCAGCAATCCTGCAATTCCCCAATATTCCACCTCGTCCGGCGCAAGACGTTTGGCCAATCCCTTCATAATAGCCTCAACTGCCAGAGAATGTGTAATATAATTCTCACCTTTCATGTATTTTGTTAAGATTTCATACGCCTGATCTCTTGTCATCTGCATTTTCTCCATTTCTGTGCGAAATATGTATTCTGATATTTTACTCTTCCGGTACAACGATCAGGTCTTTTGTAAAGTCATTCAGAACTTCACATCCATCTTCTGTGATGATTACAAGGTCTTCGATACGAACACCGATGTTCTCATCCGGGAGATAGATTCCCGGCTCTACTGAGAAGCACTGTCCAACCTTGATGATGTCAGTATTAACAGATGATACATCACCAAATTCGTGATCTTCCAGTCCGATAGAATGTCCTGTTCTGTGTGTGAAATACTCGCCAAATCCTTTTTCCTCGATGTAATTTCTTGCAGCAAGGTCAACGTCGCACATTCTATTTCCCGGTTTGGCAGCTTCGATACCTCTTCTGTTTGCTTCAACTACGATATCATAAATTTCTTTTGCACGGTCAGATACTTCACCGATAAATACAGTTCTTGTCATATCCGATGCATAGTTATCTTTAAATCCACCGATATCAAGAATTACACAATCTCCGCGTTTTCCTTTGGAATCATCTGTTACATGATGTGGATCTGCAGCGCCATGTCCGTATGCTGTAATTGGATCGAACGATACATCTTCACATCCGATTTCTTTGTAAATTTCACGCATTTTTGCATTTAATTCTTTCTCAGTTAATCCTTTTGCTACCCATGGAATGATCTTTTCCATAGCAATATCATTTAACTTAGAAGATTTTCTCATAAGATCTTTTTCTTTCTCATCTTTTACCATACGGATATAATCGATGATCGGAGATCCATTTACAAATTTACTTCCTCCGCCTAACTCCTGCAGACGAATAAGGAATTTTGACGGCCATGTTTTATCAATTCCCATTGTCTTATCTTTATCTACATACTTGCTTAAGATCTCTACTCCGTCTTCAATGTCATCATAATAGATAATATCTACGCCAAGATCTGATTCCTGTGGAAATAATTTGTTGATTACCATTTTATGATTTCCGTTCACATTCAGATACAATGCCAGAAGTCTTTCTCCCGGAAAAATCCACTTGCCTGTCAGATAGAAGATCGCAACCGGGTCAGAAACGATCATCTGCGGAACCTCATGCTCCTCCATTGATTTTAATATTCTTGTAAGTTTACCTTGATCCATAATAGAACCCCAACCTTTCTTAAAATGTTGACAGAATCTGTTACTATTTTCGCCGATTCTCACTGACAATTATTATAAACTTTTTGAATATAAAAGTCAATTTATATATACAAATAACAGTAAACATTAGCGATATCATCTTATTTTTCACTAAAAAAGAAAATGTCCACACTTTTCAGTGTGAACACTTTCTTTTTATTTGACTTATATTTTATTCTTCATCTTCAGATACAGCAACTGTTTCTTCTGCAATATCTTCTACTGCATCTTCTGTTCCTTCATCAAGAGTAATCTCCTGATTCATCTCATCTGCATCTTTGAATTCAAAATCAAAATCGTCCTCAAAATCCAGTTCGTCTTCCATTTCCATCTCTGTGTTCAACTTGATGTCACGATACTTTCTCATACCTGTTCCGGCAGGAATATGTTTACCAATGATAACATTCTCTTTCAGACCTACCAGCGGATCAACCTTACCCTTAATAGCAGCTTCGGTCAGGACTTTTGTTGTCTCCTGGAAGGAAGCGGCAGACAGGAATGAATTCGTAGCAAGGGAAGCTTTTGTAATACCCATGATGATCTGCTCACCTGTTGCAGGTTCTTTACCTTCTGCTTCCAAAGCTTCATTTACATCCTCAAACTCAAGTCTGTCAACATTTGTTCCCGGGAGGAATTCTGTGTCTCCGGACTCTTCGATACGTATCTTCTTCAGCATCTGACGAACGATAACCTCGATATGCTTATCGTTGATTTCTACACCCTGCAGACGATATACTCTCTGAACTTCCTGGATCATGTAATCCTGTACAGCACGAAGTCCTTTGATTCTCAGAATATCGTGTGGATTTACACTACCTTCTGTCAGTTCATCACCGGCTTCCAGTTCTGCGCCGTCAGCCACCTTGATACGTGATCCATAAGGGATCAGATATGCTTTGGATTCACCTGTTTCTTTATTTGTCACAATGATCTCACGTTTCTTCTTCGTGTCATTTAAGTTAGCAGTTCCTGCGATTTCTGTGATAATTGCAAGTCCCTTAGGCTTTCTTGCCTCGAAAAGCTCCTCGACACGAGGAAGACCCTGTGTGATATCTCCACCGGCTACACCACCACTATGGAATGTTCTCATAGTAAGCTGTGTACCAGGTTCTCCAATTGACTGTGCGGCGATGATTCCGACAGCTTCTCCAACCTGTACCGGCTCACCTGTTGCCATGTTGGATCCGTAACATTTTGCACATACGCCACTATGTGAACGGCATGTAAGGATTGTACGGATCTTAATCTGTGTCAGCGGCTCGCCCTTCTCGTCAACACCCTTTTTACAGATCAGCTCTGCACGTTTCGGTGTTACCATGTGATTTGCCTTTACAAGGATGTTACCATCTTTATCTACGATGTTCTCACAGATATAACGTCCTGTGATACGATCCTGAAGACTTTCGATCACTTCGTTTCCATCCATGAATGCTTTTACATACATTCCAGGAATCGGTGCTCCCGGTTTTGCACAGTCTACTTCGTGAATGATCAGTTCCTGTGATACGTCTACCAGACGTCTTGTCAGATATCCTGAATCGGCTGTACGAAGAGCTGTATCGGACATACCTTTTCGAGCTCCATGTGCAGACATGAAGTATTCCAGTACATCAAGACCTTCACGGAAGTTTGATTTAATTGGCAGCTCGATCGTATGACCTGTTGTATCGGCCATCAGACCACGCATACCTGCAAGCTGTTTGATCTGTTTGTCAGATCCACGGGCTCCGGAATCTGCCATCATGAAAATGTTGTTATATTTATCAAGACCGTCAAGCAGCGCCTTTGTAAGGGCATCGTCAGTTGCTTTCCATGTCTCTACAACTTCTTTATATCTTTCTTCTTCTGTAATGAGACCACGTTTGAAGTTCTTTGTAATCTTATCTACAGTATCCTGTGCATTTTTGATCATCTCCGGTTTCTGCGGAGGTACCGTCATGTCAGAAATGGATACGGTCATGGCAGCTCTTGTTGAAAGCTTGTAACCCATAGCCTTTACATGGTCGAGTACTTCTGCTGTCGCAGTAGCTCCATGTGTATTGATAACTTTTTCAAGAATCTGTTTCAGCTGTTTCTTTCCTACATGGAAATCAACTTCCAAAAGCAATTCATTTCCTTCTACGTCACGGTCTACAAATCCCAGATCCTGTGGAATGATCTCATTAAACATGAAACGTCCTACTGTAGATTCTACCGTTCCTGTCTTCACTGTTCCATCTGCCATCTTCTTGGATACACGTACTTTTACACGTGAATGAAGTGTTACGGCAGCATTTTCATAAGCAAGAAGTGCTTCGTTGAAGCTCTTGAAGATCATGCCTTCTCCCTTGGCACCGGGACGCTCCTGAGTCAGATAATAGATACCAAGTACCATATCCTGTGAAGGAACGGCTACCGGACCACCATCAGACGGCTTCAGTAAGTTGTTCGGTGACAGAAGTAAGAAACGGCACTCTGCCTGTGCTTCTACGGAAAGTGGAAGATGGACAGCCATCTGGTCTCCGTCGAAATCGGCGTTGAACGCTGTACAAACCAGTGGATGAAGCTTGATAGCCTTACCTTCTACAAGAATCGGTTCAAATGCCTGAATACCAAGTCTGTGCAGTGTAGGGGCACGGTTCAGCATAACCGGATGCTCTTTGATTACTTCTTCCAGAACATCCCATACTTCCGGCTGAAGTCTTTCTACCATCTTCTTAGCATTTTTAATATTGTGTGCTGTTCCGTTCTGAACCAGTTCTTTCATAACAAATGGTTTGAACAGCTCGATTGCCATTTCTTTCGGTAGACCACACTGGTAGATCTTAAGTTCCGGTCCTACAACGATAACGGAACGTCCGGAATAGTCAACACGCTTACCAAGCAAGTTCTGACGGAAACGTCCGGACTTACCTTTCAGCATATCGGAAAGAGATTTCAGTGCACGGTTACCAGGTCCTGTTACCGGACGTCCACGGCGGCCATTGTCAATCAGGGCATCTACAGCTTCCTGAAGCATTCTCTTTTCATTTCTAACAATAATGTCCGGTGCGCCTAATTCAAGAAGACGTCTCAGACGGTTATTTCTGTTGATGATTCTTCTGTACAGATCATTCAGGTCAGATGTCGCAAAACGTCCACCATCCAGCTGTACCATTGGACGAAGATCCGGTGGGATAACCGGGATATTTGTCATGATCATCCATTCTGGCTTGTTTCCAGACTCACGGAAAGCTTCTACTACTTCCAGACGTTTTACGATTCTTGCTCGTTTCTGTCCGGTTGCACCTTTCAAGCCTTCTGTCAATTCTGTATATTCTTTCTCAAGATCAATGTTCTCAAGAAGTTCTTTGATGGATTCTGCACCCATTCCTACACGGAATGTGCTTCCCCATTTTTCTCTTGCTTCCTGATATTCAGCCTCTGATAATACCTGTTTATACATCAGATCTGACTCACCTTTATCCAGTACGATATAAGAAGCGAAATACAGTACTTTTTCCAATGTTCTCGGGGACAGATCAAGAATCAGTCCCATACGGCTTGGAATTCCCTTGAAGTACCAGATGTGCGATACCGGAGCAGCAAGGGCAATATGGCCCATGCGCTCACGACGTACACTTGCTTTTGTTACTTCAACACCACAACGGTCGCAGACCACACCTTTATAGCGGATCTTTTTGTACTTTCCACAATGGCATTCCCAGTCCTTGCTTGGTCCGAAAATCTTTTCGCAGAACAGTCCGTCTTTTTCAGGTTTTAAAGTTCTATAGTTGATGGTCTCTGGTTTGGTAACTTCTCCTTTTGACCATTCCAGAATCTTTTCAGGTGATGCCAAACCGATCTTGATCGCATCAAAAGTCATTGGCTGATAAGTTTGTTCCTTATTATTTTCTGGCATACTTTGGACCCCTTCCTATTCATCATCAGATGAATCGCCGAAATCATAGTCATCATTTTCTTCAAAATTCATATCGAAATCATCGTCTGATTCTGGTTCTTCTTCTACATCAACCAGCTCTTCACCCTGGAATTCCTGTTTGCTGTATCCGTGTTTACCAAAGTCTTCGTCATCATCATTACGATATCTTCTGTCTCCCTCGATCAGAGAACGGAAATCTGTCTCTCCCATATCGGAAGTCTCCATAATCTCCACTTCTGTATTGTCATCACGTAAGACACGTACGTCCAGTCCGAGTGACTGTAACTCTTTGAGCAATACCTTGAAGGATTCCGGAATTCCCGGTTCAGGAATATTCTCACCCTTGATGATTGCTTCGTAAGTCTTCACACGTCCGATGACATCATCTGACTTCACAGTCAGGATTTCCTGCAGTGTGTATGATGCACCATAAGCCTCCAGTGCCCATACCTCCATTTCTCCGAAACGCTGTCCACCGAACTGAGCCTTTCCTCCTAATGGCTGCTGTGTAACCAGTGAGTAAGGACTGTAGAACGTGCATGGATCTTGTCGTCTACCAGGTGGTGCAGTTTCAGGTAATGCATGTGTCCGATGGTTACCGGGCTGTCGAAGTACTCACCCGTACGTCCGTCACGCAGGCGGACCTTACCATCTCTTGAAAGCGGAACACCTTTCCAGAGTTTTCTGTGTTCTCTGTTGTCTGACAGATACTGCAGTACTTCCGGAAGAAGTTCTTCTTTATGTTTTGCTTCAAACTCTTCCCAGCTTAAGTTGACATAATCATTTGCCAGATCAAGAGTATCCATAATATCAATCTCGTTCGCTCCGTCAAATACAGGAGTTGCGATGTTGAATCCAAGTGCTTTTGCAGCCAGGGACAGGTGAATCTCCAGGACCTGACCGATGTTCATACGTGATGGTACACCCAGTGGATTCAACACGATATCCAGTGGACGTCCATTCGGCAGGAATGGCATGTCTTCAACCGGAAGTACACGGGAAACAACACCCTTGTTACCATGACGTCCGGCCATCTTGTCACCGACAGAGATTTTTCTCTTCTGTGCAATATAGATACGGACTGACTGGTTTACTCCAGGTGACATCTCATCACCATTCTCTCTTGTAAATACCTTTGCATCCACTACAATACCATATTCTCCGTGAGGTACTTTAAGAGAAGTATCTCTTACTTCACGGGCTTTCTCACCGAAGATCGCACGAAGCAGTCTTTCTTCAGCTGTAAGCTCTGTCTCTCCCTTAGGAGTAACCTTACCTACCAGGATATCTCCGGCACGGACTTCTGCTCCGACACGGATGATTCCTCTTTCATCCAGATTCTTCAGTGCATCATCACCAACACCTGGAATGTCGCGTGTGATCTCTTCTGGTCCAAGCTTTGTATCACGTGCTTCTGCTTCATATTCTTCAATATGAATAGAAGTATATACATCATCCTGCACCAGTCTTTCACTGAGCAGAACAGCATCCTCGTAGTTGTAACCTTCCCATGTCATGAATCCGATCAGCGGGTTCTTTCCAAGTCCAAGTTCACCATTAGATGTAGATGGTCCATCTGCAATAACCTCGCCTTTTTCGACTCTGTCTCCTTTGAAGACGATTGGTCTCTGGTTATAACAGTTGCTCTGGTTACTTCTCTGGAATTTTGTTAATTTATATTTTTTCAGTTTTCCGTCATCCTGACGAACTGTAATCTCTGTAGAAGTAGAACGTTCTACTGTACCGCCTTCTTCAGCGACCACACATACACCAGAGTCAACGGCAGCTTTTTCTTCCATACCTGTTCCTACTGCCGGAGCCTCGGTAAACAGGAGCGGTACTGCCTGACGCTGCATGTTTGATCCCATCAGGGCACGGTTCGCATCATCATTCTGAAGGAATGGGATTAAAGCTGTAGCCACAGAGAATACCATCTTAGGAGATACGTCCATATAATCGAACATTCTTCTTTCATATTCCTGCGTCTCTTCACGGTAACGACCAGATACATTTTTACGTACAAAATGTCCTTCTTCATCTAACTGCTCGTTCGCCTGTGCTACATGATAATTATCTTCTTCATCCGCTGTCATGTATACAACTTCATCTGTAACTACCGGGTTAGTCGGATCATCATGGTTGATCTTACGGTATGGAGCCTCGATAAATCCATACTCATTAATTCTTGCATAACTTGCAAGAGAGTTGATCAGACCGATGTTAGGTCCTTCAGGTGTCTCTACCGGACACATTCTTCCGTAGTGAGAATAGTGTACATCTCGTACCTCGAATCCTGCACGGTCTCTTGACAGACCACCAGGTCCTAACGCTGAAAGACGTCTCTTATGAGTCAGCTCACCAAGCGGATTGTTCTGATCCATGAACTGTGACAGCTGGGAAGATCCGAAGAATTCTTTCACTGCTGCTGTTACAGGTTTGATATTGATCAGGGATTGTGGAGAAATGCCCTCCATATCCTGTGTTGTCATTCTTTCACGAACCACTCTTTCCAGACGAGAAAGACCGATTCTGTACTGATTCTGAAGCAGTTCTCCTACAGAACGGATACGTCTGTTACCCAGGTGGTCGATATCATCATCTGTTCCGATGCCATATTCCAGATGCATATTATAGTTAATAGAAGCTAAGATATCTTCTTTTGTGATATGCTTTGGAATCAGATCGTGAATATCTCTCTTGATTGCATCCTTTAATTCATCAATGTCTCCGGCTGTCTCTTCCAGAATTCCAGCAAGCACAGGATAATATACCTGCTCTGTAACCCCTACTTCTTCCGGATCCACATCAACAACAGCATCAAGGTCAACCATCATATTTGAAAGTACCTTGATCGGTCGTTCTGTCTCTTCTACGCTGATCCATACATATGGAACTGCATTGTTCTGGATTGCGGAAGCCAGTTCTCTTGTGATCTTGGTTCCTGCTTCTGCCAGAACTTCCCCTGTCATTGGGCTTGCAACATCTTCTGCCAGCACCTGACCACTGATACGGTTCTTTAACGCAAGCTTCTTATTGAACTTGTAACGTCCTACTTTTGCAAGATCATAACGTCTCGGATCAAAGAACATACTTGTGATCAGACTTTCAGCACTGTCTACTGCCAGAGGTTCACCCGGACGGATCTTCTTATATAATTCCAGAAGTCCTTCCTGATAATTCGTTGCAGCATCTTTCTCAAAACTTGCCAGGATCTTCGGCTCTTCTCCAAAGAGTTCGATGATCTCTGGATTTGTACCGATTCCCAATGCACGAATCAACACAGTGATCGGTACCTTTCTTGTTCTATCTACACGTACATAGAAAACGTCATTAGAATCCGTCTCATACTCCAGCCATGCACCACGGTTCGGGATTACGGTAGCTGAATACAGTTTTTTACCTAATTTGTCATGTGCAATGGCATAATAGATACCAGGAGAACGAACTAACTGGCTGACAATTACACGTTCCGCACCATTGATCACAAAGGTACCTGTTCTTGTCATCAGTGGAAGATCTCCCATAAAGATCTCATGCTCATTGATCTCATCTGTCTCTTTATTGTGAAGTCTTACTTTGACTTTCAGAGGTGCAGCATATGTTGCATCACGTTCTTTACACTCATCAATCGTGTATTTCACTTCATTCTCACACAAAGTAAAATCCACGAAATCCAAGCTTAATTTTCCACTGTAATCTGTAATTGGGGAAATGTCATCGAACACTTCATTTAACCCTTCATCCAGAAACCACTTGTAAGAATCTGTCTGAACTTCGATCAAGTTAGGCATCTGAACGACTTCTTTCTGTCGGGCATAACTCATTCGTGAACTTTTTCCACTTTTAATAGGACGAATTCTGTTTTTCTCCATATTGACGTTTCACTCCTCATTTATTTTTATGGCTGGGTTTTATTACCCATATAACTTGCAGAGTCTCCGAAAAACAACTCTATTTCGTTGTTTTTCTGCGAAATCATGGCATAACTTTCCACAATAGCGCATTTTTAACTATACCATAAGCTTGTCAAGTATGTCAAGCTTATATATAAATATTTTCCACTATTTTTCCAAAATATTGCTGGACATAAGAAAAAGCTTTTCATTCGTGTTTTTCACAGCCCGCACTGCCAGCTGCCCTTTGTGCAGCTCTGCGTCCAAAAACTCTTTCTTACATCCAGCATCCAAATAATACGAAAGGGCACCCCGTCACCGGAATGCCTGATAATTCAATCAAACTTGAATTATTTAAGGTTAACTTCAGCACCTTCTGCTTCAAGTTTAGTCTTGATTTCCTCAGCCTCAGCTTTAGAAGCGCCTTCTTTGATTACCTTTGGAGCTTCGTCAACTAATGCTTTAGCTTCTTTCAGTCCAAGTCCTGTTACTTCACGAACAACTTTGATAACTTTAACCTTAGCTGCTCCTGCAGATACTAATTCTACGTCGAACTCGTCTTTCTCTTCTGCTGCTGCTCCACCTTCTGCTCCAGCTGCTGCTACTACAACACCTGCTGCTGCGGATATACCAAATTCTTCTTCACAAGCTTTTACAAGATCATTTAACTCTAATACAGATAACTCTTTGATAGCTTCAATAAATTCTTCTGTTGTTAACTTTGCCATTTTATTTTCCTCCATTTTTCTTATTTTCTTTTTGAAATAAAATTATTATGCTGCCATCAGCTTATTCAGCTGCTGGTGCCTCTGCAGCTTCCTCTGCTGCTGGAGCTGCTTCACAAGCATCTGCTCCACCTTTTTCTGCGATCTGATTGAGAACGCGAGCCAGGTTTGTGATAGGTGACTGTAAGCTTCCAAGTAATTTGGAAATGAGCTCGTCTCTTGAAGGAATTTTAGCAAGTTCATTTAATGCGTCTGCATCATATAACGTTCCTTCAACCACACCTGCTTTTAATTCAAGGGCTTTTGCATTCTTTGCGAATTTGCAAAGGATTCTTGCTGGAGCTGTTGCATCATCTTTAGAAATAGCGATAGCGCTTGGTCCTTCTAAGTGCTCATCTAATGCTGCGAAATCAGTTCCTTCAAAAGCTCTCTTCATCATTGTGTTCTTACAAACTTTGTAGACAACGCCTGCTTCTCTTAACTGTTTACGCATCTCTGTATCTTCTGCAACAGTCAGTCCACGGTAGTCAACAAGGACAACGCTTGTTGCGTCTTTCACGTCCTCTGCAATAGCCTGTACAACTGGTTGTTTTAATTCAACTTTTGCCACGAATGGTGCACCTCCTTGTAGATTTGTAAGTTTACACCGCCGATAGATATAAATGTAAAAAAAACCTCTATATCCAAAGACATAGAGTTGATAAGTCATACTTTAGTATCGATCTTTCCTCGGTAGGCGTCCGCATAAAATGTGTTCTTACGCTCTTTCAAGCACCTACTGTCTTCGGCAGTCCTTTGGTAGATTATCATATACATATGTTATTGTCAAGAGGTTTTTCCTTTTTTTCAATTTTTTCTTGCTTTTTCCTTTTACTTCCAGCATACCTGTCTGTCCGGCTTTTACACACCGTCCTTCATTACAGGCTTTTAAAATTATTTTATTGCTTTATCTCTGTCTTTTACGCTTCCGCCACAGCCGCTTTCATCTTCTTCACATACTCTTTTACATATGGCACACAGTCCGTTCCATGCTCTGCTACAATCCTTACAATCGCCGATCCTACAATTGCACCATCCGAAAATGCCGCCATCTCTTTTGCCTGCTCCGGTGTGGAGATTCCGAATCCAACTGCACAAGGAATGTCTGTAACTTCTCTTACTTTGTCAATCATTTCCCCGATGTTCGTTGTAATTTCTTTGCGCACCCCTGTAACTCCAAGAGATGATACACAGTACAGGAAGCCTTCTGCTTCTTTTGCAATCATCTGGATTCTCTCATGCGAAGTCGGTGCGATCAGCGATACCAGCTCTACATCATACTTTTTACATGCCCCCGCCAGATCTTCCTTTTCTTCATATGGGACATCCGGTACGATCACACCACAGATACCACACTCTGCGGCACGCTTCATGAACCGCTCCGTGCCATAGACGAAGATTGGATTTATATATGTCATGAAAACCACCGGGATTTTAAGCTGATCTTTGATACTTTCAACCATGTCCATTAATTTATCGGTTGTACAACCTGCCGCCAGCGCTCTTTCATCTGCTTCCTGAATGACCGGCCCTTCTGCGATCGGATCTGAAAATGGAATTCCGATCTCGATCAGATCTGCGCCTGCCTCCTGCATTGCCAGGATTAACTCTTTTGTAATCTCAACCGAAGGATCTCCTCCTGTGATAAACGGAATAAATGCTTTCTTATTATTAAATGCGTCTTTTATCTTATTCATAAATCTCAACTCCTCTGTATCTTGCAATCGCTGCCACATCTTTATCTCCACGTCCCGAAATATTTACCACGATGATCTTGTCTTTTCCAAGTGTCGGTGCAAGTTTCTTTGCATAGGCAACCGCATGGGCGCTTTCCACCGCCGGGATAATTCCTTCTGTCTTTGATAAATATTCAAATGCATCCACTGCTTCATCGTCTGTAACCGGTACATATTCCGCACGTCCTGTTTCTGCAAGCATTGCATGTTCCGGTCCGATTCCCGGATAATCCAGTCCGGCTGAAATTGAATACACCGGTGCGATCTGTCCATATTCATTCTGACAGAATAGCGACTTCATACCATGGAAGATCCCCTGTGTTCCTTTCGCGATGGTTGCCGCATGTTTTTCTGTATCTACCCCAAGACCTGCTGCTTCACATCCGATCAGTCTTACTTCTTTATCTGGAATAAATTCATAGAATGCACCAATCGCATTACTTCCACCACCTACGCAAGCGATAACTGCATCTGGAAGTCTTCCTTCTTTTTCTAACATCTGTTCTTTAATCTCTTTACTGATTACCTTCTGGAAATCACGTACAATAGTTGGAAATGGATGTGGTCCCATGACTGATCCTAATACATACAGTGTATCATCCATACGATTAGCCCATTCACGCATGGTCTCGTTAACCGCATCTTTTAAAGTCATGGTTCCTGTTGTAACAGGATGTACTTTCGCACCGAGCAGTTCCATACGGTATACATTTAACGCCTGTCTGTCTGTGTCTTCTTTTCCCATGTAGATCTCACATTCCATATCCATAAGAGCGGCTGCAGTTGCAGTTGCAACACCATGCTGACCTGCACCGGTCTCTGCAATGACACGTGTCTTTCCCATCTTCTTAGCCAGAAGAACCTGTCCTAATACATTGTTGATCTTGTGTGCTCCTGTATGGTTCAGATCTTCACGTTTCAGGTAGATCTTTGCTCCTCCCAGATCTTTTGTCATCTTTTTTGCTTCATATAATAAAGAAGGTCTTCCTGCATAATTTTTCAGAAGATCATCCAGTTCTGCCTGAAACTGTGGATCATTTTTATAATAATTATATGCATCTTCTACTTCATTTACCGCGTTCATCAGTGTTTCCGGAACATACTGACCTCCGTATTCTCCAAATCTTCCTTTACTCATATTCTCTAACCCTTTCTATGAATTCCTGTATTTTTTTCTGATCTTTTTTTCCGTCCGTCTCCACAGCGCTGCTTACATCCACCGCATATGGATGACAGATCTCTATATTTTCCCGGATGTTGTCTGCCGCAAGTCCGCCTGCCAGAAAATATGGTTTTGACATATCTTCCGGAATCAGGGATTTATCGAACTGCTTTCCGCATCCGCCGTATGCATCTTTCTGCCATGTATCAAGAAGCAGATAATCGCATGATAATTTTTCTGCTTCTAATATCTGTTCCTGATTTTGAACTCTTACTGCTTTTATTATTTTTACAGATTCTATATCATCGTTCTTTTCACCGGGGCCTTCATTGTCTGGATCAGCCCGGCTTATCTTATTATTTTCTTTATATCCAGAAGTTCCTTGTTTGCTTTCCAATCCTGCTCTCAGACGTTGTATATACGACTCATCTTCATCACCATGCAATTGGACTACACGGATGACTTTCTTTCCTACCAGGTTCAAAATGTGTTCCACCGGTTCATTGACAAATACACCGACCGGAACAATTCTTTCATCCAGCATCCGTCTGAGCGCTTCCGCCTGTTCATCTGTTACTTTTCTCTTGCTTCCGGCAAATACGAATCCTGCATATTCCGGTAGCGATTCATTTACATACGCTACATCTTCTACCCTCTTCAAGCCACAGATTTTAACTCTTGTCATTTTATATCCTCTTTTCGAAAATGTATCATTACCATTTGTTCACCCCACAGCCAGTAACGCTGCGTACACACCACACATTGCTTGTGCTTCTTTTATATTTCATCTGCGTCCAACTCCTGCAGGCATTTCTTTTTATCACTGCTTCGCATCAGTGTCTCACCGATCAGCACTCCATTTACATGTGCTTTTTTCAATGCCTGGATGTCTTCAGCTGTCTTGATACCGCTTTCAGCCACAAACAGAATGTCTTCCGGTGCCTGACCCCGGAGTCTTAAACTATTTCCAATGTCTACTGTAAAATCCTTCAGGTTCCGGTTATTAACACCAATCACCCTTGCACCGGCCTGAATCGCATCCTGCATCTCCATTTCATCATGTACTTCGACAAGTGCCGACAAGCCAAGTGTATCGCAGATCTTTATATATCTGGCAATGGTATCTCTGTCGAGAATTGCGCAGATAAGAAGCACCGCCGAAGCTCCCAGAACCTTGGCTTCATAGATCATATACTCATCGACCGTAAAGTCCTTTCTCAGAACCGGAATGGTTACTTCTTTTACGATTTCCTGCAAATATTCGTTTTTCCCGAGGAAATGTTTTGGCTCTGTTAAGCACGAGATAGCTTCTGCTCCGGCTGCTTCGTATTCTTTTGCAATCTCAAGATACGGGAACTCTTCTGCAATTACGCCTTTGGATGGGGAGGCTTTTTTCACCTCACAGATATAATGCATCCCCGGCTCTTTTAACATCTTTTCAAATGGGAATCCTGTATTTTTTTCCTTTTCATATGCCATGGCTCTCATCTGCGAAAATGGTATTTTCCGTTTTGCTTTATTCACCCGAAGCTTCGTGTCTGCTGCTATTTTATCCAATATCATATCCTTGTCTCCCATCCATTTTTCTGATTTTCTTCTGACTGATGCATTTTTATCTATTTCTACGCTGTCTGTCGATCTGGATTTTACAGCTTACTGCCCTGCACCGTTTTTTTGTGTTGCCTGCTTAAATTCTTCATATTTTTCATAAGCTTTTCCGCTTTCGATCAGCTCTTTTGCCTTTTTGATTCCATCTTCCAGTGTGATTCCGTCAATTCCAAGATACAGACTCATACCGGCATTCATCAGTACCACATCTCTTTTCGCTCCGGTTTCCTTTCCTGTCAGGATATCGAGTGTAATCTGCGCGTTCTCTTCCGGTGTTCCCCCAATCAGTTCTTCCAAAGGACAGCTCTTTAAGCCAAACTGTTCCGGCGTAATCGAGTATGATGTGATCTCTCCATTTCTGATCTCATAAACCTTTGTAGCTCCCGTCAGTGTAATCTCATCCAGTCCATCCGCACCACATACCGCTACACCTCTTGTTACTCCCAGATTCGCTAATACTTTCGCAAGCGGTTCCGCGAGTTTTTCATCATATACACCAAGAAGCTGCATTGTTGCTGTAGCCGGGTTTGAAAGAGGTCCGAGGATATTGAACACCGTTCTTACTCCCAGTTCTTTTCTGACTGGTGCTGCATATTTCATAGAAGAATGATACACTGGTGCGAAGAAGAAGCAGATTCCCGTTTCTTTTAATACTTTTTCATTTTCTTCTGCTTTTAGTGCTACATTTATGCCAAGCTTTTCCAGAACATCTGCCGCACCGCTTTTGCTTGATACGCTCCGGTTGCCGTGTTTTGCAACCGGCACGCCACCTGCTGCTACGACAAATGCGGATGTTGTCGAGATGTTGAATGTCCCAACCTGATCCCCGCCGGTTCCCACGATATCGATGACTTCTCTTTCCGGAGTGATCTTTACTCCTTTTTCTCTCATTACGGTTGCAAATGCTGTGATTTCTTCTATTGTCTCTCCCTGCATGGAAAGTGCTGTCAGGAATCCACCCATCTGTGCCTGTGTTGCGGTTCCATCCATCATCTCTTCCATAACACCTATTGCTTCATCGTATGTGAGGTCTTCTTTATTCATTAATTTTGCGATTGCTTCTCTTATCATGCTCTACTGCCTCCTGTATCTGTGTCACTCTTTTTAATATCTTTATCCCTTTATCTTTATTGATGTTTTTCCGGTTTCTGTCTTCATCAATGCAATATCTTTATTCTCAAATCCTCGATTTTCTATCTTATTTCTATTTTGAAGAAATTCTCAAGTATCTTCCTGCCTTCCGGTGTCAGAATAGATTCCGGATGGAACTGGACTCCGTATACCGGACACAGATTATGTTCTACTGCCATCACTTCTCCGTCTTCTGTCTGTGCGATCACCTTCAGTTCTTCCGGAAGAGTATCGCCTTTTAATGCCAGCGAATGATATCTGGCCGCTTTGATTTTTTTATTCATTCCGGAAAATATCTGGCTTTCCGTATCTAATTCTACTTCGCTCTGTTTTCCGTGCATCAGCTCTTTGGCATGTGCGATCGTGCCTCCATATACTTCACAGATTGCCTGATGTCCGAGGCATACACCAAGGATTGGGATCTTACCTGCAAGTTTTTTTACTACTTCTTCACATACACCTGCATCTTTTGGATATCCCGGTCCCGGCGAAAGGATAATGTGACTTGGATTTAACTTTTCAATCTCTTCCACCGTCATCGCATCATTTCGTATTACTTTTATATCCGGTCTGATACTTCCGGCCATCTGAACCAGGTTATAAGAAAAGCTATCATAATTATCAATCAGTAATACCATTACGCCAGTACCTCCTTCGCATTTTTCACCGCATTCATAACCGCGAGTGCTTTGTTTGCAGATTCTTCGTATTCATTTTCCGGAATGCTGTCTGCTACAATACCTCCTCCGGCCTGTACATACACCTTACCGTCTTTCTTTACTGCCATACGGATTGCGATACATGTATCCATGTTGCCGGTAAAATCGATGTATCCAAGAGCTCCTCCGTAGATTCCTCTTTGCTCCGTCTCCAGTTCTTCGATAATCTCACATGCCCGGATCTTAGGTGCTCCGGATAATGTTCCGGCAGGAAGCACAGATTCTATAGCACTGAGTGCATCACAGCCTTTCTCGATATTGCTTTCTACCTGTGAACATATATGCATGATCTTTGAATATTTGTGGATCATCATATATTCGGTTACTTCCACAGAACCAAAGGCTGATATTTTACCAAGGTCATTTCTTCCAAGATCCACCAGCATGTTGTGTTCTGCCAGTTCCTTTTCATCTGCAAGAAGTTCTTCTTCCAATGCCTTATCTTCCGCTTCCGTCTTTCCTCTAGGTCTTGATCCTGCCACAGGAAATGTTGTAAGTCTGCCATCTTTTAATCTTACCAGCGTCTCAGGCGAGGTACTCATGATCTCTTCCCCGTCGATGTTCATATATACCATATACGGTGATGGATTCGTCGTACGAAGCACACGGTATGGATTGATCAGGCTTCCTTCGTATGGACTTGTAAACTGTCTGGAAATAACTGCCTGGAAAACGTCTCCGTTCACTATATATTCTTTTGTCTTTTCTACTACCTTGCAGTACTCTTCTTTACTTACATTGCAGGTAAATTCCACTTTTGTATCAGATACCGGCATCTCCGGTATTGCACCATTTCTAATCAGTCCGATCATTTCCTGTATCTTTGCTGTTGCCTTACCGTAATTTTCCATTACCTGATCAGTCTTCATATTAACGATCACACTGATCTTCTGTGTCAGATGATCGTAAGCAATTACCTTGTCAAAAAGCATCAGATCATAATCATTAAAATCACCTTTTTTAATATTCAAAACAGGTTCCGCATATCCGATCATGGAATAAGCAAAATATCCTACAAATCCTCCCGCAAATGGCGGAACACCTTTGATCTTAGGTGCCTTCATTTCTTTTAAGATCTCTCTGATTACTTCAAGAGGTTTCTTTGTCTCTTTTACTTCTTTTCTTTCTTCTGTCTCAATCGTTACTTTATCGGAATTGCATGTAACACGCATGATCGGATCAAATCCAAGGAATGAATATCTTCCCCATTTTTCTCCACCTTCCACACTTTCCAGCAGATAGTATCTTTTGCTTACCGCTGCGATCTTTCTCAAAAGTGTGATCGGGGTAATTACATCTGCATAGATCTCTTTGCATACCGGAATGATATGATACTCCGGTGCCAGTTTCATGATTTCATTACAATCTGGATACATCAATATGGCTCCTCCTTTTGTCTGTCTCTGGTTTTAATTGCCTGTGTATGGAAGAGCGAATGGACATGCAGTGAATTCTAATATGCATGCTTTGGCATACATAGATATACAGAGAACCTGCCACTGGCAGCTTCTCTTGCATGCTTTGGCATAAAAAAAGCTTCTGCCCCTCTAAAGGGACAAAAGCTAAATATAATTCAAACATATATTTCTATCACTTCTGCGGTACCACCCAATTTGTCATATCTTGTGACCACTCTTTTATGTACTATCATACACATCTCTTTGATAACGGGCGAGAATCCCGTCAGCATCTACTCCCATCTTCTGGTTTCAAACTGCCCTCACAAGTCCATTCGGTAAAAACTCTTATTACTGCAATCCCACCACCTGCAGCTCTCTGGGAACAAATATCTTTACTTACTCCTCTTGTTCATCGGTTTTACTACTTTACTACACTATAGTGGTTTTTCTCTCATTTGTCAACTACTTTTTTATTATTCCTACCTTTTTACCAAGGAATCTTTTGTCATATATCCTATTCGTGTAACGATACACAGGATCTGCCACCGGCAGCTTCTCTTACATACATTGGTAAAACAAAAATGTGCCCTGGCATATTCTCGCGCTGAGCGCAGTCGCTTGCAACATCCTGCTTCTTCGCGCAAATGTGTATTCTGCCGGAGGCTTTTTGTATAACAGGGAATGTAGTTGCTTATTATACAAAAAGCCCTGTGTATAAGTTTCCACTCATACACAGGGCTCTTATATTCGTTATTATCTTGCGGATTAAACAAGCTTCATTGGGTTGATTTTTACACCAGGTCCCATTGTTGAAGTAAGTGTTACGCTCTTAAGGTACTGTCCCTTAACTGCTGCAGGTCTTACTTTGTTAATCGCATCAATAAGCGTCTGGAAGTTGTCTGTAAGCTGTTCTTCAGTAAAGCTTGCTTTACCTACTGGCACATGGATAATGTTTGTCTTATCAAGTCTGTACTCGATCTTACCAGCTTTGATTTCCTGGATAGCTTTTGTAACGTCCATTGTTACTGTACCAGCCTTCGGGTTTGGCATTAATCCCTTAGGTCCAAGTACACGTCCGAGACGTCCAACAACACCCATCATGTCTGGTGTAGCTACTACTACATCGAATTCAAACCAGTTTTCATTCTGGATCTTAGGAATAAGTTCTTCTCCACCTACGAAATCTGCTCCGGCTGCTTTAGCTTCTTCAGCTTTGGCATCTTTCGCAAATACAAGAATACGAACCTTTTTACCAGTTCCGTGTGGCAGAACAACTGCTCCACGAATCTGCTGGTCAGCGTGACGTCCGTCACATCCAGTTCTGATATGAGCTTCAATTGTCTCATCGAATTTTGCTGTTGCAGTCTTTTTAACTAATGATACTGCGTCTGCTACATCGTAGAGTGTTCCTCTGTCGATTGTTTTCGCAGCTTCAACGTATTTCTTTCCTCTTTTCATTCTATAAACCTCCTAGTGGTATTGTCGGGATAACCCTCCCACATTAATCTTCATCAATTATTCTGTTACAGTTACACCCATAGAACGGCATGTACCTTCTACCATGCTCATAGCGCTCTCGATTGTAGCAGCGTTCAGGTCTGGCATCTTTGTCTTAGCGATTTCCTCAACCTGAGCTTTTGTGATTGTAGCAACTTTTGTTTTGTTAGGTACACCTGAACCAGATTTGATGTTGCAGGCCTTTTTGATCAGAACTGCTGCCGGTGGTGTCTTTGTGATGAAGCTGAAACTTCTGTCATTGTAAACTGTGATAACTACAGGATGATCATATCTCCCTGATCTGCAGTCTTAGCGTTGAACTGTTTTGTAAATTCAACGATGTTTACACCGTGCTGACCAAGAGCAGGTCCAACCGGTGGTGCCGGAGTAGCTTTGCCGGCTGGGATCTGTAATTTAATATAACCTTCTACTTTTTTTGCCATTTCAATTACCTCCTTGTGGTGATGGCGGGGAACATACAACGCCCCTCCCACTTATTGTTACATTTTCTTAACTTCTGCGAAACCAATTTCAACCGGGGTCTCGCGGCCGAAGAGCTCAACATTAATAGTAAGGCTCTGCTTCTGCATGTTGATAGACTGGATTACACCAACCGTATCTGCCCATGCTCCAGCGATTACCTGGACTGTGTCGCCCTCCTCGTAGTCCATGACTACTTCCTCTCTCTGGATTCCCAGAGGAGCCATCTCCGCATCTGTAAGCGGCACCGGCTTAGATCCAGGTCCGACAAATCCTGTCACACCTCTTGTATTACGAACAACGTACCATGTATCATCGTTCATAATCATGTGTATCAACACATAGCCTGGAAACATCTTTTTCTGAGATACTTTCTGGACACCGTTCTTCATCTCAACAACGTCTTCCAGCGGTACTCTTACTTCAAGGATCTGATCCTCAAGATGTCTGTTCTCGATTGTCTTATCAATGTTGGCTTTTACTTTGTTCTCGTACCCTGAATAGGTATGAACTACGTACCATTTTGCCTCTGACATAATCTCACCTTTCTTGTCCGTTTTGAGTTATTTAATTAATAAATCTACTCCGTACTGGGCGAAAAAATCTACAACTGCGATAATCGCTCCCAGGACCACGGATACAGAAACAACCGCTGCCGTCTCTTTTGCAACTGTCATCTTGTCTGGCCATACGATCTTCTTGAACTCTCTGTTCAGACCTTTGAACCAGCTTTCTTTCTGAGTTTTCTTACCACTCATCGACATTCACTCCTTCTTGCGGCGATTATTTTGTCTCTTTGTGCAATGTGTGTTTCTTACAGAATCTGCAGTACTTCTTGGTTTCCATACGTTCCGGATGAGATTTCTTATCCTTTGTCATGTTGTAGTTACGCTGCTTGCATTCTGTACACTCCAATGTGATTCTTGTACGCACAACTTCCACCTCGCTTTATATTCTTAGTTAACGTGTTTCGTGGCAGCTTGCGATGCTGCCCGATTTTAGGCATAAAAAAAAAGCCTACTTCCATTCGCCCGAATATCGTATCATATCCAGGCTTAAAAAGCAAGCTTTTTCCTATATTATTTGCATTTTTTTGAAAGAACTTTTGGGGAATAAATCTACTGCAGCTGCTTATACCAGATATTTCCAGGATTAACGGAACGTAGCTGATAACTTCCATTCTGATACACAAATTCGGCGCTCATCTGCGAACTTCCGTCTGCATCTTCTACGCCATCACCTGTTTCTGACACAGACCGGCTCTCATTTTTATTTTCTTCTTTAAAAGTAACTTTATAATCATAGGACAATGTTCCCCTGACCACTCCTGTTACACCGCTGATCACATATTTTCCTTCATAATTATCAAGTTTTACTTCTTTCGTTATATAACCGTCTCCGGAACCGAGCTGCTTCTTCAGGTCATTATAGAATTCTTTGTTCTCTTTTTTGCAGGAAGAATCCTTCTCAAACAATCCTGCTACTTCAGAGAAAGATTTGCCTGCCTTCGCAGCTTTCACATATGCGTCCAGGATGTCCTGCATCTTTCTGTTAAATTTCTTTTTCCCATTTTCCGATATCTTCATCTTGGAAATCGTCGCATTTCCTTTATCTGACGCCCGGAACCCGGACCGGTACATCCGGAAGCACGGAACTTTTACCTTGATCTTATGTTCCCCTTCAATCAATGACACTTTGTATTGTTCCAGATTGTCAGAGTCATCTTTCAGCTTAGAATCCTCCGTCAGTTTTATATCATCGATCCAGGCTTTTGAACCTGCCGGAAGATAGAGATTAAAGTCATTTGCTACTATCTCGTCTGATGATACTTTCCAATCAGTAAAAAAAAGAAGGTTTCGTTTTTTCTGTTTTTGAACAATAAGCGTCTTCATCTTTTCTTTGTTATCTTCTGTCTTATATGCAACGGTAAATGCACGCTGCTTTCCGCCGGATTCTACCTCTGTCTGACGATTTTCCTTTGTCTCTTTTATTTCATAACCGGAAATCCCTGTAACCGCATTTTTCTTCATATAGCTTACATATTCATCCTGCGTTACATATCCGTTTTTCGGAAGATCTGACAGACGTCCTGCCTTCTTCCAGTTTTCCTGCATGTACGCCTTACAATAGCGCTCTGCCACCGCCTCCGGGCGACCGTGATATACTTCTATAATACAGAATACAGCAACCATAAGGATCCCTGCTGCAATTCTTTTCACTGCTTTCTTCTGTCCGGTTGTCATATCTGACCAGGAACGTTTATCCCGGATAAATTGCGGCACACGACTCGGATCTTTTCCTTCTTTTCCCGTTTTATCTTCTTTTCTTTCCGCTTTCTCTCCCAGGACTGAAGAATTTCTTCATATGCATCTTCTTCCGGAACATCTTCATAGTCCTTTTTCTTCTTGATGAAATCTCCGATATCCCCTGTGAACATACGTGTCGGCTCATCTGCCTCTTCTTTGCTGTCCTCTCCGATCATTCTGGTCGGTTCTTCAACCGGTTCTTCTTCCGGAGTTTCATTCTCTTTCAGATCCTGTTCTCTCAGCTTGATCTTCCTGTGAAGTTCCTGTTCCAGTTCTTCCCGCGTCACTTCTTCAATCATATGATCCAGATTCTCCGGAATTGTGAGTTGCTTTTTCAGACCATCATTTTCTTCCGGTTCTTCGCTCCACTCTGGTTCGAATAATTTCTTCGCTTCATCAATTACTTTCTCCGATTCCTCTGCTATCTCCTGATCGGAAAATTCTACCTTCCGGGCTTTTTCCAGTCCTTCCAGATCATTATATAATGTTTCCTCTTTTGATTCGGGAAGACGCATTCCACAATAATTGCAGAAACGGGCATCATCTGGATTGTCAGACTTGCAATTCGGGCATTGACGCATAAGCATTCCTCCTTTTCAAATCACAGCCGGGCAGCCATGCCTGCTTGCCGTTTTTTACTCCTTGCATTATAACACTAACTTGAAATTCTAGCACATATTCTCCTGCTGTTTTTCAAAATCCTGTAAATCTTATGTCAAAAAATGTCAAAAAATCCGGCAGGCCTCACAAAAGCCGCCGGATTTTACTGTTAACTTTATCTACACTTAGAATAATCCTGTGATCCTTCCTTCATCATCCACGTCAATTCTTTCTGCTGCCGGAACCTTCGGAAGACCAGGCATCGTCATGATGTCTCCTGTCAGGGCTACAATGAATCCTGCCCCCGCAGAGACTTTCAGGTTGCGGACTGTAATGTCAAAGTCTTTCGGTGCTCCAAGTTTCTTCGGATCATCGGTCAGACTGTACTGTGTCTTCGCCATACAGATCGGTGCGTTGCCGAATCCAAGATCCGTCAGCTGTTTTACCTGCTTCTGGGCTGCTGCCGTAAGTACTGCTTTATTACCGCCATAGATCTTCTGCACGATCTGATCCAATTTATCTTCGATCGTTCCTTCCAGTTCATATGCATAGTGGAAATCACCTGGTTCCTCACACAGACGTACCACTTCTTCTGCAAGCTTCAGACCGCCTTCGCCGCCCTTTGCCCATACTTCGGAAAGTGCCACGTTTACTCCGACCTCTTTACATTTCTCCTCTACAAGATCCAGTTCCGCTTTGGTATCCGTCGGGAACGCATTGATTGCAACAACACATGGAAGTCCATATACGTTCTTAATATTATCCACATGTTTCATTAAGTTCGGAATTCCATTTTCTAATGCTTCCAGATTTTCTTCATTCAGATCCGGTTTTGCAACGCCGCCATTATACTTGAGAGCTCTTACAGTTGCTACGATCACGACTGCATCCGGTTTGATTCCTGCCATACGACATTTGATATCCAGGAATTTCTCTGCCCCTAAGTCTTCTCCGAATCCTGCTTCTGTGATCGCATAATCTGCAAGTTTCATTGCCATTCTGGTCGCCGTCAGTGAATTGCATCCGTGCGCAATATTGGCAAATGGTCCGCCATGCACGATTGCAGGTGTATGCTCCAGTGTCTGTACCAGGTTCGGTTTCAAAGCATCTTTCAGAAGTGCGCACATCGCACCTTCTGCATGCAGGTCATGTGCTGTTACCGGTTTTTGGTCTGCGATCTTGCCATAAGTATAACCAACAATAATCTTTCCGAGTCTTTCTTTCAGATCTGCAATATCCTTCGAGAGGCAGAGAATTGCCATGATTTCAGAAGCAACAGTGATATCATAGCCGTCTTCTCTCGGCACACCATTTACCCTTCCGCCAAGTCCGTCTGTGATGAAACGGAGCTGACGGTCATTCATATCCACACATCTCTTCCATACAATTTTTCTTGGATCAATATTCAGGTCATTTCCCTGATAGATATGGTTATCGATCATTGCTGCCAGTAAGTTATTCGCAGCTCCGATCGCATGAAAATCTCCCGTAAAATGAAGATTGATATCTTCCATCGGAACAACCTGCGCGTATCCTCCGCCCGCAGCTCCTCCCTTCATACCGAATACAGGTCCAAGAGATGGCTCACGAAGTGCCACCATAGGCTTTTTCCCCATTCTCTGCAGGGCATCTGCAAGACCTACCGTGGTAGTTGTCTTACCCTCTCCTGCCGGTGTCGGATTGATTGCGGTCACAAGAATCAGCTTCCCGTCTTCTTTATCTGATTTCTTTAAAAAATTATAATCAATCTTTGCTTTATACTTTCCATACTGTTCCAGATATTCTTCTGGAATTCCTGCTTTTTCTGCCACCTTTGTGATAGGTCCATCATACATTCCTGTGCGATCTCAATATCTGTTTTCATCATTCATTTCCTCCTGATCGTATGTTGTCTTTTTTGAATTCCCGGTCCTTTTCATACAACACTACCGGTTCTTCTGTATCCGGTGTTGTAAAAAAAGGACAACACTCATCCTATTTAGGATAAATGCTGCCCAGACGGTCGGCTTCTACCAAGTATCTGATTTCCCTGTGGTACTCCACATTATCCGTCAGTCATCAGATCTTCTCTTTGTCTCTTACTATATTATAAGGATGGAAAATTGTCAATCCGAAAAATTCACCTGCATCATCCGGATGCTCGTAACACAGTCTTTATTTTTCATCTTTTTTAATAACTGTAGACTTTTTCCCCATGTGATATTCTTTTCCCTGCGCCCGCATGATACTTCTTGAAATCACATCTACAATAATAAATCCAAATGCAATACCAAGACACGTTTCGAGCAATACCCGTGCATGCTCTGCTGCCATTGAAAAATTTCTGCTGACTACACCATACATCAGATAATACAGCCTTGCTCCCGGCATCAACGGAAAGACCGATGCGGTCAGGAAGACCGTGGACGGCGCATGATCGATTCTCGACATAATAAATGCATATCCTGCAACAAAACAGGACGCAGCTACTATTGCGGAAAAATTATTCGGATACCATGCATACACCAGTAAATATATCCCCCATGTCAGAAATGCCCCGACACCGGAATACAGGATTTTCTTTCCCCGTATTTTGAACCAGCTTGCATAACCGATACAGCCTATCGTACAGGAAATCAGCTGAATCACGGTATTTTTATTCACATCAAATCCTTCTGCCGATATATTTCCCATCAACAGCATTGCAAGTGCGATCCCGGAAGCAATGCCAAACGCACCAAGCATTGAATTCATTACTTCCAGTGCTCCGGATATAAAGTTTCTCTGCATCACATCACGTATCCCATTGATCACACCAAGTGCACTGACCAACAGCATGATAATTCCTATCATGATACGGTCCGGATGATCTCCCAATCCGATCCTGGCAGCACTGATGATCACAACCTCCGATAAGAATGCAAGGATCAGATTGTAGATCATCGGGTTGCCCTCCCGCTTACCAAGCCATCTGCCTGCCAGAACGATCATCAGGCAGACAATCAATGCAACAACTGCATCCTGCATATCCCCGCCGAAGAATACGGTAAACGCCGTTCCACCTGTAATCTGTGCGATTCCTGTGATCAGTTCACTCTGATCCGGCCGTGCAATTACTTTTTTATAGCGCCTGACCAGTTCTTTGTCATCCGGATTATATGCACAGACATACCGTGACAGGGCATTCAGATAATTCAGCCTGTCGTAATCTGCCCCTGTAGACTCTATATGCCTGATCTGTGTGAGAATCTCACCTTCCGGCGACTCCACCGTCACCTGTATATTACTTGGAATCACATATACATCATATTTTACGAAACCATAGCTCTTATACATACGGTACAGGCTGTCTTCTACCCGGAAAATTTCCGCCCCGCACTGTAACATTGCTTCTCCTATATTCAGGATTCCCTGTACTAACTTTTCATAATTCATAGATTTCAATTATTATTTCTTTCCACCGATCAGCGGAAGATTCAATGCGCTTTTACCGATATGATATTCTCTCTTCATTGCATGCATGATACTTCTGGATGCCACATCTACGATGATAAATCCGAATGCAATTGCAAGGCAAGTCGCCAGAAGAATAATCGTCTCATCAAAAACCATCTGCGGATCCTGGCTGACACACCCGTACATTACATAGTACAGATTCGGTCCTGGGATCAGCGGGAATACCGATGCAGTCAAAAAGATGGTTGAAGGTGCTTTATTTACTCTGGACATGATAAATGCATAAAATCCAACAAATCCTGCTGCAATCATGGTTGCCATGAAGTTACTCGGTTTTACTGCATATACTGCAACATAGATTGCCCATGTAAAAAATGCTCCGATACTGTTATACCATACCTGTTTTCCACGGATCTTGAACCATAATGCAAATCCCGTACATGCAACCGTGCAGGAGAGCAGCTGGATCGGTACACTGTGATTCAGGATAAAATGATCGGAATATCCCTCGTGGAATAATATGATTGCCAGACCAATTCCAAATGCAATTCCCGCTGCTCCAAGGAACGAATTCATAATATTAATGAATCCGGAAATGAAGTCTCTCTGAAGAAGATCCCTGATTCCGTTCGTTGTACTCAGTCCACTGATCAGAAGCATGACAATACCGATCATAATACGGTCCGGATGCTCTGCAATTCCCATCTTCAAAGCTCCGATAATAATCACTTCTGATATAAACGCAAGAATACCATTGTAAACCAGTAAGTTGCTTTCACGCTTCGCAAGCCAGTCACCGACTGCAACGATCATCACCGATACTATAAATGCAATGACCGCATCCCGGAGGTTACACCCGAAAAATACAGCAAATCCTGTTCCACCCATGATTCCTGCCGCATATCTTGTGATACGCTTCTGTGGTTCACGATTGATAACTTCCAGATACTTCTCACGCATCTCATTTTCATCCGGTGTATGCTGACAGACATATCTGCACAGATTATTCAGATAATCCAGCTGGTCAAAATTCGGCTCCGACGACTCGATATGACGTATCTGTGTAATAATCTCGCCTTCCGGTGTTTCCACCGTCACCTGTATATTACTCGGAATGACAAATACATCCGATCTCTTAAATCCATAGCTTCTGCACATGCGGTAAAAGCTGTCTTCCAAACGGAAATTCTCTGCACCACTTTGAAGCATCGCTTCTCCGATGTCCAGGATCCCCTGTACAATCTTGTTATAATTCATCTTTTTTACCCCTTGTTTTCCTTCATAAAATTACCATTTCCTAAATCTAACATTTGAATCATATCATGGATTTTCTATAAGTCAACATAATTATTGTAAAATGTAATAACAGTTTGTAATACCAGTCTTAGAAGCTCTTATATTTGCAGCTTTTAATATTTCCTTTGAAATGCGAATCCCCTGACTATTCCCCCACGTTTTTACTTGTGCCTGCATAAAGTAACCTCCTTCGTTTTTTCTAGAGTATCCACCGGTAAAAACCAACGAACAGATTCGGAAAACTTTTGATTCCAGAAAAGCTGAATTATTAAATCGTTTTTGTGTTTAATCCCGGTTCTTATTATACACAAACATCCAAAGCGCCATCGCACATATGATCACATACCCCAGCACGCTATACCTATCCGGTACCTGTCCAAACAGAAAGAAGCCCAGAATCGTCGAAAAGATGATCTGCGAATAATCATAAATGGATATCTCTTTCGCCGGTGCATGATAATAAGCCGCCGTGATTCCGAACTGGCCGCCTGCAGCCGCAAGTCCCGCTCCCAGAAGCGTTAAGATCTGCAGGCCGCTCATCGGATGAAAATCCAGAAGCAGATATGGCAGTGTAACCACACACGAGAATCCTGAGAAGAAGATTACAACCGAAGAACCTTTCTGTCCTCTCTGCCCCAGGATACGCACCATCGCATAAGCAATACCTGCGCAGATCCCACCGCACAGTCCGATCAGTGACGGTACCAGTGCCATATTCGTAAATGTCGGTTTGATTACAAATAAGCTTCCGATAAATGCACCCGCAACCGCCAGTGCCTGTGCCGGACTCATCTTTTCTTTCAGCAATAAAAATGAAAAGATAATTACAAAAAACGGCGACATCTTATTCAGCATCGATGCATCCGACAGCACCAGATGATCCACCGCATAGAAATTACACAAGATTCCCACCGTACCGAATGTCGCACGCAGAATCATATATTTCAGATTTCCCTTTTCGATTTTAAATCCGTCCTTACTTCTTATGATCATGATCAGCGCAATAAAAAAAGCTACCAGATTTCTGAAAAAGCTCTTCTGTACCGAAGGCAGATCACCGGATAACCTTACGAAAGATTCATGAATGCAAATGATAACGCCGATAATGTAATGAAAAATATTCCTTTGTATCTGGAATTCATAAACTTACACTTCCTTATGATTTATTTCTTTATATCTTACGTTGTGTCATTTATCTTACCACGAAAAATTTTAACTGTGAATATATCCGACAATTGGACTTGATTTTGTACAACTTGCTACAATTCTTTTACATTGTCGCATTCTCCCATAAACACACCTATCTGTTGATAGAATTTCAACTACAGATATGCTAAAATATTTTTGGATAATGAAAGGAGAAATGCAACATGAGACCCCTTGAGACATTTATCGAACAACGCAAAGAACGCTTCGTCAGAAACAGTCTGATGTCTGACGAATTTCTGGATTTTGTTAATAAAAATATGAAACCAATAGAAAAACAGATGTCCTATTATCAATGTGCCATCATGGAAGTAGAGACGAAATTCAAAGTATTAAACGAACAGTATTCCCTGGAATATGACCGCAATCCGATCGAGGATATCAAGTCCCGCGTCAAATCCATGGAAAGCCTGATTAAAAAGATCCGTAAAAAAGACATACCTCTCACCCTTTCTTCTATTGAAGAAAATATCCATGATATTGCCGGCGTCCGTGTCATCTGCTCTTTTCCGGATGATATCTACATGCTTGCGGACTGTTTGCTTTCTCAGGATGACATCACACTTCTTGAGAAGAAAGACTATATCAAAAATCCAAAACCGGGCGGATACCGCAGCTTCATCTGATCGTCAGTGTACCAATCTTTTTACAGGACGGAAAACGTAACATGACTGTAGAAGTACAGCTTCGTACGATTGCCATGGATTTCTGGGCAAGCCTGGAACATAAGCTGCGTTACAAGAAAGATATCCCGGCTGACAAAGCAAAATATCTGGAGGATGAGATGCTTGCCTGTGCACAGATCAGTGCCGACCTGGACATGCGTATGCAGAATGTCCGTGATGTAATTGCTGAGAATACTAAACCAGACAAACAGTCTTTATTATTAAAAGATTTGTCATAAAAAGACATATTGAAAAATGCGCCAAAAAAGCACTGCGAAATTTGGTAATATTTCACAGTGCTTTGCCATTACGATATTCTGAAATGACCGACAATATCCGTTCTCTCCTGCAGGATATCTTCCTCATAATTCTTCTGATACGGATCATTATGATGAATCACATATGGTACACCTTCCACATTCCGTCTGTCAGAAATTACCCCGATATGATTCTTGAACACTACAATGTCGCCGCCCTGCCATTGTTCAATGTCATTTACATCCGTGGTCAGACTGGTCGCTGTATGTTCAAAATATATTCTCAGGTTCTTTACTCTTCGGAAATCAATATTTTTATCCGGCTCATCGATATCATAATCCTTCGAATTCTTTCTGATATCTTTGTCTACCAGTTCCCGCAGGTCATATCCGCTCTTCTTAAGCGCATATCCGACAACATCTGTACAGACACCATATCTGTCATCCGGATAACCAGTCTGATAATATCTGCTCTTGTAAACCGGCCGCTTCTTCACATAAACCAATGCATTCTTCAAAATATCGGTCTGATCATCCGTACCGTCACCATCTTTATCCACACTGCTATGATACGGTGTGATCTCTGTGCCGTTGTATTCATTCTTTGGCCGGTCTGTCTTCGTCAGTCCTACCACATCACGTTCTGCCAAAAATCCGCCAAGGGTCAGCCAGATGATAATAGCGATTGGAACTAAGATTCGGAATTTCATCTTTCTTGTCTTATGATGAAATACAATCATTCCTGCAAACGCACCAAATGCACCGCCGACAAACGCAATCCCTATCAGCACTGCCTCTTTGATCCTCCACTGATGATGCATTGCTTTCGCTTTATCCATTCCATATAAAATAAATGCAATAATATTTACTGCAACGAGATAATAGGATATCGGTGTCGCCGCTGTAAGTAATTCTGCCATCTTCTGCTCCCCTCCTTCATATCTCCATTGTATCTTACCTTTGGTTCGCTTTCAATCAGAAAACAGATAATTTTCTTCATCAACTATATACAAATACACGCCTTTCATCTATACTCTCTTCTACATCACAGTCTGATACAAGAGCACCATGAGTGGCATTGTCACAATGGATAACAATGTCGTCATAACATTGATCGCACTGGCATATTTCGAATCATTTCCATACACCTGACACATCTGTGTGATCGTTGAAGCAGACGGTGTGATCACCGCAAGAAATACGATAAGCAGTAATTTCTTTCCATCCGAATGTATGTTCATAAGCCCGCTTATCTTTAAAATCATCAATGATATCACAGGTATCACGACCAGTCTCAGAAATGAAATAAAATACACTTTCACATTTTCAAATATACTCTTCAGATTCATCTCTGCGATCAGCATCCCCGTTACGATCATACTTGCCGGACCGATCATACTGCCCACAGAACTTAAGGTCTGATTTACAATTTCCGGAAGCCTGATCCTGGTAAAAAACAGCACAACTCCGGCAAATACCGAGATCATATTGATATTGAATACAATCTTTTTCCAGTCCCACTTTCCTTCCCGGCTGATCGTATTCTTGCCATGCGTCCACAGAAATACCAATTGGACACTCATGAACACACAACCGTATAATACCCATTCCTTTCCCAGAATAAAAGTCACCAGCGGTACGATCAAATTGCCCGAATTCGAATAATAGATGGATGTCATCTCTACTTCATTTAGTTTCAATACCTTTCCAACACCCCACACTGCTGCCAGTAATATAACCTGTAATAATACCGACGCTGCAAATACCAGCAAAAGTTCCTTCACCTTTTCACTCGTATAATCCACCTGAAATGCATTGATGATCACACACGGGATAACAAGATATAATACAATTTTAGAAATAACTTTGCTGTCATCTCCCTTTAACAATCCTGTCTTTACAATAATATATCCCATCAGGATCATAAGAAACAGTTCTGCGATCTGTTCCATTAAAAGTATACTGATTTCCATAATAATCTCTCTTTCCTTTTACAGTCCTACCGAAAATCATATACACTTTCCCGATGATTGTCAATCTCACAAAAACCTGACATTCTTCTATTAATCATACTTATATTGACATGTTATTTATCATTCATATATTGATTCCTTCTATCTATAAGGCTATAATAGTGTTTATAAAAATATAAAACAGGCAGTATAAAATACAGGGAGGAACTTAAGATGAAATACAAGAATATTATTTTTGATTTTGGAAATGTAATCGGAAAATTTAAAGGAGACTATATCCTGGGGAAATTTGCTTCTACACCAGAAGATTATAATATTCTTGCTGATGCCATTTTTAAAAACTGGGTAGCTTTAGATGCCGGAACTATCGACTATGACCAGAATGCCGAAGATACGATTGCAGAACTTCCGGACCGTCTGAAAGATACTGCCCGCGATTTTTTCGAGAACTGGTTCCAGTATGTCGATCCGCTTCCTGAAACATGGGAATTCATCAAAGAGTTAAAAACCCGGGGAGTTCCAATCTATCTGCTTTCCAACGCTTCTACCAGGTTTGCGGAACGTGCACCGGAAGATTATCCGATCCTGAAAGAATTCGATGGCATCGTCTTCTCTGCACCTCTAAAGATGGCAAAGCGGGACACGATATTTATTACCATCTGTTCAATAAATATGACCTTCTACCAAGTGAATGCTTCTTCATCGATGATACGGTGGAAAATGTCATTGCAAGTAAAGAACTTGGAATGGAGAGCATCTTGTTTACGGGAGATATTGAGGCCGTTAAAAGGGCAATTGAGTTTTAATCAATTGCCCTTTTTTTAATAAATGCTTGATTTTTAGCTTTTCGTTCGGTATAATTCATATTCGGACAAAAAAATAAGATAATTTTGGTTTAATTGGAAACGACACAAGTGTATGCTTGATTAACGAACAACACAAGTGTCTTTTTTGTACCCATTTTTAAACATTTCATAAAAAGGAGAACAAAAATTATGCCAAAAACTTTATTTCAAAATGTTATTTTTACACTGATGATGTCTTTTCTGATGGTTTACGTTATGATTTGTTACAATATCTGCCTGAATGTGGGCGGAATGAGCAATGAAGTATTCCTGATGGCTTTCGGCGAACTGAAGATCATGTGGCCGGTTGCTTTCGTTCTGGAATTTGTCTTTGTTGACAAACTTGCACATATGCTTGCATTCCGTATCGTTACACCACAGGACAGACCAATCTTCATCACTCTTGCAATCTCTTCCATGATCGTATGTATCATGTGCCCTTGCATGAGTCTTGTTGCAACAATCCTGTTCAAGAAGGCAGGAAGCAATGTAATCGCCACCTGGTGTCAGACAACATTCATGAACTTCCCAGTTGCTTTCTTCTGGCAGATCTTCTACTGCGGACCATTCATCCGTCTGATCTTCAGAAAGATGTTTCCTGAGAAAGAAAACGTTGCCGCTTCCGCTGTAACCGAATAATTGATACAAAAAAACCGAGCCTGTTTCTATACAGTGCCCGGTTTTTCTTTCTTCTTATTCTGTTCTTCCTGTCTATACAAAAAGCAATGCTATATTCAGCCCTGTTACAATCACAGCAATCACCAGAAGCAAAAAATTCAAACGTCTGCTGTTCACATATTTTCCCATTACTTTTTCAGATGAGGTCAGATATATCTGTGTAAATATTGTAATCGGAAGCTGAATCGCAAGCAGCATCTGGGAATATATCAGACCTTTAAACGGCTGGCTGATAAACAGGATGACAACCGCTGCCAGAATCATCGTCAATAAAATGCCAGCTTTCGTCTCTTTTGTCTTCGTGTCATATGGCTGATTAAAGATCCCGGAAAAAATCGTTCCACCTGCCATTCCAGCAGTGATACTCGATGAGATACCGGCCAATAACAGTGCCAGTGCAAAGACTACCGTCGCCGCATTTCCCATCAAAGGCGACAACATTTTTCCTGCAACTGTCAAATCATCAATCTGCCTCCCATTTCCGCCCTGATAAAGCGTAGCTGCTGCCATCAGAATCATGGCACTGTTGATCGCCCATCCTATGATCATGGAAAATAATGTATCTTTAAATTCATATTTCAGCTGCTGTTTGATCACGGAATCATCTTCCAGGTTCCACTGTCTGCTCTGGATGATCTCCGAATGTAAGAACAGATTGTGCGGCATTACCACCGCTCCTAATACACTTAAGATCACCGGCATACTTCCCGCTGGAAACGAAGGTTTCACCCATCCGACTGCGGCTGCTCCCCAGTCGATCTTCGCAATTCCTATTTCAAATAAGAAAGAAAATCCAATCAGCGATACAAATATGATGATCAGCTTCTCAATCCTTTTATAAGCATTCGTAAATGCACATAAAAGAGAAACTGCAAGAATCAGCATACTCCCTATTTTTATTGGTATCCGAAACAGCATCTGCAATGCGATTGCACCACCTAGCATCTCTGCCATCGCAGTTGCTACTGCCGCAAGCATTGCCGACAGAAGAATAATATTCTTTAACAGCCTTTGGATATATCTGCTTGCCGCCTCCGAAAGGCAAAGTCCCGTTGCAATTCCTAAATGTGCTGCATTGTGCTGCAATATGATCAGCATGATGGTCGATAACGTCACCATCCACAATAGCTCATATCCGAATCCGGAGCCCGCCGCAATATTCGAAGCCCAGTTTCCAGGTCTATGAATCCTACTGTTACCAAAAGGCCCGGTCCCAGATAACGTAAAAAATCAAATGTCTTATTCTTTGATTGATTTCGGAATTTTTTCTTCATATATAAAGAACTCCTTTACTAAAAAGAATCTAGTTAGTTACAGCTAACCTAGATTCTACTTAGTATTTATTTCTTTGTCAATTCATTATATGAATATCATTTCTCATTTAGAAGCAGAGATTCAAACTTCCGTTCAATCTCGCTGCTTAGACAGCTCTTGTATATTTCTTCAGCCACTCCTGCTCTTCCTCGTTCAGGTAAGGAGCAATCACTTCGTATACTTTTGCATGATAATCATTCAGCAGTTTCTTGTCTTCCTGTGTCATAATATCCGGATTGATCGCATCCAGATCCATTGGAATCAGGGTGATTGCTTCGAAGTACATGAACTGACCATATTCATTCAATGTTCCTTTGCAGGTCAACAGTTCGTTCTCCAGACGGATTCCGTGAGATCCTTCAATATAGATTCCAGGCTCATCTGTGATGACCATGCCTTCCTGTAATACTTCTGTCTCACCCTTACGATATTTCCAGCGGAAACCTGCAGGTCCTTCGTGGATGTTCAGAAGGTATCCGACTCCGTGTCCTGTACCATGGTTGAAGTTTAAGTCTCTGTCCCAAAATGGTTTTCTTGCAAGGATGTCAAGAATCATACCGGTAGAACCTTCCAGGAATTTTGCACTGCCAAGCTGTAAGTTACTAATCGCAACCAATGTGAAGTGATCTTTCATGATCTGCGGAACTTCGCCGAGTGCGTAAGTTCTGGTTACATCTGTGGAACCTTCATAGAATCCAGCTCCTGTATCCGTTAAGAATAACTGTCCTTCTTTTAACTCTACATCTGTCTCCGGTGAAGATGTGTAGTGTACGATCGCACCATGCTCTCCAAATGAAGAGATTGGCTCGAAGCTTGGACGGATGAAGTTTCCCATCTCAGCACGGAACTCATCCAGTTTGTCAGAGGCACTCATCTCTGTGATCTTCATCTTGCCGACATTTTCTTTCAGCCATTTCATGAATCTTACATGCGCAGCACTGTCTTTGATCTGTGCTTTGCGGATGTTCTCGATCTCAACTGGGTTCTTAATTGCTTTCATAAGAATCGCCGGATTTCTCTTTTCTATTGTCTTTACATTTTCCGGAATATTATTGAATAATGCATAATTCAGTTTTCCAGGATCGATCATTGCAACCACATCACTGCCAAATTTCTTCACGTCTTCGTAAATGTCGTTGTATGGGTGTAAGTTTACGCCATCTTTTGCAAGTTTGGCTTTTAACTTGTCATCTAATTTTCTCTCATCGATATACAGCTCGAAACTGTCCATTGTAATGATTCCGTAAGATAATACCAGTGGGAAGAAGTCTATATCATTTCCACGGATATTTAACGTCCAGCAGATGTCGTCGATCGTAGATACAACGTGCACATTGGTTCCTGCTTCTTTCATCTCTTCACGGATTCTTGCAAGTTTGCTTGCAACATTCTCTCCAGCATACTTTACATCCAGGTCAAATGCAGGCTCCTCAGATAATACCGGACGGTCTTCCCAGATCTCATCAATTAAGTCTACCTGGTAATTTACTTTCGCATTCTTCTTCCGGGCGATGGCTGCATAGCCTTCTCCTTCGCCAACGGATACGACTCTTCCGTCAAATCCGAGAGTCTCTCCTTCTTTTAATACCTCTTCAATGTATGCATTCAGCTCCGGCACATCAGGCTCACCCATTTTCATGAGTTCTACAGTTGTCCCCTCCAACTGTGCTGCTGCCTGGATGAAGTAACGTCCGTCTGTCCAGAGTCTTGCTTCTGTCTTTGTGATCACAGCGGTTCCTGCTGATCCGGAGAACCCTGTAATGAACTTTCTCGCTTTGAAATGTTCCCCAACATATTCACTCTGATGAAAGTCGCAGTCGGTACTACATACACATCAATGTTCTTTTCTTCCATACACTTCGAAGTGCGGAAAGTCTTTCTGGTACTGTCATGTTTTTGTTCCTCCTTGATATATACAGTGTATTGTTATTATAACGCATTTCTTATCATTAATCTTCTATCAAATCAGATAATTTTTCTTATCTTTCATAAGTAATACTTCTTTTGAATGGATAACAAAAAAGACTTTGGAATAGATTTTTCCGAATCCCTTTTAAAGTCTTTTTTGCTAATATTATTCTATTTATTTTTATATCCGTCCGGCTTTTCCAAGCTCCAGCATCACCGGTATAAGCCTGCAACATCCCAGCCTCAAACTGATCATACGTAACGCACGGAATAATAACTTCACCGTCTCAGATTCTTCTGTCTGATCTGCATGATACAATTTTGCTGCTGTCTGACAGATCACCATCAGGATTGTATTCTTG
>ENA-OQAA01000134-OQAA01000134.1-human-gut-metagenome-genome-assembly--contig:-NODE-134-length-53522-cov-2.159772_pt1 | contig 53522 bp, 61 predicted proteins | sample MGYA00242489_ERZ504515 | MGnify/ENA primary metagenome ERZ504515 (study PRJEB26092, sample SAMD00036237) | human gut metagenome | host: Homo sapiens | study: EMG produced TPA metagenomics assembly of... | reverse complement strand
GTAGGTTGATACGTATATATTCGTTAAAAAGCGACGCTTATCATGTTAAAAAGCGGTTGTGGCAGCTTGTTCGCACTCCCCGCTTACGCTCGTTGCTTTATAGCCAGAGAGCCGTGTCGTGAAAAAGAAGGTATTTCAATCAAAAAGATACCTTTCACGCCAAACTCGAAGCACAGGATCTCAATCCACCGCCCACTCTTTCATCTCATACATATCCTTATATTCTTCCCAATCCGGATCCATCTCGGTATAAATAGAGATGGGCAGTAACTCGAAAGGAGCCAAGGCTCATTCAAGCGTTCGCCGAATACACGCACGGTACGTGTGTAAAACACCCAGACCTTCTCTCCTCCTCCGGTATAGACACCCGTCAGGATAGCCAGCTTGTCTTTCTTTTCCATCGCCTTACGAAGCGCTTCCTCCACGGCCTCCATTTTCTCGCCAAGGTCATCGCTAGGAAGGCCTCTCCCATCTCCCTCGTATTTCCAAGTGATCTCGACACGTTCCTTGAACTTACCGGATTCGGTGAACTCATTCAACTCGTCCCGCCCGTAAACGGTAATCATTTGCCCTGACTCGTTTTCCGAGAGAGCCGTAAACCATACATCGCTTAATCTCATATTTATATTTTCTATTTATCTATAAGTATTCCTTACTGACTTTACCGGGTAAAAATACGACAAAAAAGGCTGCGTCCGGTGAAGATACAGCCTTTTTTATATTTCTCGACGGAAATTTATTATCTCTTTCCTAATCTATGATCCATAATGGCGTAATGGCATTCCCCATAATTCTTCAATTGATCCACGATCTCTTTAGCCGTAGATTCTTCCTCTACTTGCTCGCGTACGAACCAGAACAAGAAATCACGGGAAGCATGATCCTTATCAGCCTCGGCGATATCAACCAATTTGTCGATCAACTCTGATACATAGCACTCGTGTTTGTAAACATGCTCGAATACCTCCAACGGATTTCCCCAGCCTGTCGGAACCACGTTGATCTGGCCGATCGTAATATCGCCGCCACGATCCAAGGCGTAATCGATCAACTTATGAGCATGCTCCAATTCCTCAGCCGCTTGTTTCTTCATCCAATGGGCGAAACCGTTCAACCCTGCTTTCTGGAAATACACGGACATTGACAAATACAAATTCGAAGACCACATCTCCGCATTAACTTGGGCATTGAACGCCTCTGATAAATTTCTACTTAAGATCATAATTTTATCATTGTTTAAAAATGTTGAAGTATTATCCGTTCACGAAATTTCACTATGCAAATATAAATAAAAGTAGGATTCCTTATCTCATTTCCGCCCTTAGATATTGCTACTTCGAAATTTTTCTAACTTACGCCCTTATTTGATAAACATCATGCAATACACCGACAAATATCGATCTCCCTTGGGAGAAATAACCCTAGCCAGCGATGGCGACCACCTGACAGGATTATGGTTCGACGGGCAAAAATATTTTGCCGCCACTTTATCGGCGGAACACCAAGAAAGAGAACTGCCGATATTCGAGTTAACCAAAGAGTGGCTGGATAGCTATTTCATGGGTAAGATTCCCAGCTTCACCCCTCCTATCCATCTGGAGGATACGCCTTTCCGACTTGCGGTATGGGACTTATTGAGCAAAATACCTTATGGCGAAGTCGTAACCTACAAGGAGCTCGCCGGCGAAATCGCCCGGCAAAAAGGTATCCCGAGCATGTCTACGCAAGCGATCGGAGGAGCGGTAGGCCATAACCCGATCAGTATCATCATCCCCTGCCACCGTGTCGTAGGCAGCGATGGCAGCCTAACCGGATACGCCGGAGGTATCGACAAAAAAAGGAGCCTGCTTACAATCGAACGGGTCCCAAAAGTATCGTAAAGAGACTTTACCTTGCAAATCCTTGTGGACAAACATAGAATGTAACTATCCCATTAACGTTATCTCCTTCACCTCATGGTCCTCAATATCAGCATATAGGAAGTGGCCGGCGAAAGTGTCTTCCGTGTCTTGGAAAAAAAGCTCCAGTTCGTAATGGATGGAGCCGTCTTCTTTCTCCTTGGTCTCTATATGAACAGATTGCAATTCTACTTGGAGGGCAAACTCCTCTCTGGACAATGCCGGAAGTTCACAATCTTCCCGCCATGCGTTTGCTGTCGGGAGCAATTCGTCGGCCATGCGCAATTGCCATATCGCTTCCCCTTCCTCTTCCAGCCTATTCATATAGCCACTAATAGCTTTCAGATGTTTCCGGATAAGGGATTCGTGCGGACAACGGGGCTCCAAGTTTTTACCGCATTGCTTCCTAATTAGTTTAATGGTCTCATTCAAACATTCAATTTTAGTACCGATAGAAACCGAGGGCATTTCCCAAAGTCGCTCGTATAACTCCAATCGTTTTTCAAACGAGTGAAGGGCAGACCTTGCTCCAATCTTTATATCAAGATAAGCATCATAGGCTTTAGACTCTTCCTTAGTCATATCTCGCTCAACGCCGTTTAGCTTATTCTGACCCTCATCCATGCGAGTAATGATGTCATTGGTAAATTTCACTAATTGACGTACCTGCTTGGGTGTTTTTATTTTGTTTTTCTTCGCATTTTTCTCTACGCTTTGCGCAAAGAATTGAATAGTGGCCATTGTAATTGAAATATTCGTATCCGCACGCATCAAATCATCCGGCAGTTGGACATTACGCACAAGGTCATATAATTCAATTTTATAAGGAATGAGCTGACTGATTTTTTCTTCAACGGGCAAATCCGGGTTGCTCCATATCTTGGTGCAGTCTTGAATGATTACCTTAATCCTCTCGGCGTTCATGTAATCCAAATAGCGTTGCTCTAACGCCTCGTCCACCTTAGGCGGCAGGAGTTTTTTGAGAGCTTTTATCTTCTTTTTGAGTTCGTCTACGTAGGCTTGCTGTTCCGGGGGAAGCAGCTCATTCTTACCTTTTGCCGATTTCTCTTCAATGATAGGTAATTTCTCGGTCGGTGTCTCCAAGGGAGCGATGGAGATGCATAGGTCTACCTCCCTCCCCCAAATCGTCGCTTTATACTCTTCGGGTGTTTGATAGCCACGAAACCATGTCTGGAGTGTACTAAGCCAAAACTCCGTATGCATTTCCAAGGTCATTTTGGAAAGATGGGCGATCTTATCTGTCAGATGAAATTCCCAACTATTTTCATCCGTTTGTTCCTTTTCCATAAGTATGAATAATTATTATACTGAAATAGACAACTTGATCACCTTTGAGCCAATAAGTTTTCCCCGTAAACGTATATCCTGCAATTAAGATAAATATATGATGGTTATAGCTTCAAAGCGTAACGAACGCTGTTCCATGTAATTCACCACGTTTTACCCAAATCAACAATTCATATCCCATGGGGCGATTGTTGTTATCATATTACAGAGAGTCTATCATTCAACGTATTCGCAAATATAAGGAATAAAATTAAACTTATAGGACTTGATTCGCATAAGAAGGCCAATGTTGCTTGATGTAGTCAAGGCTTTTTGCGGATGAAGAAATGTATAAATAAAGAATTCATGAGCAACGGAAATCAAAGCTTTTATTTATCTTTGTAAATAGACTTAATTCTAAAACAAACAAGTATGGTGAGAGAGTTAAATTTTACGTTGGAAGGCGTACAAGGCGATTTGAAATTGGAGTACGGCCCTTTTAAGCAGCGTTTATATCAAGACGGCAGAGAAATCGAAAGACAAGGACGATTCAATCCGAAATACTATGTGACTAATACCAATGGGGAAAAGGAAGAGATAAAGATTGTCTATGGCTTTGACTTTGTTCACGTCGCTGTATTCCGTGGACAGAAAATCGATTTGGAGGAGCGGTTGTCTACCCGAGAGTATATCGTGGGCGGACTGCCTGTGTTACTCATCTTTTTAGGGGGATTGATCGGCGCCGTATTCGGTTTTGTGGGCGCTACATTCAATTACAATTATATGCGGCAGGAAAAGTCTTTCATGAAACAACTGCTTGTTTCCCTAGGTGTTTCCGTTTTCTGCTATGTAGCTTATTTCATATTTGGGATTTGCTTCAATTTACTGATAAGAGGATAGGAAAGAAAATTAATGAGGCGGCTCCATCGTTATTTCGGTGTGCCGCCTTTTTCCGGGTCGCATTTATTATTCTAGCTCATTTTTCCTCTTTTTCCACAGCTGATAGCTATTGAAAATATTTTGCCACAGGACATAGCTCCCCGGGCCAACAGAAGACAAGGGGTTCAAATAGGTGTAAGACATCCAGATCGCTAACACGGTATTTTTTTGCCCCAAGGCTTGTCCGGCACTAATACGGTCATTGTATTTCGTGCCGATGCGCTTTCCCCAATAAAACTGCGCGATACAGGTTATCAAGCCGCCTAAAGCGATCAAGATTTCTACATAAATCTCCGCCTCGCTATTGACCAAGGATTTCACGGTCTGCCCGGTCACGATAGCTAGAGCGACGGCCCAGAGGTAAAAGGCCATATCCCGAAGCCCCGCAAGGAAGCGATGGATAGGTGGTATGAATCTACGCAAGAACAAAGCGAGGAAAAACGGGAATAACAGCAATGGGAAAACTTTTCCAAGATCTTCAAGAATGCGGCGAAGAAAGTAATCTCGGCATGCGGTTCCACTAATGGGAAGACCAGCGGCACGACAATCGCAGCTAATAGATTCGATAATAAGGTATAAGTAGTCAGACTAGAGGCGCTTCCCCCTAATTTACCCGTAATCACGCGGCCGCCGTAGCGGTCGGGCAAATCAGGCAGACCATCGCTCCCTCGAACACATCCCGGTATTCCTCTCTCATTGGCAGCCAGAGCAATAAGGCGGCAAGCACCAAACTGGAAACCGCTTGGATAAGCAATAGCCAACCATGCCAAGGGCTGGGCATCAATTCCCGGACAGAGATCTTACAGAAGGTCAGGAGCAGCTGGGCAAAAATCAAAAAGGGCGTCAGATACGCTATTAAAGTGTACATGAACGGCTTTGTAGGCTCCAGAAAAGTAACATTGGCGAAAACAAAATACCCTATCGCACCCGCTAACATGGAGATAGGGAGTGTCCATGTCTTGAAGAATTTCAACATAACGCCTATTCTTTTAATTCGGGATGCAAAATAACATCTTTCCACCGAAAGAGGCAAGAGAAACGGGGATTAATTAGGGATAAAGAGAGACGGGGCATGCCCCGTCTCTACATTAGATATTCTTACAGCTTAGTTTTAATGTCCTTATTCCGTAACGGGGGATAGAAAGACGCATTGAACTGGCGCCTTTCTTCTCGGTGACGGTTAAGTCCTCAACCAGACGGTTATCCAATTCCACCAAGCTCGCTTTCACGTCTTGTCCTTGGAAGATTATCGTTTTAGGGGAAGCATCGCTTTGGGCATTGAATAGGCGGATATAAAGGTCATTCCCTTTATAGACCATGGAGACCAACTCGTAGGCATTATTCTCTATCCGGAAAAGGGAACCGGATGTCAAGGTAGCATCGCCGCCCAAGGTTGCGACCAAAGGCTCATTGCGTCGTTCGCTTTGTGTCCAAATACGGCTTTTCTCCCAAGTTCCGGCATGAGGGATCAAGGCATACGAGATCTCGGTCGGACGGTCTATGATATAATCCCGGCCCCACAAGCCTTTACCGGCGTATTGTACGTTCAAGGCCAATGGGAAATCCTTACCATGCGCATAGCTGGTCGTATGATCCGTGAATAATGACAGACCGCAAGAGTTATCCTTGCTCGTAACATCCACCCAATTCAAAATGATATTATGCTTGATGCTATCCCAACGATTGAAAAAGGTATTCTCCAACCGGCTCTCGCAAACATCGAACGGAGCATCCTTATAAATCTGTTGGTTGGCGATCTGGATAGGCAGATATACCAGAAGTTTGTAACGGTCGTCATAGAATGACTTACGAGGATTATCCGCACGGAATTCGATACCCGGCTCACCAATACGGGGGTTTCCTGTCCAATCCAGTTTAACACTCATATCGATGCGAGGCTCTCCCTGCGTTAACCGGATCGTTTGGGTAAATGAATACTTTCCGATCTTGCCTTTCACAGCTACCTTCACGAATAAGGGCCTTGCTCCAACACGCTCACCTCAGCCGGTTGATCCATACTGGAAAGGAAACCACCCTCGTCGATAAAATATCCCCGAAGCTCATTGAACCCACGTTCATTCCGGTTATCCACGAATTCCTTGCCTCGTACGGCTTTCGCTTTCAAGCTTTCTATTACACCTCCTTTAGAGGGGTTTAGCACCAAGGTGTATAAATCACTTTCCATGCGAAACGTACCGTCTTTCTGTCTCTCAGCCTTCAAGGTTCCAGACTGTTTATCCTCTGCCTTCCGGATCGCATAAGAGGCATAACCGGCCGAGGGGACTTGCGCACGAAACAAGAGTTTTGAAATGCCGTCTTCCGTCAACCATTGAGCCGGTTGTTTCTTTCCTTGCTTATCAAGAACCACCCAATCCGAGTTTCTCCATGAGACGGGAACTTCCACCGCCACCAATTCATTCCGGTCGGTAGCCAAGGTATTATATACGTACACCGTGGATTCACCTTCCTTTTCTTTCAATAAGGACAAAGCGTTATCAATTATCTGACGGCTGTTTTGATTGGTCACCCCAGTCCAATCCGTAACCGTCTCCGCCCATGTCTTTTTCCCTTGTAATCGATTGTAAGGAACGATCCAGCAATCATGATGCTGCGACAATAGAAGCGTGCGCCATCCCTCATCGATACGTTCAGTCGGCCATTCCATGCCTTTGTATAAGCGAGCGTAAGCCGCCATTTTCTCCGCACGCACGATAGCGTTCTCGGCTACCCGTACCTCTCCGGCCAAACGCTGCATGACCTGCGTTCCCCACATCAAGCCACCTAGGACATCCTCTTGCGAGAAATGCCAATCATCCTGAGTAGTCCCGACGGAACAGTCTTGGATGTAATTCCGCCAAGTCTTATAGACGGTCGGCGTATAATAGCCCGTCGTATCCTGTCCCAGCCAAGGGCCTTTATCCCAACCATGGCTCCATGAGGCATCTTGGATACACATGCCGACCGGGTGCTGGATACCGGCATCCAAGCATTTATGGATGTAGTCCTCCGTATTGAACCACGAGATGGATTGCCAGCAAGAGCCGGGTTGTAAATCCTCGCAGGCGTAACGGGGGACGGTGGTAAGTCTCGTACCATCCGGCCCTACCCAATTCACCAACTCACCTCCGTAGGCGCTTACGTAGCACCCCACATCGTATTCGGTTCTTAGTAGAGGCATACGAGAAGCCGAATGACTTCAATATATAGGGCAGGCAACTGGTAAAGCAAGGCTCCTCCGCCGAATAGGTGGTGAATACCGCCTCGGGGAAATGTTTCCGGATCAGCCGTATTCCATATTCGAATTGGCGGATAGCGCTCTCGCCGGATGTCCCGAAGAAATAACTTTGGGCATAGGTCGGGTTTACGTACTCGATCCGCCCGCTCTCCACGGATTGATCCTTAAATAAGCGCTTGAAAGCCTCGTAACCTTCGGGGTCTCGTTGCCGTACGACTTCCCATGATTCAGGCTCGATCTCGATATTGATATTCCAGTTGGGATTCTGCCTTAATTTCTGGGCGATAAAGGCGGTCTGCCCCACCGGGTAATGCCCGTAGATACCGCCATGATAGCCATCGATGAAATAGGCTTGTTGGGCATCTGCCCAACCGGCCAACAAGAATTGGCTTAATACGAATATCGCTAGTTTCTTTTTCATATAATATGTACTATTAATTCACATTTAGAATACTTCCAGTCGGTGGGAGACGGGGCACGCCCCGTCTCTACAAGTCTGTAAATTTCTTGATCTCTATTCGCAAGGGGATTGGTTTATTTTGCTCATAGATCCGGTTAACCAGATCCTGTTGCTCATTCACGCAATCCTCACGAATCCCCTTGTGCATGTATTGTAGCCAAAGGTCGCCGTTCCATTGCAAGAAGATGTCGTGGGGACGGTATTTGCGCAAGGTGTCCACGGCAGCCTCGTTGCAGGCCCAAAGCATGCCCGTCTTCCGCATCAAGTTATATTCCACCCAATAAAATTCACGCATCTTACGCTCTTTCAACCAGCGTTCCTCGTTCATCTGGCGGATCTTCATCGCTTGTTTATACTGCGGGGTATTCTGAAGAAGAGCCATATTGATGCCTCGCTCCAACTCCCTCGCCGTAAAACGACCGATAAACTCCCCACCGATCGTCAACCCGTAATATCCATCCGACAAACCGCTCACGGACAATCCCTCATAATTCATCTCATCCATAAAAGGGATAACACTCAAGGCATCTGCTGCGTATGTTTCTCATTATCATAATAAGAGGTATCGATAGGATACGGAAGCGATTTCGCCTCGTACGTAAAAGTAAGGTTATCCGAGGAAACAGACAAATCCGAGACACGGCAATTATCCGAGCGAGTCACCTTTTTCCCCGCTCCGTCTATCCGGATATCGGCTACCGGCTTACCGGCCAGACCTTGCGCCTTCAAGAAGAGATAAGCCATGACCAGATGCCCGTCCGTAGAGGGATGTATACGATCCTTCCCGCATAAGGTATACATGGAATCCTCCGCTTGCTCCCATTGGTTGATCGCTACCATCGGGCGGTTAAAATCCACGAATCCCCATTGATTCTCCCGGGCCCGGCATTCAGGAAATCCACGATCTCCAAGATCGGCGTATTCTTCCCCGGGAAAGCGACCTTATTGAAACGAGAAGTCTCGTCATAAGGAGAGCTTCCGATCAAGATTTTCCTCACCTCCGGATACTTCTTATAGACCTCCTCGATAAAGGCATAATCCCGGCAAGCTTTCTCTACCCGGTTCCGGGCGATCGTATCCGCCCCCGGCTTCCGAAAATCCATATAGCCGACATCGTTCATGCCAAAAGATAGCGTCACCACCGTAGGCTCATGTTCGAAAACCTTATCCAACCGCTGGTAAATCATCTCGGCTACATCCCCACCTACTCCCTCGTTAAAGATATCGATGCGTTGATCCGGGAAACGGGTCATATAGTATAGCCAGATATATGAATGATAATGACCACCGCAAGTAATGCTGTTTCCCACGAAAGCGATCCGATCTCCTTTCTGAAACGGAGCTATCGACTGAGCATATACTCCAGCAAGGCTTGATAAAAACAAACAGACAAACAAAACATATCTTTTCATCTCTATTTCTCTCTTCTCTAATTTTTTGTGATGAATAATATATACCGTGTTAAAAAATATTACTATCAATAGTAATCGTATTTATCATGGATAATAATCCGGATTACTACGGATAGTAATATCCTCCCACACACCTCTAGTCTAGAGAATCGCTCGCTTACTTTTAGCGAACGACATCCTCACCGAGCAGAGGGTTCAGTTCTTTCTCACGCAAAGGTACCGGGAAAACCAAATCCGATTCTTTAAACGGATACGTATGATTAACCGCCTGATAGCCGAATAAATCAACCATTTGCTTCGATACCGGATCAAACGCACGGTGAGTACGCAACATATCATACCATCCTGTAAACTCATAACAGAGTTCCCACGCACGCTCTTTCAATACTTGATCAACCGTGATTGAAGTCGGTCTCGCCTCATTGGGCAACGCACGGTGACGAACTTGGAAATAAGCATCCACAGCTATAGCGTCGGAAGTAGATCCACCATCCAAGGTAGCTTTTGCCTCCGCACACATTAATAGAACGTCCGCATAACGGTAAACCGGAATATTCGCCCCGCTCTTTCCTGTAGATTCGGCATTCTCATCCCAATATTTGCATAAATAAGGAACATCCAAAGTAATCGTTGTCTCCGGATCACCATATTTGGGTTTAGAAGTATAGAAAAACTCCTCATTCCGTTTACGAATATCTTGGTCATCATAACTTTCATAAAACTCTTTACGAGGAGCCAAACCACCCCCATAAGCCGGAGTAATGGAAATCGGTTGTTCCGGATAAGGCAAAAGGCCAAAATGGAAAGGAGCCCCGGCATCTTGCGCCTCACGCTGGATCATAAAAATATGCTCACCACTATTTTCGTTCTCTGACGCACGCAAATCCTTATAATCAGCGAACAAGCTAAAGGCTCCACTATCAATAACCTCCTTGCTTTCTCGTAAGCCAATTGATAATACTCATTTCCTTTTTGAAGCGGATAACCTGCCATTGTCAAATAAACCTTAGCTAAAAGGGTCTTGATCGCTCCCATAGAGACATGGCCTGTTTTATCACTCCAATCCAGCCCGGACTGCTCCGCCTTTTTCAAGTCTTCCACGATCTGGTTATAAATATCCTCCTTAGGAGACCTTGGGATCTTCACCGTATTCAGGTCTACCGTAGGTTCCGTCTTCAACGGGATATCCCCGAATAATTGTACCCCTTGGAAATAGTAATATGCCCGCAAGAAATAAGCCTCTCCCAGATACTTCGCTTTCTGGCTCTCGCTAATAATATCCGTAGCGGAAACATTTTGAATCACGCTATTACAGTTTTCCAAAGGAAAGAAGTAGTCTTCCAGAAGTTACGAATAATGCCGTTACTCTCTTCCAAACCGGAAAGCAATAAGAACTGGTTCTGCTCATTACCGGCCGCACGAGGACGATAACTAGTACCTACAAGATATTCCAAGTTAAAAAGGTGAACTGTAGCAATCTCGAGGTCGGAACTCAACAGATCATCAAGCCCGTCATAAGTGCCATCCACAGCCGCCTTTATCTGGTTCTCTGTCGTATAATATTCAGAAGGACTCAAGAAGGTTTTCGGGTCTTCCTCTAAAAAATTCGTACAGGATGTAAAAGCCATTATTGCGGAAAGCAAGCCACACATCCATACAAGCGCTTTTATTTTTCATATCTTAAGTTTTTTACGAAGTAAAGATTAAATAATTAGAAATTAACACCTAAAGTAAATGAGTACGTACGAGGTTTGGGATAGGTATAAAAATCCACTCCCTGCTCAAATACGGCATCATAACTCGTTACCTCCGGATCACTACCAGAATAGTTCGTAATCAAGAACGCATTCTCCACATTGAATCCCAAGGATAAACTCTTGATGTGAGCGGCAGAAAGCATACGGGAACTAAAGTCATATTTCAAGCCGATATTACGTAAACGCAAGAACGAACCCGGCTCACAACTCCAAGAATCTACGTCATTCTCATATCCATCTCCCGGAAGGCGCAAGCTAGGCACCATCGTGTTTTGGTTTTCCGGCGTCCAAGCGTTCACCGGAATGTCCGCATAAGCATTGGAGAATGTCACACGGTTACCCATCAACTGGCGAGTGAAGTTAATCAACTTATTACCATATACCCATTGCAAATCAAACATAAACGTGAAGCCTTTCCACGAGAATGTATTTGTCATATTCATCTCGAATTTAGGAGCGCCATTTCCGATATAGTCTTGGTCTTCGCCATCCTTCATTCCATTACCATTCTTGTCCCAATACTTGATATCGCCGGGTTTCTTATTATACTTAGCGGCTTCTTCCGCCTCATCAGTACCCCATGTACCTAGGCGAACATAGCCGTAAAGAGCATTTAAAGGATGTCCCTCTTCAATGCGTCCTCCCCACTTACCGATAATATTATCATTTATATCCAGTACCATCGAGCGGTTCATCGTATAATTCCAAGAGGTAGTCCATAAGAAATCACGGCTTTGGATATTGCGTGTATTCAAGCTCATCTCAAGACCTTGATTACGGATCTTACCCCAAATTTGTCATAGTTTTCTCATATCCCGAGTTAGAAGGCAATTGTAGCTCATACAATAAATCAGTCGTAATCTTATGATAATAATCCGCCATAAACTCGATACGCCCATTAAAGAAACTCAAATCGATACCCGCGTCAAGTTGTCTGGATTTCTCCCAGCGTAAATCCGGATTTGCCATACTTTTCAACGTAACGATCGTCGTCATATCCTTGCCAAAAGGAAGGCGTTTATTCTCATAACGTGCCATAGACGCATAATCACCGATTTCCGCGTTACCCACCGTACCGTAGCTCAAACGGACTTTCATATCATCAATCACCTTTTTCGCGTTCTCGAAGAAATTCTCATTGGATACACGCCAAGCGGCCGAGAATAAAGGAAAGAAACCATATTGGTTATTCAAGCCAAAACGAGAAGAACCATCCTCACGGAAAGAAGCGCCCAATAAGTAACGATTGTCAAAATTATAGTTGATACGGGCATAGTAAGAATTCATCTTATTATCCGTATAGTCTGAGCCAACCTTAGAACGTACGGTACCGACTCCCATATTATTGTACTCAAAATAATCATCGAAGAAATTCTCGGCCCCTAGCTCGCTTTTCTCTGTTTTTGAGTAATACCAACTGGCTCCCGCTACGACATTCAAGTTATGCTTATTCCAGCTTTTATCAAAAGTCAAGTAGTCCTCATTCGTCCACGACATCGTATTTCGATGTGCTTTCTCCGCTTTACCCTTTTGAGTATCTCCATAGCCGAATAAGGTACTCGGGTTATAAGATGAATTGATATAAGAACCATCCTGGCGGCTGAAGCTAGTCGTTAACTTTAACCAAGAGGTAATCTTAAACGTACCAATCACGTTAGCCAACGTGTACTGATTCTTATCGATATTCTTACGTTCCTTTAAAATCCTCACGGGATTCTCCGTATCTTCCGCACCTGGATAATCTCCTTTACGGGAATAGGTACCATCCTCATATTGAACCGGAAGGAACGGTAATGCTTCCAATGTATACCGAGAGATCGCATTCTCCGAGTTTCGGGCATTACTAGATCCAACATTCAACATGGCCTGTAAATGGAACCATTCTTTCAAATCCCATCCTACATTGATAAACGCATTCAACTGACGTTTATAAGTCTCCAACATAATACCCTGATTATCTTTATAACTTACATTCGCCACAGCGGTCAGCTTATCGCTTCCTCCGGAGAAACTAAGTGAATGCTGATGAGAAAAAGCCGTACGGGTCACGGCATCCTGCCAGTCCGTATCATATTTCGGAGTCCCGTCCGGATTGAACAGGTCATTCTTATGCGTAAACATATTGCTCGGATCCAGATGGGGAGCGATACGTCCCGGTTGAGCCTCATAAGCACGCTTGAATACATCCAAAGCCTCTTCCGCATTTAAGACATCGACTTTACGAGCTAACGTTCCGGCAGACAAAACGGTATTATACGAGATATTCGTTGTATTTTTCTTACCTTCCTTCGTTGTTATCACCACAACACCATTCGCACCTCTCGCACCATAAATAGAAGAGGAAGTAGCGTCTTTCAAGATATCGATAGACTGAACTATATTCGGATCAATCTGGTCCGGATCCACGCCAACCACACCATCGACCACATATAGCGGTGTATTGGAAGAATTCAAAGAACCGATACCACGGATTTTTATCGCAGGGCTACCACCCGGCGCACCAGAATTCAAAGCGATATTAACACCCGCTACCTTTCCGGCCAATCCTTGGAATACGTTCGTGGCATTCGGACGCTCCAATAACTTCTCCGAGTCTACGGAACCCACTGAAGTTGACAAGTTTCGTTTCAACATCGTACCATATCCAACGACAACGACCTCTTCAAGCGCTTTATAATCCTCGGCCAACTTCACGTTAAACAGTGTACGATTCCCGACCTCGATCTCTTGCTCCGCATAGCCGATATAGGAAAATGACAGGATATCGTTATTAGCCGCATCCAAGCTAAACTTTCCATCCAGATCCGTAACGGTACCGACCGTCGTACCCTTAATCACGACATTGGCCCCGATAACCGGTATGCCATCCGGATCCGTAACGGTACCGGAGATCTTTTTCTTTTGTTGCTGTACGGCGTCTTTCTTCAAGATCGTGATGTGCTTACCTGATATGCGGTAGGTCAAGTTCGTGTTTTTCAACAACTCATTCAACACGTCGGTAACTTGGCGATTCTTCACCTGTATATCCACCTGCTTACTATTATCGATATCCTCGCTCTTATAGAAAAACATGAACTCGGTCTGTTTCTCAATCTCCGAGACGACATCATAGAACGTCCCGCTCTTTACTTCTACCGTAACTTGAGCTTTTTGCGCATAGGTATCCGCCGAGACATGCAATATACCCAGTATTAAAAAAAGCAATGTGATCTTCATGATTGATTTAAATTTTTTAGGTAATAGATCATCACTATTCCAAACTTTTTCCATAAATTTGTAAATGTTTTTTTATTAAGGACTTACCTCGATCGCACGGTTTCAGCGGACTGGCGAGAAAGGTGATTCATAAATTAAAAACGAATAAGGATCGGGGGTGAGTGGTGTCAGTCCCGATTCTTTTTTTGTGATCAAGTATTTGTCATAGGCAATTCCAATGTTTAAGGTTATACATCTATTATTTTGTTATTTGCTTCTCGCCGATATCAGAATATCTTTTCCGTCTTTCATGAAAGTGTATTGTTTCTCCGAGTTAATAATATCCAACACCTCTTGTATACCTTGATCCAAAGAGAAGGTTCCCGTGTAGCGGATGTTCCGCAGACTGTCATGCGCCAAGCGGATATTTACCCCATAGTAATTCTCCAGACGTTTTACGATAGAGACTAAGGTCTCATCCTTGAAACGATATTTCCCTCCTACCCAAGCGTTCGAGATCGAGGCATCTGTCTCTGACAAGAAAATAGAGCCGGTCCGGTTATCCGACCGGGCTTGTTGATTCGGCTTTAGCTTCATGCTACTCATTTTCCGTCCTTGAGCGTCAAAAGATTCCAACAGGATACTACCACTTAATAAGGTGGTGACGCTAAAGCGATCATCGTTGAAAGCCTGTATATTGAATGAGGTTCCGAGTACCGTGATTTGTTGGTTCTTTAGTTTTACGATGAAAGGTTTCGAATGATTCTTCGCAACCTCGAAATAGGCCTCACCCTCCAGATGAACCACACGCTCATCTCCATTAAAAGAGGTGGGGTATTTAAAACGGGTGGAGGCATTGAGTATGATCTTACTGCCGTCGGATAGCAATAGCGTGTTCGCACGTCCGCCTTTTTCCACTACGATCTCGTTATATTCCATATCGCCGGCATATAAACGATTGCTTATCCATTGATTCATACCCACACCTACTCCCATAGCGATTACGATAATCGCCGCATATCTCAAGAATGAAAGCCAGAACTGTTTGCCAAGGACCTTGGATTTCACAGATACGCCAGAGATCGCATCCAGCTTTCCAGCCATTCGCTCCCAACTACGCTCCACGGAATAATGGTTCAAGAACGCCACTTCTTTCCGAGTGTCAAAAAGCCCCTTAAGCTCAAAGAAGTGGGCTTTATTAGCGTCACTCTCATGAATCCAAGCATCCAACACCCGAAGTTCATCCTCTTGAATCTCGTTCTGCAAATAGCGTATGATCAGTTCTTCTATCGAATTATTAGATTCCATTTTCTGTTTCATTTATAATATATACGACCGGTTTCCTCTTTTTACTTACGTATTCTACCGTATTTTCATCTAAAAAATAAAACCAGTGCCAGAAGTGCCAACACATTCCGTATGATCTTCAATCCTTTATAGAGTTGCGCCTCTACCGTACGTTGAGAGATATTTAGCATTCCTGCGATCTCCACTGATTTCTTCCCGTCCACATAAGCCAACGTAAAAACCTCTCGGCATCTGTCCGGTAACTTGGCTATTTCCCGGTAAACGGAGTCCAGACGCTCTTTCTCCAGCTCCGCCGCATCCGACTGATTATAATAACCTATCTCTCTATCTTTAGTCTACGAGCAACCTCATCCGCATAAGTCATTTCTATTGATTTATGCTTTAGGTAATCGAGGCAAGCATTTTGAACGGAACGGAATAGGTATGTCTTCAAGCCTTCTTCCACGGAATAAATCTCTTTCTTTTGCCAGATCTTGATGAATATATCATGCACTAAATCTTCCGCCGTATCGCTATCCACATATTTCGAGGCATAAAAGATCAGTCTGGGGGCATTCTCCAGATATAATAATTTAAATTTATCTAACTCATGGTTCTTAATAATATAGTCTTTCATGCTCAATGTGGACATTTCTTGTATTATATTAGACAATTCAAGGCTTCTCCTTTATCTATATACGATCATAGAAACAGATCTACTTACGCCCACACGAAAAAAATAACACAAAAACAAAAAAGCCCTATCCGAACTTAATCAGATAGGGCTTTCAGATTATTCTATCGCTAGATATTATCTCAACGGGATATATTGTACAAACGCTCGATCGCCTCATAAGAAGCCAAACCTAATTGACGATACAACTCCGCGGTAGCACGGTTGCGATCTTCGGCACGCTGCCAGAACAAACGCTCGTCGTCACCCAGATACGGAGCGCTCTCGGCCTGCGATTGATGCTTCAAGATAGCGTTACGTTTGAAGCGCAACTCCTCCGGACTGATAGGTACGGCCATCTCGATATGGTCCATTTCCCATTCTGCCCATGCGCCGCGATACATCCATACACGGCAGTTCTTCATCCATTCCTCGTCTTTCACCTCGTCGATAGCGGCCAGTACGGCATCCAGACAAACCTTGTGAGTTCCGTGCGGGTCAGCCAAGTCACCGGCGACAAACATTTGATCCGGCTTGATCTCGAGCAACAGCGCCTTTACGATATCCTTGTCGGCCTCACTCAAATCATTCTTTTTCACTAATCCGGTCTCGTAGAACGGAAGATCCAAGAAATGAACATGATCGTCCTTCACGCCCGAGTAGCGGCAACCGTGACGGGCTTCCTCACGACGGATCGTTCCTTTCATAAAGAGGACATCCTTTCTCTCCGGCTCGCCGTTCTCCACCTTCTCGTAACGCAGGTAGTTGATGATCTCGTTCGCTTTATCCTTCACGGCCGAGTCGGGAGAGTATTTCTCACATACATCACGCAAATACTCGCAATAACGGATTACCTCCTCGTCGCCTACGGCAATATTACCGGAAGTCTCGTAAGCCACATGCACATCATGATGTTGGTCGCACAAACGGCGCAAGGTACCGCCCATGGAGATCACGTCATCATCCGGGTGCGGACTGAATACGATCACTTTCTTCGGATACGGGTTAGCACGCTCCGGACGATTGGAATCGTCGGCGTTCGGTTTACCACCCGGCCATCCGGTAATCGTATGCTGGATATCATTGAATATCTTGATATTTACATTATACGCCGAACCATACAGGGCTAACAACTCACCCAATCCGTGCTCGCTATAATCCTTGTTTGTCAATTTCAAGATCGGTTTGTCCGTCAACTGACACAACCAAACGATCGCACGGCGGATCAACTTATTATCCCACTCGCAGCTAGTCACCAACCAAGGATGACTGATACGAGTCAAGTCGTAAGCGGCTGAAAGATCGATCACGACCTTGGCGTTCGGATGATTCTGCAAATAGCTGGAAGGAACGGCATCGCTAACCTTGCCTTCAACGGTCTTAGCGACAATGCTAGCCTTATCCTCGCCCCAAGCCATCAAGATCACGCTGCGGGCGTTCATCATCGTAGAGATACCCATCGTGATGATACCTGCCGGGACATTCTCCTGCGAAGGAACGTACGGGCAGCCTCCTTGCGGGAAGCGCCTTCCAACAAGACCATACGGGTACGCGAGCTGATCGTCGTTCCACCCACGTTGAACATGATATTGCTGGAGTTACCGATACCTAGCAACATGCAATCGATACCTCCCACGGATTGGATCGTCTCCTCATACTGGCGACAGAAATCTAGGATAGCGTCTTTCGGCATGCTTCCGTCCGGGCAATAGATATTCGCAGGATCGATATCGACCTGATCGAATAACTCCTCTTTTAGGCGAGCCAGATTTCCGGCGCTGGGATTAGCCAATGGATAGAACTCATATTCCACGAAAGCAATCACGTTGCGGAAACTTAAATTCTCCTCTTTATGCATACGGATCAACTCCTTGTAAACGCTTAGCGGAGAACGTCCGCCGGGTAAAGCGATCACGAAGGGCTTACCAATATCTTGTTTTTTACGGATTTGTGTTGCTATCTCTTTAGCGATAGCGAAAGAACCTTCCTCGGCCGATTCGTAAATGTTTGTCGGAATCTTTTCCAAACGAGTTAAAACTGAATGCTCGAAAGCATTTTCCGGGCGATAATACCGCAACGGTATACGCGTCAGAGTAATTTGAGAACTAAGGTTCGTTTTCATGTTTAATTATTGATTTAGTATTACAATCTTACTTGAATCACAAATATATGAAATAAGTACTGATTTCGCCATACGTTGATAGAACAAATTTATTAGCCGAAAGGGTTTGATCTATATCGCCTAAAAATAAAAAAGAACCGTCCGGCCAGCCAAGACAGTCCCTTCCTTATATTATTAACGAGCTTAGACCAATGTATTTGTCTCCGGAACTAAGTTTCCCATGCTCCATACCGCACGCACATTCAACTTACGATCCAAGATCACGATATCCGCGTCCTTCCCTCTTTGCAAGGTTCCGGTGCGATCGCTTACCCCCATCAGGCGGGCCGGAGTCTCGGAAGCCATACGGACAGCGTCGGCCAAAGGAATATCGGCCTTCTGCACCATCGTACGTACCAGTACGTCCATCGTGGCGATACTTCCCACCAATGAGGAATGATCCGCCAACTTGCATACGCCATCCTCAATGATAATGCGGGGATCGGATAACGGCTTACCCTCGTTGGCTGCGCAAGAAAGAGCATCCGTAACCAAGCAAGTACGTTCCACTCCTTTCAGCTTATAGACCAATCGGAGAATCGTAGAGGGTAAATGACGCCCGTCAGCGATCACCTCTACCGTCATATCGTCCATCAAGAAAACACTTTCCACCGTTCCCTCGTACTTATATTCACGACGCTTATGGAAACCGGGCATAGCGTTATAGAAATGAGCCGCATGCGTGAAACCGGCATTGTAAGCGGTCTTAATATCATCAAACTCCGCTTCCGTATGCGAGATAGCGGATAGGATTCCCCTCGACTTCAAGTATTGGGCGAACTCAAGCGCACCCGGTATCTCCGGGCTGGAATCCCAACGCTTGATGCAATCCGTACGTTCCAATATCTCTTTATACTCTTTCGGGTCGGCGGGATTCTCCTTATCGATAAATAAACTCGCCGCCATCTTCGGATTCAAATACGGTCCCTCAATGTGCAATCCTAAGATAGGACCGTCTTTTTTCCTCATCATCTCCTCGCATACAGTTACCGCCTTATCGATCACCCCGATTTCTGGAGCCAACACGGTAGGGAATATCGTCGTGGCCCCATGTTTCTGATGAGCAGCTACCGCACCGTGGAAAGCCTCTTCCGTACATTCGGAGAAGTCGAAGCCCCCACCGCCATGGATATTCATCGCCACGAAACCGGGGACGATAGACATTCCTTTCGCGTCCACCACCTTGGCGCCAATCACCGCTAAATCGCTATTTGTAACCTCTAAGATCTTCCCGTCGCTAATCAATACGGAACCATCCTTCATCCATCCTTGCGGCGTAAGGATATGGCCATTTATAATTTGTGTCAACATAATCGTTCTTGTTTAGAATAGTTTATTCGTACCTTCAACCAACTTACCCATCGCCCAAACCGCACGGACATTCAAGTCACGGTCCAACAAGACGATATCGGCGTCTTTGCCCCGCTGCAAGGTTCCCTTGCGATCGGATACGCCCATGATACGGGCGGGAGTCTCCGAGGCCATACGCACGGCATCCTCCAAGGGAATCTCGGCCTTTTGCACCATCGTACGGATCAAGCGGTCCATCGTGGCGACACTACCCGCCAAGGCCGAGCGGTCGGCAACTTACACACGCCATCCTCGATGATGACACGGGGATCGAAAGCGACTTGGCTATCACTGGCGGCGCAAGCAAGCATCCGTGATCAGACAAGTGCGTTCCACACCTTTTATCTTATAGACCAGACGAAGGATCGTAGGCGGCACATGGATACCATCCGCAACGACCTCGACGGTCATATCATCGAGCAAATAGATACTTTCCACCGTTCCCTCATACTTATACTCGCGGCGTTTATGGAAACCCGGCATGGCGTTATAGAAATGGGTGGCGTGGGTATAACCTACCTCATAAGCGGTCAAGATATCCTCAAACTCGGCTTGGGTATGCCCTACCGAGGCGAGTACGCCTTTCGAGGTGATATATTTACCGAACTGCATCGCTCCCGGAAGTTCCGGAGCGGCGTCCCAGCGCTTGATGCAATGCGTTTCCTCCAACAGAGGGATATATTCCTCGGGATCGGGATTCTTGATATTCTCAGGGATTTGTCCACCAGCCATTTTCATATTGAAATAATGTCCTTCTAAGTGAAGCCCCAGAACCGGACTATCTTTCTCAGCCATCAGTTTCTCGGTGGTCTCGGCGGCGGCACGGATCATCGGGATGGTAGAAGAGGATAAGGTGGGGAAGATACTGGTCGTACCGTGTTTCATGTGCGTGGCTACCGCCGCACGGAAAGCTTCCTCGGTACCTTCCATAAAATCACGGCCTCCACCTCCGTGCACGTGAATTTCCACGCCACCGGGGACGATATACATACCTTTGGCGTCTATCAAGGTTGCCCCTACTACCGCTAAGTCGCAGTTTGTCACTTCTAAAATCTTACTGTCGCTTATCAGTACCGAGCCGTCTTTCAGCCAGCCTTGCGGGGTAAGAATCTTTCCATTAATGATCTGTGTTAACATGATATGTGCTTTAAGCTTTCGCGTTTTTTTTGGATAGCAAAGTTAAGGACTTTCTTTTTAAAACGAGTAAGCTATTAAAGGTTATTTTCAAGGAATAATCAAAATGACACTTTGTAATCCGAACCTCCGGAGAACCGAATATTCCGGGCCTAAGTACTGCTCGCCTCCAAATCCGAAAGAAAATTTCAGCAAACAACTAATAGCCAACTCTATACCCAAAAATAGCCTTTTATTCTAGCGAAATCAATTCATCCTAATTCATATCAAAAGGAAAGATTGGTATCATTTATAGGGTTACAATAGGGTTCTAGCAGGGTAAGAATGCCTATTCACAAGTAGTCATAACCCTATTCTTGAGTAGTCACGATGCCCAACGGCGGCATACGCATCGGCCGATGGCAGTACTGGCGTAGTCCAACGCAGCCTATCACGCATGAGAAAAGGGATATTCTCCCCTTTAAAAGCCAGCTCTCGTACTCTCCCTTCCGCTATTTTGCGTCATCAATAACAAGCGCTTGTCACGAAAACAGGAGTATTTGGATCAAAAAGATCAGATAAGCAGCCTTTCACTGACTAGCAGCCTTTTCATGAATCCTGCGTATTCAGCTCTTCCAACTCCATTGTCCGTTCGGTCCATAGATCCATCGCATCGGAAGTTCTTTTTTTAGGGCAGAATATTCACCGTAGAGAGAAGCGTCGGAGGCACCTTCCGGCGTAGCAGCTTCGCCTCGATAACGGCAATGCCATTCTCAAGCTCCGAGATACGGGCCTCGGCCTCGGCAACTACTTTCTCCGCTTTCTTAATCGCTTTACTCAGTTCCTTCCTTGCCTCATAGGAGAGCTTGTTTTGAGATACCTGAGCCTCACGGTACCGGATGTGGAAGTGCTCGTCCCGGTAGAACGTTCCAATTCACGCAAGCTATCCATTTTCTTATGCTCCAAGAAATTATAGATGCCGCCTAAGTGCTCGACGACTTTCTGGTTACCGAACTCATAGACCTTATCGACTAGGCCATCCAAGAACTCACGGTCGTGGGAAACCAGAATCACCGTGCCGTCGAACTCCCTCAAGGCGTCTTTCAGCACGTCTTTCGAACGCATATCCAAGTGGTTCGTCGGCTCATCGAGAATTAGCAGGTTGACCGGCTCCAATAACAAGCGGATCATCGCCAAACGGGTACGCTCGCCACCCGACAGGACTTTCACCTTCTTATCGGAAGCCTCGCCGCCAAACATGAAAGCGCCTAGGATATCCCGTATCTTCAAGCGGATATCTCCTTGGGCTACGTAATCGATCGTATCAAAAACGGTAAGATTCTCGTTCAATAGCTGCGCTTGGTTCTGGGCGAAGTAACCGATCTTCACGTTATGACCTAATTGGAGCTTTCCGGTGAAATCGGCAATCTCTCCCATGATACATTTCACCAAGGTAGATTTACCCTCGCCGTTCTTTCCGACGAAAGCTACTTTATCGCCCCGATTGATCGTCAAGGTCACATGGTCGAAGATCAGATGATCGCCATAACGCTTCGCCACCTCCTCACAGATCACCGGATAGGAACCGGAACGGGGAGCGGGCGGGAATTTCAGCCGCAGCATGGCTGTATCCACATCGTCTACCTCGATACGTTCCACCTTCTCCAATTGCTTGATGCGGGATTGTACCTGTACGGACTTCGTGGCTTTATAACGAAAACGCTCGATAAACGCCTCGGTATCGGCCAATTTCTTTTGTTGGTTCTCATAAGCGCGCTGCTGCTGCTCACGGCGTTCTTGGCGAAGTACGACGTACTCCGAATATTTCACTTTATAATCGTAGACCTTGCCTAATTCGATCTCCAAGGTGCGGAAAGTCGTATTATCAATAAAGGCACGGTCGTGCGAGACTAAGATCACGGCGTTGGCACGGGTAGCGATAAAGTTCTCCAGCCATTGGATGGATTCTATATCCAGATGATTCGTCGGCTCGTCCAGCAACAACACGTCCGGTTGCCGGAGTAAGAGCTTTGCCAGCTCGATACGCATACGCCAGCCTCCGCTGAACTCAGACGTCGGGCGGTCGAAATCGCTACGGCTAAAGCCTAATCCGACCAATGTACGCTCCAACTCCGCATGGTAGTTGTTTCCTCCCATCATCTGGAAATGCTCGGATAGTACGTGACACGATCGATCAGCTTTTGATAGCTCTCGGAGTCATAATCCGTACGCTCCGCCAATTGGGTATTCAAGCGGTTGATCTCCTCCTCCATCTCATGGATATGCTCGAAAGCGCATTCCGCCTCCTCCCGCACCGTACGGGTATCAACTAATTGCATGTGCTGGGGCAAATACCCGATAGTAACATCTTTCGGTACGCTAACAGTTCCGGAAGTGGGTGATTGCAAACCGGCGAATATCTTCAACATCGTCGATTTACCCGCACCGTTCTTGCCCACCAAGCGATACGGTCCTTCTTGTTTACCACAAATGAAATGTCATCAAAAAGCGTAAAACCGCCAAACTCAACTGTTAGTCCTTCAACCGAAATCATACTGTCTCTTTAATTTATGACCGCAAAGATACAACAGTTCAAGGTTTACTCACAAACTTTTCAATTAATATCAGCACATCCTTATGCAACGGAAGGGCGGGATCGGTATAGGTAGCCATTTGCCTCTGCTGGTCCATCGTATCGCAGGTCTTCATCAGATGGTTCATATTTCCAATCAAATGATAATCCGCCGAAGGCTGGGCTTGCTTCAACAGTTCGGCATCTTTTACGGATACTTGCATATCCTTATCCCCTTGTAAAATCAACACCGGCACTTTTTAATTTTTTGATGATTTCTTGCGGATTATACGTATACCATGAGATCATATAAGGCTGTACCGACGAACGGAACAAGGATTGTAAGCCGATCGGCACGTCCGGTACGAGCTTCCCTTCCTTCAAGGACGCATTTATCGACTTTACCATGTCCCGGATCACTTCCGGCTGACCCGCCATTTGCTCCTCCACGATCTCATAGGCTGGACGCCCCGCACCTGCCACCGAAATGTATCCTTTCACTTTCGGGTTATCCACCGAAGCCGCCATACCGACTAACGCTCCCTCGCTATGCCCCAACACATAGATTCCGGAAATACGTTTATCCCGGCTCAAATAATCGATCCAGCCTCGTGCGTCCTTGATCCCGTCCTCGAAACGCATGGAATACTCATCCTTTCCCGCTGAGGCGCTGGAGGCGATACCCCGTTTATCATACCGCAAGGAAGCGATACCTTTTCCCGCTAGCCCTTCCGCCAAGTATTTAAGGGAGTTATTCTTACCCGGCAAGGCGGCGGAGTTCCCATCCATATCCGTAGGGCCGGAACCGGGTATAATCAATACCACAGGATAACCGGACTCCTGATTGGGAGTTACCATCTTCCTTTTAATGCCCCGGTAGACGTATTTAGCACCACCGAACGCTCGTTCAACCGTACAGGCAACTGCGGCAAACAAGACAAGGATACGAGAAGAAAGCAGGCAAAAACTATCAGTTTCTTTTTCATAACGGAATCAATTTATATACTTAAGCACATGAGACATACAATCTCAATATTCGCCAAATGTAACTAAAAAAGGGGAGAACCTCTCGGCCTTCCCCCCCTTTTTATCTAACATCTCATAGGAAACTAATACCCCGGATTCTGTTTCAAGTTTGGATTCTTATCCATGCTTGTTTGAGGAATCGGCAAGTAACGGTTACGAGAAGAGAACTGACGAGTCTCAATAACAGCCGTACCCGTGATTTCCGCACGTTTAGTAGGCTCAGACTCCCCATAATTAATCGTTCCTGTAACACGTAACAAATCACCATTCAGGACTTTCTCGGCAAGCATCTTTCCATCTTCCTGCCAACGGACGATGTCCGCACGACGCAAGCCTTCGCCGGCCAACTCTACGTACGCTCACGACGGATCATCACGAAGTTTCTCCTTCGTCCATATTTAGCCTTATCCACTTCCCGCATTCCTACACGCTGACGGATCTGATTCAAATAACCATAGATCTCATCAGAAGACCGCTCAACTCATTCGCAGCCTCCGCATACGTCAATAGGACCTCCGCATAACGGAATACGATCGGACAAGCTCCCGAGCTCCAAACATCTCCATATTGATCCATCGGATCCAAGTATTTCGCCCAAGTCAAAGCACTCTTGGAAGCATTATCTGTATAAGTCGGGAAGTTCTTGTTGACAGTACCATCTTGAAATTTCTCGTCCAAAGTATTCAAGATATCACCTCTCCAGTCACGTCCCGGATATAAAATGGTCATGGCCATACGAGGGTCGCGATTCGCGAACGGATGCTTGCGTCATAAGTCTTCGACTCTTCTTTCGTCAATCCATCAGACATTTCATACATATCCACCAAATTCTGGGTCGGGACGATAGAAGACCAGCCTTGGTCTACATTATTGTACATTTGCCCGATGGTTCCCAATCCGTCCAACGTCTCAATATTCTGATCCGCTAGGATTATCTCTTTAGAATCCACTCCCGATACCTTAAAAAGATTCGTATAATCCGGATCCAACTCATACTGCTTCAAATCAATGATTGCCTTAGCTGCGTCTTTTGCCTTTTGCCAATCACCATAATACAAAGCCTCACGCATCTTGATAGCTAAAACAGCACCTTTAGCGATATAGCCACGAGCCTCCGGAGCCTCTGCGATCCCTGCTAAGGCCTCGTCTAAATCCTTAGCTATATAATCGCGCACCTCTTGTTCCGTATTGCGTTCCACTTTAGCCTCGTCCGCACTTGAATAAGAACTAATAATAGGTACACCACCATACCACCAATTCATCAAGAAATACTTATAAGCACGGATCGCTTTAGCTTGAGCCACATAATTAGCTTTTACAGCGTCACTAGAAAACGTCACCTTGTCTACATTCTCCAAGAATGTATTCGCCTTACGAATCGACTTGTAATCATAAAGGATCTGCCCAGGATTAGAACTAGACAATGACCCATCCCCCCACGGCGGAATCCTTCCCAAGGGAAATTATTATAGCCTATATCTGAGCCACAATCCAGATAAAGCAACGTATTTCCATCTAGCAAATCCTTATAACAGCCTACTATGAAGCCCTTCGCATCCGCCTCTGTCTGCCATGTGGTAGAAGGAGCCAACTGATCCTTAGGCACCGTATCCAGAAAATCTGAACACGAAGTAGATAACGCAGCCATACCAGCCGCCAACATATATATTGATAATCGTTTCATAAAATCTTCTATTTAAATGGTCTTAACTAATTAGAATGTCACATTTACGCCAAAAGAATTTGTCATCACTAATGGGTAGCTAGACAAACGGGAACTAACAGTCTCCGGGTCTACGTTCAATGGCATAGAATCTATCGTAAACAAATTCTCCGCAGAATAATAAACACGTACATTCGACAAACCGATAGCGTTCAGCACACTCTTTGGAAGCGTATATCCTAATTGCAATGTCTTCAGACGCAGGTAACTGGTATTAATTACCCAGAAATCAGACATCACGTTAGAAGCCTCACTCGGAGATTTTCTAGACTCCGCTACACGCGGCATACTTGCATTGGTATTTTCCGGTGTCCAGCTATCCAGCCATGCAGTAGAAGGATGTCCGGCACTACCCGAGAACTCACCAAACGCTTCTTTCGTAAACGCACGGCTACATTAGCCGCACCGGTGAAGTTCAAAGTCAAGTCAAATGCTTTATAGCCTACATTCAAGTTCAAACCAAATGTAACAACTGGATTGATAGTCTTAGACAATACACGGTCATCCGCATCCAGCTTTCCATCTCCATTCGTATCTACATAACGTAAATCACCGGCTTGGAAATCCTGTCCGAACGGGTAGCCGTCTTTTCCTTTATAGGTATCCATCCATTGCTGTGCCTCTGCGTCAGATTGGAAAAAGCCATCAGCCTTATATACATAGTAAGAATCGATTGCTTTCCAACAAAACGCCACAAATCACCGTCATCAGGATTTGTCATACGGTCTACACCTCCTAAATCCTCGATCTTGTTCTTATTATAGGCCATATTTCCCATCACATTCAATGACCAGTCATTCCACTTATTGTTATAACCTAGCTGTACCTCGACACCTCGGTTACGCATAGAACCCACGTTATCGAAATAAGGATCCAAGCCAAACTCAGTCGGGACCGGTACTCCATGATGATATCCGTAGTCTTGCGATCATAGTAATCAAACGTGAAAGTCACATGATTAATAACCGCATCCAAGCCAATACCCCAAGTCGTAGATTTCTCCCATGACAAATCCTCGATACGATAGGCTTTCTGATAATATCCCGTCGTCAAGTTGCCTCCCATAGGATAATTACCATCCAAATTATAAGTCTGCATCCAAGGATAATATTGATTCTCCCAAGGATTCGATTTATTTAAGGCGTCTTGATTACCTAACATACCCCAAGAAGCACGAATCTTCAAACTGCTCAACCAATCATGCGTACTTTCCATAAACTCCTCCTCGCTGATACGCCAAGCACCGGAGAAAGAAGGGAAATATCCCCAACGATGTCCCGGAGCAAAACGAGAGGAAGCATCCGCACGGAAGTTTGCCTCTAATAAATATTTTCCCGCAAAATCATAATTAATACGCCCAAAATAGAAGCATGGCAAGCTCTCGGCTCAAACCATCATTTGTTTGTGTAGAAGCCCCACCGGCATCCATATCATTCAGGCTATTACTCGGGAAATTATTCCTCTGCATCTGATTCTTGCTAACCTCATACTTCTCCGCATGATAACCTACCATCACTTTCAAGCCATGCTGACCAAAGTTCTTGCTGTAATTCAGCAAAGCATCGAAATTATAACGTTTCCAATTCACGAAACGTTCAACCAAGGAAGTGGTACGAGACGCAGATGCCGGATCATCCGGTATGCTCAGGACTCGCTCCGTATGACGTTGGTCCTCGTTCACGTAGGCACCCGTCACAGTAGCCTTCAACCCATCAATAATATCATAATCAACAGAAAGTGCCCCCGTAAAATTCTGGTTACAATTATCCACCGTCTGCCCGGAATCCAACCATGCGATAGGGTTACCATCGTTAGTTTGTCCGTATTTGCCATCCTTATCCTTGACTGGGATCATCGGGCTAATAATATTCAATTGACGGATAATCTGGTCGGAAGAACCACCATAATAGCTAGCATTCGGATCCGAGAAGTCATTCTTAATAAAAGACATGTTCATCCGAACAGCCAGTTTCTTCGTCAACTGCATATCCAGATTCGTACGTCCGTTAAACTGTTTACGATCTGAGTTAGGAAGGATACCCGTCTGCCCTAAATATCCGGCCGAAGCCATATACTTCACGTTCTCCGCACCTCCTGTAATACTAACATTGTGCTTATGCAACAAACCTGTCCGATAAGCCTCATCATTCCAGTCCGTATTAGGATGTCCGTAAGGATCAGAGCCATCCTCAAACATCCGGATGTCCTCGTCACTATAACGTCCCGGCTCGAAACGATTCCACAAACGTGCGTAATCGGCTGAGCTGACACGATCAATCATGGAAGTAGCTTTCGAGGCACCCACATATCCGTTATAAGAAATACGAGGAGCACCCGTCTTACCACGTTTTGTCGTGATCAAGATAACACCATTAGAAGCCTTCGAACCGTAAATAGCGGCGGAAGAAGCGTCTTTCAATACAGAAATACTCTCAATATCATTCGGATCGATATCATTCATGGAGCCACTCTCGATACCATCGATCAAGATATATGCTGGCAGAGTTCAAAGTACCGACACCACGGATACGGATCGTACTACCATCCTGTCCCGGACGGCCTTGACCCGAGGTAACGGTTACACCCGGCATCATACCTTGAAGACCGGAAGACACGTTAGAGATAGGACGGCTTGTCAACTCCTTGCTATCCAATTGGGCTACCGCTCCCGACAAGTTCGCCTTCTGTTGCGTACCATAACCAACAACGATCACCTCATCTAATTTCTGGGTATCTTCCTGCAAGGACACATTGATGGAAGGCTCTCCATTATATTTGAATTCTTGAGTTAGATAACCGATAAAGGATACTTGGATCACATCCCCTTTCTTCACATCCAACACGAAATTACCATTCATGTCGGTTACAGTACCATTCGTAGTACCTTTTACAACTATTGACGCTCCAGCCACAGGGCCAAAACTGTCACTAACCGTTCCCTTCAAACTACCTTCTTGCTGGGAAATACCTACCCTCGGAGTTATCGCCGCACGATCAGAAGCATGAACCACACCCCCGGAACAAAACGCTGCAGACAATAGAACAAAACTGACAGGTCTTACAATTTTCAACATAAGAATCGTTTTTTGTTTATTAAATAGCTGTTACTATTATAAGACTTAAGGCATACTATTTTAGATCTCGTTTCTTATAATATTCACTCTTCTAAATCATTAATGTATAATTATAAATCCTCGGTTAACTACCATAAAGCACTTCTTCATCGTTCTGGCGGAACTTATAATCATTAGACGCAGCAAATATAGCACTATTTTTAATTATAAAACAAAAAAGACTAATTTTTCGCATACGAATCTAAAACAACACCATCTAGTTATTAAAATATTTAACAAACAATCTTTCCAACCATAATCTTTTTTAGTATGGAGCTATGGACATCAAAGAGGTATATGGTTTGAAATTCAAACATAAAGTTAGTGTATATGAGTAATAAACGGAGTTCCGCCAGAACTACGTACTTAATAGAAGCTTGATTAATATTAAGGCACTTATTCCATTTATTCCTTTATAACCACTATTTATCATGAAAAGTTGTTATCTTCGTCCCTTGTAATAACTAATTATTAAATTATGAAAAGAAAAGCTTAACTTTATTACTAGCGACTACGGTGGCAAGTAGTATCCTATTTTCGTCCTGTATAGGATCTTTTGGTTTAACAAACAAACTTTTAACGTGGAATAGAAGCATCGACAGTAAGTTTGTTAATGAGCTAGTGTTCATTGCTTTCTGGATTGTCCCGGTTTACGAGATTTCCGCTTTGGCTGATGTCCTTGTGATCAACTCTATCGAATTTTGGAGCGGAAGTAATCCTGTAGCAGATGTAGGTAACGTTAAAACAATCGATGGTAAAGACGGCGTTTATACCGTAGAAACAAAAGTTGACGGATACCATATCCAAAAGGAAGGCGACGAGAAAGCGCTTGACTTAGTTTTCAACGAAGCAGATCAAAGCTGGAATGTAGAGGCTGACGGTGAAAGCACAAAATTGTTAAAATTCAATGGCAATGACGAAGTTGTCATGTACCTACCGGACGGAAAAGAAATGAATGTCGAGTTAAGCCAATCTGGGGTTTTAGCATTCCAGCAAGTAGCTAACGGATATTCTTACTATGCAGCTAAATAATTGAAAATTGAGAATTGAGAATTGAAAATTAGAAGTGACTCTACGTAAATTTTCAAATTTTCAATTCTCAATTTTCAATTCCCCAGTGCTAATCTAAATAAAATACGATGAATATGAACTCTATCAAAAAAATGATGCTTTCCGGAGCATTAGGTTGCCTTATTTCCGGAATGGCTTATGCGGACGGTTCTTCACCCCAACCCGTAAAACCTTATTGCAAGACATTCAAGTCGTAGCCGTAAACAAGGAAAAACCCAGAAGCTCCTTCATGAGTTATGCGGACCGAGAAACCGCCCTCACCTCTCGATTTGAGAAAAGCCCGTACTATTCCCTATTAAACGGTACTTGGAAATTTTTCTTTGTCGACTCTTACAAAGATCTTCCTCAAAATATCACAGATCCTTCCGTTAATACCTCTTCATGGATGATATAACCGTTCCCGGAAACTGGGAAGTACAAGGACATGGCGTAGCATTTATACGAATCATGGTTACGAGTTTAAACCAAGAAATCCCCAACCTCCGTTATTGCCGGAAGCGAATCCGGTTGGCGTATACCGCAGAGACATCGAGATACCCGCAAGTTGGGATAACCGGGATATTTATTTACACATCGGCGGAGCTAAATCCGGCCTTTACGTATATTTAAACGGGAAAGAAGTGGGTTATAGCGAGGATTCCAAAAATCCCGCCGAGTTCCTGATCAATAAATACCTGCAACCCGGAAAGAATGTGCTTACATTAAAGATATTCCGTTGGAGCACCGGTTCTTATTTGGAATGTCAGGATTTCTGGAGAATGAGCGGTATCGAACGTGACGTATTCCTTTGGTCTCAACCCAAGGCCAATATTCAAGATTTCCGTGTCGTCTCAACCTTGGACGATACGTATACGAATGGAATCTTCAAACTGGCGGTAGACTTAAAGAATCATACCCAAGAAACGAAAAATTTAAATGTCGGATATGAGCTTTTGGACGCAAAAGGTAATCTTGTGACCTCCGAGGCTAATGATATATGGGTAAGTCCTGCAAGTCCTCAAACAGCATCTTTCGAGTATGATTTAAAGAACGTAGCCCCTTGGAGTGCCGAGCATCCGAATCTATACAAATTATTGATGACGATAAAAGAAGAGGGTAAGGTAATCGAGGTAGTTCCATTCAACGTTGGTTTCCGCCGGTTCGAGATGAAGCAAATTGACCAAGTAGCGGAAGACGGAAAACCTTATACGGTCTTATTGTTCAATGGGCAACCGGTTAAGTTCAAGGGTGTCAATATTCATGAGCATAACCCGGAAACCGGACATTACGTAACCGAGGAACTCATGCGTAAGGATTTCGAGCTGATGAAGCAAAACAATATCAACGCTGTCCGCCTATGCCACTATCCGCAAGACCGTAAATTCTATGAACTCTGCGACGAATACGGATTGTATGTTTACGATGAAGCGAATATCGAGTCTCACGGTATGTATTACAGCCTGAAAAAAGGCGGCACTTTGGGTAATAATCCGGAATGGCTGATCCCGCATATGGACCGTACGATGAATATGTACGAACGAAACAAGAATTATCCGAGCGTTACTTTCTGGTCACTCGGAAACGAGGCTGGAAACGGATACAACTTCTATCAAACTTATTTATATCTGAAAGACAAGGAAATAAATAGCATGAATCGTCCGGTGAACTATGAACGTGCCCTTTGGGAATGGAATACGGATATGTACGTACCTCAATACCCGAGCGCTGAATGGCTAGAGGAAATCGGGCGTAAGGGTAGTGATCGTCCGGTAGCTCCTTCGGAGTATTCACATGCGATGGGAAACTCTTCCGGCAACTTATGGGATCAATGGAAAGCTATCTATAAATACCCGAACCTGCAAGGCGGATTCATCTGGGACTGGGTGGACCAAGGTATCTTGGAAAAAGATAAGAATGGACGTGAATATTATACCTATGGTGGTGACTATGGAGTAAACGCCCCTAGTGACGGAAACTTCCTTTGCAACGGTATAGTAAACCCAGATCGTACCCCGCATCCCGCTATGGCAGAGGTTAAATACGCCCATCAAAATATCGGGTTTGAGGCGATCGATTTAGCGAACGGTTTATTCCGCGTCACGAACCGTTTTTATTTCACGAACCTAAAGAAATATATGGTCCACTATAGCGTAACAGCCAATAATAAAGTTGTACGCTCCGGTAAAGTCTCTTTGGACATAGAACCCCAAGCTTCTAAGGAATTTACGGTTCCCGTAGGCAACTTAAAGCCACAAGCCGGTACGGAATATTTCGTAAACTTCAACGTAACGACCGTAGAAAAAGAGCCGTTAATCCCTATCGGACACGAAATCGCTTGCGATCAATTCCGCTTACCGATCGAAAGCCCCAAGAAGGCGTTTAAGACCAGCGGCCCTAAATTAACGGTTTCGACAAATGGAGATAACTTATCGGCATCCTCCTCAAAGGTAAACTTCATGTTTAACAAGAAGACAGGAATCGTTACTTCTTATAAAGTGGATGGTACGGAATATTTCAGCGAGGGTTTCGGTATCCAACCGAACTTCTGGCGTGCGCCGACCGATAACGATTACGGAAACGGTATGCCAAAACGCTTGCAAGTCCGGAAGGAAAGCAGCAAGAACTTCAACGTGACAGATGCTACCGTCACTATGGATGGCAATAACGCCGTGGTTAACGTGAACTATTTATTGCCGGCAGGAAATCTATACATTGTTAATTATACGATCTATCCAAGCGGAGCTGTAAATGTGGCCGCCCGTTTCACATCCACGGATATGGATGCCGCCCAAACCGAGGTATCGGAATCTACTCGCACGGCAACTTTCACTCCGGGACGTGACGCCGCCCGTAAAGAGGCTTCCAATTGAATGTTCCCCGTATCGGTGTTCGCTTCCGCTTACCGGCAAGCATGAATCAAGTGGAATATTTCGGACGAGGACCTGCTGAGAACTACTTGGATAGAAACGCCGGTAGTATGGTCGGCTTATATAAATCTACAGCCGAGGAATTATATTTCCCATATGTACGCCCGCAGGAAAACGGTCATCATACCGACACTCGTTGGGTATCACTTAGTACCGGCAAGAAAGGCTTGTTGATCCAAGCGGATAATACGATTGGCTTTAACGCTTTGCGTAATTCCATAGAGGATTTCGATGACGAGGAAGCGACTGGCCTATCCCGTCAATGGAGTAATTTCACACCAGAGCAAGTAGCGAATCATGATGAAGCCGCAGCAAAGAACGTATTACGTCGCCAGCATCATATCAACGATATCACGCCTCGCGACTTCGTTGAGGTTTGCGTCGACTTGAAACAACAAGGTGTAGCAGGTTATGATAGCTGGGGTTCACGTCCGGAACCAGCTTATACATTACCCGCAAACCGGGAATACAACTGGGGCTTTACCCTTATTCCGCTTAAATAAAGAAAAGTCATAACTTATCCATAACAAAGGGAGTGTATTAGGCTTAATCCAATACACTCCCTTTGTTTATACTACTGCAACGGCTTTGCAGTAACGTATCCTTATTTAATCACTTCCTTCAAGGTATTCTGTAAGTCTTCTCCAGTGATATTCTTGGCGATGATCACCCCATTCGGATCCAATAACACATTTGCCGGAATACCCCGTACCCCATAAAGAGCAGGATCTCAGAATCCCAATATTTCAAGTCGGAAACGTGAGCCCAAGTCAGATGATCGTCTGCGATCGCTTTCTGCCATTTAGCCTTATCCTTGTCCAAGGATATACCTACGATCGTAAAGTTCTTATCCTTATATTGCTGGAAGGCATTTACCACGTTAGGGTTTTCCTTGCGACACGGGGGACACCAAGAGGCCCAAAAATCCAATAACACATATTTTCCCCTAAAGTCCGACAATGACACAGAAACTCCTGCAGTATCCGGCAAGGAAAACTCCGGAGCGACTTGTCCGATCTGTACGTGTTCTAATTGCTTGATAATACCGTCCAAGTCCTTCACATAAGACTATTCGCCAATGCCGGGGAAATCTTCGCACGAGTCGCCTTCAAATCATCCAAAGATAATTGGTAGGTAAAATAACGATATAGATAGAACGCCGCCGCCGGAGAATCCGGATATTTCGAGATCAAACTGTCAATATCATACCCTTCCTCAAATACCTTCTCCGCATTTTCTTGAAAGATATCATTCACCGGCGAGTTCCGTACGGTGATGGTCTCCCCGTCATTCCCGATCTTGACATTCATATCCGTATTCTCCAAGAAAAGTTGAACCGGATAGTTCATGCTCTCGGTTGCCAAACCGAATAGTAAAGGCTGATCTACCTCACCCTTAAAGGTGAATTTCCCGTCTTTTACCTCTGCCGTATCCACGTCAAAGAACATTTTATTACGGAATGACTTCAAGTAAATCTTGCCGTCGGGCATATTCTCTACCTCACCATTGATAACATATCCTTTTGGAACTTCTTGGCAACCAACCACCAAAAGGCCGGCAAGCGCCAATCATACAAAATTGCTTCATTTCTCTATTCTATTTATTGATTACTTAAACTCTGGGTGATGATAACGTCCCTTTTTCAACGAGATCGTCCCATATTCTATCGCACGCACCGGACAACGATGAATACAGGCAACGCACTGAACGCAAGTATCAGCCATTCCGGTTTTCCGTCACCCGACAGGGAAATCGTACCGGTCGGACAGACCTTCGCACAGATACCGCAAGAGATACAGGTATCCGTAGCATAAAATCGGCTACTGCCTATCGCAAAGTGAGTAAATAACGGATAGACCATATAGCTCTTCAAAAGAGGGGCACTTCCCGCACAATACAAAGAGGGATTTTTCTTCTGCCGGATCGCCTCTACGATCTCGTCTACACGTTCCGGTGCTTTTTTCAGTTTTTCAGTCTCTACCTCCTTACTATCACGTCGAAGCCGGGCATTAAGATATAATTGTTCGGCATTTGTATAGAGAATCCTCCGGTTAAGGTAATTCCCCGTCTCGCCAAGGTGCTCCGCATGATCCGATCCGTATATCCACAATCATCACCACAAGTACAGACGAAATAAACCTCTTGCCTTTATATCCAGACAGGATCAACCGGGAAATAAAACGGGACACCAATACAGCCGGCCCCCAAGAATGGACAGGAAACACAAAAAACACTTCTCCCTCTCCCTCAATGGATAAACATTCTCATCCTTACCCTCATTCAACGCATCGGCAATGGAAACCAACGGCTCATCGAAAGCCGTTCCTAACGCTTCCGCAACCCAACGGGAGTTTCCTGTCCCTGTAAAGTAGAATATCATGCGCTCATTTTTTAGATGCAAAAATACATAATATCCAAATATATACGCTATCTTTGTCTAGTTTAAGAAACCTAAAAAAACAAATCTTATGACAACGATGGAATTAAATTTACGGAAAAAATATCTCTATGACTTGATAAAAGGCATGGATGAGGAAAGATTATCGAAAGTGGAGACCTATATAAAACGTCTATGCCTTGCCAAGCAAAAGGAGAGTCTTTATCCTTGGGCACCAGACGAGGCTGAATTAACTTGTAAGATAGCTGAATCTGAAGTAGATTTCAACAATGGGGATTATTGTAGCAAAAAGCGCTGAAGAAAAAACTACAAAAAAAGTTGGCTTCATGGTAAAAGAAATCCAATGGTCTAAACATGCAGAAGAATCATTTACTGAAATATCAGATATTCGATACTAGGCAATCACCGGATAAACTGATGGATTTATTCAGATAAAATAACAAGGGATAGAAATGTAAGCGTCTTACAATTTATCCCTTGTTACTTTTCTGAATTATAGCGCAAATCAAATCTCAATATCCCAAATACCCGCCGAACGTTCTAATTCGACCAAGGCTGAGCTGTAATTAAACAGCGTCTCAATATACTGAGCTTGTACTTCATCGTAAGTACGCTGGGCGTCTAAGACTTCCAATAAAGAGACTTCTCCCCTATTATAGCTGTAAATCTTGCCATCCATCACCTCACGGGCTTGCCTTAAAAGCCCATCCTCATAATGATAAACTTGCTCGGCGAAAGATTGATAATTACGATATGCCTGCATCACCTCCGTCTGTACTTGCAAAAGAGCCTGCTTATATTGCGCTTCCGCTTGTTGCTCCCGATAACGAGCGGCACGAACCGTTCCCTTATTGAAATTAGAGAATTTCAAAGGAACAGCGATACCTGCCGTCACTCCGGTAAAAGGAGGTGCCGGGGCTTCCTCATTATAAACCCGGGCATTACGGCTTACGGCGATAGACAAATCCACATCCGTATTCCGCTCCCGGCGAGCTACTTTCAAGCTCTAGCGGCCACTTCCTTGTTTTTTAAGGCGGCTACCAAATCCGTACGCCCCTCGCTTGCCGCCGTGATTAAGTCGGCAAGGATAAAATCCCGAGGCTCCGTACGTAACTCAGCCTCTGGGTGAAATAAAGTATCCGTACTGAAAGTCCCCGTCAAGAAGTTTAAGTTCGAGAAAGCATTCTTTAATTCCGCTCCGGCTTGCAGCAACTCGTTTCGTAAGACCCCGGCCTCTACCCGGCTCTGCGTAGCATCCACCTCACGGATTTGCCCCAATGAGAAACGGATACTGTCGCTCTCCGCCAATGTCCGGATATTCTCATAGGCATTCTCCTTTACCTTATACAACTCATGTTGCTTCAAGGCTTCCATATAAGCAATCGTAGCGTCTGCCCGGAGATTCCGGAAATAATCAGCCAACAAAGCCTCGGTCAACTCACTCTCGCTACGTGCCAATGAGATATTCGCACCCCGTTTTCCAAAAGAGAAAGTTTTGCTCAGTTCTACTTCAACACCTTCTCCCATTTGCAAGGAATTATTCTCATTATTGAAATAAGACACGGAAAGGTTCGGATCGTTAAACACCTTTGCCGCCGTTACCTCAGCCTTAGCGGCCGGCACATTCAATTTCTCCGACGCATACTCAAGGTTGCCTTCCGCAACCCGCTCCATATATTGCCGATACGTAAGCGGAACCATGGTCTGGGCATTCACGGATAAGCATCCGCAGAGTAACGACAGGATTATATATTTCTTCATATCTTCTAATCTAAACATAGTATATCTTTTTAATTCCACCTCCGGATTAAGCGTGCAGCTCTTTTTCCTCCGATACCGGCGTCAAATCCTTCCCCTCATAATGTTTCTCGATCATATAGTATAAAGCGGGAAGTACATAAAGCGTAATAACCGTAGCAAATAAAAGCCCGTAAACGATTACCGTAGCCAAGGGACGCTGCACGTCCGAACCGATACCTGTACTAACAGAGGCAGGAAGCAATCCCAAGACCGCAACCGTAGCCGTCATCAAGATCGGACGGAAACGGTGCTTAGTTCCCGTTATCACCGCATCTTTCAAATCTCTTCCCTTGTACGTAAGTTATTGATATGGGAAATCATGATCACGCCATTTTGGATAGCGACACCGACCAAGCAATAAAACCAACCGCCGAGGAAACATTCAATGTCATTCCCCGCACATTCAACGCCAACATACCACCAAACAAAGCCAAGGGAACGACACTCATCATCAAAGCCGCCTGCCGGAATTTACCGCAAGCCGCAAACAACAGAAGCAGCATCAGTCCCAACGCCAAAGGAACCACAGCCCCCAAACGGGCATACGCACGATGCTGGTTCTCGAACTGTCCGGCCCATTTCAAATGCACGGAATCATGATCGTATTTCACCTCTTTATCAATCAACGCATTCGCCTTATTCAAGAACGCTGTCAAGTCCACGCCACGTAAATTAACCCGTACCGTCAAGTGCCGCTTATTCATCTCACGAGTAATCGTACTGGCACCGGTTGTCATCTTAATCTCCGCTACTTGCGAAAGAGGAATCTTCGTTCCGGAACCGGTAGTCAACAATAGATTACCGATACGTTCGGGAGAATTGCGGCTAGCGTCATCGAAACGACAAATCACGTCATAACTTTTACTTCCGACAAATATCTGGGAAATAGAGGCTCCACCGATCGCTAACTCAATCAAATCGGCCACATCCGACACGTTCAAGCCATACTGGGCGATACGGGCACGATCCGCGATAATCTGCAATTGCGGCAACGGAGGCTCTTGATCTACCGCTACGTCGGCAGCACCCGGTATTTCCTTCAACACATTAGCGACTTGATCTGCGATATGGCGACTTTCCGTAATATCATCGCTATAGATCTTCAACGCCAAATCACTATGAGCCCCGGCGATCTGATCCATCACCATATCGATGATCGGCTGTGAAAAGCCGACCGAGTAGCCGGGCATAGTCTCCAACTTAGCTGCCATCTCCTCGATCAAATCCGCTTTCGTCTTACCGAACTCCCATGTACTATAGGGCTTCAATCCCACGCCACACTCCACATGGGAGAGTGAGAACGCTTCCGCCCCCTCATCATCGCGACCTACTTGGGTCATTACATATGAGACTTCCTTAAACTCTTTCAAAGTCTTCCGAAGCTCCGCCCCCATCTCCTTAGATTTCTCAATGGAAATACCCGGAGGAAGCTGTACCTGTATCCAGATCGCCCCCTCATCCAACGGAGGCAAGAAGTCTTTTCCTACGGTATAACTTAAAATCCCCGCTCCCAGCAATATCGCCAGTAACGGTACAATAACCCGTCTTGGCTTCTCCATCAATCGGACAATTTGTGAATGATAAGCCGTGGAAAGTTTCTCCAACCAACGATTATGGTAAATCTTTCCCGGCTTACGATACGCATAAAAGGCCAATCCCGGAATCAAGAACAAGGCCACGCACAAAGCGCCCAGCAAAGCATACCCTACGGTATAAGCCATCGGCGTAAACAATTTTTTCTCAATATGCTCAAAAGCGAACAAAGGAAGATAGGCCGTTATAATAATTAATGTAGAGAAAAAGATCGGGCGAGCCACCTCAGTCGTACGGCGCAAGATCGAATCCTCCGTCAATACCTCATCCGGATGCCGTTCCCTTTTCTTCAAGACCGTCTCCATCATCACGATCGCTCCGTCTACCAAAATACCGAAGTCTATAGCGCCTAAGGATAGTAGGTTCGCAGGAATATTCGTAACATGCATCAAGATAAAGGCAATCAATAGAGACAAGGGAATGGTTAAGGCCACCAACAAAGCGCCACGCCAACTCCCCAAGAATAAGATCAGTACTAAGACAACCAGTACCATCCCCTCGAACAACGTATGCGATACAGTATGCAAGGTCGTATTAACCAAATCCGTACGATCCATAAACGGATGGATACGGGTTCCCTCGGGAAGTGTCTCGTTATTTAGTTCGTCTACCGCCTTATGCACATCATCCAACACCCGGGACGGATTCTCCCCCCTGAGCATTTGCACGATGCCTTCCACGCCATCGGAATAATCACGGGTATCGTCCGTAAAACCTAAAACGCCCTTACGCTCCAAGTTTCCGTATTTCAGTTTACCGATATCATTCAAGTAGACCGGGACACCATTCACGGTCTTGATCACGATATGCCCCAAGTCTTCCAAGTCCTTAACCAGACCGATTCCACGGATCACATAACTCAAATCCCCCCGGCTTAACATACTACCACCGGCGTTCACGTTATTCTTCTCTATCTTTTCCGTAATATCCCCTAAGGTAATGTCATATTGCTCCATCTTATAAGGGTTCACCTCGATCTGATATTGGGTAGTGATACCGCCGTAATTACTTACATCCGCTACACCTGTAACCTGTTTCAGTCTCGGAATAATTACCCATTTATGCAAATCGGTCAACTCCCTCAAGTCTAAACGGTCACTTTCCACCACATAACGAAAGATCTCTCCCGTCGGCGAAGTCAAAGGATTTAAGCCGGGAACCGCATTATAAGGAAGCTCCACGTCTACCAACCGCTCTTGTACACGTTGCCGGGCCCAATAATCCTCAATACCATCATCAAAAACCAATACGACCGTAGATAAACCAAACGTATTCTTGCTACGCATTACGTTTAGTCCCGGCAGACCATTCATAGCCCGCTCGATCGGAATACTGATTTGTTGCTCGATCTCCTCGGCGGCCAATCCGGGAACTTGCGTCACGACTTGCACGGTGGTATCGGCGATATCCGGATAAGCATCTATCGCCAACCGCGTCCAAGAATAATAACCAACGATCGCTAAGAACAGAAATAACACGAACATCAGTCCTCGCCGATGTATCGCCAAGTAAATAATCCTTTTCATAATCCGTTAGCGTGCGTCAAGTAAATAAAACGCTCCCGTAGCTACGATCTCATCACCTACGTTCAAGCCGGATAAAACCACCGTCTTGCCATCTTCAGTAAGGCCGGTCTCGATCTTTTGTTTCCGGTAATCGTTATTCCCCAATTCCACCAATACGTACATATTCTCCTCTTCTTGCAAGATAGCAGAAGTCGGTATACGGATCACCTCCGCCTCACGGTCGCTCAACTTGACCGTGCCGTACATCTCCGGTTTCATCAAACGGGTACTGTTATCGCACTCGATCAAGACCTCCACCGAACGGGTATCGGGGTCCAGCATCTCGCTGATATGATAAATCTTTCCCGATATCGGTTTATCCGGCATGGCTACCAACCGGATTTCCACCTCATCCAAAGCCTGTATTAAACTCAAATCCTTCTCTTTTACATGGGCGACCACCCATACCTTTCTCAAATCGGCGATGACAGCTACAGGCTCGGCGTCCTCTTTCATATATTGCCCGATTACGATCCGATCTTTCACGACCTCACCGGCTATAGGCGAGCGAACGATCAATGGTTGCCCCAAAGCCATTTCATCCGGATTAATCTGAAAGACTTTCAATGCGGCGACCATATTCTCATAGTCTTTTTTCTTTAACTCGTAATTCACCTCGGCCTCTTCCAATTCCTTTTGGACACCAACCTTGTTTTTCATCAAGTCTTTCTCCCGATTCAAGCTTTTCAAGGCCAGTTCCATCTCTTGGCGAGCTTGGTAATAAGATTTCCCCGCCTCATAAACAGCGGGAGCGCTAATCTCGAAGATCGGACTACCCGGGGCCACTTTTTGCCCTAAGCGAACGAACGATTTCGTAATTCGCCCGCTTACCGGTGAAGCCACCTCCGCGTAATTAGAAGGAATCGCCTGTACGACCCCCGAGGTGGTAAACTCCATACGGTAAGGTTCCCGTTTAACCGTTTCCTTTGTCAACTTGGATAAAACAGGAGATTCGGAACCGATATGTATAATATCCCCTTTGAGTGTTACGGCATGCGCAGACTCATCCTCTTGCTTTTGGGTATGGCAAGAGCATAGTACTATCGCTGGAAGCAATAGTAAAAATATAGATTTCATATAAGATGCGTAAAATGTTTAGTATAAAAAGTGATTCTAATGCTTGATTCAAATTACTATACCAAAACGAGGGAGCGCACGGGATTCGCCACGCCGCACAAGACGCAAGACAACCTCTTTCTTTAGAAAGACGAGCACTACCATCAAAAGCGCCCAAGCCATAACCAAAGGTAAGTACGGAATTAACTCCATACACAATTCGGTCAGCTCTTCAATCGTATTAAACGCTACCGTACTATGCTCATGATGAGGCAAGCCATCGGCTCCCGGCAGATAGGGATGAGAGTGAGTGATACTATAGTTTAGGAAATGATGCGTATGGGTAAAGGCCGTGCCACCCACGTAGTAACTCATAAAGAGTACTACCAAGAGGGGTCTTAACCACTTCAAGCTACGCATTGTTTTCATTCGCCATCTGTTTACTCCGCAAAGTTATAAAAGAAACTGCCATTTCATTTGCAATAAGTCAAAATTTATTCCTTTATTTGCATACACTGAATAATAAACAGTCATATCAATGAAATAAACACTACTTTATGAGAAAAATCTTACTTGTTTGTGCGGCATTAGCCTGCATGACAGTCTCCCCTGTACCAGCTCAGGACGCTGCCGTAAAAAAATCATCGAGATGGGTCAGAACGATAATCAAGTGATGCATCAGCTGGATATCCTTACAAACCGCTTTGGCGGACGTTTAATAGGTTCCGACGCTTATGAGAACGCCGCCGAGTGGATGGTGCGTGAGTTTAAGAGTTGGGGACTCGATGTCCAATTAGAAGAGGCCGGTACCGTCCCTGTCGCTTTAATCGAGGACCTTTGGTTCGGACGCTTGTTGAGCGACAACGGAATGATCCTGCATTTCGCCACCCCTTCCTACACTTCCGGAACGAAAGGCGTGCAACGTGGGCATGCGGTGATGGAGCCTCGTAACGACGAGGAGTTCCAGCAAATCAAAGGAAGATTGAATGGTGCTTGGGTTCTTAATCTCAGGGAAAAATGTAGGTTGGCCTATCGACCGCTCCGCTCGGGAGATCCATCCGTGCGGAGATCAAGAAAGAGAACAACGAGATCATGAAGAAAAACAATGATCTAAGACGACCGCAACTGGGAAACGGGAGAAAAACGAGATGTTGCCTTATAAAGAATTCCCCGGATTATATTATAAGGAAATGTGCGAGGCCGGAGCTTTAGGTTTTATCCAATCCTCCACCGTACCTATCCGTGCGTTATACGACCGGAAATGATGAACGACCCGAATACGAACTTCGACAATCTGCCGGAACTTCCGGATATCAAATTAGACGAGCATCAATTCGCGATCATCGAACAAATGGTGAAAGAGAGACGTACATTCGAACTAGAGTTCGATATTCGTAATCATTTTAAATTAGGCCCGGTTAAATACCATAATGTCGTAGCGTCTATCAAAGGCAGCAAATACCCGGACGAATATGTTATTATCAGCGGTCACCTAGATGCTTTCGACGTGGCTACCGGAGGCATCGATTGCGGTACTGGAATCGGACCGATGATGGAAGCCGCTCGCATGATCGCCAAATCCGGAGCCAAGCCTAAGCGCACGATCTTATTTATCGGATTCGCCGGTGAGGAATTTGGCTTATTAGGAGCACAAGCTTGGGTGAAAGCGCATAAGGATAAATTACCCAAAATCGCTAATTTGTTCAATCGTGACGGTGGCCCGGAACCTCCTGTCGGTATCTCCGTCCCTCAAGCCATGTATGATGATTTCGTGAAGATCAGCGAACCCATCCAAAAAATCCGTCCGGACTATCCTTTCGAGGTAAAAGTTCGTGAACCCCGTAAACGCCCGACACGCATGGGGGGAACAGACGCATCAGTTTTCGCCATCGAAGGTGTCCCCACATTAGGTTTCACCACAGAGGATTTCAAAGGATATGATTTTGATTACGGCGAAATCTGGCATACGGAACGGGATTTATACACAAAGAACATCCCCGAATACCAAGAACATACGGCTACGGTTACCGCTATCATAGCCCTCGGTGTAGCGAATCTGGATAAGCAATTATCAAGAGAAGGTTTATATACCGAAGAGTAGGTCAGCACGATCGCTATTATAAGGAGTTTACAATGCCTATTGTAAGCTCCTTATGATGGCATCATAAAAGACTTACAATGCCCATTATAAGAAATAGAAAAAGGATATGCCTAATAGGGCATATCCTTTTCTCATTCTAGGGTGAAAGATGGGGCTCGAACCCACGACCCTCGGAACCACAATCCGATGCTCTAACCAACTGAGCTACTCTCACCATATCCGCCTTTCAAAGGATTCCCCCTTTAAGACGGCGCAAAGATAGGTATAAATTCTGATTACACAAACCTTTTGCGAACTTTTTTATCCATCCACTTACTTATAGATCGCTTTCTTTCCCGCTAACAATGTGTTACGCATCAAAGAAATGATTGTCATAGGCCCTACGCCACCCGGAACCGGAGTGATATAGGAACATTTAGGAGCGACCTCGTTAAACAAGACATCTCCCGTTAACTTAAATCCGCTCTTGGTTACGCTGCTTGGCATACGGGTTGTTCCCACGTCAACGATCACGGCGCTTCCTTCACCATATCCCCTTTCAAGAATTCAGGAACACCTAAAGCCACGATAATAATATCAGCAGACAAGCACATCTCCTTCAAGTTCTTAGAACGGCTATGGCATACGGTCACCGTACAATCGCCCGGATAAGATTTCTGCATCATCAAGGTAGCCATCGGCTTGCCGACAATATTGCTACGTCCCAAAACCACGCAATGCTTTCCTTGCGTCTCGATATGATAACGCTTCAATAATTCCAAGATACCGGCAGGCGTAGCCGATACGAAACAAGGCAAACCGATAGACATACGACCCACGTTAATCGGATGGAAACCGTCCACGTCTTTACGATAATCGATCGCCTCAATCACCTTCTGCTCGGATATATGTTTCGGAAGCGGAAGCTGTACGATAAAGCCATCCACATCCGGATCATTATTTAACTCATCGACCTTACGAAGCAATTCTTCCTCCGTAACATCCTCCTCAAAGCGAATTAAGGTAGACTTAAAACCAATCTCCTGACAAGTCTTGACTTTACTAGCCACATAAGTCTCGCTACCACCGTCATGGCCCACCAAAATAGCAGCCAAGTGAGGATCTTACCTCCGGCAGCCTTGATCTGGGCTACCTCCTCAGCCATCTCCTTCTTCATCTGAGCGGAAACGGCCTTACCATCCAGCAATTGATAATGTTGTTCTTCCATATTATTGATTGTCTCCTGTTAATTAACGTCTGAACGAGGGCTTCATCGAAGGTAGCTTCATCTTCCCCGACTTCGCAGAAGTAAGCATACGCATCATCTTACGGGTCTCATCAAATTGCTTGATCAGCTTGTTCACCTCTTGGATGCTCGTACCGCTACCTTTAGCGATACGCTGACGGCGTGAGCCATTCAAGATAGCCGGGTTGCTGCGCTCATCCGGAGTCATCGAATAAATGATAGCCTCAATACTCTTGAACGCGTTATCATCGATATCCACATCTTTCAATGCCTTTCCTACACCCGGGATCATGGATGCCAACTCTTTCAAGTTACCCATCTTCTTGATCTGTTGGATCTGGGAGATAAAGTCGTTAAAATCGAACTGGTTCTTAGCGATCTTCTTCTGCAAACGTTTCGCTTCTTCCTCGTCATATTGCTCTTGCGCACGTTCCACCAAAGACACGATATCACCCATGCCTAAGATTCGATCCGCCATACGTTCAGGGTGGAAAATATCCAAGGCATCCATCTTCTCGCCCGTACCGACAAACTTAATCGGCTTATCAACAACCGTACGGATCGACAAAGCGGCACCACCACGGGTATCACCATCCAACTTCGTAAGTACGACGCCGTCGAAGTTCAGCCGCTCATTAAATTCCCTCGCGGTATTCACGGCATCCTGACCCGTCATGGCATCTACACGAACAAGGTCATCATCCGGCTGATGAGCGCTCTTGATAGCGGCGATCTCGTTCATCATCTGCTCATCGATAGCCAAACGACCGGCGGTATCCACGATCACGACGTCATTGCCTTTAGCCCGTGCCTCGCGGATAGCGTTCATAGCGATCTCCACCGGATTCTTATTCTCCAATTCCATGTATACCGGAACACCTACCTGCTCTCCGACTACACGCAACTGCTCGATAGCTGCCGGACGATACACGTCGCAAGCGGCTAATAATGGTTTCTTATTTTTCTTGGTCTTTAATAAAGACGCTAGTTTACCAGTGAAAGTAGTCTTACCCGAACCTTGCAAACCGGACATCAATATAATGGCGGGATTTCCCTGCAAATTCACGTCGACTGCCGTACCTCCCATCAAGCTGGCCAACTCATCGTGAACAATCTTAACCATCAACTGACTAGCTTAACCGATGTAAGCACGTTCTGTCCTAAAGCCTTCTCTTTTACCGTATCCGTAAAACTCTTGGCAACCTTATAATTGACGTCGGCATCCAACAACGCTTTACGCACATCCTTCAATGTTTCCGCCACATTGATCTCGGTAATCTTGCCTTCGCCCTTCAACAGTTTAAACGATCTGTCTAACCTTTCGCTTAAGTTCTCAAACATAATTCGTATGTGTATTTATATTATTTTCTACTGGATTAAGGGGCAAAGGTACGAAAAAGAGATGAGTATGCGATGAAAGCGATCTCGAAATTCTTCACTTCTCAACGTTTTAGTATACGGATCGAATTAAGAACCGCCAGCAAAGATACGCCTACATCCGCGAAAACAGCTTCCCAAAGCGTGGCAAAACCGAAGCTCCCGCCACAAGGACTATCACCTTCACGCCAATAGATCCCACGATATTCTGACGGACGATATTCCGGGTAGCACGTCCGATAGAAATAGCTTCCGCTACTTTAGAGGGCTGGTCCGTTTGGATAACCACGTCCGCGCTCTCGATGGCCGCATCCGATCCCAATCCACCCATCGCAATACCGACATCACTTAAAGCCAGTACCGGCGCATCGTTCATCCCATCGCCCACAAAGGCAACCGACTTATCCGGCTCCGCCGTTAATCGCTCTATATAAGCGGCTTTATCCTCCGGCAGCAGATTACCATACGCTTTATCGACACCCAAACGCTCAGCGAATTGATTCACGATCTCTTGCTTATCCCCGGATAACAAGCAAATATCTTTAACATCCAAATCCTTTAACCGACGAATCGCATCCACGGCATCCTTCTTCAAGGTATCCGAAAGGAGAAGATGCCCCGCATATTTCCCATCGATCGCACAAACCACCACGGTAGAAACACTATCGGATAATTCCTTCGGGACAGGAATATCACGTTCGGCCAATAAACGAATGTTACCGACAAGCACCTGCCGACCGTTCACGATAGCCTCGACACCATGCCCTGCCAATTCCCGCATGTCAGTGATTTCCATCGGCACGCTATCTTGTTTTTCCGCATAGCGAACTACAGCCTGCGCTACCGGATGGGTACTTTTCCGCTCTACTGATAACAAAATACTCAAAAGATCAGAAACCGGGATCTCCGTGCTTTCCACCGTTGTGACCTCAAAACGCCCGGTAGTCAATGTACCGGTCTTATCGAACGCTACCGTATTTACCCGTGTGATCGCATCTAAATAATTACCGCCCTTAAATAATATCCCGGCACGAGAAGCGGCGCCTATACCACCGAAATACCCGAGCGGAACACTTATAACCAAGGCACAAGGACAAGAAATAACCAAGAAAACCAATCCCCTATATAACCAATCCGAGAAAACATACTGGAAAGAAGGCGTCACCATCCCTACCAAAGCAGGAACCGACACGATTAGAAACGACAGAAGAATCACGATTGGGGTATAAATCCGTGCGAAACGCCGAATAAACAATTCCGCCGGCGCTTTCCGCTCCGAGGCATCTTTCACCAAAGCCAAAATACGGGCCAAGGCACTTTGCTCGTACGGCCGATTCACTTGTATACGTACCGCCTGCCCCTGCACGATCATTCCGGCAAGCACCTCCTCACCCTCACGGATAGAACGAGGCATACTTTCCCCGGTTAATGCCGAGGTATCGAACTGTGCCTCGGCTTCCAATAAAACGCCATCCAAAGGGCACACGTCCGGCCGGGCTTCACCTCGATCCGCTCGCCTACTTTCACATCCTTCGGAGATACATTCATATAATGTACCCGTCCGCCATACATCCGTTCGTTCCGGCCGGACATCTAATAAGTCACTGATATTCTTCGAAGCTTTATTCACGGCTAGAAGTTGCAACCTCTCTCCTACCGTATAGAAAAGCATCACGGCTACGGCCTCGGGATACTCCCCAATACAAAAACGCCCCGATCGAGGCGATCGCCATTAACGAGAACTCACTAAAAAAAGTCTTTCCGCAAAGCCGCTTCCCAAGCTTCTCGCATAACAGGAAGTCCTACCGGCAAAAAAGCGACCAGAAACCAAATAGCCTCTATCCAAGACTCAGCAAACCAACTTATCCCCGAGTACTTCCCGATAAGTCCTATCACCAACAAAACGAAAGAAACCGTCGGCATCCATAAACCGGAACTTCCGTGCGAATGGCAATGTTCACATCCACATGTTGTACTCATAATCTTATCTATTTTAATTATTTACTTCTTGATTACGGTACAAAGGTAAGAGAAGGGAGTTGCAACTTGATTGCAAATTATCAGGGTTTCTGAAAACGTCGCTTATTACACAATGGGCAAACACCCTTTACCGTATAATTAATGGTATCCATTATATATCCTTCCGGCAATTGAGCGACCGGGATCTTGATATTATTTAAACAAGAGGTTTTACGGCATACCTCGCAGAAAAAATGAATATGCTATCACCCACTGGGCATGTCTCCGAACGGCTCTGGCATATCTCATATTTTATAGAGCCACTACCATCTTCGAAAGAATGGATCGCATGATGTTCCAATAACAAGGCCAATGAACGGGAAATGGTCGATTTATCCAACGTCTCCAACTCCGCCTCCAATTCGAACAGGGAAGCCGGGCTGGTTCGTTCTGATAATTTTTGCAAGACAAGGATCCGTGCGGCAGTAGGCCGTACTCCTTTTCCTACCAACATATCTTCACATTGCTTCGTGGACATGAGTTACCTTTCTTATTTGATTACAATACAAAAATACGAACAATTTCCCAATATTCACAGTTCAAAAAAACACGTACATGTTTTTCAGAATTCACGTACGTGTTTTCGAAAAAAGACGTACGTGTTTTTTTCCCCTCATATACTTATATTCTCTTATTTTGCCAAGAGGCTTTCTTTAAATAGATTACGCTAGCGACGAGCAATCCACTATAGTAAATAGCCTCTGTCAAGAAGCATACGGCTACCGACAAACGCAAACGTATCCCCGCGACATATACAAAAAGCACATACAGAATCAATACCGCCGCTTCCATAAAAAGCGCAGAACGTGTATTTCCCGTACCCGACACCCCGTTGAACGCCACATTAGCTACCGATCCGATCAATAAAGAACCGACAATCACGTAGACGGATGGAACCGAGGCCGCCACTAATGAAGCGTCATTCGTATAAACAGACACGACCCATCCCGGCATCAAACTGACAATAGCGGCAAACACGACCATAATGCCCAACGATAACTTACAGATCTTCCTGATAGTCGGCATAACTTGATTGATCGCTCCCGCCCCGATACTATTACTCACGAACGTGTTTGTCGTGGTCGCTAAGGAATTAACGGGAATCAACATCACGACGTAAATACTACGTACGATATTCGCCACCGCCAACTCCCGTTGCCCCAAATGCTCCACAGCGATAAAGAACATAAACCAAGTAGCGATAGACAAGAAATATTGCAGCATCGTGAACACGGAAATATCCAGCACCCGTTTCAACAAGCCAAAATCGAAAGAACGAATCTGGTTAAGCGCATATTTACGTATATCTACGGTAAGTCTCGTGTAAACCACGAAAAAGAGAATCGATACCGCCTCGGCTATGACGGAAGCGATAGCCGCCCCTTGAATGCCCATCTTTGGGAATCCGGCATGTCCGAAAATCAAAAGATAATCCAGTAAGACATTCGTCATTGCCATCAAGACAGCGTTCAATGTCAACACCTTTGTACGGGTAATACCAATAAAAAGAGCCCGGAACATCACGTTCACGAAAGAGAAGAAGAAGCCAAACACACGCCAATCCAAAAATTCCTCCGTGGCATTCAAGATAGCGTCCGAAGAAATCAATACACGCATCACATCTCCCGCGAAAAAACGAGAAAACAAGAACAATATAGCAGCCAGCGAACAATAGGAAAGAAAACGCCTTGTAATCATGACAGGCCCTATCTGGTCATAACGTCCCTCTCCGTTTCTACGGCCAATCACGATTTGAGATCCCGTACTAAAACCAAAGGCGATCGTAAAAGCGCAGATATAATAAAGTCCTCCCATAGCGGAAGCCCCCAACTCGACTTCACCAACCCTACCTAGAAAGCCGTATCAGTCACGTTTTATCACGTTTGCGCCAACAAGCTCAAAAAGATCGGGTAGCTAACATTCCATATATTCCTGTTCGTGTACATAACTCGCTTATTACTTAAATTTATGAAGATAAAAAAAGCCCGCCGCATCCCGACGAGCTTTTCTTATGATTAGAGATCTCTACAAAGCCTAGCGTCTGCTATATCAACTTATTTGTCGCCGTATCGGGAAATACCACGGAAGGCTTGAATGTTTTCGCCTCCTCGAAATCCATCATGGCATACGACATAACGATTATAATATCTCCGGGTTGAGCCTTACGGGCAGCCGCTCCGTTCAAGCAAACCACTCCCGAGCACGTTCGCCCTTGATAATATACGTCTCAAAACGTTCTCCGTTATTATTATTCACGATCGAGACCTTCTCGTTCGCGATCAAATTAGCGGCGTCCAACAAATCCTCGTCGATAGTGATGCTACCGATATAGTTTAAGTTAGCTTCCGTTACCGTTACCCGGTGAATTTTTGACTTTACTACCTCTATAAACATGTATGACTTATAATTAGTATTTGATATTGTCGATCAAAACGTACCTCTCCGCAATATACCGTGATGCAACCTACCGGATAATCGGTATCCGACCAGTTCTTGATAGACTCTAACGTATTGCCATCTACGATCTCGTAATACTCAACTTCCATGACAGGATCGCTATTAATCGTATTGACAACATAGTCAATCACTTCTTGTACGCTTTTTCCGGGCACAAAGGTAGTACTTTCTTTTAACGTACGAGCAATTAACGGAGCTTTTTGACGTTGTTCCGGTGTCAAACGGGTATTCCGGCTACTCAAGCCAAGCCATCGCCCTCACGAACGATCGGACAAGCATTGATCGTTACAGGGATATTCAATTGTTTCACCATCGCCCGGATCACAGCGATCTGCTGGAAATCCTTTTCTCCGAAATAAGCGTTATCCGGCTCCACGATATAGAACAATTTACTTACCACCTGCGCTACACCGTTAAAATGCCCCGGACGCTTAGCGCCTTCCATTACCTCAGATACCGTTCCCAAATCAAACGTACGGGTATCTGGCTCCGGATACATCTCTTCTACAGAGGGAGCGAATACATAGTCACAGCCGGCAGATTCTAATAACACACAATCAGCTCCAACGTACGGGGATACGTTTCCAAGTCGTGTTTGTCATTAAATTGGGTTGGATTTACAAAAACACTGACTACACATACATCATTGTTTTTCACGCAATGTTGTACCAAGCTAAGATGTCCATTATGCAGTGCTCCCATGGTAGGAACAAAGCCAATTTTCTTATTATCCTGCTTTGCCTCAGCAAGATAAGCCTTCAAATCTTTAATACTATTTACTATTTTCATCAGATAGATGCTTAATTGACGGTGCAAAGCAACTAAATAATTACCGTAAATAAAAGATTTTTCGTATCTTTGTAGCGTCTTTATAAAACTAGTTTACAGAATGGATGCAAAAAAAAATCTTGTTTATAGCCCAAGAAATCACTCCCTACCTTCCCGAATCCGAGATCGCGACAATATGTAGAAATTTGCCGCAAGGAATTCAGGAGCGTGGTCGCGAAATCAGGACATTCATGCCAAAATTCGGAAATATCAACGAGCGCCGCAATCAGTTGCACGAGGTTATCCGTCTGTCTGGTATGAATCTTATTATTGACGACACGGACCATCCTCTGATCATTAAGGTAGCATCCATTCAATCGGCCCGGATGCAGGTTTACTTTATTGACAACGAGGATTTCTTCCAACGGAAATCCACGGTCAGCGATGAGAATGGAAATGAGTATGAAGATAATGACGATCGTTCGATCTTCTATGTACGCGGAGTATTGGAAACCGTAAAAAAATTGCGTTGGATTCCTGATGTAATCCATTGCCATGGCTGGATGTCAGCGTTAACGGCTCTTTACATCAAGAGAATGTATGCCGATGACCCGTGCCTGCGTAACGCGAAAATCGTTTATTCGATCTACAACGATGACTTCAGAACCCGCTAAACAAAGATTTCGCGACAAAACTGAAGGCGGACGGAGCCAAAGAAGCTGACTTGAAGTTAATCAAGGCAGATACAAGTTTTGTGGCCTTAACCAAATTAGCGATTGATTTCGCTGATGGTGTAATCCAAGGTAGCGAGACGATCAATCAAGAAGTCCTTGATTATATCTCTGCCAAGAAAGATACTCCTTTCCTTCCCTATCAGTCACCGGAAACTTATATGGACGAGTTCAATAAGTTCTACGACGTGGTATTGGATTCTAACACGAAATAATAAATGTAGTAATGAAAATCAAGCTTTTAATACTTGGACTTGGCTTGGTGCTAGCATTTTGGCCGGGTGTAATGATGATTTTAGTTCGATAGGAACAAGTATTCAGCCAGGCGACGATACAATTGCAGTATATATGGACACGTTCCAGATACAAGCCACTACGGTGCAATTAGATTCTATTTACGCAAGGTCTACTAGCGCCCAGTTGGGTGAACTCTACGATCCGCTGTATGGTAACCTTGTATCGGATTATATGTGCCAATTCTATTGTCCGAGTGATTTTCAATTTGCGCATACACCTTATGAGGGAAAAATTGATTCGGTGGAATTCAATATATATTATAATGGTTCCAATAAAAACGGTGTATGGGTAGGAGACTCCTTGGCGCCTATGCGTGCGGAGATCTTTAAAATTACAAGTCCATTACAAAAGAATTTTTATACAAATATTGACCCTAAGCAATATTGCAATATGCAAGAGTCAATGGGTGCTCAAGCTTATACAGCTTATAACACAAGTATATCCGACTCCCTTAGAAACTCTGATGGTTACAGCCTCATGTAAGCATTAAAATGCCTACTGAGTTCGGACAAAAATTTTATGATGAAACGATTAATAATCCGGGTACATTCAAGAATCAAGAAACTTTCAATTGAGTTTTTCCCGGGGCTTTATGTAACAACTACCTTCGGTAGTGGTAATATATTGTCCGTGGCTAGCTCTGTCCTTAAGATATATTATAATTATGCGGTTAAAAGCACAGCAGGAAAAGACTCTTTAATAACCACGTGGGAAGCTTTCTCCGTCACTAAAGAGGTTATTCAGCTAAGTCGTTTCAAAAATACGGATATGAGTCAATTGCTACAACCGAACGACAGCTATGCATTCTTTAAGACTCCTGCCGGCGTTTGTACACGCATTGTTCTTCCGACAAAGGAAATCACTCCGATCATGAAAGAGCGTATCGTGAATAATTTACCACTCGAGTTAAAAGCGATGCCGCAAGAAGATTGGCAATATGCATTGGCTCCTCCTCCT
>ENA-OQAA01000133-OQAA01000133.1-human-gut-metagenome-genome-assembly--contig:-NODE-133-length-53595-cov-11.921187_pt1 | contig 53595 bp, 69 predicted proteins | sample MGYA00242489_ERZ504515 | MGnify/ENA primary metagenome ERZ504515 (study PRJEB26092, sample SAMD00036237) | human gut metagenome | host: Homo sapiens | study: EMG produced TPA metagenomics assembly of... | reverse complement strand
CAAGAAGGAGTGGTTCGGCCTGCGCGGTACCGAGTATCGCATGGTCTATCAGGACGCCCTGTCCTCGCTTAATCCCTCCATGCTCATCTCTGCCAGATGAAGCAGCTCACCAAGCGCGGCGGAACCCGCAGCGCCGAGGAGCTCCTGGAGCTCGTCGGCCTCGATCCCAAGCGCACGCTCGAGAGCTATCCGCACGAGCTTTCCGGCGGCCAGCGTCAGCGCGTCCTGATCGCTATGGCCCTTACCCGCGACCCCAAGCTGGTCATCTGCGACGAGCCCACGACCGCTCTGGACGTTACCGTCCAGAAGCAGGTCATCAAGCTGCTCAACGATCTTCAGGCCAAGCTCGGCTTTGCATGATCTTCGTTTCGCATGACCTGGCTCTGGTCGCCGAGGTTGCCATAACATCACGGTTATGTACGCTGGCCAGGTTATCGAGCAGGCACCCACCAAGGAGCTGCTCACCAACCCGATCCACGAGTACACCCGCGGTCTTCTGGGTTCCGTTCTGTCCATCGAGAGTGGTTCGGGTCGCCTGCACCAGGTGCCCGGCGCCGTTCCGAGCCCGCGCGATTTCCCCAAGGGCGATCGCTTCGCGCCCCGCTCGAGCCATCCGCGTATTGGCCTGGACACCCGTCCGGTCTTCAAGCGCGTGCCCGGCACCGAGCACTTCTATTCCGAGCTCCCCGACGAGGTGCTCAAGGCAAATGGTTTGACCCCTCACGCGGAGGTGATGTAGATGAGCGAGACCGCAGTCAACGGCGTCGAGCCGATCATCTTCCTTGATGACGTCCACGTCACCTTTAGGACCCGTACCGGCTCGATTCTGCACCCCAACCTGGTTCACGCCGTCCAGGGTGTAACGATTAAGCTCATGCCCGGTCAGACGATCGGCATCGTCGGCGAGTCCGGTTGCGGTAAGTCCACCACCGCCAACGTCATGTGCGGCCTGCAGGCCCCTACGAGCGGCAAAGTCTACTTTAAGGGCAAGGACGTTACCAAACGTACCGCGAGGACCGTCGCCACATGGGTCGCGTCATCTCGGTCGTGTTCCAGAACCCGGCCACGGCGCTCAACCCCCGCATGGTCGTTCGCGAGCAGCTGCTCGACCCCATGCGCGTCCACAACCTGGGTACCGAGGCCGAGCAGGAGAAGCGCGTCAAGGAGCTCCTGGAGCTCACCGGTCTGCCCAGCTCCGCCGCCGAGGTTCTTCCCGGTCAGCTTTCGGGCGGCCAGCGTCAGCGCGTCGCAATTGCCCGTGCCCTGTCGCTGAACCCCGATGCCATCATCGCCGACGAGCCCACCTCGGCTCTGGACGTTTCGGTCCGCGCGCAGATTCTGAACCTGTTGACCGACCTTAAGAAGGAGCTCGGCCTGGCCATGGTGTTCATCAGCCATGACATCCAGACGGTCCGCTATATCTCTGACGACATCATCGTTATGAATGGCGGCAAGATCGTCGAGCAGGGCGAGGCCAAGCAGGTCTTCCAGCATCCCCAGGACCCCTACACCAAGATGCTGCTCGGCGCTGCGCCGTCGCTGCTGCATCCCAAGCTCGGCGAGTAGCCTCGCTTTCCCTCCCGTGCGCCCGGTTCCCTTGCCGGGCGCACCTCCGTTGCGATTTCGAAAGGTTGGGTTCACGAGCCATGCCAAGTGCTCAGGAGCTACAACATCAATTTGATGAATATCGAGCGCCATGCCCCGTCCATCAGATTTCGATCTCTTTTGGAAGGATCGCATGGCCGAGGCCGACGCCGTCGGGCTTGACTATGCGATCGAGACGCATCGGTCGCCGATGCCGCGACCTGCCAGCTTTTCGACCTCTGGTATACCGGCATGTGTGGCGCTCGCCTGCATGCCAAGTACCTTAAACCCGTCTCGGACGAGCCCGTGCCATTGGTACTTCAGTTCCATGGGTATCCGGGTGCAAGCCGCAGCTGGTTTGAGCAGGCGTCGTTTGCGGGCATGGGCATGGCACTCATCGCCCTCGACTGCCCCGGCCAAGGAGGTCCCTCCGAGGACATTGGTGGATTTGAGGGCACAACGGTTGCCGGTCATATCGTCGCCGGTATCGACGGCGACCCGGCCAACCTCTACTATGTCCGCTTGCACCAAGATATTCGCATCCTGTGCCGCATCGTTCGCGAGCTCGAGGGCATCGATCTTGCGCGTGTGTTTGTGAACGGCGCGTCGCAGGGCGGCGGTTTGGGCATTGCGACCTGTGCACTTAACAGCGAGCTTATCAATCGTGCCGCCATCCTCTATCCCTTCCTGTCAGATTTCCGCCTGGTCTGGGATTTGGATGCCGACGACATTGCCTACGAGGGCCTGCGCTATTGGTCTCGCTGGTTTGACGAGGACTCGACTCGTATTGACGAAGCCTATGCCAAGCTGGCGTACTTCGATTCCAAGAACTTTGCCCCTATGGTCAAATGCCCCGTGCTGTTTGGCACTGGCACAGCCGATATCGTCTGTCCGCCAGCGACGCAGTTTGCAGTCTATAACAGCCTGACCTGCGAAAAGCGTCATGAGTTCTTTGAAGCTTTGGCCACGAGGAGATTCAGGATTTTGACGATTTGATCATTCCGTTTTTCTGCAAGGGAGGGGAGGCTCATGTCTAAGTGCGAGAGCAATGTTGACGAGCTGATTGTCCCCGGGCTCGTGGGAATTCCTGGAACGGTTTCGTCAAAGCTCGTAGAATATCGGGACTGGCGCGGTGATGTCCAAGCAGATGTTTCTGATTTAGAGACATGCGCTTCGAATCTTGAGATTCAAGGCCTGGCCATTACGGCGATTGACTTTGTTAACCCCTGCGCCCGTTATTCGGAGGTCTCCTTTGAGCTCGGTGACGATGCGATTCACGCTCGTTTGATCGAGCCTGTCGGTCGTGCCCGAGTATCTGAGCGCGTGCCGCTTTGCCTGATGTTCCACGACATCGATCGGCCTGTGCGCGGCTGGCATCACATGACGAGATTTTCCGCCATGGGGTATGCCGTCCTCGCGCTGGATGACGATGTTGCTGGTGCGGACGACCTGCAGCGGGGGATTTCTTCGCCCGCTTTTGTCGAGCGCGTCCGTTGGGGTTGCGCGCTGGCGAAGGTGGCGCGCAATCTTGATGGCATGGACCCTGACCGCATCTTTGCATGGGGCGAGGGCCTTGGCGGCGGTGTCGCGCTGGCGGTTTCTGCTCTGGACGAGCGGGGCCTCGCCTGCACGGCGGTTGCAATCCACTTCCCGGCGGCCTCGAGGCGTTGTCGTCTCAGGTGCGCGGATCGGTGCTCATGGGCACATCGCTTATGGATACCGTGAGCGACCCCAAGGGTCAGTTTGCCGTATTCAACGGTCTTGAGTGTGACCGGAGGCATATCATCTATGCCAAATACGCTCACGAGCGCATCAATGCGTTCGAAAACGAAGTCGTCGACTTCTTTAACCAAACGTTCTACTCGTGTTCTTTGGCCTAGACGGCCTGAACACTGCCAACAAGAGTGGGTGGCACAGGGTCGCCCGCCAGACAACTAAGGAGATTCTTGTGGCAACTCAGAAATTCACCGGCGTTATCCCTCCCGTCGTTGTTCCCGATACCGAAGATCACCAGCTCGACGTTGCCTCCTTTGAGCGCAGCATTAACCGCATGATCGATGCCGGCGTCGATGGCCTGTTCTTCCTGGGCTCCTCGGGCGAGGTCGTCTTCTCCACCGACGAGCGTCGTCGCCAGATTATCGCCGAGGCCGTTCGTATCGTCGACCACCGTGTGCCCGTTCTGGTCGGCATCATCGATACCGAGACCGAGCGCATGATCGAGCACGGCAAGGTCGCTCAGGAGCTGGGCGCCGATGCCTCGTCGCCACCTGCCCGTTCTATGCCCTGCAGGGCATGACCGAGGTTGAGGAGCACTTCCGCATCCTGCATGAGGAGCTCGACCTGCCCATCTTTGCCTATGACATTCCCGTCTGCGTTCACACCAAGCTCCCCTGGAAGCTCCTTGCCAAGCTCGGCGCCGAGGGCGTTCTGGCCGGCGTCAAGGATTCCTCGGGTGATGACATCTCGTTCCGCTACCTCGTTCAGGAGAACGAGAAGAACGGCCATCCGATGAGCATTCTCACCGGTCACGAGGTTGTTGTCGACGGCGCCTACCTCGGTGGCGCCGACGGTTCCGTCCCGGGTCTCGCCAACGTTGAGCCCGAGGGTTACGTGCGTCAGTGGAAGGCCGCTCAGGCTGGTGACTGGGCTACCGTCAAGGCCGAGCAGGATCGCCTCAATGAGATTTCGCACATTTGGGATGTCACCTCGGGCGTCCAGGCTATGCCGGTGGCGTCGGCGCCTTCAAGACCGCTATGAACCTCATGGGCATCTTCGACAGCCCGACCATGCCGCGCCCGGTGAAGGCCATGACCGGCGAGAACGTCGAGGCGATTAAGAAGGTCCTTCAGGACAACGGTCTCCTGTAAAGCTTCCCCAGGCACCCGATCTTGGGGCTCAAGTGGTCGGCGTGACCCATTAGGTCAACGCCCGACCACTTTCACCCCAACCTCGGGCACCTGGGAAACCTTTACTAAGTTGCGGCGATAACACCGCCTTCATTTCCTGTAGTTGTTTTTTATCTCCTAAGGAGAGCGACATGGAGAACAAGTACGTCTGCTCTGTCGATATCGGCGGAACTAAGATCGCGACTGCATCATGGAGTACCCGGCTGACGGCAGCGTGCCCCATCCCGTATTTGAGGCCGAGGTTCCCACCGAGCCCAGGAGGGCGGCGAGGCCGTCTTCCAGCGTATCGAGGCGTCCATCAAGGCTGCTCTCGAGGCGAATCCCGATGTCGAGGTCCTTGGCGTCGGTATCGGTGCTGCCGGCGTCGTCGATCCCAAGACGGGCGCCATCGCGTATGCCAACGAGATCATGCCCGGCTGGTCCGGCGTCCAGTTGGGGCCGCGTCTGCGCGAGGACCTCGGTCTTCCCGTTGCCGTTGTAGGCGACGTGCAGGCTCATGCTCTGGGCGAGGCCCACTGGGGCGTCGGCAAGGGCAAGTTCTCCGTCTTGTGTCTTGGCATCGGTACGGGCATCGGCGGCGCATATGTCGAGAACGGCCGCGTGATGCAGGGCTTCCATGGTGCTGCCGGTCATATGGGCCACATCGAGTGCTCGGCTGCCGCCGGCATTCCCTGCGCCTGCGGGCGTTCCGGCCATCTGGAGTCGGTTGCTTCGGGCACTTCCATTGGTCGTATGTACGATGAGCGCTTTGGTCGCGTCGACCCCAGCCGTCCTTCGGTCGGTCGCGATGTGAACGACCTGTGCCGTGCGGGCGACGCAAAGGCGACCGAGGTCATCCATGACGCCGGCTTTGCGCTGGGTGCCAGCTTGGGCTCGCTCGCTAACATCCTGGACCCTGAGGTCATCGTGCTTTCGGGTGGCGTGATTCACCAAGGTCCCGATTGGCGTTCGCAGACGTGGAAGGATTCGGTGCACGAGGGCTATGCCAGCCAAGCGCTCGATCCGCTTCAGGACACGCCGATCCTCATCGGTTCTCTGGAGGGCGATGCTCCGCTCATCGGTGCCGCCGAACACCTTCTTGCTTCGTTGAAGTAAACATAACTACCAAGTGTGCCTTCTGAGGTGCCGCAGATTGACGTGAAAGAGGAGCGAAGCGTACTTCGGTACGCGAGCGACGGTTTGAACGTCAAGGTGCGGCGTCTCAGAAGGCTGTTTTGAGAAAGGTTGAGTCGAACATGACCGTTGATCCTTTGATCCAGTCCCTGAAGGGCAAGCTCGTCGTGAGCGTTCAGGCGTATATGGCGAGCCGCTTCGTACGCCCGAGACCATGCTCAAATGTCTCGCGCTTGCGAGCTTGGCGGCGCCGCCGCCATTCGCTGCCAGGGCCTTGCCGACATTGCCGCCATTAAGGGTCGCTGTGAGGTTCCCGTCATCGGCCTGTGGAAGGATGGGCACGAGGCGTTTACATCACGCCGACGCTGCGCCACGCTCGCGCCTGCGTTGCTGCGGGTGCCGATATCGTGGCGATCGACGCCACCGATCGTCCGCGTCCCGATGGCAAGACCGTCGAAGATACTTTCCGTCCGCTGCACGAGGAGGGCGTGCTCCTGATGGCCGACTGTGCCACCATCGAGGATATTCGTCGTGCTGTCGGCATGGGCTTCGACCTGGTGTCCACCACGCTGTCTCATGGTGTTGCCGCCATCGACTGCACCATGGCCGATGGCCCCGATCTGCCGCTCCTGCGTCAGGCGACCGAGGAATTCCCCGGCCTTCCCATCATTTGCGAGGGTCGCGTGCATACGCCCGAGGAGGCTCGCGCCGCGATCGATGCTGGCGCCTGGGCTGTTGTCGTCGGCACCGCCATCACGCACCCCACGAGTATTACGAGTTGGTTCAAGGCTGCGCTTGAGGCGTAAGACAGGCCTCGTATCCGCTCGGGGCGGTATACTCAATATAGGCAATTGACCGCGCGGGATCCGGGTGCTGGGTCCCGCGCTTGTTTTCGGGAGGCAACACATGCAAAAGGGAGATGCCATGGATGCGGCGGAGCGCTCGGAGCGTATCCCCGATATCGTTATCATCACCGGAATGTCCGGCTCGGGCCGAACGCAAGCCATGCATGTGTTTGAGGACATGGGCTATTTTTGTATCGACAACCTGCCCCCACGCCTGATTGCCCAGCTTGCTGAGCTCGTTGGCATCAATACGGGCGTGGGCAGGCACCTTGCCGTTACCTGCGACCTGCGTAGCCAGGGCTTGTTCGATGAACTGCTCGATGCTGTTGCCGCACTGGAAGAGCGCGAGATGAGCTGCGACATTGTGTTTCTCGAGGCGTCTGACGAGGTGCTGATTCGCCGGTATAGCGAAAACCGTCGTCGCCATCCCATTGCAAAGCCGGGGGAGACCACGGCCGACGCTATTCAGCGTGAACGTCTGCAGCTGCAGGGCGTTCGCGATCGAGCCGATATGATTATCGACACGAGCCGCTTGCGCACTTCTGCCTTGCGCAACAAGCTGCGCATGGCTTTTTCCGAGCTGTCCGACCAGCAGCTTATGGATGTCCACGTGTTCTCGTTTGGCTTTAAGCATGGCATGCCCATCGAGGCGGATATCATGATCGATGTTCGCTTCTTGCCCAATCCTTTCTACGATCCCGAGATGCGCACCATGACCGGTCTCGATAAGAAGGTCTCCGATTTTGTCTTGGACCACCCCAAGACCCAGGAGTTCTGGAAGGCCTGGACTCAGCTGCTCGATACGGTCATGCCGGGTTATATCGCAGAGGGCAAGCCGCAGCTTTCCATTGCTATCGGCTGCACAGGCGGACAGCACCGTAGCGTCGCCATTGCCGAGGCCACGGCCCGCTACCTGGAGGGTGCTCAGTATCATGTGAGCATCTCCCACCGTGACCTGTCGCGTGCCAACACGAAGGCATAGGTTTACATGTCGTTTACCGCTGAGGTGCGTGACGAGCTTGCGCGCTGCGAACCAGAATGCGAATACTGCGATTTGTCGACGCTTGCTGCGCTAACGCGTGTGAGCGGCACGCTTTCGCTGGCGGGCTCGGGACGGTACCGCTTGACGGTCGCGACCGAGACGGGTGCTGTGGCGCGCACGATGATTGCGCTGACGCATCGTATCCTTAAGCTCAAGACCGAATTCACGGTTCGTAAGTCGGTCCTGCACAAGGTACGAAACTATCTCATCACCTTGCCCGATCAGCCCGATTTGGATAAGGCTCTGGTGCTGCTGGGCATTCTCGACCGTAGGGGAGGGCTCGTCGCGGGTGTGCCGCGCCACATCGTCGCCCGTCCTTGCTGCAGGCTCGCCTATATTCGCGGTGCGCTGATTGCCGGAGGCTTTGTTGCCGACCCGCGTGGCGATTTTCATTTGGAGATCGCGGTTCAGGGCGAGGAGTATGCAAAGGGACTTTGCGACCTTCTGGAGCAGATTGGAGTTCACGCCCGCGTCAATGCGCGTCGCGGCTCGTATGCCGTGTACATCAAGAGTGCCGAGGAGATTAAACGTCTGTTACAGCTGATTGGCGCCAAGCGCAGCGTTGCCGAGATTGAAGAGGCCCGCGCGGTTAAGCTGGTGAAGAACGACGTGAATCGTCGCGTGAACGCAGAGCTTGCCAACCAGACCAGAAGTGCCGGTGCCGCCCAACATCAGCTTGCGCTCATCGATGAGCTTGATCGGCGCGGTTTGCGCGAAACGCTGCCGGACGCTCTGGCAGTTTTTTGTGACTTACGCGAGCGTTACCCCGATCTCTCACTGCGAGATTTGGGGGAAATGGCCGACCCTCCTTTGTCGAAGTCGGCCTTGTATCACCGTGTTTTGCGCCTTGAAAAGCTCATTGAAGCAAGCGGGTAGTTTAACGCAATAGCTTTTATGGTGGTTTAACTGCTGTTTTATACGTTAAAGCGTTTTAACGCAAATTTGATTTTCAATTTCGAGCATTCTCGTGAAATTCAAGCCAAAAAAAAGGTATATTAGGCGAGTGGTTAGTTTGTGGGCCTCAACGGCAGGCGCTGTAGCTTGCGGGGGCCTTACGAAAGGAGACACAATGGCAGTAAAGGTTGCTATTAACGGCTTCGGTCGCATCGGTCGTCTGGCCTTCCGCCAGATGTTCGGTCATGAGGGCTCCGAGATCGTCGCTATCAACGACCTCACCTCTCCCGATATGCTCGCTTACCTGCTGAAGTACGACTCCACGCAGGGCAACTATGCTCGCGATCACGAGGTCGTCGCTGGCGAGGATTCCATCACCGTTGACGGCAAGGAGATCAAGATCTACAAGGAGGCCGACGCCAACAACCTGCCTTGGGGCGACCTCGACGTCGACGTCGTTCTCGAGTGCACCGGCTTCTACACCAGCAAGGCTAAGGCTCAGGCCCACATCAACGCTGGCGCCAAGAAGGTCGTCATCTCCGCTCCGGCCGGCAGCGATCTGCCCACCATCGTGTACAACGTCAACCATGAGACGCTGACCGCTGAGGACAACATCATCTCCGCTGCTTCCTGCACCACCAACTGCCTCGCCCCGATGGCCAAGGCCTGAACGACTTCGCTCCCATCGTCTCCGGCATCATGACCACCATCCACGCCTTCACCGGCGACCAGATGCCGCTCGACGGCCCGCAGCGCAAGGGCAACTTCCGTCGCTCCCGCGCCTGCTCCGAGAACATCGTCCCGAACACCACGGGCGCTGCCAAGGCCATCGGCCTGGTTCTCCCCGAGCTCAACGGCAAGCTCATCGGTGCCGCCCAGCGCGTCCCGACGCCGACCGGCTCGCTGACCAACCTCTACGCCGTCGTTGACAAGAAGGTCACCGTCGACGAGGTCAACGCTGCATGAAGGCCTACGCCGAGACCATCCCCGATACCTTCGCCTACAACGAGGACCAGATCGTCTCCCGCGACATCGTCGGCGAGACCCACGGCTCCATCTTCGACGCCACTCAGACCATGTGCTCTGATCTCGGCAACGGCCAGACCCTCGTTCAGGTCACCTCTTGGTACGACAACGAGAACTCCTACACCTCTCAGATGGTCCGCACCATCAAGTACTTCGAGAAGTTCGTTGCTTAATTTAGCTTTTAGCGAATAGCTCGTTGAGCGTCTAAAGAAGGGCGCGGCCTCATAGGCTTACACCCTAGGGTCGCGCCCTTTTTATAGGAAATCGTCTGCCGTAATGGGAGGCAGACACGTACGAAAGGTAGAAGCAAACATGGCCTTTACCAAGAAGACCGTCCGCGACATCGATGTCGACGGCAAGCGCGTTCTCGTCCGCGTTGACTTCAACGTGCCTATCAAGGATGGCGTCGTTGGCGACACCACCCGTATCAAGGCTGCCCTGCCCACCATCAACTACCTCGTTGAGCACAACGCTCGCGTCATCCTCATGAGCCACCTCGGCCGTCCTGAGGGCACTGGCTTCCAGCCCGAGCTTTCCCTCGAGCCTGTCGCCAAGAAGCTCGCTGAGCTCTCTGGCCTTGACGTTGCTTTTGTTGCCGACACGTATGGCGAGAAGGCCGCCGAGGCTGTCGCCGCCGTCGAGCCGGGCAAGGTCCTCGTTCTCGAGAACGTCCGTTTTGACAAGCGTGAGAAGAAGAACGATCCCGAGATCGCCAAGAAGCTCGCTTCCTATGGTGACGTCTTCGTTCTCGATGCCTTCGGCACCGCACACCGCGCCCAGGGTTCCGTCGTGGGCCCCGCCGCTTACCTGCCTGCCGTCGCCGGCTTCCTGCTCGAGAAGGAGGTCGACACGCTGACCGGCATCTTCGCCGAGCCCGAGCGCCCCTTCGTCGCCATCGTCGGCGGTTCCAAGGTTTCCTCCAAGATCGGCGTTCTCGATCACCTCATCGACTCCGCTGATACCCTGATCATCGGTGGCGGCATGGCCTACACCTTCTTCCTGGCTCAGGGCCTGTCCGTCGGTCAGTCCCTCAAGGAAGAGGACTGGGTCGAGCGCGCCGGTGAGATGCTCAAGAAGGCCGAGGAGAAGGGCGTCAAGATCCTGCTCCCCATCGACAACCGCGTTGCTGATCACTTTGGCGAGGATGCTGTCCCCGAGGTTGTCGCTTCCGACGCTATCCCCGACGACCGTGAGGGTATGGACATCGGCCCCAAGACCGAGGAGCTCTACGCCGAGGCTGTCAAGGGTGCCAAGACTGTGTTCTGGAATGGCCCCATGGGCGTCTTCGAGTTCGATAACTTCGCTCACGGCACCCAGGCTATCGCCGAGGCTGTCGCCGAGCTGATTGCACCTCGATCATCGGTGGTGGCGACTCTGTCGCAGCCGTCAACAAGTTCAACCTGGCCGACAAGATGAGCTGGATCTCTACCGGTGGTGGCGCTTCCATGGAGCTCGTCGAGGGTAAGGCCCTGCCCGGAGTGGAGGCGCTTCTCGATGCCTAATCGCACCCTTCTTATCGCTGGTAACTGGAAGATGAACAACGACGTCGCCGAGGCCGCCAAGCTCGCCGACGAGCTGGCTCAGGCTCTGCCCGAGGTTCCGGCTGGCGTCGAGGTGCTCGTCTGCCCTCCGACCATCGACATCACCACGGTTCATGACCGTATTCAGGCTGCCCCCATCGCCCTCGGTGCACAGAACGTGTACTGGGAGGCCAAGGGTGCCTTCACCGGTGAGTCTTCTTGCGACATGCTCAAGTCCGCTGGCTGCACCTACTGCATCATCGGTCACTCCGAGCGTCGTGATTACTTCCACGAGACCGACGAGGATCAGAACAAGAAGGCCAAGGCCCTCGTTGCCGCCGGTCTTGTTCCTGTCTTCTGCTGCGGCGAGTCCCTTGAGGTCCGCGAGCCGGCACCTATGTCGAGCACGTCGTGAACCAGGTCAAGGCTGGTCTCGAGGGTCTCGAGATCACTTGCCCCAAGCAGGTCGTCGTCGCCTACGAGCCCATCTGGGCCATCGGCACCGGCAAGACCGCTACCGCCGAGGACGCTCAGGAGGTCTGCGGCGCTATCCGTGAGACCCTCAAGGAGATGTTCGGTGAGGAGCTCGCCGACGGCATCCGCGTTCTCTATGGTGGCTCTGCCAAGCCCGGCAACATCGCCGAGCTCGTCGCCAAGCCCGACGTCGACGGCGCCCTCGTGGGCGGCGCTTCGCTCAAGGCTGCCGACTTCGCTCTATGGTCGTCAAGGCAGGCGAGTAGGACATATGGCACAGCGTCATCTTCCTGCACTCCTGATCATCATGGATGGTTGCGGCCTGGCTCCGGCCGATGGCGAGAACGCCGTCGCCGCTGCCAAGACGCCCTTCCTCGATAGCCTGTACGAGAAGTACCCCCACACCACGCTCGGCGCTTCGGGCGAGGACGTGGGTCTTCCCGATGGCCAGATGGGCAACTCCGAGGTGGGTCACCTCAACATCGGTGCCGGCCGCATCGTGTTCCAGGAGCTTTCGCGCATCAACAATGCCATCAAGGACGGCTCCATCGCCAAGAACGAGGTCTTCGTCAAGGCTATGGACGACGTCAAGGCTGACGGCAAGACTCTCCACCTCATGGGCCTTATGAGCCTGGCGGTGTTCATTCTCATATGAGCCACGTCGAGGCTCTGGTCAAGATGGCTGCCGAGCACGGTGTCAAGACCGTTCGCGTCCACGCCTTCATGGATGGTCGCGACGTTGACCCGCAGTCCGGTGCCGGTTACATGAGTGAGTTCTGCGCCTTCCTGGCTAAGATCTCCGAGGAGACCGGTTGCGACGCTCGCGTTGCCACCGTCTCGGGCCGTTATTGGGCCATGGACCGCGACAACCGTTGGGAGCGCATCCAGCGCGCCTACGATGTCATGGTCAACGCATCCGATGCCGATACCGACCCTGTTGCCGGTATCAAGGCCTACTACGAGAAGGATCCGCGCGGCGACGAGTTCGTCGAGCCCTTCGCTGCCCACAACGAGGGCATCCACGAGGCGACGCGGCCATCTTCTTCAACTTCCGTCCCGACCGCGCTCGTCAGATGACTCGCGTGTTCACGGACAAGGAGTTCGACGGCTTTGAGCGCGAGCAGATCAAGCTTTCGCACTTTGTGACGATGACCGAGTACGACCCGACGTTTGACGTCGAGGTCGCCTTCCCCAAGACGTTCCCCGAGAACGTTCTGGCCGACGTTATCGCCGCCAATGGCCTGAAGCAGCTGCACACCGCCGAGACCGAGAAGTACGCCCACGTGACGTTCTTCCTCAACGGCGGCATCGAGGAGCCCAAGGAGGGCGAGGAGCGCGTGCTCGTCGCTTCTCCCAAGGTCGCTACCTACGACCTGCAACCTGAGATGAGCGCTCCCGAGGTTACCGAGAAGCTTGTCGCCGCCATCAACGAGGATCGCGCTGATTTCTACATCGTGAACTTCGCAAACTGCGACATGGTTGGTCACACCGGTGTCTTCGACGCTGCCGTTAAGGCCGTCGAGGCTGTTGACGATGCCCTGTCCAAGGTTGTCCCGGCGATTCTCGCTAAGGGCGGCTTTGCGCTGATTACCGCCGATCACGGCAACGCCGATCACATGTTTGACGTTGCTTCCGACGGTTCCAAGCATCCGTTCACGGCTCACACCACCAACCGCGTGCCGTTCATCATCGTTGATGAGAAGGCACAGCTCACCGGTATCGAGGACGGCCGTCTTTCCGATATCGCTCCGACCATGCTCACCATGCTGGTATTGAGCCTTCCGCCGAGATGACGGGTCGCGTACTCGCCACCGAGGCCTAATAGAAAACAAATACCGTTTTCTAGTAAGGGGGTTGTCCACAACCGGACAACCCTCTTTTTTTGCGCTATTTCTACCTCGTCACCAAATGGCTGATGGGGGAGTGCTGGGGGTTGTGGTACAGTACTGGAGTTTGAATTGTTCTATTAAGGAGCTTATCTATGGGTCCGTTTCAGATTCTTCTGTTTGTCGTTTGGGCTGTCTCTGCCGTGGCGCTGACGATTCTCGTCCTGATGCACTCTGGTAAGGGCACCGGCGTTTCGGATATGATCGCTAGCTCGCTGTATAACTCCAGCTCTGCCACGGGCGTCATGGAGCAGAACCTCGATCGCCTGACGGTAATTATGGCCGTCGTTTTTGCCGTGTGTGTCGTCCTGTGCATGTTCTTCTTCCCGCAGGGTATCGTCGGCTACTAAGCACGAGCCACATAAATACTTGAAAAGGGTTCCGCAAGTGCGGGACCCTTTTTGTTTACATATTTGTAACAGAGCCAAAATATCCCCACATACTTCGCCCAACTAAAGAAATTCTCGACCGTTGACCGGAATTAGCCCCAAATCGTGCATAAAATGCGCTACTGTATTGAGAAACGTTGGTTCGTTGTGCATAACCAGCCATAGCAACGGGCGGCGTTTTGATGGTTCGGATCGGATTGTCTCGACATGTGTCCGACTGAACATTTCTTTGTCCTATCTCATAAGGAGGATGGCATGGCTGATTCTATGTTCCACCAGCCCGTTATGGGTCGTCGCGCCTTTGTCGGCGGTACCCTTGCTGCGAGCTCCATGGCTTTTCTTGCCGCATGCGGCAAGAAGGGCGGCGACGCTTCCGGTTCTGAGTCCGGTTCGAAGCTGAACTTCTACATCAACAACCCGGTCTGCATCGACCCCTACAATGTCCAGGAGGACCAGGCACTCAGGTCGAGTACCAGCTCTTTGATGCTCTGACCTCTTATGACGCCGAGAAGGGCGAGATCGTTCCGCTGGCTTGCGAGTCCTTCGAGGCCAACGACGACGCCACCGAGTTCACCTTCAAGATCAAGAAGGCCAAGTTCCACAACGGTGACGACGTTACCTCCAAGTCCTTCAAGCTCGGTTGGGAGCGTCTGGTCAACACCAAGTCGGCTGTCGCTACCGAGTACGGCCCTTCCGAGGTCTCCTATCACCTTTCCATGGTCGAGGGCTATGACGATCTGCTTGCCGGTAACGCTACCGAGCTCAGCGGTGTTACCTGCCCCGACGATGAGACCCTCGTCGTCAAGCTGGCTTCCGCTTACGCCGACTTCCCCTTCGTCGCCTCTCACCCGGCTCTGGCCCCGGTTCCCGAGTGCGCCGAGTCCGATGTCAAGAGCTTCTACCTCGCCCCGGTCGGTAACGGCCCGTTCATGATGGACGGCAAGTGGAGGATGGCCAGGAGATCAACGTCAAGAAGTTCGACGATTACTATGGCGACAAGGCCAAGATCGATGGCATCCACTTCCAGGTCATCAAGGACATGGAGACCGCTACAAGGAGTTCCAGGCCGGTAACCTCGATGTCTGCGACGTTCCCGTCGCTCAGATCGACGCCGCCAAGAAGGATCGCGGCGTGTCCAAGGACGGCTACACCATGGGTGACGGCGAGCGCATGCTGCTCGGCGCCGAGCCTTCCACGTACTATCTGACCTGCAACACCACGGCCGAGCCGTTCAGCAACGCCGACCTGCGCAGGGGTATCTCCCTGGCCATCAACCGTGAGGCCATCTGCAAGACCATCTTCAAGGTACCCGTACTCCTGCCGACGGCATTGTTCCTCCGGGCATCGATGGCTACAAGGAGGGCGCATGGGAGTTCTGCGCCTACGATGTCGACAAGGCTAACGAGTACCTCGACAAGGTTGCTCCCGCTGGCGCTAACGGGGATCGTGGCATTAGCGTGACCCTGTCCTACAACCAGGACGGCGGTCACAAGGAGATCATGGAGTCCATCATCGGTGACCTCGCCAAGGTTGGCGTTACCGCTGTCTCCGATACCCCTGAGTGGTCTGCCCTGCTCGAGCAGTATCAGAACTTTAACTATCAGTTCGGTCGTCTGGGTTGGATTGCCGACTACCCGATCATGGACAACTTCCTGTATCCGCTGTTCCACTCCGACTCCCTCGGTGGCGACAACCGCTCCGGTTACAACAACCCCGAGTTCGACGCCAAGGTCGACGAGGCTCGTACTATTGTTGACGACGAGGAGCGCGTCGCTAAGATGCAGGAGGCCGACGCAATGGTCGCTGCCGACTGCCCGGTCATCCCGATTATGTTCTACACGCACACCATCGCCGGCTCCGATCGCATTAAGCACCTCTATGTCGATCCGCAGAAGCACGCCGATCTGGGTACCGCTGAGCTCGCCTAAGAGTTTGCAGCTTCCGTGAGGGTCAAGTATTTACGTAGACCTCATGGGAAACATACAGTTCTCCCTACCTGGGGTAAACTGGCTGATGGTAATTTTGGGATGCCGGTCTGGCGATCGGCATCCCATTTAGGTTAATCTAGATAGGGGAGTGGTATGGGTAAGTACATCGTTAAACGTGTGCTTCAGTTCATCGGTGTTTTTGGGCGTTACGCTGATTCTGTTCGCCCTCCAGAATATCGTGCCGGGAGATCCGATCAAGCTGATCGGTGGAGACAAGGCTCTGTCCCCCGAGGTGGAGCTTCAGCTTCGCGTTCGCTATCACCTGGTCCAGACGGACGATGACGGCAACGCGATCCTTGACGAGAACGGCGACCCCGTTCAAACGTCGCTCGTGGACCGTTACTTGTATTACATGAACGGCCTGCTTCATGGCGATCTGGGCAATTCGTATCAGCGCAAGCTGCCGGTTACGGAAATCTTTGCCCAGAAGTATCCGTATACGGTCAAACTTGCCGCGTGCGCCATCGTGCTCGAGGCAATTATGGGTATCGGTGCGGGTATCATTTCGGCGGTAAAGCGTTATTCCTTCTGGGATATTTTGGTAACGCTCACCACGTCGATCCTCGTTGCGGTCCCGGCCTTCTGGCTCGGTATGTTGCTGCAGCTGTTCTTTGGCGTCATCCTCAAGGACGCCACGGGCGGTGCAATCTCCATGCCGATCTCGGGTGCCGGCGGTTCCAGCTCTCAGTATCAGGATTGGATGCACTATGTGCTTCCGACCATTACGCTGGCTTCGGTTTCGACCGCTTATGCTGCGCGCATTATGCGCTCGCAGCTGCTTGACGTCATGAACCAGGATTACATCCGTACGGCAAAGGCCAAGGGTCTCTCCAATCGTGCGATCATCGTCAAGCATGCGCTTAAGAATGCACTCATCCCCGTCGTTACCTATATTGGTGTCGACTTTGGCGGCATGCTTTCGGGCGCCATCCTGACCGAGACGGTCTTCAACTGGCCCGGTATCGGCTATGAGGTCTATCGCGCCATTAGCATGCGTGACTGGCCCATCGTTATGGGCGGCGTTACGCTCATCGTTGTCGTCGTCATGGTGATCAACCTGCTCGTCGACATTAGCTATGCATTCCTCGACCCGCGCATCCGCCTTGGCGGTCCGTCGGATAAGGCCTAAGGGAGGTACGTCTCATGCAGGAAACTGATTCTCAGTCTCAGGAGCAGCTACCGCCACCAAGTCGCATCTGCTCCCGCCAAGTCCCGCACGCTGTGGGGCGACGCTTTTAAGCGTCTTCGTAAGAACAAGCTCGCCGTTATCGGTGTCTGCTGGATCATCATCGTCGTTGTGGTTGCCCTGACCGCAGATCTGTGGGCTAAGCCCTGGCTCGGTTCGCCGACGGCTTCCGATTCGACCACCATGGCCGAGACATCGCTACTGGCTCCGTGTGCCGAGCACCCGTTTGGCACCGATGCCCTCGGTCGCGACATTCTCGTCCGCGTTATCTACGGTGCACGCGTTTCGCTTTCTGTCGGTATTATGGCCACCGCCATCTCCACATTGATCGGCCTGGTCATGGGCGCCTGGCCGGTTTCTACGGCGGCATTTGGGATACGATCATCATGCGCTGTGCGGACATCTTCCTGGCGTTCCCGTACGTGCTGTTCGTTGTCGCCATGATCGCCGTTATCGGCCGTGGTCTTCAGAACGTCTTTATCGCCATCGGCATTCTTGGCTGGCCTTCGATTGCGCGCGTCTTCCGCTCTGCAATTTTGACGGTCAAGGAAAACGACTATGTTGATGCAGCGCGCGCGATGGGTGCATCTGATGCTCGTATCGTCGTGCGTCACATCTTCCCGAACTCCGTCGCCTCCATCGTGGTCTACGCGACCATGAACATTGGTGGCGCCATTCTGACCGAGTCCGCTCTGTCCTTCCTCGGCATGGGCGTTATTCCGCCTACGCCTTCGTGGGGCTCCATGATTCAGGACGGTCAGCAGTATCTTCTGACCGCTCCCTGGATGATGATCATGCCCGGTCTGGCAATTCTCTCGACGGTGCTCGCCTTCACCCTGCTGGGTGACGGTCTGCGCGACGCCCTCGACGTCAAGATGAAGGACGCATAAGGATGAAGAAGAACAAGAACTATGTGGACCTGAAGGACCAGCCGGTTCCCGAGGGCCAGCATCTGCTCGAGGTCGATGACCTTAAGATGTATTTCCACACCGAGGATGGCGTCGTTCGCGCTGTCGACGGTGTTTCCTACACGCTCGATCGTGGCGAGACCCTGGGCGTCGTCGGCGAGTCCGGTTCCGGTAAGTCCGTGACCGCCATGACCATCATGGGCCTTATCTCGATGCCTCCGGGAAAGATTGAGGGCGGCGACGTTGCTATCGCGGTCGTTCTATCCTCGAAATGACCGAGGAAGAGATGCAGCACATTCGCGGTAACGATATCGCGATGATCTTCCAGGATCCTATGACCTCCCTGAACCCGGTCTACAAGATCGGGAAGCAGGTGGGCGAGGGTCTTCGTCTGCACCGTGGTTACTCCAAGCAGGAGGCGCTCAAGCGCGCTACCGAGCTTTTGGACCTCGTGGGTATCCCCGAGCCCGAGAAGCGCGTCAATGAATATCCGCACCAGTTCTCCGGCGGTATGCGTCAGCGCGTCATGATCGCCATGGCCCTTGCCTGCGATCCCGATATTCTGATTGCCGACGAACCCACGACTGCCCTGGACGTTACCATTCAGGCTCAGATTATCGAGCTCATGCAGGAGATGCAGGAGAAGAACGGCAACGCCATTATCATGATTACCCACGACCTGGGCGTTGTTGCCGATATGGCCGACAAGATCATGGTTATGTATGCCGGTCGTCCCGTCGAGTTCGGTACTGCTGAGGAAATCTTCTACGAGAGCCGCCACCCCTACACCTGGGGCCTTATCCGCTCCATCCCGGAGCAGGCTATCGACGAGAAGAAGCCGCTTACGCCGATCCACGGCAACCCGCCCTCGCTCATGAACCTGCCCGAGGGTTGCGTGTTCTCGCCTCGTTGCCCCTATGCGACGGACAAGTGCCGCAAGCAGCGTCCCGAGCGCGTTGTTACCGAGTCTGGTCATTACTCTGCGTGCCACTACTCCGGTGACCCCGAGTTCCTCAAGAACGCTCCTGAGACGTCCCGTACCCGCAAGGATTCCAAGAAGGGAGGCGAGGCGTAATGGCAGACAATAACGAGCGCACTCCGTTGCTGAAGGTCGAGCACCTTTCTAAGGAGTTCCCAGCTGAGTCCGGCATGTTCGCCAAGCGATTTTCCAAGCGTGTCGTCTCTGCTGTGAATGACATTTCGTTCGAGATTTATCCGGGCGAGACCTTTGGCCTGGTTGGCGAGTCTGGTTGCGGTAAGTCCACCACGGGCCGTACTATCATGCGCCTCACCAAGCCGACGGCCGGTAAGGTGTTCTTCCAGGGCAAAGATGTTGCGAGATGAGCAAGCATGAGATCAAGGACATGCGTCGCGAGATGCAGCTCATCTTCCAGGATCCCTATGCTTCGCTGAACCCTCGTATGACCATCGGCGAGATTGTCTCCGAGCCCATGACCATTCACGGCGTGGGTACTAAGGAGGAGCGTATCGAGCGTGTTCGCGAGCTTCTCGACGTCGTCGGACTGAACCCCGAGCACATCAACCGCTATCCGCACGAGTTCTCGGGCGGTCAGCGCCAGCGTGTCGGCATTGCCCGCGCGTTCGCTCTGAAGCCCAAGCTGATCATCTGCGACGAGCCCGTCTCTGCACTTGACGTATCCATTCAGGCCCAGGTTCTGAACCTTCTTAAGGAGCTCCAGGACAAGTTCGGTACGGCTTATCTCTTCATTGCTCACGACCTCTCTGTCGTGCAGCACATCTCCGATCGCGTTGCCGTTATGTATCTGGGCAAGATGGTTGAGGTTTCGGACTGGAAGACGCTCTACAGTGAGCCGCACCACCCGTACACGCAGTCGCTGCTGTCGGCTGTGCCGGTGCCCGATCCTGATATCCAGAAGACCCGCAAGCGTATCATCCTCGCCGGCGATCCGCCGTCGCCGCTGGATCCGCCGACCGGCTGCCGTTTCCACACGCGCTGCCCGATCGCACAGGGCATCTGCTCCGAGAAGCTTCCTGAGTTTAAGGAAGTTGCCCCGGGTCACTGCTGTGCCTGCCACTTCGCGGAGCCGTTCCCGATCAAGGAATCGCACATCGACCTGTAGCCGGTTGTTTGTCCGGGCCCGCCCTGGCGTTGCTTTTCAGAACGTCCTCGGACATGCAAGAAACCCCCGCTGCGCACTTCGTGCGGCGGGGGTTTCTTGCGTCCTGCGGAGTGTTCTGAAAAGTAACACCAGGGCGGGCCCTACGTTAACTCGGCAAGGGGAGTGCGATTCCCTGATCGCTCGCTTAATCTGATAGGGAATTGTGTGAGGCCGGAGCTTGGCTCCGGCCTCCCCATATAAGGGCTCGGCAAAGCAGAGCCACTAAATTTGCATCAGCCCTCAAAACATGTTTGAGAACGGTGCCTGGAGTACGTGCCCCTAGGGCAGGAATGAGGTTGCTTTCCAACGCATTCCGCAGGGGGCGGCATTATTTTGTAGCGCGAAGCGCGGATCAAAATAATGCCGCATGCCCGAGGACGCGTTGGAAAGCAACCTCATTCCTGCCCGAACAGGTCAGTCTACCTGCGCATTTACAAATTCGTAAACTTTTTTCAAAAAAGTGCTTGCGCAGTTCTCGAAACATAGGTTATTATCTTCCTCGTTGAACGCGCGGGTCCAACAAAACGAACCGCGAGTCAACAACATAGCATGTCGGAGTGGCGGAATTGGCAGACGCGCTAGCTTGAGGTGCTAGTGACCGCTTTTTGGTCATGCGGGTTCAAGTCCCGCCTCCGACACCATCGCATTTGAGAAGCCTCTTCGGAGGCTTTTTTGTTACCGATAGACGGTTACCGATAGACGGTGAGGTCCACGATGGAAACGCTTGAACGCAACGAGTGGGCAGACGTTGCCCAGTTGGTCGAGATCACGAGCGATGCTGTCATCATCTGCGAGCTCGATGGAACCATTCTGCATGTGAATAATCGCTTACTTGGTTTGATGTGTGAGGAACGCGTCGACGTCATCGGTGGAGATGTTAAAGACGTCCTGTACTCGTCCGCTTTTGAACGTGCGACGGAACATCGTCTGCCATTTGAAACTGATGGCTCCGAGAGCGAACTGATGCTCAAGCTAGGTGACGGCTCCTTTATTCCCGTCCTCGTTCGCGCCGGCTCGGTTACACCGCCTCGCATCTTTGGTCGCCGTGCGCCGCGCGTTCTGGTGGCGCTCCATAGCATTGAGGAACAGTATTCGCACGACCGTCAGCTCAAGCGCGCTCTTTCGGAGCTCAGGGTGGCGAATAAGCGACTCTCGGGCACGTTGTCGGTCATTATGAGCACGGTAGGCTCCGATGAGCTGCCCAGTTTGCTGGATACCGTTTTGAACCAACTTGTCGGGACGCTCGATGCCTCGGGTGCTGCCATTTATTTTTCTGAGAGCGGCGGGTTTAAACTTCGCGGCGTTTCTAAGGAGCTGCATGACAGCTACCTGCCCGAGTTTATGCCGTATGGCGCAGGCATCCCGACCTATGTGCTTCGCGAGTCGCGTGCGTGCCGCTTGTCGATTCAACAGGACCTGGAGGGCGATCGAGTCGCCTCGAGTATGTTCATGGACTTGGACAATCGTTCTAAGCACCTGCTACGCGTGCAAGATATGCCCCCATACCGTAGCGAGATCTGCTTCCCGTGTTTTACGGTACTCAGGTTCTTGGCGTATTGGAGGTCGGTTGGAAACGTCCGCAGGCGCCGCTTGCCTATGACGTTAATGTACTCGAGGTCATTTGCGATTACCTGTCTATCCAGCTGGTCGGCATGGCATCGAGCCTTCGCTCTCGTCGTACGGCCGAGCTCGGCCGCTCGCTCAATGTCTTACGTGATGAGTTGTTTACCTTTCTAGACGATTCCGCCGCGGCTACCCAGGCGGTATCGTCCGAGATCTGCAATATGCTCAACTGCCATTTTTGTCCTGTTGAGTATGACGCCAGTCTGGATTCCTACGTCATAGATTTTGAAGGCGGCAGTCGCGTTGCTTTGCCGGACGATCCCGAGAAGCTTTTCTTTTCCACGACGGCGCCGGCGGCACGTCTGGGGGCTGGCCCTGATGGCTTTGAGGCATCTGTTTTGGGCGGCACGAGTGCCGAGGACCTTAAACACGTCCGTATAACTCGCGTTGACGAATCGATGCCTATGGGAGGCTGGCTTAGGGCGCATGGTCTGCCTTGTCAAGGTCTCTACGTCGACTCCGGCATCGAGGCGGGGCGCCCGCGCTCTGAGGGCGATGGCAAGCACAGTAACGACGCGATTGTTCCTGCTTCTGTTGCGAAGAGCCCGACTACGCGCGCGCTGCTGCTTCGTGATGGTAGCCAAGAGCCGATTGATGACCTTGAATATGACTACTTGGTGCACTTGGCGCATGACTTTGAACTGATCTACGAAGGCGAATCTCAAAAGCGCGAGGAGCGCCATATCGCTCAGACCCTCCAGATCGGCATGAGAAATTCCTTGGGGGATGTTCCGGGTATCGCAACCGATTCGGTGTACCTGTCGGCCACGAACTCGGCGTTGGTCGGCGGCGATTTCTATACGCTCATCCGTCTTCCCGACGACTGCGCCGTCATGATTCTGGGTGATGTGTCTGGCAAAGGTATTGAGGCCGCATCGATGTCCGCGCTCGTCAAGACGGCCCTGACGGCATATGCTTGGGAGGGCGCTGGACCGGCCCGCATGGCACGCTCCCTTAACAGCATGCTCATGGGCTTTTCGAGGGTCGAGACGTTCGTGACGGCCTTTATCGCCAAGATTGACCTTAAAGCCGGACGCGCAACGTATTGTTCGGCAGGCCATCCTCCGACCATGGTCATCAGGCCAGAGTCGATGCCGCTGGGTGGCGGCGAGGCCCGTGGGGGAGAGGTTGAGCTGCTTGGATGCCAATCGGGCGTAATCGGTGCCTTTGAGAGCATGGTGTACGAGACAGGCGTGTTTACGTTCGCCCCCGGCGACATGCTCTTCATGTATACGGATGGAACGATTGAGGCCCGCGACCGCTCAGGTGCTTTTTTTGGCGAGCAGCGCTTCGTGACCTTCTGCTCTCTGTCTCGGGTGAGGGCGTATCGGGAATCTGCGGCAAGGTCTTGGGCGAGCTTGACCGCTTTACCGAGTCGGCGCTGAACGATGACATCGCACTGGTTTCCCTTGAGTTTTTACGGGGTCGATCGTAGGCCGCGACGCTTGACGGGCAAAATCTTCGCAGTTACAGATACGAATGCATCGAGTGGACTTTTTTGGGGAACCATGGTCGTATGAATGAGTGGAATGACATAGCGGTTTTGACGCCACCAGGCGATATCGACATCGCCACGGTGCCTACGCTGCGCCGGCGGTTGGATGCTTTGATTGGCCGCGGCGTGCGTCGTGTCATCATCAACTGTCAGGCTGTTAGCTTTATCGATTCGACGGGCTTGGCATTCCTGCTTACGCGCGCTCGTGAGCTCATGAGGCGAGAAGGCCTGCTTTCGCTCGTCAATGCATCAGGTGAAGTTGTTCGCTTTTTGGAGATTGCTCGTCTTGTCGATATCCTTCATGTCGCGGGGCCGGCACGGGAGTCTATTCCCGCCATTCCGGTGGGGGAGTTGCCGCGCTGGAGCAAGAGCGTCGAGGTCCGTCAGGGTATCGAGAATCTTCCGTACTACCGACATCGCATCGCCGAACTCCTTGAATCGCTTCCGTTACGCCGTGACGAGCGCTACGATGTCGCATTGGCGTCGGGGGAGGCGCTGGGCAATGCTTATGACCATGCGGGTGGTATCGGGTGCGTCCTGACGGTTCAGGCCTATGGCGATCGCGTTGTGGTTGAGGTGCTTGATCGAGGTGCCGGCTATTCTATCGATGAAACGAGCGAACCGGTCACATCTGAGGAGCGCGGCCGTGGTATCAAGCTTATGCGTATGCTCGTCGATAACGTGGAGGTTGCTCGTCGTACGGACGGCGCCGGCACGCGCGTCCAGATGGTGAAGCTGTTTAGCGGAGCGCTGGAATCGTGTGCCTAGCCAATCGCTTTAGCGCGTTTGGCTACTAAGAACATGCGGCTGACAAGTTTTTTGAAAAAAGTACTTGCGTCTTTTGGACAACTCGCGTAAATTAATAACCCGCAAGCGGACATGGCTCAGTTGGTAGAGCACAACCTTGCCAAGGTTGGGGTCGCGGGTTCGAGCCCCGTTGTCCGCTCCATTGCATTTCCGGACCGTTTAGGCGGTCCTTTTTCGGCGAAGTGGCCAAGTGGTAAGGCAGAGGCCTGCAAAGCCTTTACCCCCGGTTCGAATCCGGCTTCGCCTCCAGGCAACATCCGGGCGCTCCGGCGCCCGTTTTGTTTTACATATGCGGACATGGCTCAGTTGGTAGAGCACAACCTTGCCAAGGTTGGGGTCGCGGGTTCGAGCCCCGTTGTCCGCTCCAACTATCTTACGCGGTTCTAACGAACCGCGTTTTTTGTTGACGCTGCGCGAGCCCCGGGCACCCCATCTTGCCCCCTCAATCGTCGGTCGCGTACATAAAGTACGCTTCCCTCCTCTTTCGCGGCAACCTGGGGCACCCGGAGCCCGCTCGCTGTTGTGGCCGGGGGAGTGAGTCTTCCGTTCTTTTCACTAATCGATCGATTCGTCCCAGGAGGCTCGAGCCCGAGAGGGAGCGAGCGTTTTGGGGCGTGGCTGTGGCGTTGTTTGCCGCGAATGTCCGCTTTGGGCGTATCATCGTGGGCATCTCGCAAAACCTCGTTGCAAGGGAGACTCATCCCATGGCTACAGAAAAGTCCTCGTCGCGCCCATGGATGTCCGATGCCGCGATCTATCAGATCTACCCGCGCTCGTTTAAGGATTCGACTGGTTCGGGTCTGGGCGATATCGCGGGCATTACCCAGCAGATGGACTATCTTGAGCGGCTGGGTATCGAGGCTATCTGGCTGAGCCCGTTTTACCCATCGCCTCTCGTCGATGGCGGCTATGATGTGGCGGACTACTGCGATGTCGACCCACGTCTCGGGTCGCTTGACGACTTCGATGACATGATCACTGCGGCTCACGCGCACGGCATCAAGGTCATCGTCGACATCGTGCCCAACCATTCGTCCAACCAGCACCCCTGGTTCAAAGCCGCTCTTGCCGCCGGCCCCGGATCGCCCGAGCGCGCCCGTTATATCTTCCGTGATGGTCGCGGCGAGCATGGCGAGCTGCCTCCCACCAATTGGAATGCCAACTTTGGCGGCCCCGCCTGGACGCGCGTCGCGGACGGTCAGTGTATCTGCACATGTTTACGCCCGAGCAGCCGGACTTTGACTGGTCGTGCCCCGAGGTTCATGCGTTCTTTTGCGACGTCCTGGCGTTTTGGAGCGATCGAGGCGTCGATGGCTTTCGCATTGATGTGGCGCACGGTCTCGCCAAGGATCTCGACCGCGATGACCTCGACCGGTGGCATCTCGCCGAGGGCGATGACATGGTTGACGACGGCACCCATCCGCTGTGGGACCGCAACGAGGTCCACGAGATCTATCGCGAGTGGCGCCGCGTGTTCGACCGCTATGATCCGCCACGCAGCGCCGTTGCCGAGGCGTGGGTGCTGCCCGAGCGCCAGTATCTCTACGCGCGTCCCAGCGAGCTTGGCCAGACATTCAACTTTGAGTTTGCCAAGGCCACTTGGACCTATGATGACATGCACGCTGCAATCGAGGAGGGCTTGAAGGCAGCTATAGAATCCGATTCCGCCTCGACCTGGGTGCTCTCCAACCACGACGTGCCGCGCGTGGCGACGCGCTATGCCCTGCCGCAGATCAAGCGACGCGCTACCACCAGATTGCGCTCGACTGGCTCTTACGCGACGGGTCGTCTTATGACGAGGACCGTGAACTCGGCGAGCGCCGCGCGCGGGCGGCCCTTTTGCTCGAGCTGGCGCTTCCGGGCTCGGCATACGTGTATCAGGGTGAGGAGCTCGGCCTTTTTGAGGTGGCCGATATCCCGTGGGCCGCACTCGAAGATCCTACTGCGACCAATACGCACGGACCGAAGCGCGAGAAGGGGCGCGACGGCTGCCGTGTGCCCCTGCCGTGGGTGGCGGCGGACGATCCCGCGCAGGGCGGATCGTTTGGGTTTTCACCGGCGGACGCCGATGCGGCGCCCCATCTGCTGCAGCCTGCATGGTTTTCCGATTACGCTGCCGATAGGGAAGAAGCGGACCCGACATCGATGCTTGCGCTCTATCGTGACGCCCTCTGGCTGCGGCGCAAGCTGCGCGGGTGCGCCAACGATCTTAAGTGGCTTGATCTTGACGGACGCACCGGCCTTGCGGATGGTGCCGAGGGCGCTGAGGGTGGCGTCATCGCCTATCGCCGCGACAACGGCTGGGCGTGTGTGACGAACTTCGGTGCAGCACCCGTGGAGCTGCCGGCGGGCAGGGTCCTGCTCACCTCATCACCGCTTGTAGACGGCAGGCTCGCGCAGGACAGTTCTGCCTGGATCATGCTCGCTGAGTTGTAGGGGCCTCTTGCGGCGAGTTTGCGTTTGCCTGTGCTTTCCGTGGTGGCTGATGTCTTTGCGAGGTTCGCGAGGGCGTCGCAAAACTTTTCAAAAAAAGTTCTTGCATTTGGGTGGATCATCCCGTATATTAAATCCTCGCAGGCGGACATGGCTCAGTTGGTAGAGCACAACCTTGCCAAGGTTGGGGTCGCGGGTTCGAGCCCCGTTGTCCGCTCCATTTGGGCGTTTAGCTCAGGGGGAGAGCGCTTCCCTGACACGGAAGAGGTCAGAAGTTCAAATCTTCTAACGCCCACCAAATGTTCGCAGCCCAGAGGCAACGCCTCTGGCTGTTTTGTTTTACGTCGCCAAATGGGTCGCCAAATACGTCACCAAATATCGAGTTTTTGATCTTCCGGAATGCTTCTCAGTAGTCATCCGAGAAAACTCCCATCTTCTCCGTTTGCATGCACATATCTTTCAAGGATTCGTGCCGCGGTTGCATGGAGCTCGGCAAGGCACGACCGCAACATGTTGGTCAAGCATAATCTTTTGGATTCTTTTGGCGTGAGCGGCTTGGTTTTGGTAGGATTTGTCAGCGGCTTGACTAAGGGGGTTTTATAACTGCCATGCAGGTAGCCGTGTTGGTAACGTTTTACCGACTTGTCAAATACCCCTCATTTTTAATGCGTCTGCAAAATGACCAATTGCTTTGACCTGCTGAAACACTATATGTTGTGTTTGACCTAAAAAAAGAATACAGGATATAGATGCTTCTTTGTCGTATGATAGATGGCGGACAGAGAACGAAGACCTTAACTGCCTCTTTTGAACGTGTCCTTGAACCGCTTGATTGGCTCTAGGGAATGTCCGCATGGAGGCTTATGGTTTATCGAGAACACAGATTGCGCGACGGCGCCGCAAGGCAGGGGCAGGCCCTGCCGGGCATCGTTTGGCTCTGAAGCGCAATGAGGCTACGACGCGAAAGAGGCAAGAGGATGAAGATCATCAAGCGCAGCGGCACCGAGGTTGTCTTTGACATCGATAAGATCGTCAATGCCATCCGCGCCGCAAACTTGGAGGTCGAGGAGAGCTCTCGTCTTACCGACCGCCAGGTGGTTTATGCGGCGCAAAACGTCGCCGAGGCATGCGAGAACGCGGGCCACACCGTTTCGGTCGAGGAGATCCAGGATTTGGTCGAGGACGAGATCATGCGTCTCGACTGCTACGAGGTCGCCCGCCACTACATCATCTATCGCTATGTTCAGAGCCTGAAGCGCCAGAAGAACACGACCGACGACAAGATTCTGTCGCTGATCGAGTGCAATAACGAAGAGGTCAAGCAGGAGAACTCTAACAAGAACCCGACCGTCAATTCCGTCCAGCGCGACTATATGGCCGGCGAGATTTCAAAGGATCTGACTCAGCGTGTGCTGCTGCCCCAGGAGATCGTGGATGCCCACAATGAGGGCCTGATCCACTTCCACGATTCTGACTACTTTGCCCAGCACATGCATAACTGCGACCTGGTGAACCTGGAGGACATGCTCCAGAACGGCACCGTTATCTCGGGCACGCTGATCGAGAAGCCGCACAGCTTCTCGACTGCCTGCAACATCGCGACGCAGATTATCGCCCAGGTTGCTTCCTCCCAGTACGGCGGCCAGTCTATTTCACTGACCCATCTCGCCCCGTTTGTTGAGGTGAGCCGTCAAAAGATTCGCGGCGAGGTTGCCCGCGAGCTCGAGGAGCTCGGTGTTTCGGCATCTGCCGAAAAGGTCCGTGAGGTCGTTGAGGACCGTCTGCGTGACGAGATCCGTCGCGGCGTCCAGACGATTCAGTATCAGGTTGTGACCCTTATGACCACAAACGGCCAGGCGCCGTTTGTGACGGTCTTTATGTATCTCAACGAGGCTCGCTCAGCGCAGGAGAAGCACGACCTTGCATGATCGTGGAGGAGACGCTTCGTCAGCGCTATGAGGGCGTTAAGAACGAAGCCGGTGTGTGGATTACCCCGGCATTCCCCAAGCTTATCTATGTACTCGAGGACGATAATGTTCACGAGAATTCCCCGTACTTCTACCTGACCCAGCTGGCTGCCAAGTGCACCGCCAAGCGCATGGTGCCCGACTACATCTCCGAGAAGAAGATGCGCGAGCTCAAGCTGTCTAAGGGCGAGACCGCTGGCAACGGCGATTGCTACACCTGCATGGGTTGCCGCAGCTTCTTGACGCCCGACCGCTCCGGTAACGGATTTAACAATGTGGCCAACGCGCTGAACTATGACCCGAACAAGCCCAAGTACTATGGTCGCTTTAACCAGGGTGTTGTGACCATCAACCTGCCCGATGTCGCGCTGAGCTCGCATCAGGACATGGACAAGTTCTGGAAGATCTTCGATGAGCGCCTTGAGCTGTGCCATCGTGCCCTGCTGTGCCGTCATGAGCGCCTGATGGGTACGCTTTCGGATGCCGCACCGATTCTGTGGCAGTACGGCGCCCTGGCGCGCCTTAAGAAGGGCGAGACGATCGACAAACTGCTCGTGGGCGGCTATTCCACCATCAGCCTGGGGTATGCCGGTCTGTATGAGTGCGTCAAGTACATGACGGGCCACAGCCACACCGAGAAGGAAGGCACGCCGTTTGCCATGGCCGTCATGCAGCACATGAACGACAAATGCGCCGAGTGGAAGGCCGAAAGCGATATCGACTTCTCACTGTACGGCACCCCGCTTGAGTCGACGACCTACAAGTTCGCCAAGTGCCTGCAGCGCCGTTTTGGCATTATTCCGGGTGTGACGGACAAGGGCTACATTACCAACAGCTACCACGTCCATGTGTCCGAGGAGATTGATGCTTTCGATAAGCTCAAGTTTGAGGGCATGTTCCAGCAGCTTTCGCCGGGCGGTGCCATCTCCTACGTCGAGGTTCCCAACATGCAGGACAACCTTAAGGCTGTCATTCGCGTGATGCAGTACATCTACGACAACATCATGTATGCCGAGCTCAACACCAAGAGCGATTACTGCCAGGTGTGCGGCTATGACGGCGAGATCAAGATTGTCGAGGATGACGGCAAGCTGGTGTGGGAGTGCCCCAACTGCGGCAACCGCGATCAGGAGAAGATGAATGTCGCCCGTCGTACGTGCGGCTACATCGGTACTCAATTCTGGAACCAGGGTCGAACCGAGGAGATCCGCGACCGCGTGCTGCATCTCTAATACCGCTCCGGGGCTGAACCGAGAGGGCCGCTTGGGCTTTTGCTCGCTATTTCGGACAGTCCTGCGCAAGACGAAGGCCACATTAAGTGGCCTTCTTTGCGTGCGGAACTCATATCGAGCAAAAGCCCAAGCGGCCCTCTCGGTTCAGCCAAGTTGACGTAGTTGAGATGCAGCATGCGGTCTGCTCACTTCTCGAAGTTCTTAGCGGAAATGAGTTGACTTGCAACAACGTTTTGCTTGCGATGACGGTTGGGCTGCAACAAAGTTTTTATTGGACCTCGAACCCTATACTCGATGTTCGCTTCGTTCATTGAGTTACCCTTTGCATGAGGCCGGGACATATCGTCCCGCCCGCAGTTTCGCAGGCCGCAGGCGAGAATGTTTGAGGACGGGATGATATGTCCCGGCTCCCGGGAGAGTTACCTATGAACTACGCGAACATTAAGTATTTCGACATTGCTGATGGGGAAGGTGTTCGTACTTCTCTGTTTGTGAGTGGGTGCCGTCGTGGGTGCAAGAATTGCTTTAACTCCGTCGCGTGGGACTTTGCCGCGGGTGAACCGTTCGACCGTGCCGTCGAGGACAAGATTATCGACAGTCTTGACCATCCCTTTATTGATGGCCTGACGATTCTGGGTGGCGAGCCCATGGAACCCGAGAATCAGGCGGGTCTCGTTGACTTTATCGAACGCGTGCGTGCGGCCTATCCTGTGGAGTCGGGGAAGACCATTTGGTGCTTTACCGGCGACGTGCTCGAGGAACTTATGCCGGGCGGCCGTCATCATACCGAGGTGACGGACCGTATCCTTGCCTGCCTCGATATGTTGGTGGACGGCCCGTTCGTTCAAGACCTGTACGATATCTCCTTGCGTTTTAGGGGTTCGAGTAATCAGCGGGTGATCGACATGAACGCCACGCGCACTCGTGCCGCGCGCGAGGGCGTTTCGCTTTGCGACGCTGTGGAGCTTTGGCGGGACGATCCAGTCTATTCGACCCATACTATGTAGCTTGTGGTCGATGCCGGAGGGCGTGGTACCATAGCGCGAACGTGAAATCGGAAAAGTGAGGCCCAGATGGTCGATCAGGAAAAAGTCGAGGCCGCCATTAAGCTGTTGCTTGAGGGCATAGGCGAGGACCCAACTCGTGAGGGCCTGCTGGAGACCCCGGCGCGCGTTGCCCGTATGTATGGTGAGATTGCCGGCGGCATGGACCAGAGTGCCGAGGAGCACCTGTCCAAAACCTTTGCCGTCGCTTCGAACGATTTGGTTATCGAGCGCGACATCACGTTCTACTCGCTGTGCGAACATCATCTGCTGCCGTTTTATGGCAAGGCCGCCATTGGTTATATCCCTAACGGTCGGGTGGCTGGGCTTTCCAAGCTCGCCCGCACGGTTGAGGTTTATGCCCGCCGTCTTCAGCTGCAGGAGCAACTGTGTGCACAGGTTGCCGATGCCCTCATGGATTATCTCGCTCCCCAGGGAGCGATTGTGTTGATGGAGGCCGAGCATATGTGCATGACCATGCGCGGCGTGCAAAAGCCCGGCACCAAGACCGTGACGCTCGCTCGCCGCGGCGTCTTTGAGACCGATCCCGCGCTCGAGGAGCGTTTCTTTAGGATGCTGGACCGCTAACCATGAGAGTCGTCAATGACTTTACATCGAAGACCGATGAGGGGACGTCGCGTCGCGGCTTTATGGCTTCGGGCCTGGCCCCCTTTGGTGCCATGCCTCGCATTGATTACATTTGTGCCAACGGGCTGTTCCGGCGGCACCTGGGCAACATTGCACAGTTGGAATCGGGGCGCATCTTCTGCCGCCACGGTATTGACCATCTGCTCGATGTCGCTCGCATTATGTGGATCAAGAATCTCGAGGAGCAGCTCGAATTTGACCGCGAGGTCATCTACGCCACGGCACTTCTTCACGATATCGGCAAAGATGAACAGTATGAATCGGGTATATCCCATGATGTTGCAAGCGAACGCGTCGCTGATGCGATTCTCGGCGGCATGCCCGATGACGTGGCGTTTGAGCCGGCCGATGCCGCAGCCATTAAGACGGCCATTCTGGGCCATCGAAAGCTGCGCGTGAACAGCCAACCGCTTGAGCGTCTGCTCTATGCGGCCGACAAAGCGTCGCGCGCCTGCTTTGCATGCCCCGCGCGCAATGCTTGCAACTGGAGCGATGATAAAAAGAACCTGTCGATTCGCGTGTAGTTAGTTTGCGCGGTCGGGGTTCTAAACGAAGGAGACGATCGCGATGAGTAACAAGAAACTGCCCGAGAATGCAACCAAGACTGAAGGCGCCGAGCTCGCCCGCCGTGGAAGGGGCGAAATATCCACCGCAACGGCGGTGCCCCATGTGAGCTATGACGATTTGCGCCATGCCGATCGTATTGTCATTGACGGCCTTGAGGTTTTTGCCAACCATGGCGTGTATCCCGAGGAGAACGCGCTGGGTCAGAAGTTCATCGTTTCTCTGGTGCTCTATGCCGACCTGCGCGCGGCGGGGGAGCACGATAACCTGGATGCCTCGATTGACTACGGCTCGGTGTGCCACGATGTTGATGGCTATCTGCGCGAGCATACGTTTAAACTCATCGAGGCGGCAGCCGAGGGTGTGGCCCAGATGCTGCTGCGTCGTTACCCCCTGCTGCTTGGTGTGCGCATAAAGCTCGATAAGCCGTGGGCTCCTGTTGGCCTGCCCCTGGCAAGCTGCGGTGTCGAGATCGAGCGCGTGCGGTAACCGGTTCTAATACGTCTCTATGGGTGGCTGCTTGAGCCGCTGCGACAGAGCTCTATTGTTGGGACAGTACGTGTCGAGCAGGGCGTGAAAACGCTGATTGTGGCTTGGCTCGAGCAAGTGGACGAACTCGTGGGCGACAACCATGTCGAGGCATTCGACGGGGTAGGCGGCGAGCTCGCGCGCGATGCGAATGGCGCCGGATTTGGGCGTGCATGATCCCCAGCGCGTTTTCATGCTGCGCACGGAGATGCGGGCCACGGTGACGCCCATTGCGACTTCGTACGCGTGCACGATGTCGCGCAGCGCCGATGTGACCTCGGACGCATAGAGCTGGTCGATGTGGGCTTGGAGCTCATCGGACGTTAGGCCGTCGAGGATTGCGTGCCGCTTGGCCTGTGGGCCTTCGTCCGATTCATCGGTACCCATAAAACTTGCGAAGGTGGCCTGTTTGGGTCGCGGTGCGGGTGATGCAAAGTTGTGATCGAGTGCATCCTGTACCGTGATGGGCTTGCCCCAAAGTGCAATGATGGACGAGGGGCTGAGCGGCTCTCGTGCCGTCGCCTGACGTTGCTCGCGCTGGGCAAGTCGGCTGATAATCCAGGCGCTGTTGCGCTTCACAAACGCTTCGATACGCTCGCGGGTGGCGCCGAGCGGTGCGCTGGCGTGGACCTCACCGCTCGAAGTGACGCGTAGGTTGAAGTTCTTGACGCGCTTTTTGGTAACGACGACGGGGATGGGCGTCCCATCCGGTCGGGATGCGGAAATCGTAAACTGCTGCGTCAAAAGCGGTCCTTTGGATTGGGGACGGCCGGCATGTCGACCGTTCGGCATGCCGGCCCGCTCAAGGGATGTGAAATTAATAACGCTCAAAGAAGGCGAGCGCGTTGTCGCTGCAGAGTTTTTGCATCACGGTCTTGCCAAAGTGCTTGGAGAGCATGTTCTGGAACTCGGGCATCATGCTGGCATCGGAGAGGAAGGCGGGCACAGTGGCGCCGTCCCAGTCGCCACCGAGTGCGATGACGTCCTCGCCGCCCAGGTCGAGCCAGTGCTCGATATGTGTCGCTAGCTGGTCGAAGGTGACGTCTGCGGCGGTCTTTTTGGTTGCGTCGTTGGAAAGGAACTCGCTGCAGTAGTTGAGGCCGACGATACCGCCCATGTCGCGAATGGTGCGGAACTGGTCGTCGGTGAGGTTGCGCTTGACTCTGCAGACGGTACGGGAGTTGGAGTGGCTGGCGACGAAGGGGCGCGTGGCGTGGGCGACAACCTCGTCAAAGCACTCATCGTTGAGGTGGGAGACGTCGAGCACCATGCCGGCGTGCTCCATCTGCGTAAGCGCCTCGATGCCGGCGGCGGTGAGGCCGGCGTGGGTGTCGTGGCCGCTCGCGAGCGGTCCCTGCGCGTTCCAGCTGAGTGACGACATAAGCACGCCCAGGCTCTTGAGCACCTCGATCAGCGCGGGGTCCTCGGCAAAGAACGTGGCGTTTTCGATGGTGTGGATGCAAGCGACCTTGCCGTCCTTGAGCGCGGGGCGAATGTCTGCGGCGCTGCGCACGTTGACCATACGGTCGTGGTTGAGCATTGCCTGGCCGCTCATATGCGCCATGATCTGCGCCTGGAAGCGCGCGGCGTGGGCGGTGGGAATCTCGTCGGGGACAAACGTGGCGAAGCACTGTGCCCACGGCGTGTTGTCGATCTTTGCGAGCGAGATGGCACAGGCATTACCCTCGATGAGGTCGAAATCTTGCGGATGCGTTTCGTCGCCGGGGAAATAACCGTCGGTGCCGGCGGTAAAGCGCAGGTCGAGATCGAGCGTGGCCCAGCCGATGCGGTCGGCGGTGTCGCAGTGTAGGTCAAATACGGGATATGCCATGGTTCCTCCGGTTGCAGCGTTTCTTTGCAAACTGTCTTTGAATTGTATGACTAGGGTATAGTTAGCGCCATATGTTCATGGCGGCCCGCGTTGTGCGCCGCCCTTATCACGGAGGTTTCCATGTCCAACCAGGGCAAGAAGGTCAAGACTCATTATCGCGGCACGCTCGACGACGGCACGCAATTCGATAGCTCCTACGATCGCGGCGAGCCGCTGGAGTTCACCTGCGGCGCCGGTCAGATGATCAAGGGCTTCGATGCCGCTGTTGTCGACATGCAGGTGGGCGAGAAGAAGACCGTGCACATCCCGGCCGCCGATGCCTACGGCGAGCACAACCCCGAGATGGTTATTACCTTCCCGGCCGAACAGGTTCCCAACATCGAGCAGATCGAGAAGGGCATGAAGCTCTTCCTGTCCACGCCGAGCGGTATGCCCGTCCCCGCCATCGTCATCGACGTGACGCCCGAGGCCGTGACGCTCGACGCCAACCACGAGCTGGCCGGCAAGGACCTCAACTTTGATATCGAGCTCGTCGAGGTCGAGGGCTAGAGTATGCCTGAACGCTTGGTTTCGACGACATGCTTGGGAAATCTCAACGATCCATCCTATGAACTCCTGCTTCGCCGGAAGTTGGGCGGCGTCTTTGAAGTTGACGAGCTACTGTTCGATTGGGACCGGGCTGATGTATGCGCGTTTGCGGGCGTGACGGAGCTGGGGCGCACGATCGATGTTCGGCTGGATGCTGCGACGGCGGTCGTCTTGTCGATGGCGACGTGCTCGCCATCGACGTTCGGGCATGGTGCCCGTGGCGGTTGTCGTGCGCCTGCGCAGCGCCGAGGTTTATTTGGTCGAAGTCGACCGCATGGATCCGATTGCGCTCGCGCATGCGTGCTGGGAGATCGGCAATATGCACGCGCCGCTTTTCCGAGGCGATTCGGACGAGCATACCGTGCGCATGTATACGCCGGTGCAGCCTGTTTTGGGCCGCATGCTCCGGGGCGTCGAGGGTGTTCGGCTCTCGGTGGTTACCTGTGAACTCGATGCGGACCGGCGCTTTGCATCGAGTGCGGCGGAGGCCGTCGTGAGCATGGCTCCCGACTTTACCATCGTAAAAAAGACGCGCGGCTAAGCGCGTATATACGCAAGGCGGGCTTTGAGGGGCGACCAATCAAGGTCCGTCTTGCTGCTGATAGGAGGCTTTGGGGAAGCATATGGGTCTTGAGGGAATCAAGCTGATTGCATGCGATTTGGACGGCACGTTGCTGCATCCGGGGGAGCGCGAGCCGCGTTCCGAGGCCATTGAACTCATCGATGAACTGCATCGTCGCGGTATCGTGTTTATGCCGGCGAGCGGCCGTCAATATGCGAGCTTGCGCTACCTGTTTGCCCCGGTGGCCGATGAGCTCGCCTATGTATGCGAAAACGGAGCCTGGTGATGAGCGAGGGGCGTGCCGTTGTCAAGCGCTCTATGGAGCGTGACCTGGCGATGGATATCGCGAATGCCGTGGTCGCCTACCCCCATGCCGACGTTACCCTTTCCTGCGAGGGGCACCTCTACACCATAAGCGGCAACGATGCGTTCGTCGACCATTTGCGCTATGAGGTCCACTGCGATGTGGCGGTGGTCGGCCGTCCCGAGGACATCGACGAGGACGTCATTAAGATTGCCTTCCAGATGCCCGAGGTGGATCAGCCGGCGGCCCTGGAGTATTTCGAGCGCCTCTTTAGCGACCGTGTTGACGTGATGACGTCGGGAACCGAATGGACGGACTTTATCGGTTTCGGTTCGGGCAAGGGCTCCGCGCTTGCCGATTACGGTCGTGCCCTGGGTATTTCGCCCGATGAGATGATGGCGTTTGGCGATAACGAAAACGACCGCGACATGCTCAACGTAGTGGGCCATCCTTATCTAATGGAGAGCTGCAATCCCTCTATGCGTGGCATCAACGACCAGGTCCGCTACGTGCGCACGGTCGAAGAGGAGCTGCGCCGTCTGCTCGCCGAGTAGGTTTTCGGGACATACCTAGAAATCTATTTTTTGCTGCAAAGTGCGAAAAGGTGGATTTAAGGCATGTTCCAAACATTTACCGGCAGTCGGGGCAGAGACCCTCGAAGATGGTGTAGTGCGACGTGACGTGCCAGCCGATTTGCTCGGACGCTTGGCGTCGATCTGGGCATCGAAGGGGAGCGGTACGTCGATGACGCGGCTGCACGAGGTGCAGATGATATGTGCGTGCGGCTCGATGGTGCGATCGAAGCGACTTCCGCCCGGCGTCTTGATGGAGAGAATCTCGCCGGCGTCGGCCAAGAGATTGAGGTTGCGGTAGACCGTACCGCGGCTGATTTTGTCATCCTGCGCGAGCGCGACGTTGTAGATTTCGTCGGCGGTGGGATGGTTATAGCTTTGGCGCACGGCGTCAAGAACCAACTTTCGCTGCCTGGTATTCCTTCTTTGCACCGCCATGCGCCTCGCCTCTTTTCTATCAACGGTCGTAGGTAAATGATACCGTATTTAGCACACAATACTAATAACGAGGCGTGAAACCGTCTTCATTGGCAAGTGGGGCTCGGGCCTGGGCGTCTACGAGGCGAAAACGCGTACCCATGCGCTCGTAGGAGGCATAAAGCGCTTCGAGATGAGATAGGATATTTGCCGGAGCTCCCTGTATCTCCATCTCGACTGAGCCGTCTTCCATGTTACGCACCCAGCCGGTGAGCGCGCGTGCCTGCGCGAGGTTGGTGTTGGTAAAGCGAAAGCCAACGCCCTGGACTTGCCCCGCCCAGCGCAGGAAATAGCGCAGGGGAGTGTCTTGAGTGGCCTCGTCGCTTGCGAGCACAGTAAGCCTGCGGCGCAGCTCGAGCTCGACGTTTGATGGTTTTTGAGGTTCTCGACTGCCGCCGGTGACGCTGGAGAAGAACGTATCGAAGAGGCCCATCGCTATGCCTGCTTGCCTGCGTCGGCCGGGAAGGTTATGCCGGCCTGCTGGCGCACGGCATCCATGATGCGCAGCGAGACGAGCGTGACATCGCGGTAGTGGCCAAGCTCGTGGCGTCCCGCCGGGGTCTCCCAAATCTCTTCCTTAACGTTATCGATGCCGCAGATGGCGGTGATAAAGTCTGTGAGTTCGTATTCCATAGTGTTGCTCGATTTGGGCAGGTCGAGCACGCGCCCGTTGTCTCCCTGTTCGCGCGGTGCCTCGGTCGCGAGCCGCGTACGACGTCGCCGCGATAGTCGATGCGGACGTTGCGGGGCGTGGACAGATGGTCGATCTGGATAGTGCCACGCTCGCCTTCGATTTGCGAGGGCAGCAGGTCGTTCGTAATTTTGGAGTGCGCGAGCTCGACGGAGATGCGGCCACCGCCGTAGCTGGCGAGGATGGAGCCGCAGCCATCGATGGGGCCGTGCGTGAGCTGTTGCGTGGTGGGGTCGAGCAGAGTAGCCATGCTCGTAAGGCCGGAGGCATGCCGAAAATCTCGACCATGGCTCGACGGTGTAGACGCCAATGTCCATGAGGGAGCCGATGCCATATTGCAGTCGAAGATATTGGTGGCGCGTCCCGCGAGAATCTCGTTGTAGCGCGAGGAATATTTGCCAAAGCGCAATGAGGCGCGGCGGATGGGGGCGATCTCGCCCAGGGCGTCCTCGATGGCGTGGAAGGCGGGATCGTGGAGGGGACGCATGGCCTCGAGGCTACGACGCCCGCCGCCTCGGCTGCGCGAAAGACCTCGAGCGCTTGCGCCTCGGTGGCACAAAAAGGCTTTTCGACGATAACGTGCTTGCCGCCGGCGATACAGGCGAGCGCCTGCTCGTAGTGGAGCGCATTGGGGCTGCCGATGTAGACGGCGTCGACGTCGTCGGCGGACGCAAGCTCGTCAAGTGCGGTGAAGTTACGCTCGCCGCCATGCTTAGTGGTGAAGGCGGCGCCGCGATCTGCATCGCGCGAGAGCGTGCCCACAAACGCGGCTTGGTCATTGGCGTTGACGACTTGGATAAAGTCGTCGGTAATCATGGATGTGCCGATGGTCGCTATGCGCAGCATGTATCCCCCTCGTGCCGTTCGGTTTACAGGATGAGTGTAGCGCGAGGAGGCAGGAAATAGCGTGCGAAAACGCCGTTACAGGTCGCTCTCGTTAAAGCCAGTGTCGATATCGAGGTTGCTGCCGTCGGCCGCCGTGGTGGCAAGTTCGTCGCAGCGCTCGTTGAGCTCATGGCCGGCGTGGCCCTTAACCCAGATGAACTCCACTTTGTGCTTGCTCTTTGCGGTGAGCAGGCGCTCCCACAGATCGCGGTTCTTGACAGGCTGCTTGTTGGCGGTCTTCCAGCCGCGCTTTTTCCAGCCGTCGATCCAGTGCTTGTTAAAGGCGTTGACGACATACTGCGAATCGGAATGGACTTCGACCTCGCAAGGGCGGTTGAGCGCCTCGAGCGCCACGATGACCGCCATGAGTTCCATGCGGTTGTTGGTGGTCTTGGCGTAGCCGCGCGAAAGCTCGGAGGTGAAGGTCTTGCCGGCGGGGTTGGTGTATTTGAGCACGGCGCCGTAGCCGCCGCGTCCCGGATTTGATCGGGCCGAGCCGTCGGTATAGATGATGACCTTCACGGGCTTCCTTTCGTTGGGTACGTTTCGTGTGAGTGACCATTGTAGCGCCATGCCCGCCGGGGGCCAGCAATCTACGATTTCTACCCCGTCTTCCGACTGTTAGTTGGCATGGATGATGCGGTTGAGCTCGTCGAGGTATTGCTGCAAGAGGAGAGAGGGCTTGCGCTCGTCGTGCATGATGTAGCCAACGTGCATCGTTGGGGCGTCTGCTAGCGGGATCGATGCCATGCCCCATTGCATTTCATTGGAGAGGACACCGGTCGACAGGGTGTAACCGTTCGACGTGATAAGTAAGTTAGTAAGTGTTCCGCGGTCCGAGATTCGTATGTTGCGGTCGCAAGGGATATAGCTAAAAGGTTCCTCGGCGTAATAGAAGGAGTTTGAGGTTCCCTGCTCAAAGCTGTAGCGCGTATAGGGCGTGAGGTCGGCAAGGGACAGCTGCGGGCGGCGTGCGAGCGGGTGGCGCTCGCTAACGAAGACGTGGACCGTCGCGTCGAATAGGGGATGGAAGCTTGCGCGGGCATCGGCGAAGGCCTTCTGCAGAACGCGGGCGTTAAAGTCATCCAGATACAGAATGCCGATATCGCTGCGAAACGCACGGACGTCATCGATGATCTGCGACGTGGTGGTCTCGCGCATGATGAATTCGAACTTGCTGTCCCGGCAGCGCTCGACGACGTTGACGAAGGCCTCGACCGAAAAAGCGTAATGCTGGGCCGAGATGGCAAGCGCGCCTGGGGCGTGCCGCCGTCTCGTAGCGGGCCTCGAGCATATCGGCCTGCTCTACGACTTGACGCGCATAGCCCAAAAGCTCGGTGCCGTCGTTGGTGAGCGTGACGCCGCGGCTGGAGCGCGTAAAGATCTCCAGATGGAGCTCCTGTTCCAGGCTTTTGACGGCGTTTGAGATGTTGGACTGAGCGGTATAGAGGCGCTGAGCTGCGGCGTTGATTGAGCCGGACTCTGCCACGGCGATCAGAAAACGAAGCTGCTGGAGGGTCATCGGTGCCCGTCCTTTCGATAGCTATCTAAAAAACCGATAACAGGTTAGCGCTTTTAAGTGATTGACCGAGCGAAACAATGCTCGTACTATTCAAAACACACAAAGGCGGTAGGTAATTAAGCCGACCAAGGAACCGGGATGCGAAAGGAGGCCCGCATATGAATTGCTTACCAAGACGAATGCCGGGCTCCTGTTTGCGCCCGTCGGCGTGATCAGGAGACAGCGACTTACTTCTCTTACTCTTATTACTTTCTTCGATCAAGGAGATCATCATGAGCCAGTTTATCAACAACCCCGAGCACACCTTTGGTTTCGATACCCTGCAGCTGCACGTTGGCCAGGAGAGCGCCGATCCTGCATCCGACTCCCGTGCTGTGCCTATCTATCAAACCACGAGCTATGTGTTCCGCAACTCCCAGCACGCCGCCGACCGCTTTGGTCTTGCCGACGCCGGTAACATCTACGGCCGTCTGACCAACTCCACCCAGGGCGTCTTCGAGGACCGTATCGCTGCGCTCGAGGGCGGCGTTGCTGGCCTCGCCGTCGCCTCTGGCGCCGCCGCCATCACCTATACCCTGCAGGCCCTCGCCCAGGCCGGTGACCACGTGGTCGCCCAGAAGACCATCTACGGCGGTTCCTACAACCTGCTGGAGCACACGCTCTCCCAGTTTGGTGTCGAGACCACCTTCGTCGATGCCCATAACCTGGACGAGGTCGAGGGCGCCATCAAGGACAACACCACGGTCATCTATCTCGAGACGCTCGGTAACCCCAACTCCGACATCCCCAACATCGACGCCATCTCCGAGATCGCCAAGAAGCACGGTCTGCCGGTTGTCGTCGACAACACTTTCGGCACCCCGTATCTGTTCCGTCCGCTGGAGCATGGCGCCAACATCGTTGTCCACTCCGCAACCAAGTTCATCGGCGGCCACGGCACCTCGCTGGGCGGTGTGATCGTCGACGGCGGTAACTTCGATTGGAAGGCGAGCGGAAAGTACGCCCAGATCGCCGAGCCCAACCCCTCCTACCACGGCGTTTCGTTTGCCGAGGCTGCCGGTCCCGCCGCCTTCGCAACCTATGTCCGCGCCATCCTGCTGCGTGACGAGGGTGCCTGCATCAGCCCGTTCAACGCCTGGGTCCTGCTCCAGGGCACCGAGACTCTGTCGCTGCGCGTTGACCGTCATGTCGAGAATACCAAGAAGGTCGTTGAGTTCCTGACCGGTGACAGCCATGTTGCCAAGGTGAACCACCCGAGCCTGCCTGAGCACCCCGACCATGAGCTCTACAAGCAATATTTCCCCAACGGCGGTGCTCGATCTTTACCTTTGAGATTAAGGGTGGCCAGGAGGCCGCCTGGAAGTTCATCGATCATCTGCAGGTGTTTTCGCTGCTCGCCAACGTGGCCGACGTCAAGTCGCTCGTCGTGCACCCGGCTACCACCACGCACTCCCAGCTCTCTGCCGAGGAGCTCGCCGAGCAGAACATCACGCCCTCCACGATCCGTCTTTCCATTGGTACCGAGAACGCCGAGGATATCATTTGGGATCTGAAGCAGGCCTTCGCCGCGCTGGACGAGTAAGGCGACTTGTGCAAGGACCCCTTGCGACCCGATAGGTATAACTGCATAAAATGCCTGCTCAAGGCGCCTGTGCGAACAATGGTTGCACAGGCGCCTTTTTGCATAGAGCGGGTGCAAAAACAGGTTTTTGACACGCTTTATGCATTCGAGTTGTGGAAAACTCCTGTTGAGAGGATGTGAGTTTTACGCAATTGACGTGCGCCTTTTGAGTAAAGCCGCAGGTCGCGATTTGCTCGGGGTACTATGCAGCGCGATTGAATCATACGCAGCTCAAACGCAGCAAAAACGCACTACGGAGGTTTCCAGCTACATGAGGATCGATTCACGAAAACCGAAAGCCGCCGCCCTTTCCGCCGCTCTGACCGTGGCACTTTTGGCGGGCGCCGGCGCAACTGATGCCCACGCCGCAACACTGTCCGATACGGTTGGATCTACACCGTCCGAGACGACGCTGGTACAGCCCGTTGACTATCGCGGCGATGGTTATGGTTCCATGCAGGAGTGGAACGCCTCGATGGAGGCTAAGCGCGATTCCCTGGAGATGCGCGCTCAGATCATCATGAACATGTACGGTGACTATGCCACCGATGACGAGCGCGCTGTGCTGCAGGGTTGTATCGACGGTGCGGGCAGTCTTTTGACGATGGAGGAGGTCGACGCGAAGTCGACCGAGCTCGATGAGCTGCGCACTGCACTTGAGGATGCCAAGCGCGAAGCGCTCGAGACCGCCGCAGCCGAGGCCGTTCAGGCTTCGTATTACAACGCCGGCTCCGGCTTGTCTTACACGTCTGCTGCGTATTACGCGAACGGCTCGGGTCTGACGCGCTCGAGCGGCGTCAATAACTATAACGGCCGCCGCGAGACTTATTACAGCAGCAACGTGTTGTATCACCACCGCACGGGCGAATGGACGCAGGATTCCGAGGGCTTTTGGCGCGATTCCGATGGCTACTACGTCGTTGCCGCGGGCGATAAGGCCCAAGGCTCCACGTTTACCGGTTCCAAGGGCGAGTGCAAGGTCTATGACTCCGGCTGTGCTGCCGGAACCACCGACTACTATACCGGTTGGTAATCTGCCATCAGAGCAAAATAGGCACATGATGGGCGGGCGTCTTTACTGAGCTTTTAGGCAACGTAAAGCCGCCCTTTCTTTATGTGCGTTTGAGTTAACAGAGCCTTACCGTGGCGGTACGCTGGGCGTATGCATGCGGGGCACACTGGTTCATGAGAAATAAGGTCTTTCTCGTGGAGGAAGTGGTCTCATGAACGCTCGAGATATCGCTATCGCCGCCGTCGCATTGGTACTTGGCTGTCTTGGCCCTACAGCTGCGTTTGTCGCAGGCATGCAGGGCTCGTGCGGGGCTGCTCCTATTGTGGTCGGCGCGCTCATCGCAGCAGCGCTGCTGGGAAGTGCGGGCGTGACCCTTTGCCGCGATGACGAGGACGAGACGCCGCAGGTGCGGCGCTAACCGTTGTGAAGCTGGTTTTGCCCATAGATGAAGAAGGAAGCCGCCGCAAGGGGAGTGCCCTTTGCGGCGGTTTTTGCTATTGAGACTGTTGGATGCGGTGCGGCGGCGTTACCAGCTGGCCTCGATTTCGCGGATGCGCGAATAGAGCCATTCGTTTTGCGGCACCTGGATACCGTGCTTGGCCGCGAGGCGGCAGATGGTACCCGCAAATTCCTCGACCTCGGTTCTGCGTTGAGCGATGCGGTCTTGCGCCATCGAGGGCATGCCGGCGGGATCGAGCCCTTTTATGAGACGCACCATCTGCGTTAGGTCTGCCTCGGTGAGCTCGATACCCTCGCATTGGCGACTGCAAGCGTCTCGCGCATGGCGGAGACAAAACTGCGGAGCTGCTCGGAGCCCTGCTCCGTAGCGCTTCCGTAGGTGCCGCCGTAGGCCATACAGGTCTGGTTGATGCCGTCGTTGAGCATGAGTTTGGCCCACATGCGATGTGCGATGTCGTGCTCGACGGTATGGGCGATGCCGCAACGCGTGTAGAGCTCGTCGATGGCGATAACGGTTGCGGGGTCGGTGCCCGCTGCCGCACCAAAGCGGATCTCGCCGGCATTGGTATAGGTGAGCTCCCCGTTGAGGAATACGGCGTCCATGCCCTGGCAGATACCAAGGACGGTGTGCTCCCAGCCAAAGCGCTCGGCAATCTTCTGCTCGCTCGTGATGCCGTTGCACAGCGATGCGATCAGCGTGTCGGGTCCCACGACGCTTTCCAGGGTTTTGAGCGCCACATCGAGCCCGGTTGTCTTGACCGTGAGGATGACCAGGTCGACGGGCGTCGCCTCGCTCGCGCGGACGGACTTGAGCGCGCAGGGCTTGCCGTTGACGGTGAGCGCATCGTTCGCATGGCGCTCAAAGCGCGCGTCGTCCATAACGTATTCGACGGCGTCGTTGCCGAGCGCTTGGGCGATCATGCTGCCGTAGAGCAGGCCCACGCCGCCCTTGCCGATGAAGGCGACCTTGTTGATCTGCATGTGAATCATCTCCCCATAAAAAGGCGCCCGCGTATGGGGCGCCTGATGGATTGTATGCCGCCGGGCCATGTCGCGTGCACCGGATGGCCGTATTTAGAAGAACAAACGCATGGGAACTTATGACGCGGGGCAGACCGCAAAGACACGTGCGGGATATCCGACGCCATCACGCACCTTGGGGAAGGTGCAGAAGATGACGGCGCCGTGGCGGGAAGCTCGTCTAGATGGTCCATGACCTCGATCTGATAGCGGTCGACCGAGAGGATGTACTGTTCGCCGGGGTAGGGGTAGGCGTCCTCACGCGTGGTCACGCTCGCCGGGTCGGTGTCAGCCGGCTCGTGGCCGATGGCGCCGATGTCGCGCTCTTCAACGAGCCACTTGATGGCGCCGAGGTCCCAGCCGGGGTAGTGGGGCTGGCCGTCCTCGTCCTTGTTCTCGAGGTCGGCGAGCTTGGACCAGTCGGAGCGGAAGGCGACGAAAGCGTCCTCGGGAATGCGACCGTGCTCATCCTCCCAGGCTTTGAGGTCCTCGATGGTCAGGATAAAGTCGGGATTCGCGGCGCACTCCTCATGCTTGTCGATCACGCAGAGCGGATGCATAAACTCGATGGGTTCAATCTCGCCAAGGGAACGACCCTCGACATGGAAGTGGCGCGGCGCGTCGACGTGGGTGCCGTACTGCGAGGCGACCGAATACTGGAAGCAACGCATGGGCGCGAGCATGTCCTCGGGCGTGCCGGGCAGGTAGTCGAGGAGCTTGGTGGACTCAAATGGCTTAAAGCCAAACCAGTGCGGGGTGTCGCATGAGAGCGTGTGGGTGAGGTTGACCCAGCGATAATCGGTGCTTTTGAGCTGGGATGCGAGGTTCCAAAGGTCGAGCGCGGGCATGGGTGGCTCCTTTCATCGGGCTTTTTGCTGATGTTAAAGCGGTGTCATGACGGCTCGATTTCTGCTGCGTTACGATACGTTCTCGATTGCGATTCCACGATGTTTCGGCCGCGTGACCGTTGTGTTTCGCCGTGCCGGGGCGCTGATGGCGAAGGGAGGGGCCGTGCAATACCGCGTTGACCCCAAAAGTGGTAACCGAATATCCGCTCTCGGTCTGGGCTGCATGAGGTTTCCCGGTGCGCCGGGCCATCCGGACGCTAAGGCAGCCGACGCCATCATTTCCCATGCGGTGGAGCAGGGGATCAATTATCTGGATACCGCGTATCTCTATCCCGGTAACGAGGCATGCGTGGGCGCCTCACTTGAGCGCTTGGGGCTGCGCGACCGGGTGTTGCTGGCGACTAAGTTGCCGCACGCTTCGTGCAAGTGCGCGGAGGATTTCGACCGGTTTTTCGACGAGCAACTGCGTCGCCTGCGGACCGACCATATCGACTATTACCTTATGCACAACATCACCTCGCCCGCCCAGTGGGAGCGCGTGGTGGCGTTGGGCATCGAGGACTGGATTGCGCACCAAAAGGCTGCGGGGCGTATTCGCCAGATAGGTTTTTCGTACCACGCAGTGCGGCGGACTTCCTCACGATGCTTGACGCGTATGACTGGGATTTTTGCCAGATCCAGTACAACTACGCTGGAGAGCGCTACCAAGCGGGGACGGCGGGGCTCATGGCAGCCGCCGAGCGCGGGCTCGCGGTGTTTGTGATGGAGCCGCTGTTGGGCGGGCGTTTGGCGGGCAAGCTGCCGCCGCGGGCCCGCGCCGTGCTCGATGGCGCCCATGACCCGCGCCTGCGCACTCCTGCCGCCTGGGGGCTTTCGTGGGTGTGGAACCATCCTCAGGTCACGATGCTGCTTTCGGGCATGACCGATACCGCGCAAGTGGATGAGAACGCGGCGCTGGCCGACCGAGCCTGCCGGATTCGATGACGGGCGCTCAGCTCGATACCATTGCGCGCGTGCTGACGGAATTTGAAAAATCGAATCGCGTGCCTTGTACGGGATGCGGCTACTGCATGCCGTGTCCCAAAGGCATCAATATCCCTGGGTGTTTTGCCGCCTACAATGCAAGCTATGCGCACAGCTGGTTTACGGGTCTATCGCAGTATTTTACGGCGAGCGCGGTGCGGACGAGCGAGCCCAAGTTGGTGAGCAACTGCGTTAAATGCGGCAAATGCGCGCGTCACTGCCCGCAACACATCGATATTCCCGGGCGCTTGGACGACGTACGCCGCCGTTTTCAGCCTGGCCCCGTGACGGCGGTGCTCAAGGCCTTCGGCAAAACGCGCTCCTCATGACCCTTTTATAGCTTGCGGTGGAATAGTTCCTGTTTGCGGCAGAATGGGGCTTAAACAGGAACTAATCCACCGCAACTGAAGGGGGCTGTCGTGGGCCATCGGGATTCATGTGATGATTTGCGCGAGGTTCGTTGGGGCGTTTTGGGCGCTGGGCACATTTCGCATCGATTTGCATCGTCGCTCAAGGAGGTGGACGGGGCGCGGCTTGTGGCTGCCGCCGGTCGCACCCCTTCGCATGTTGAGGAGTTTTGCAGGGCGTTTTCGATTGATACCGCGCACAGCTATGCCACGACTGACGATAGCGGCGATGCGGCTTATGATGCGCTGATTGCCGACCCCGATGTCGACGCAATCTACTTGGCTCTTCCACATGGCATGCATGCGCATTGGGTCTGTCGGGCACTGCGCGCGGGAAAGGCCGTGCTGTGCGAAAAACCGGCCGTTTTGAGTGGGGAAGAGGCTCTATCGATTGCCTCCACCTCTCGCGAGCGCGGCGTACTGTTTATGGAGGCGATGAAGAATCGGTTTTGTCCGATGCATACTCGCGTGAAGGGTTTGCTTGCGTCGGGCGAGTTTGGCCGTATCGTCTCGATCGAAAGCGTGCAAAAACTCGATTATGGTCAGCCGCCTTCGAGTTATCTGCTCGATCCGTTGCAGGGTGGCTGTCTATATGACATGGGCTGCTACGCGGTCGGGTGGTTTGAGGATCTTCTTGCGGGTGCGTGCGATGTTTCGTCTCGTGAAGTTCGCTGGCGTGACGTATCGGGTGGCCGCGTGGATTGGGCCGATGAGATCCATATGAGTGTCGGCGGTATACCCATTCATATGGTGTGCGACGGCAAAGCAGCATGTGAAAGCCGTTTAACGATTGCCTGCGAGCGGGGCTCGTTGGAAATCGAGCGCCTCCATCGCCCCGAGCTCGCCCATGTGAAGTACTCCGACGGACGAATGCTCGAAATAAATGCCCCGTTTGAGGTCGATGATTTCTACGGCGAAATTCATCATGTGACCCAGCTCATCCGGGCGGGGAAACTCGAGAGTCCCGTCATGCCCCTTGCCGCCACACAGCGCTGTGCGCAGATCATTGATGCGATTCGCTTGACGCTCTAGGCTGCGGTGCTGGTGCTCAAGGGGGCTCGGCGGACCTTGCCCCTGATGCCCCTTTTATATCTTGCGGTGGAATACGGTCTGTTTGCGCCAAAATAAGGCACCAATAGACCGTATTTCACCGCAACTGATGAGGGGGAGTTGGAGATGCTAACGATCGGGTGTCATCTTTCGACGACGAAGGGCTATCGGGCAATGGGGGAGACGGCGCTATCCATTGGCGCCAATACCTTTGCATTCTTCACGCGCAACCCGCGTGGTGGCAAGGCAAAAGACCTTGATATGGATGACGTGGCGGCTCTGCGCGAGCTTATGGCGCAAAACGACTTCGGTCCGCTCGTGGCTCATGCCCCGTATACCTATAACCCCTGTTCGGCTAAAGAGCGGGCGCGCGAGTTTGCTTGGAGGCAATGGCCGAGGACTTGCAGCGTCTGGAAGCGCTGCCCGGCAATTACTACAACTTCCATCCCGGTGCGCATGTGGGACAGGGGGCAGACGCCGGCATTCAGATGATTGTCGACACGCTGTGCCAGGTGATGTTTGAGGGACAGCAGACGACGGTGTTGCTCGAGACCATGGCGGGCAAGGGCACCGAGGTGGGCCGTAGCTTTGAAGAGCTGGCGTGCATTATCGAGGGCGTTGCCGCCAAGTGCCCAGAGCTGTCCGATAAGCTGGGCGTTTGTTTGGACACCTGTCATGTGAGCGATGCCGGCTACGACATCATCCATGATCTGGACGGCGTACTCGACGAGTTCGACCGCGTGGTGGGCATCGATCGCCTGCATGCCGTACACATCAACGATTCAAAGAATCCCTGTGGCGCCCATAAAGATCGTCACGAGTGCATCGGCAAGGGATACCTTGGCAGCGAGGAGTTTGGCGCCGGTATGCAGGTTATGCAGAATATTGTATCGAATAGCCGTTTGCGTGCACTGCCGTTCATTTTGGAGACACCGAACGAACTTGCAGGTTATGCAGCTGAAATCAAACTATTAAAGTCATTGCAGCAGTAATAACTGTCACAAAGTGGAATGCTTCATTCACGTTATGGATTTGTTTCAATCAGTTTTCTAATTGCAGATTCTTACAAGCGGGTGCATAATAGCCCTCAGTTTTTGCAGACCTCTGAATCACGTGGGGTCATTGGAAGGAGACTGATCATGAAGCTTAAGAAGCTTGGCGCATTTGCCGCCACGGGTGCCATGGCACTCGCTCTTGCACTGACGGGTTGCGGCTCGTCCAACGCCACCTCTGGTTCCGATGCCGGTTCCAGCAGCTCTGACGACGCGAAGGTCGAGAAGGTCGATGGCTCCAAGGAGTACGCGCTCGTCAAGGACGGTACGCTGACCGTCGGCACCTCTGCCGAGTACGCTCCGTTTGAGTACAAGGACGACAACGGCGACTACCAGGGCTTTGACCTTGAGCTCATCAAGGCTATCGGCGACAAGCTGGGCCTGGATGTCGAGTATGTCAACAATGACTTTGACACGCTGGTTCCGGGCGTCGCTTCGGGCGCCAAGTATGACGTTTCCATCGCGGCTATCACCGACACGCCCGAGCGTGAGAAGGAAGTCACTTTCTCTGATTCCTACTACATGGACGATCAGGCTATCGTGACCAAGGTCGATAACACCGACATCACGGCCGACAACTACAGCGAGAAGCTCAACAACGCCGACGCTACCATCATCGTCCAGTCTGGCTCGACCGCCGAGGCCTTTGCCCAGGAGAACTTCCCCAAGGCCAAGATTGTTCCCTACAAGGACGCCACCGAGTGCTTCAGCGCCCTGCAGTCCGATAAGGGTGACGCCGTGGTGACCAACCGCTCCGTCGCCAGCCAGCTGACCGCCGAGCAGTTCAACACCTGCCAGACCATCAAGCAGATCAGCACCGGCGAGGAGTACGCCATCGCCATCAACCAGGGCAACACTAAGCTCAAGGACGACGTCAACCAGGCCATCAAGGACCTGACCGATGACGGTACCGTTGACACCCTTATGGCTAAGTACAACATCAAGTAAAATAGCTACTTGATTGCACGCGGGCCCTTTCCGTTTTGGCGGAGAGGGCCTTTGCGTTTCTTGAATGGGCGTCATCCCGCCCCGTTATGTCGGCAACTTAAACGTTAGGAGCCACCTTGTCTCGATTGAACCAAGGAGCCATGGGCAAGAGCCATCCACTGCTCGATGCTCCAAAAGCTGGCCTGTGCCTGGCTGTGGCGCTCGCCTGGTATGCGCGGGGGCCTGCGTGCCCTCGACTGCTCAGGCACTTGAGACCACAAAGATCACCGCCCGACCCAATACCGGTTCGGGTAGCGACGTGGTCGGTGGCACCGAGACTCGTATCACCTGGGAGGTCCAGGCCGATGCCGATGAGGAGCTGAGCGGTCTTTCGCTGACGTTTGTCGATGGCACGACCTTTGGTGCGGACGACACGCGTCTGACGATGCTCTCGGGCGATGACCTTATGGACCGTACGCCCATGAAGCCCACGTGCAAGGTCGATGGTCAGACGCTCAAGATCGATTTTGGTGAGACGGTGCCCGCCGGCGGTTATTTCCGTGTCGAGGTCTACGGCGTGACCTTCCCCGTCGAGGGCGGCGACGAGGCCTTTAGCGGCACCTACACTTTGGCCGATGGTTCGACCAAGAAGATCTCCAAGATTCCGTCGGTGGAGATCAAGGGCGTGACGGCATTCGATAACTTCCTGGCCGACCTTAAGGAGCAGCCGTGGGTCGAGGCATGGAATTCCAACATGTTCCTGCGCCTGTTCCTGAACCCGGTCATTTTGGTCCAGAGCCTGCCGATCGTCTTCAAAGGCTTCCTCATGTCGCTCTCGATCGTGCTCGTGGCGTTTCCGCTGGCAATTCCCTTTGGTTTCGCCCTGTCGCTCATGCGCATCTCCAAGTCGCGCATCCTGCGTTGCCTTGCCGGTATCTATGTGAATATCATTCGTGGTACGCCGGCGTTCCTGCAGATCTACATCGCGTTCTTTGGCCTGCCGCTGGCCGGCGTCAAGGTTGACGACTATGTGCTGGGCGTCATCGTCATGGCCATGAACTCGTCCGCCTACCTGTGCGAGATCTTCCGTGCCGGTATTCAGTCGATCCCCAAGGGCCAGAACGAGGCTGCGCGCTCGCTGGGCATGAACGCCTTCCAGACACTGCTCTACGTTATGATTCCGCAGACGTTCCGCAATGTTCTGCCAACGTTGACCAGTGAGTTCATCCTGCTTTACAAGGATACGTCGCTGCTCGCGGCCGTGGGCGTGGTCGAGATCGTCATGAACGCCCGCACCATCGTGGCCACGACGGGCTCTATTACACCGTACGTGGTTGCCGCCCTGTTCTATCTGGTCATCACCCTGCCGCTCGCTCGCTTGGTGAGCGGCCTTGAGGCGAGGCTTTTGGGCACGGCCGAAACTAAGAAGAAGCGTCCCGCCAAGAGCGCCGGACAGGTCGTCGCGACGCCCGCCGATCACATCGCCGGTCTGTAAGGAGGTCCTATCATGAGCGAAACCAATAACTCGAACGAGGTCGTCGTCAGCATCAAGAACCTCCAGAAGGCCTTTGGCGATAACGTGGTCCTGCGCGATATCGATCTGGATGTGCACAAGGGCGAGGTCGTCGTAGTTCTGGGTCCCTCGGGCTCGGGTAAGTCGACGATGCTTCGCTGCATCAACCGTCTTGAGCATCCCACGAGTGGCTCGATTGTCGTTGAGGGTGTGGACGTGTGCGCCAAGGGCGTCGATCTTAACAAGGTGCGCACGCATCTGGGTATGGTGTTCCAGCAGTTCAATTTGTTCCCGCACCTCTCAGTCAAAAAGAACGTCATGCTCGCGCAGCAGAAGGTGCTCAAGCGCAGCAAGGAAGAGGCCGAGAAGATTGCCGTCGAGGAGCTGACCAAGGTCGGTCTTGCCGAGCGTATCGACTTTATGCCGAGCCAGCTCTCGGGCGGTCAGCAGCAGCGCGTTGCCATCGCCCGCGCCCTGTCGATGAACCCGCACGTCATGCTCTTTGACGAGGCCACCTCGGCGCTCGACCCCGAGCTTGTCCGCGACGTTCTGGGTGTCATGCGCGACCTGGCACGCGATGGCATGACCATGATCGTCGTGACGCACGAGATGGGCTTTGCCCGCGACGTCGCCGACCGCGTCGTCTTTATGGACGGTGGCGTTATCGTGGAAGAGGGTACGCCGAGTGAGGTCTTCGACCATCCCAAGAGCGAGCGCACCAAGCGTTCTTGGGCAACATCTCGTAGCCGATTGATGTAACTGCCGTTATAAAAGAGCGGGGGCTGGACTTGAATCCAGCCCCCGCTCTTTTGTAGGGACGGGGATGCGCTTTGATGCAGGCTCTTTTGGATGCCCTGGGTTCGTTACACGAGCTCGGCTCCGAGGGCCTTGCAAGCGGTCTCGCCCTCGTCGTCGGGCGCATCGTAGCAGATGACGGAATCGACGACGTTGACGCCCGCCTCGTCGGCGTCCGCCTTCCAGTTGTCCATCCATTCGCCCTCGGCCCACGAATAAGAGCCAAAGAGGACAACCTTCTTGTCGCCGAGGGTCTCCTTGACCTCGTCCCACATCGGCTGAAACTCATCGTACTCGAGTTCCTCGGAGCCATGGCGGGGCAGCCGAAGGCGAAGGCATCATATTCGGCGCCTTGTCGGCAGAGAAGTCGGCGCAGGGGATGACCTCGGTCTCGGCGCCCGCGGATGTGGCGCCTTCGGCGACGAGGTTTGCCATGGCCTCGGTGTTGCCCGTGCCGCTCCAGTAGACGACGGCGATCTTGCTCATGTTGAGTCCTTTCAGTTGTGCGGCAGGTTGCCGCGGCTTCTATGTTCTATCGGGTCGTCTGGGCAAGTTGCGCCAGGCTGCAGCCCTGCTGATAGACAAAGGTGAAGTATTGGGTGCAGGCACGGTAGGCATCAAACGTCGCAAGTGCCTGCTCGACATTTGTGTAGACCTTCCAGGCCCCAAAGACCTTGTAGTTCTCGCCGCGCTGGACGATAAACTCGTGCACGTCGTCGTAGGGATATCCAAGGAAGTAGCCTATTTCGTGCGGAAACTCGCAGGTGCAGTCTTTGCTGCAGCTAGCTTGCTGGGGTAGTGCGCATCGAGTCTGGCTACAGGCGCATTCCGCGACGTTATTGCTCGCGAGCGTGATGCGTGATGCCAAATGCACAAGACATGTCGAAAGGTCTCTCGTGTCGTAGCCTTCCGAGGCGAGCGCCGTTTTGGCGCGAGGGTCCGCGAAATAGGTGGTGAGGCTTTTGGCTCGGTACACGTACACGAGCGCTCCGCAGGGCCGCCAGACCAAAACACTCAGGTGGATGCCAAGCGGGTCAAGCTCGCGGTTGCACTGGGCGATAACGTTGAGCAGGCGTGCTCGGCGTTCTGCGATGGTTTCTGTTGCGGTCGAGCCGTCCCCGTGGGCGTAGGTGCCTGGATAGGTAAAGAGCGATGCCGCTTGATGCCCGCGAGCGTGGGAGAGCAGTTGCGCACGACTGCCGCCTGAAACGTTGGGATGTCTATGGTTCGAGTCACGGCGCTCCTTACGGATCTAAACTGTTAGCCTAGGAAAACTTATACACGAAAGTAAGCCATGGTCAACAAAAAAGTTTGAAGAGGGAAACTAATTGACCGAACAGACATGATTTTGGGTTAAGATGGGGGCACCCCATGGGGGTATCTAGATAGTGCTACTTGAAAGGGGAGCGCATGAGTGACTTGCTCAACCCTGCGAATCTCATCGTGCTGGCCGTCATTGCCGTCGGCATGTTTTTTGGACTGCGTCGCATTGCCGCTTCGACACACGGGAAGAGTTGCTGCAGCGATGGTACGAGCGGCAAGAAGGCCAAAAAGGTTGTTGTGGTGGATACCGATGCGTCACACTATCCCTATAGCGATGAGCTGCTCATCGGCGGCATGAACTGTGACGGCTGCGCTCAGAACGTAGCCAATGCCCTTAATGCGCTGGATGGCGTGTGGGCAACGGTGACGTATGCGGACCACACGGCACGCGTGCGCTCTAAGCAGCCGGTTGATCGTGGTGTCCTCGAGACGGCCGTGAAAGACGCGGCTACTACGTCATGACTCTGTAAGCGCCGCCCTGGATGCGCTTCCTTGGCTAGGCTCGTCCGCGCAGTTCGATGTCTTGGATGTCGTCGAAGTCGATGGCGATGTCTCGGAGTTTGAGGAGCTTGAAGGCGGGGAGCGCCTCGTCGAGGATGCCGGTGCGGCTGCGATAGCCGTATGTATCGTAATAGGTGACACGAATCAAGTCGCCACGTTTGAGACCCTCGAGCTTTTTAGAAAGCGCGAGGGCTTTTTCTTCCGTGAGCTCACGTTTTGGCTCGACGGTGATTTCCTGCTTGCGCACGAGTTCGTAGTATCCCGTGAGGGCGGCAAAGGGCATAAACTGTGCGGCGCGGTTGGCGCGCACGGCACCGTTGGCAGTGAGGTTGGGGTCGGCGGCGCGGCGTCGCCCTCGGGGTCCGCCCAG
>ENA-OQAA01000132-OQAA01000132.1-human-gut-metagenome-genome-assembly--contig:-NODE-132-length-54183-cov-2.881789_pt1 | contig 54183 bp, 69 predicted proteins | sample MGYA00242489_ERZ504515 | MGnify/ENA primary metagenome ERZ504515 (study PRJEB26092, sample SAMD00036237) | human gut metagenome | host: Homo sapiens | study: EMG produced TPA metagenomics assembly of... | reverse complement strand
CAAATCACATTCTGTCAGATTTTCTTCAGGACTGAAGGCTGAAACCAAAAGCAGGATACAGAATCCAGGTATATACAGGATAGAAATTGGAGGAACAAATGGCTGAACATACAACAGGCAAAAAGTTTATCAGAATCCGCGGGGCAAATGTAAATAATCTGAAAAACCTCAGCGTGGATATTCCGAGAGATGAATTTGTGGTTCTGACAGGCGTCAGTGGATCCGGAAAATCTTCTCTGGCTTTTGATACCATTTATGCAGAAGGACAGAGACGTTACATGGAATCTCTTTCTTCCTATGCAAGACAGTTTCTGGGACAGATGGAAAAACCGGATGTGGAAATGATTGAAGGGCTTCCTCCGGCAATTTCCATTGACCAGAAATCCACCAACCGAAATCCCCGTTCCACAGTGGGAACCGTGACGGAAATTTATGACTATCTTCGTCTTCTGTATGCAAGAATAGGAATTCCTCATTGTCCCAAGTGCGGAAAAGAGATAAAAAAACAGACCGTGGATCAGATGGTGGATCATATCATGTCTCTGCCTGAGCGGACAAAGCTTCAGCTTCTGGTCCTGTGTCAGAGGGCGGAAGGAACCCATGTCAAGCTTCTGGAACAGGCAAAAAGAAGCGGATTTGTCCGTGTTCAGATTGACGGAAGCCTGTATGAACTGTCAGAAGAGATTAAGCTGGACAAAAATATCAAACATAATATTGAAATTATCGTAGACCGTCTTGTGGTAAAACCGGGAATCGAAAAAAGACTGGCAGATTCCATTGAAACTGTTCTGGATCTTGCAGAGGGACTTCTCATGGTAGATACCATGGACGGAAATGTTCTGACCTTCAGCCAGAGCTTTTCCTGCCCTGACTGTCAGATCAGCATTGATGAGATCGAGCCAAGAAGTTTCTCTTTTAACAATCCTTTTGGAGCCTGTCCGGATTGTTACGGCCTTGGATACAAAATGGAATTTGATGAGGATCTGATGATTCCGGATAAATCACTGAGCATTTCACAGGGAGCTATCGCTGTAATGGGATGGCAGTCCTGTACGGATAAGGGAAGCTTTACAAGAGCCATTCTGGATGCTCTTGCAAAGGAATATAATTTCAGTCTGGATACACCTTTTCAGGATTATCCCCAGAAAATAAAAGATGTGCTGATCCATGGAACAGAAGGCAGGTCTGTCAAGGTTTATTATAAGGGTCAGAGAGGAGAAGGCGTTTATGATGTGGCGTTTCCGGGACTGATCAAAAATGTGGAGCAGAGATACCGGGAGACCGGTTCCGATGCCATGAAGCAGGAATATGAAACTTTTATGCGCATCACCCCATGCAAAACCTGTAAGGGACAGCGTTTGAAAAAAGAAGCTCTGGCTGTTACTGTTGGCAATAAGAATATTTATGAGCTGACAGCTCTTTCCATAGAGAATCTGAAGAAGTTTCTGGCTGAACTGAAGCTGACAGAACAGCAGGAACTGATCGGAAGGCAGATTCTGAAGGAGGTCCGGGCAAGAGTGGGATTCCTGGCAGAGGTAGGACTTGACTACCTTTCTCTGGGACGGGCTACAGCAACTCTTTCCGGAGGGGAAGCGCAGAGAATCCGTCTGGCAACGCAGATCGGTTCCGGTCTTGTAGCGTGGCCTATATTCTGGATGAGCCAAGTATCGGACTTCATCAGAGAGATAACGACAAGCTTCTGAAAGCGCTGATGCGTCTGAGAGATCTGGGAAACAGTCTGATTGTGGTAGAGCACGATGAGGATACCATGCGGGCTGCAGACTGTGTTGTGGATATTGGTCCCGGAGCCGGGAACATGGTGGAAAACTTGTGGCAATGGGAACTGCAGAAGATCTGATGAAAAATGAAAATTCCATAACAGGTGCTTATTTAAGCGGAAAATGCAGAATCCCGATACCGGAAGAGCGGAAGAAGCCAACGGGATGGCTGAAGATCAGAGGAGCTTCGGAGAACAATCTGAAACAGGTAAATGTGGATATTCCTCTTGGGATTCTGACCTGTGTCACCGGTGTCAGCGGATCGGGAAAAAGCTCTCTGATCAACGAGGTGCTTTATAAAACTCTGGCGAGAGACTGAACAGAGCCGTATCATTCCGGGAAAACATAAGGAAATACTGGGACTGGAAGAGCTTGACAAGGTGATCAGTATTGACCAGTCGCCGATAGGAAGAACTCCCAGATCCAATCCCGCAACTTATACAGGCGTTTTTGATCAGATCCGGGACCTTTTTGCGTCTACGGCAGACGCCAAGGCAAGAGGGTATAAAAAGGGACGCTTCAGCTTTAATGTAAAGGGCGGAAGATGTGAAGCCTGCAGCGGAGACGGAATCATCAAGATTGAGATGCACTTTTTATCAGACGTTTATGTGCCCTGTGAGGTCTGCAAAGGCAAACGATACAATCGTGAAACCCTGGAAGTTAAGTATAAGGACAAAAATATTTATGATGTGCTGAATATGACAGTAGAAGAAGCACTGGGATTTTTTGAAAATATCCCGTCTATCCGCAGGAAGATCCAGACCTTATATGATGTGGGACTTTCCTATATCCGTCTTGGTCAGCCCTCCACAGAGCTTTCCGGAGGAGAGGCGCAGAGAATCAAGCTGGCAACGGAACTCAGCAGAAGAAGCACAGGAAAAACCATCTATATTCTGGACGAGCCTACAACCGGTCTTCATTTCGCGGATGTGCATAAACTGGTAGATATTTTGAAACGTCTGGCAGACGGTGGAAATACAGTAGTAGTGATCGAGCATAATCTTGATGTGATCAAAACAGCAGATTATATTATTGACATGGGACCTGAGGGCGGCGATCGGGGCGGCACAGTGATCGCAAAGGGAACGCCCGAAGAAATTGTAAAAATACCGGAATCCTATACGGGACAGTACGTGGCCAGATATCTGAAGCAGTAAACAGAGAACTGCCGGAGAGGTAAAGAATTCTCCGGTACAAAAATTACGTCAGTGACAGAGTTTGGTCAGAAAGGAGGGCATTATGCCTGCAAGTGATATCGGAATCGATCTGGGCACCAGAAACTGTCTGGTGTATTCTACGGCAAAGGGACTTGTTCTTCAGGAACCTTCTGTAGTTGTTTATGATAAAAATACAGAAAAGATCAGAGCCATAGGGGAAGAGGCCCGTCAGATGGCAGGCCATGTGACCTCTAATATGGAAGTGATCCGCCCTATACGTCAGGGAGTGATCGCTGACTTTAATGTTACAGAAAAAATGTTGAAATATTTTATAACAAAGGCAATGGGAAACAGGGTTTTCCGTAAGCCCCGGATCAGTATCTGCGTTCCAAGCGGGATTACGGAGATTGAGAGAAAAGCTGTTGAGGAAGTTACTTATCAGGCCGGGGCCAGAGAAGTTTTTCTGGTAGACGAGCCGATAGCCGGAGCCATAGGCTCCGGTGTGGATGTAACCAAGCCTTTTGGAAATCTGATCGTAGACATAGGCGGAGGAACCACGGATGTGGCAGTGATCTCTCTGGGAGGCGTGGTGGTTTCTGCATCTGTTAAGATGGCAGGAGATGCCTTTGACCAGGCGATCATGAATTATGTGCGGAAAAGTCACAGCCTTTTTATCGGAGAAGATATGGCAGAGGAAATAAAAATTAAAATAGGAACAGCGATTGAAGAGTCCAGCCTCATGTCATGGAGATAAAAGGCAGAAACATAATGACAGGACTTCCAAAGACTGTTAAGCTGACCTCTGAAGAAGTGCGGGCTGCCTTAAAGGACGCTACCGGACAGATTGTGGAAACCGTGCATGGGGTTCTTGAAAAAACTCCGCCGGAGCTGGCAGCGGATATTGTTGACCGCGGGATTGTTCTGACAGGAGGCGGCGCGCTTCTTCGGGGAATGGATACGCTGATCGAGAGGAAAACAGGAGTCAGCACACTGACCGTGCAGAATGCAATGAGCGTAGTTGCTGTAGGAACCGGAAAATATGCTGAAGTAAGAGCAAAAATGGAAGAGTAAGATGAGTGAAAGCGTAACAGGATATATTGACCATATTATATTCAGAAATGAAGACAACGGATATACGGTTCTTGTTCTGAAAGGAACAGAAGGCGACGATGAGGAACTGACCTGTGTGGGAACTTTTCCTGTAATCAGTCAGGGAGCCACCATTGAGGCTTCCGGAAATTTTATCAATCATCATATTTATGGAAAACAGTTTCAGATCACCTCTTTTACAGAAAAAATGCCTGAGGATGCCATGGCAATGGAGCGCTACCTTGGCTCCGGGGCTATTAAGGGGATCGGAGCGGCTTTGGCTGCCAGGATCGTCCGCAGGTTTGGGGCAGATACTCTTAGGATCGTGGAAGAAGAGCCCGAGCGTCTGGCTGAGATCAAGGGAATCAGTGAAAAAAAAGGCCCGCGAGATCGCTGCTCAGATGGAAGAAAAGGCAGATATGCGAAAAGCATGATGTTTTTGCAGAAATATGGGATCTCCCTGAATCTGGGGGCAAAAATCTATCAGAAATACGGAGATTCTGTTTACAGTGTTCTTCAGGAAAATCCTTACCGCCTTGCAGATGACATCAGTGGCGTGGGTTTTAAAATCGCGGATGAAATTGCAGGGCGCATAGGTATTCATACAGATTCAGATTACAGGATCAAAAGCGGAATGATGTATACTCTTTTACAGGCAACAGGAGAAGGTCATGTGTATCTTCCGAAAGAAGAGCTGTTCCAGAGATCCTCTGAGCTTCTTGGAGTGGACGTTTCCTATATGGAAAAGCATCTTATGGATCTTTCCATGGAGCGAAAGGTGATTCAGAAAGAAGAAGGGGAAACGGTACTGGTTTATCCCAGTCGTTTTTATTACCTGGAGCTTAATACCGCCAGAATGTTAAGTGAGCTGAATATTGACTGTCCTGAGGATGAAGCTTTTGTGCAGCGCAGGATTGCCCAGATTGAAAAGGAAACAGGTACAACACTGGATGAAATGCAGAAAAAAGCAGTGACCGAGGCTGCCGGCCACGGTCTTTTTATTTTAACCGGAGGACCGGGAACCGGAAAAACGACAACCATTAATGCAATTATCCGTTTTTTTGAAGGAGAAGGCAGTGAACTGCGTCTGGCAGCGCCTACAGGAAGGGCGGCAAAGCGGATGACAGAGGCTACAGGCTATGAAGCTCAGACCATACACCGGCTTCTGGAATTAAACGGAATGCCGGAAGAGGAAAGACAGGGACAGGCAGTTCATTTTGAACGAAATGCGGAAAATCCTCTTGAAGCAGATGTGATCATCATAGATGAGATGTCTATGGTTGATATTCAGCTGATGCATTCCCTTCTTCTGGCAGTAACCGCAGGAACACGGCTGATTCTTGTAGGAGATGAAAACCAGCTTCCAAGTGTGGGTCCGGGAAATGTTTTAAGAGACATTATCCGAAGCGGAGAATTTCCGGTGGTAGAGCTGAAAAAGATCTTCCGGCAGGCTTCAGAGAGTGACATTGTTGTCAATGCCCATAAGATCAACCGGGGAGAACAGGTGACTCTCAGTAATAAAAGCAGCGATTTCTTTTTCCTGAAGAGACAGGATGCAGACATTATCATTCGAGTGGTGATCGCCCTGATCCAGGAGAAGCTTCCCAGATATGTTGAGGCAAAGCCTTTTGATATTCAGGTTCTCACGCCCATGCGAAAGGGGTTGCTTGGTGTGGAAAGGCTGAACCAGATCCTGCAGCGTTATCTGAATCCTCCGGAACCATCCAAAAAAGAAAAAGAATATGGTCAGGGTCTGTTCCGGGAAGGCGACAAAGTCATGCAGATCCGGAACAACTATCAGCTTGAATGGGAGATCCGCGGAAGGTACGAGATTCCTGTAGATAAGGGCGTGGGTGTCTTTAACGGTGACACGGGGATCCTGAAAACGATCAATGAATTTTCGGAAACAGCGGAAGTGGAGTTCGAGGACGGACGCTGTGCGGAATATTCTTTTAAGCAGCTGGAAGAACTGGAGCTTGCCTATGCAGTGACCATACATAAATCCCAGGGTTCTGAGTATCCGGCAGTGGTGATTCCTCTTCTGTCCGGACCAAGGATGCTTTTAAACAGAAATCTGCTGTATACGGCTGTCACAAGAGCGCGCCGGTGCGTGACCATTGTAGGCAGCGAAGAAACTTTCCGGGAAATGATAAAAAACGAAAAGCAGCAGAGACGCTACAGCTCTCTTGATATCAGATTAAAAGAGGAGCTGTAGATACCTTTTTCATCGGGGAGAAAGGACTGTTTTTGAATAAATATGTAAATATGTTTCTCAATATCCTTTATCCTAGGCACTGCCCTGTGTGTCACAGAATACTGAAAAATCAGAAAACGCTGATCTGTCCGGAGTGTGAAACTGTATTTTGCAGGATCGGAGAGGATTATTGTCTGAAATGCGGAAAGCCTGTAAAAAAGCAGGAAGAATACTGCAGGGAATGCTCGGCGCTTTGCCGCAGCTTTGATCAGGGAAGATCTGTTTTTTATTTATAATGGAAAGCTTAGGCAGTCGCTTGTGAGATACAAATATTATGGCTGCAGGGAATACGGGGATTATTATGCGGATGCAGTCTGTAAATACACAGGAAAAGACATTATGAGATGGAAGCCGGATGTGATCGTACCAGTTCCCCTTACAGGCCGGAAGCAGCGTATGAGAGGTTTTAATCAGTCTGCATATCTGGCTGACAGAGTGGGAGAACAGCTTCAGATCCCTGTGGCTTATGGACTGGTAAAAAAGATCCGCAATACAAAATCCCAGAAAAAGCTGAATGCAGCTCAGAGAAAGCAAAATCTTGCAGATGCTTTCCGCGCAGAGGAAAATATCCGGGGACTTACCGTACTGGTGATTGATGATGTATATACAACAGGAAGTACTGTGGATGCCATGGCTCAGTGCCTGAAGGGAGCCGGCGCCGAACAGGTGTATTTTATTACGCTGTGCGCAGGACAGCAGTAGAAAAACCATAAAAACACTTTTCATGGATAATGATATATGTTACAATTAAATTACTGTGAATATCTGTGTCCTTTTACAGAAAATACAGGAGACGGATATGTCCGACGGTTTATTCAGAAACAGATTGCTTATTGAGGAGTAGATCATGATCAACGAAGAAAAGGTTAAAATAATGACCAAAATTGCTATGTATGAGCAGGGAAAAGGCAGAAGATACCTTCCGGTCAGCAAGTATTATAGAAGCGATTACATCGGACTGGCTCTGATTAAGAACTTTTTTCTTGTTACTATCGGGTATGCGCTGGCAATCGCTGCAGTAGCCGTATATTTTGGGGAATATCTGATGGAAAATATTCATAAGATGAATCTTGTTTCCATGGGTATTTACATAATTGTAGGATATGCTGTTGTTCTTGTAGTATATTCTGTTCTTACTTATATTCAGTATTCTGTGCGGTATTACAAAGCCAAAAAGAGTGTGCGGGAGTATTACAGCCAGCTTACTGAACTCAGCAAGATTTATGTGCGCGAAGAGAAAAAAGCAGCAGGCAGAGGAACTGCAGGAGGGTATCGGAAATGACAGCTTTACTGGAATTTAAACAGAAAATAAAAGGATTATATGCAAAATATGAAATGTATCTGCAGCCATTGATGAAGTTTGTTCTGGCTCTGGTATATTTCATATGGATCAATTCCAATATGGGATATATGACAGCTCTGGATAATATGTTTGTGGTGCTGATACTTGCGCTGATCTGTTCTATTCTGCCATCCGGAATGACCATATTTGCAGGTTTTGCCATGATGGTAGGCCATAGCTATGCGCTGGGAATCGATGTTGCGGGATTTATGCTTGTCCTCATTCTTTTTATGATGATCGTATTTCTCAGATTCAGTACAGAGCAGAATATTGTTGTGGTTTTTACCCCACTTGCCTGTGCTTTTGATCTTCCGGTGCTTCTACCCATTGGCTGCGGCCTTTTAAGCAGTGCGCTTTCTGCACTTCCGGCAGCAGGCGGTGTGATCCTCTATTATTTGTAAGATCTTTCTTGGACTGGTCAGTCTCAGATGCTGCAGAATCCGGATGCGAGATTCTGGACAGGATCACGCTTCTTTCTGATGGACTTATGAAAAACGGGGAGATGTGGCTGACGCTTGTTGCGTTTGTGGCTGTGATTCTGGTTGTAAATCTGATCAGAACAAGAATGTTTGACTATGCATGGCGGACTGCTATTGTAGCAGGCGGAGTAATCTACGTAGTGATTATGCTGATCGGAAGCATTTTTATGGAAATTTCCATTTCCGTGGTGCCAATGATCATCTTTTCTGTTGTGTCTGTCCTCATTGGTCTTGTCCTTGAATTTTTTGTATACGGAGGAGACTATACACGTACAGAAAGACTTGAATATGAGGACGATGAGTATTATTATTATGTAAAAGCAGTTCCCAAGGCACTTGTTGCAACTTCTGAACGCAGCATTAAAAAGATCAATGCCGAGCCGCCAAGGGAAGATAAAAATCGGAATGAACGTGTGGTAAAATATAATGAACCACTGTTCCATGGACAGGAACCGCAGAAGCAGGCAGAGAACAGCCGCTTTCATCGGGAAGAACAGATGCTCAGAAAGCCCTCTGTGGATAACATTGATTTTGAAAAGAAACTGGAGGAATCCCTGAAGGATTTATAACAGAAATATGATTTTGTAACCTGAGGAAGCATAAGAAAGAGAGGAGCAGTTATGCAGAACATCATAAGTGTATTGAACAGATATCTGTCGCATATCAATATGCCTTCTGTCAATATCATTGATGTAATAGAAATTCTGTTGATTTCTGTATTTGTATATCAGTTTATGGTATGGATCAAGTATACCCGTGCCTATACTCTTTTGAAAGGACTTCTGATTATCAGCGCTTTTCTGCTTGTGGCGTACATTTTTAAGATGAATACGATTCTGTGGATCGTGTCCAATCTTTCCAGTGTGCTTATTATGGCAGTGATCGTTATTTTCCAGCCGGAGCTGCGTAAGATTGTGGAGCAGCTGGGCCAGAAGAGGATCATGTCAGCCATTATTCCTTTTGATGTGGGAAAGGAAGTAAAAGAGCGTTTTACAGATAAGACGATCAATGAGCTTGTAAAAGCCTGCTTTGATATGGGGGAGGTTAAGACCGGGGCACTGATCGTTATTGAACAGAAAAACCGCCTGGATGAATATATCCGCACAGGAATCAATGTGGATGCAGTTCTTTCCAGTCAGCTTCTAATCAATATATTTGAGCATAATACTCCTCTTCATGACGGAGCAGTTGTTATGAGAGGGAATCGTATTGTTGCAGCTACCTGTTACCTGCCGCTGTCAGATAATATGGAGCTGAGCAAGCAGCTGGGAACCCGGCATCGGGCCGGCGTGGGAATCAGCGAGGTTTCTGATTCGGTGACAATCATAGTCTCAGAGGAAACCGGTCAGATTTCCGTGGCTCAGGAAGGAAAGCTTGAGAGAAATGTTTCATCTGCCAAACTGAGAGAAATTCTTGAAAAAGCGCAGAATAAAACAATTGTGGATAATAACAAACTGAGACAGCTTTTAAAGGGGAGGTCAAAGAATGAAGGAAAAACTGACAAATAATCTCTCTCTGAAAATTCTTTCTCTGCTTGTTGCTATTCTGGTATGGCTTCTTGCTATTAACATAGACAACCCGATTGTGAAAAAAAACTTTTATTGTAACAGATGTTCAGCTTCTGAATGAGGCCTACATTGATGCAGACGGCAAAATGTGTATGCGAAACGAGGAACAGGAGCCCATCCGTGTAACAATAAAGGCTCAGAGAAAGGTTCTGGATGATCTGACGTCAGCGGATATCCGTGCAGCGGCTGATCTGCAGCAGGCGGTGAGTCTGGATACAAATCCTGTTATGGTACCCATTACTGCCACAGTGGATAATATTGCTCCGGGCAATATCCAGGTGACACCTCAGAATCTCAGTCTTCATATAGAGGATAAGGAAACTCAGGAGTTTGTTGTTACTGTGACAACCAAAGATACAAAGCCTGAAAGAGGCTATGAAATTGGAAATTTAGTATCCAGTCCTGAGAAAATCAGGATTACAGGACCAACATCTCTAATCAATAAAATAGATAAAGTAACAGCCTCTGTTGATGTCAGTGGCGCATCTTCCGATGTGACCAGAGAGACAGATGTTACAGTCATTGACAAAAACGGCGAGCAGTTCAGCAGCCAGGATATGTCATATCTTAATGTGTCAAAGGTTTATGTGACTGCCCGTTTATGGAAAGTGCGTACAGATGTAAAAATCAGCGCAGAATGCTCCGGAACGCCGGCAGATGGTTATCAGGTGGAAGGTGTTACCACTACGCCCAATGTGATTAGTGTGTCGGGAAGCGATGAGGCGTTACATGCTCTTGCTGAGCAGAATAACACAGTATGGATTCCAGCAGAGGCTATTGATATATCCGGCAGGGATAAGGACTGTGAAGAAAAAATAAATATATCTGATTATCTTCCGGAGGGACTGAAACTGACCAGTGATTCCAGTGAAGATGTATTTGTTCATGTAAATATTCTTCCGGAGGGAAGTACTGTATGCGAGGTTCCTACAAAAAATATTAAAGTGGAAAACGTGCCGGATGGAATGCAGGTGGCATTTGATGCGGCACAGGTAGAACTTCGTGTAAAGAAAACAAAAGAGGACCTGGGAGATCTGAAGGAAAAAAATATTAAAGCCTCCATTGATCTGAAAGATAAAAAAGAAGGAACTTACGAGGTGGTTGTTGATATCGAGATTCCCGAGGGATATGAACTTGTGGATGAGGTAAAAACACAAATTGAGGTTTCCAGGATTTCCAAGGCAGAAGAAAACAGTTAAACAGGAGAAGGGAATATGGTCAGTCAGAAAATTACAATCAATAATCCTTCCGGGCTTCATTTGCGGCCTGCAGGGAATTTGTGTAATGAGGCGATCAAGTATCAGTCATTGATTACCTTTACGTACGAGGGGGGACAGCCAATGCAAAGGAGTGTGCTCAGCGTATTGGGGGCCTGCGTAAAATGCGGGGATGAAATTGAGCTTGTCTGCAAAGGGGCAGACGAGGAGGAGGCAATGAAAGCTATGGTCAAAGCTATCAGCAGCGGCCTTGGTGAATAAATAATAACATGAGGAATGAAGAAGAATAAAGAAGGAGGAAGTACGTTGAAAAAACGAGTGGTGGCAATTCTTTTGAGCCTGACAATGTGTTCGTCTATGGTAACAGAGGCCGGTGCGGCGGCAATGCTGGATTCGGCAGTGGAATCATATTCTGAAAACAGTTTTTCAGATTCTGAATCAGATGTTACTGTGGAAGAAGAGCCAATGGTGGACGGTGAAACAGAGACGCCGGAAGATACTGATGGTGGTAATATTTCAATTGAAGATCCTGAGGGAGAGGTGCAGCAGCCCTCTGACGAACCTTCTGACAATACAGACAGCAATGATGTGACAGACAATACAGAACCGGAAGTGGGATTTGCAGATGATCTTTTCAGTTCAGGTGACAATATGACTGAGCCGGAACAGAAACCTCAGACTGTACCGGAAATGGAAAATACAACTGCAGAGCCTGCAGCAGCTTTTGAGACAGAGGATGCAGAAAAGCATACAGCCACTCTGCTTTATACACGTTGGAAGCTGGAAGAGGGAAATAAGTGGATGCTTCAGAAGCTTCCAAAGACAAGGGATACTGTAGTTGGTAACCAAAACGCAGAAGTTTTAGACGGAACAGCTGCAGATGAAGGTACTGTATCGGAGATGCTTCCGGATATACAGACAGAAAGTCAGTCTGCTTCTGCTGAAACTGATGATGAACCGGTGACTACATCAGAAGAAGTTACAGACACAACAGAAGCAGTAAACCTTGAAGGTGATATGCAGGGAGATACAGAACAGCTGGAAACAATTCCGGAAGTTATCCCTGATGTTAATACTGTTCCGGAAACAGAAGATAATATATCGCAAGAGAATGTATCTGTTGATGTACAGGATGCAAAAGAATCAGTGGAGTATTACAGGAACACACTGGTTGAAATTACAACAGTAGACAGCCGGGGACAGGTCCTTCAAAAAGGAACATACTATTTTAACGAAAATGGGTGTATGCTTACAGGAAAAAGAGTTGTAAATCCTGGCACAGAGGGATTTCCTTACGATTCCCCGGCTGAGTACTTCTTTCAGTACAGCTCCAGCGCCAAGGTGACAAATCCTGATACAGAGGCAGGAGATACACCGACTCCTTTTAATTCCAACATGGGACAGATGCAGAAGAATACTGGATACATGTGGGATGCAGGTGCTTTTCATAAATACGGAGAGGATGGAAGAGCAGAAGAAATTGCACCTAATATGATATACAAGATTGGTGGTCAGTTTTATTATCTTTTGGAAGATGGCAAACCATATATTGGTGTAGTAGAAGCTTCCTATAATGGAAGAAAAGGACTGTATGCATTCAGAAAGAGTGAGCCAGGCGAAAAGGTTCCTGGAAAAATGGTATTCAATCGTTGGGCAAGTATGAAAACCAGCAAGGGAGACAAATGGCTTTTCTTTGGATCCAACGGTCTTAATCAAAAAAAAGGAGCAGGTGTATATAAATTGTTTGCGCCTTCCAAGAATACAGAATATCTGATTGATTCTTACGGATATCTTGCCAAAGACAAAGTGATTAAAGCTGCTAATGGTTCCTACTATATGGCAAATAAATATGGCTGGGTATACAAAGACAGCGTTGTTAAATGGAATAATGCCAGATATTATTTTGGTAAAGACGGAAAACGTGTAGAATGGACTAAACGGTGGATTCGTGTACACGGAAACAAGAAAGGACGTTATTATTATATCGGAAGTCTTCCCGGTCGTATTCAGGAAATGAAGGGAATCCAGAATGTTACCATGAATGGTAAACATGTTGGATGGTTTTTGTTTGACTCAATGTGAAATGATTCAGAGCCAATGGTCAGGTGACAGATATTTTCTTGGTGATGGACGTATGGCAAGCGGACCCGTGACGGTAGGTGATTATAAGTACTTTTTTGAACGCAGTTCATCAACGCAGTGTCGTGGAAAAAAAATATAAGAGCCAATGGATCAAGTATAATAATAAGTTTTATTATGCAACAAAAGAGGGCAGATTATATGGAGCCGGATGGAAAACAATCAATGGTAATAGATACTATTTTGAAGCCTGGACAGCAGTTACCAATGTTGTAAAGAAAGATCCGGATACAAAGCTGTATGGATATTTGGATAGTCGCGGAAAGTTTACAACAGAGTGGATTGCACATAATAACTCAAAAAATAATGCAAGATATGTGAATCCACAGACTGGTGCAGTATATAAAAATATGACCAAAACTATTGACGGGGTGAACTATCGTTTTGACAAGTATGGAAACCGTGTCAATGACAGAACAAGTGAATTCAAACGCAGTAACTATTATCTGGAGTGTGATCGTGTAAATGGAGTTATGACTATTTATACAGACAGCAGTAAAAAAACTCCGATTAAAACAATCCGTGTATCCGTTGGTCTTCCGGAAACTCCTACAAAGGTTGGAACATTTAAGATTACCAGAGCGGATCGCTGGCAGCTGCTTATGGGACCGTCCTGGGGACAGTATGGATCTCATGTAGTAAATGGAATTTATATTCATTCAGTAGCAAGCGGTCAGCCGAACGGAAATAACCTTCCGGCAGGAGAATATCTGAAACTTGGAAACCCGGCTTCTCACGGATGCATCCGCTGCTGTGTGGCAGATGCCAAATGGATTTGGGAAAACTGCAATGGTTCTACAATTCGTGTATTTGACGGGAAGTACAAATCAGATGAATGCTTTAAGGGACCTCTGGGAAGAAATCCGCTGACACCATTAAGAGGAAGCGGAACCTTTGATCCTACAGATCCAAACTATAACTAATCAATAAAAAGGGGGCTGTTGCAAATCCTGTGGAAAATAAGGTTCTGCAATGGCCTCTTATCAGGAGGAGAAAATATATGAGAACATATCTGGTAACAGGAGGAGCAGGTTTTATAGGTTCCAACTACATTCACTATATGTTTGAGAAGTATGACAATGAAATCCGCATTATTAACGTAGATAAACTGACTTATGCGGGAAATCTTGAAAATCTCAAGGACATTGAAAACAGAGACAACTATACTTTTGTGAAAGCGGATATCTGTGACAGCGAAGCGATCATGAAGATCTTTGAGGAAAATGATATTGACCGTGTTGTTCATTTTGCAGCAGAAAGCCATGTAGACAGGAGCATCCGCAATCCGGAAGTTTTTGTAAAAACGAATGTACTTGGAACTCTTGTTATGCTGAATGCTGCAAAGGCTGCATGGGAGCTTCCGGACGGAACCTTTAAGCCGGACAAAAAATTTCTTCATGTGTCTACCGATGAGGTTTATGGCTCTCTGGAAGAAGACGGCGGATATTTTTATGAGACAACACCGTATGCGCCTCACAGCCCGTATTCTGCCAGCAAGGCATCTTCAGATATGCTGGTAAAATCTTATATGGACACCTATAAGTTCCCTGCCAATATTACAAACTGCAGCAACAACTATGGTCCGTACCAGTTTCCGGAAAACTGATTCCTCTGATCATCAACAATGCGCTCCAGGGCAAAAAGCTTCCGGTGTACGGCGACGGAAAGAATGTAAGAGACTGGCTTTATGTTATGGATCATGCAAAGGGGATCGATATGGTTCAGGAAAAAGGCCGCCTTTTTGAAACCTACAATATCGGCGGACATAATGAAAAACAGAATATCCAGATCATTCACATTATTCTGGATACTCTGAAAGAGATGCTTCCGGAAGGAGATTCCAGAAGAGAGCTTGTCAGCGAAAACCTGATCACTTATGTAGAGGACCGCAAGGGCCATGACCGTCGTTATGCGATCGCTCCTGACAAGATCAAGGAAGAGGTTGGCTGGTATCCGGAAACCTGTTTTGAGGATGGAATCCGCCTCACGATCAAATGGTTTTTTGAGAATGAGGACTGGATGAAAAATGTCACAAGCGGTGATTATCAGAAATATTACAACGATATGTATCAGACAAAATAATGTTTTTCTGAAAAAGGAAAATACTATGTCTGACTAACGAAGAATGCTGCAGTAATCTGGCAAGAGCGTCAGAACTGCAGCGTTTTTTATTTGGACCACCGAAGATGATTTGGAATTCCGTGGAAATTGTCCGGTATCAAAATAAGGTGGAAAGCTCAGGAATAAAATGATAGAATACCCTATAGATGAACGTTCGTGATCCGGACAGAAAAGAGGTATCCATGAAAAAGATTGTGATTATCGGGGCCAATGATTTTCAGCGCCCTTTAATAAAAAAAGCCGGAGAAATGGGATATGAGACGCATGTGTTTGCCTGGAGAGACGGCGCTACAGGAGCCGGGGATGCGGATTTTTTTTATGAGATCAGTATTACGGAAAAAGAGCAGATCCTTGAGATCTGCCGTAAAATACAGCCGGATGCAGTATCAACCATAGGTTCTGATCTGGCAAATATTACAGTGCAGTATCTGGCAGAGAAGCTTGGACTTCCGGGAAACAGCAGCGCATGTATTGAAAATTCCACCAACAAGTTTGCCATGCGGACTGCCTTTCAGAAGGCCGGAATCCCGGTGCCGTTTTTTCAGGCAGTCTCTGTGGGAGACAGAGTGTTTCCGGAGAGCTTTCCGGTTATTGTAAAGCCCACAGACCGTTCCGGAAGCAGGGCCATAACAAAGGTTTATACCCAGGAAGAGCTGGAACAGGCCATCACACAGGCGGCAGAACAGTCTTTTGAAAACAGAGCGATTGTGGAAGAATATATTGAGGGTGCAGAGTACAGTGTGGAAACCATCAGCTATAAGGGTGAACACACCTGCCTTGCAGTAACAAAAAAATTTACAACAGGCAGTCCCCATTATATTGAGACAGGTCATTTGCAGCCGGCTCCCGTATCGGAAGAAATGTATGGAAAAATTCAGGATACGGTGTTTCGCGCCCTTGACGCACTTGAAATCAGAAACGGCGCAGGGCACAGCGAGCTTCGGATCGACAAAGCGGGAAATATCAGGATCATTGAGATTGGTTCCAGAATGGGCGGAGACTGCATCGGCTCCGATCTTGTTCCTCTTTCCACAGGGCAGGATTTTGTGGCAATGGCAGTGGATACTGCTGCCGGGAAACCGCCGGTTTTTACAGAAAAAAAGAAAAAGGTTTCTGCTATTCGGTTTCTTATGGACAGTAACGATCTGAAACATCTTCAGGAGCTTCAGAAAGAGCATCCGGATAAGGTGAAAAAAGTGGTGCTGGAAGGAGATGTGGAGCAGGCACAGATTACAGACAGCGGAAGCCGTCCCGGATTTTTTATTCTTCAGACAGATACTATGGAAGAAATGGAAGAGCTTTTTTATCACGGTCCCTGGGAAAATCCGCTGAGGGAGCTTCCGGTGACTCCAATACAAAAGCTGAGATTTACCGGAAACGGCAGGGACAATGCTGAGACAGCACCTGTGCACAATCATTTTTATATGAAAAGAGAGGATCTTCTTCCTTATTCTTTTGGGGGGAACAAGGTTCGGTTTGCACAGAAGTTTATTGAGGATATGAAAAGAGAACACTGCGACAGCATGATCATTTACGGAAATTATCATTCCAATCTCTGCCGGATTCTTGCCACCCTTTGTTTCCAGCTGCACTTGCCCTGCTATATGGTCCATAATACAGAGGATGTAAAAGAGGATAAAGAAACAGAGAACAGCAGAATCATCCGGAGTATGGGAGTAACAGAGATCCCCTGCAAAAAAACAGAAATTGCAGACGCTGTGCAGAAGGCTGTGGATGAGCTGAGGGAAAAAGGCTGTAAGCCTTATTATATTTACGGAAATACCAGAGGCGAGGGCAGAGAGTGGGTACCAATGGAGGCCTACAGAGAGGTTTATCAGGAAATCTGCTGTCAGGAAAGAAAAATGGGTATTCATTTTGACTATATTTTTCTTGCATCCAGCACCAACGCCACACAGTCCGGCCTTCTTGCCGGAAGTCTGGAAGAGAGTGATGAACGGAATATTGTGGGTATTTCTGTTTCCAGGAATGAGACCAGAGGAAAGCAGGTAATTGCCCGGAATCTGGAGGAGTATGCGCAGATGCATAAAAGCAGCCTGCCTCAGAATTTTAAAGAGAAGATTCTTTTTACAGATCAATACATGGAAAACGGATATGGAACCTACTCACAGGATACGGCAGATCTGATCCGCAGTATTTACCGGTCAGAGGGCATCCCCCTTGATATGACCTATACAGGAAAGGCTTTTTGTGGTATGGTAAAATATCTGGAGGATCATCAGATCCGGAATAAAAATATTCTGTTCCTTCATACAGGAGGAACTCCGTTATTTTTTGATTTTCTGGAGGAGTACAACCTGTAAATATGAAAAAACTTATGATTTTAGGAGCCAGCTATTCTCAGCTTCCTCTTTATGAGGCTGCAGAAAGGCTTGGCATAAAAACAATAGCTGCAAGCACTCCCGGTGACTGGCCGGGATTTCAGGCAGCAGATGAAAGTACGTACACAGATATTTCTGATCCCGGGGCGGTTATGGAAGCTGCCCGTAAATTTCAGGCGGACGGTATTACTACCTGCTGCCTGGATACAGGAGTCCGGGCAATGGGTTATGCCTGCGAAAAACTTGGGCTGAAAGGACTGTCAGAAAAGTCGGCTGATATCAGCAGCAACAAATTTAAAATGAAAGAAGCTTTTATGGCAGGAGGAGTACGCTGCGCCCGCCACATCTGCATCAGAAACCGTGAGGAGCTTGCAGAAGCTCTGGAAAAACTGGATTTTCCCGTAGTGATAAAGGCAGTGGATCTGATGGGAAGCAGGGGGATATTCCGGTGCGATACCAGCGAACAGGCTTTTTCCTTTTATGAAAAAACCATGGAAGCTACAGGTAAGGATTATTGTCTTGTGGAAGAGTTTATTGAGGGAGAACCCTTTGGCTGTGAGGCAATGATGTCAGAGGGAAGACTTTTATACTGCCTTCCTAATAATATAGATGCCTTTCAGAGCTATGTGCCCACTCCGGTAGGGCATTCGGTTCCCTGGAAAAAACAGGACAGCCTGGGAGAAGAGGCAAAACGTCAGGTAAAGCTTGCCATTTGTGCGGTGGGACTGGATAACTGTGCTGTAAACTGTGATCTCATTGAAAAAGACGGAAAGGTTTATGTGATCGAGATCACGGGAAGAGCTGGAGCCACCTGCCTTCCGGAAACAGTAGGACTGTATTACGGCATCAATTATTATGAGGCTATTGTGCGTCTTGCCCTTGATATGGAGCCGGAAAAGCTTTTTACCAAACCGTATCCGGGAAGCGCCAGCCTGTCTAAGATTCTGACCTCAGACAGAAGCGGAACCGTAAAAGCGATCCGAAATGAAAATGCGCCTGCAGAGGATATCATTGATCTTTCCTTTAATATTCAGCCGGGAGATTATGTGAATCAGTACCGTAATGGGAGGGATCGTATCGGACAGATCATTCTTGCAGGGAAAGAACTTCATGACTGCGAAGAGAGGTAGATGAGATTTTGTCGAAAATTAACATTGAATTTACAGTATGATTGTGAGAAAATAACATGAGAAATAATGACCATGCCTTAAAGAAAAGTACATTTTTGCTGCTGCATATCAGCCTTTTGTTCAGCTCCCTAAGCGGTGTCTGTTCAAAAAAAGCTTCCGGATATACGGATCATATTTTTTCCCTGCCGTTTATTTTCTGGTTTGGACTTGTTTTTGTGATCATGTTCGCTACGCCATTATCTGGCAGCAGATCCTGAAAAGAATGCCGCTTACTGTGGCCTATGCAAACCGTCCCGTAACTCTGATCTGGGGAATCGTCTGGGGAGCTCTGATCTTTGGAGAAAGGATCACCTGGAATATGATCGCCGGAGCAGCTGTGATTTTTGCAGGAATTTATCTTGTGACAAGTGATAACGCCGGAAGGATGGTGAGAATTCATGAGCAGTCTTGGAATATCCGTATGTCTTTTGCTTCTGTCGGTTTTTATCTCGTCTGTATCTCAGATCATTCTGAAAAAAGCAGCAGATAAAACCTACGAAAGCACCCTGAAGGAGTATATGAATCCTATGGTGATCGGAGCTTACGGGCTTTTTTTCTGTTCTGTAATACTGACCATGCTGGCTTTGAAGCATGTGCCTCTTTCCATGTCACCGATCCTGGAATCTACAGGTTACATCTTTGTATCAGTAATGGGATATATTTTTCTGAAAGAAAGATTCAGCAGGCGGAAACTTATGGGCTTTGCCTGATACTTGCAGGGATCGTCATATTCAACTTATAGAAACGAGGGACAAAAGAGATGCTGGTATCGATTGTTATACCGTGCTATAATTCAGAGCAGACCATCGGCAAGGTGGTGGAGCTTGCAATTGAAGAATTTGAGAAACTAAAAGATTACGAGTGTGAATTTGTTCTGGTAAATGATTATTCCAGAGACAATACCTGGAAATCCATACATGCTCTTACAGAAAAATATCCAAATGTAAAAGGAATCAACCTGGCTAAGAATTTGGACAGCACAATGCCATTATGGCCGGAATGAATTATGCTCAGGGAGAGCTGATCCTGGGAATGGATGACGATATGCAGAATCATCCGTCACAGATCCACAGTTCCTTGACAAAATGGAAGAAGGCTATGATATTGTGTTCGGAGTGTTTAAACAGAGGAAGTTTTCCTGGTTTAAAAATCTCACAGGGGCAGTAAGCCGGTTTCTTTTGTGGCATCTGCTGGACCGTCCGAAGGATATCCAGATGAGCAGTTTCTGGTGCTGCAGAAAGTATGTAAGAGACGAGGTTGTCAAATACGACGGCTATAATACCTTCCTTCAGGTATTGTTTTTCCGCACCACACATAACATTGCAAACATAGAGATCGAACATTTTGAGCGCGAGGTGGGAACCTCCAATTATAATTTTAAACGGGGACTGAAGCTGTTTATGTCCTGCCTGAATTTTACCGTGATTCCTTTAAGGGCAGCCACCTTTTTCGGAACCCTGTTCTCGGCAGCAGGTTTTATAGGCGCAGTGATCGTTTTTATCCGTAAGCTTCTGAATCCGGCAGTTGCCATTGGCTGGTCTTCGCTGATGTGCGCCATGCTGGTACTGTTCGGCATCTGTTTCCTGATGCTGGGCATTGTGGGAGAATATCTGGGAAAACTGATGCTGAATGTAAATAAGACACCTCAGTATGTGATCCGTGACAAAGAAAATATTTTCGAACAAACTGACAACACAGATAATTAAGAAACAGGAATAGCAAATGATAGATTTTAACAGGCCTGCAATTGTAGGAAAAGAACTGACATATATTAAAGACGCCGTAGACCAGGGAATGCTTTGCGGAGACGGCAAGTATACGAAGCTGTGTTCTGCATGGATGAAGGAGCGGTTTCAGGTAAACCAGGTGTTTCTGACAACCTCCTGCACTCATGCGCTGGAAATGGCGGCATTTCTCTGTGACATAGAGCCCGGGGATGAGGTGATCATGCCCTCTTATACCTTTGTATCCACAGCAGACGCCTTTGTGCTGAGAGGAGCCAGGATCGTGTTTGTGGATATCCGGCCGGATACCATGAATATGGATGAAAACCTGATCGAGCAGGCAATCACAGAAAGAACAAAGGCGATTGTGCCTGTCCATTATGCAGGGGTTGCCTGCGAGATGGATGCGATCATGGCTCTTGCAGAAAAATATCATCTGAAGGTAGTGGAGGACGCAGCTCAGGGAGTAGAGGCTTATTATCATGGAAAAGCTCTGGGAACTATTGGAGATTTCGGGTGCTACAGCTTCCATGAGACGAAGAACTATACCATGGGAGAGGGCGGGGCTCTTGTTTTCCAGAAAAACGAATACCAGGAAAAAGCAGAGATCCTCAGAGAAAAAGGAACAGACAGAAGCAAATTTTTCCGGGGACAGGTAGATAAATACCGCTGGATCGATTATGGCTCATCTTATCTTCCAAGTGAAATGAACGCGGCGTATCTTTATGCCCAGCTTGAGGAAGCGGAAAAAATCGACCGTAAGAGGCATCAGATCTATGACTATTACCATGAGGGCTGAAGAGTCTGGAGGAACAGGAAAAAATCCAGAGACCTTTTGTGCCGGAAGGGTGCAAGCATAACGCCCACATGTATTATATAAAAGTCAGAGATCTGGAGACAAGAAGCAGGCTGATCACTTATCTGAAAGAAAACGGAATCTGCACTGCCTTTCATTATGTGCCTCTTCACAGCTCTCCGGCAGGCAGAAAATTTGGACGCTTCAGCGGAGAGGATGTTTATACCACACGGGAAAGCGAACGGCTTTTAAGACTGCCCATGTTTTATAATCTGGAAATGTCTGATGTGGAATACATTACAGAAAAAATACTCTCATTTGAGTTTTGACGGAGGAAACACAATGAAAAATAAAATAGCAGGCACTGTGGCAGCCGGAATTGCGGCACTGCTGATCCCTGCAGTATCCGTGCAGGCAGTAACTGTGAATTTCGGAACAGCGGCAACAGTGAGCTCAGACAGCATTCAGGGATGGCCGAAAGGGCCGGACACAGTTTCTGAGACAGCAGTTCTGATTGATGCGGATACAGGCGCGGTCCTTTATGACAAAGGAAAAGACGAGTACCGTTATCCGGCAAGTACCACAAAGATCATGACCGTGCTTACTGCGATAGAAAACAGTTCTCCGGAAGATTCTGTAACTTTTACAGAGACAGGAGTCCGGGATGTGACCTGGGACAGCTCCAATATCGGAATGCAGCTGGGAGAAACCATTACCATGAAGACTGCTGGTATGCGGCCATTATCAAATCAGCCAATGAAGTGTGCGCTCAGATGGCAGAGTATGTAGGGGGAACAGAAGCTCAGTTTATTGAAATGATGAATGAGAAGGCCAGGGAGCTTGGATGCAGAAATACACATTTTGCCAATGCAAGCGGGCTTCCGGATTCCAATCACTATACCACAGCCTATGATCTGGCAAAGATCATGCGGGCAGGACTTCAGAACCCCCGGTTCCGGAAAGTTATCAGCGCAGCCAATTATACGATTCCGGCTACAAACCTCAGCGAGGCAAGAGGAATGCATACTCATATGCCTCTTATGGCAAAAGAATCCAATCTTTATTATGAAGGCTGCATTGGCGGAAAAACAGGAAATACCAATGACGCAGGCCATACCCTTGTAGTGGCAGCGGAGCGGAACGGAAGAACATATATTGCAGTTACCATGCGTACAGCAGATCTGGGAGCAAACTGTACAGACAGTATCGCGCTGTTTGACTATGCGTTTGATAATTTTGATACGCTGACAGTCAATGGAAAAAAAATGACTGTGCCAAAAGGTGTCACAGCGGATCAGCTTACAGTAGAGCAGGTGGACAAAAACGGAACAATGCTGAATCGTTATTTTTATAACGGACAGTATGTAGGCTATGCGGCGCCTGCCGCAACTCCCACACCCCAGGCGGTACAGACAGCGGCAGCGGGAACAGGAGAAAATACTTCCGGTACACAGACAGTACAGGAAGAAGCGGAAATACCGGAATCGGAAACTGAGGAAGGACTTTCCGATATGTCAAAGATCCTTCTTGGATTGATGGCTGTGATGGTCGTGACTCTTGTGGCATTGATGACAGCCCTTTATTTTAAAGAGAAAAAAATGTACGGTTCCAGAAAATAGGAGGAGAGATATGAAAGGTATTATTTTAGCAGGCGGTTCAGGAACAAGATTATATCCATTGACAAAAGCGATTTCCAAGCAGATCATGCCGGTGTATGACAAACCGATGATCTACTATCCCCTTTCCACGCTGATGCTGGCAGGATCAGAGAAATTCTCATCATTTCCACACCAAGAGATCTTCCGGTGTTTGAAGAGCTTCTGGGAGACGGAAAGCAGCTTGGAATGCGTTTCGAGTATGCGGTTCAGGAGCAGCCAAGAGGCTGGCAGATGCGTTTATCATTGGCGCGGACTTTATTGGAAACGATGCGGTTGCCCTTGTTCTGGGAGACAATATTTTTTACGGACAGAGCTTTTCCAGAGTGCTTCAGAACGCATATAAGAGAACAGAAGGGGAAAAGGGAGCAACCATCTTCGGCTATTATGTAAGGGACCCAAGAGAGTACGGCGTGGTAGAATTTGACGAAGACGGAAAAGCTCTTTCCATAGAGGAAAAGCCGGAGCATCCCAAGTCAAACTATGCGGTTCCGGGACTTTACTTCTATGACAATGATGTAGTGGAGATCGCCAAAAATGTGAAGCCTTCAGCAAGAGGCGAAATTGAGATTACAAGCATCAACAATGAATATCTGAACAGAGGAACCTGAAGGTGGAAACTCTGGGAAGAGGATTTGCATGGCTGGATACAGGAAACCATGATTCCCTTCTGGATGCGGCTGATTTTGTTTCCGCGTTCCAGAAACGTCAGGGACTTTATATTTCCTGTATTGAGGAAATTGCTTACAAACGTGGATTTATCAATAAAGAGCAGCTTGTGGAGCTGGCGCAGCCGCTTCTTAAAACTGCATATGGAAAATATCTGATCGAAGTAGCGGAGGGCTTATAAAATGGGAAAAATTACAGTAGAAACCTGTCACATTGAAGGATTAAAGGTGATCACTCCTGCAGTGTTCGGAGATGACCGGGGATACTTTATGGAAACTTATAATTACAATGACTACAAGGCGGCTGGCATTGACCAGGAGTTTGTTCAGGACAATCAGTCCAGTTCCAGAAAAGGCGTTCTTCGCGGACTTCATTTTCAGATCAACTATCCGCAGGATAAGCTGGTCCGCGTAGTAAGCGGAGAGGTTTATGATGTGGCTGTGGATCTTCGTGAGGGCTCTCCTACTTACGGACAGTGGTACGGAGTGCTGCTTTCTGCAGAAAACAAAAAACAGTTCTTTATTCCAAAGAACTTTGCCCATGGCTTCCTTGTACTTTCTGATTCTGCTGAGTTTGCCTATAAGTGTACAGATTTTATCATCCCAATGATGAGGGCGGACTTGCATACAATGACCCGGATATTGCAGTGGAGTGGCCGATTCCGGAAGGAATGGATCTGATTCTTTCTGACAAGGACAAAAAATGGGGAAGCTTTCAGGAATATTCCGCAAACAGGAGCAAAAAGGATTGAAAAAAGAGACATGGCTGCCAGGGGAACTATACCGGAACAGAAGGCTGGTTCTTTCCCTGGCCAAAAATGATTTTAAAACAAAATATGCAGGTTCTTATTTTGGAACAGTCTGGGCCTTTATCCAGCCGGTAGTTACCATCTGTGTATACTGGTTTGTGTTTGGTCTGGCTTTAAGAGGCGGAGCGGACAGAGGAGTTCCCTTTGTTCTCTGGCTGGTAGCCGGACTGGTGCCCTGGTTCTTTTTTCAGGACGGGCTGATCGGCGGGACCAATTCTCTTCTGGAATATAATTATCTGGTAAAAAAGGTTGTTTTTAATATTCGTATCCTTCCTGTGGTAAAGGTGATTTCAGCCGGGTTTGTCCACTGCTTTTTTGTGCTGATCGTTCTGGTGATCTATACCTGCATGGGCTATCCGCCTACCTGGTATGCCCTTCAGCTTATTTATTACAGCTTCTGTATTTTTATGCTGATTCTGGCAGTGACTTATTTTTCCAGCGCGGTGGTGGTATTTTTCCGGGATCTCAGTCAGATCATCAACATCGGGCTTCAGGTAGGGGTATGGGTAACTCCCATTATGTGGAATTTCAGCGACCTTGGTCTTACAGGGATTCTTACAAAGATCCTGAAGCTGAATCCGGTATTTTATGTAGTACAGGGATATCGTGATTCCCTGATTGATCATGTGGGATTCTGGCAGCATCCGGCTCTGACCCTTTATTTCTGGGCTTTTACCCTGGTGCTGTTTTTCCTTGGAACAAGACTGTTCAAAAAACTTCAAGTACATTTTGCAGATGTACTGTAAACGGAGAAAAAAATGAGTGAATTTGCAATTCAGGTAAAACATCTGGACAAGATGTATAAATTATATAATAAGCCTTCAGACAGACTGCGGGAAACTCTGGCTTTAAGGTTCCGGTCAGAGAGCATTATGCTTTAAGAGACGTGAATTTTCAGGTAGAGCGGGGCGAAACTGTGGGCATCATCGGAACAAACGGTTCCGGAAAGTCCACCATCCTGAAGATCATTACAGGAGTTCTGAACCTACGGCAGGAGAGGTGAAGGTGGACGGAAGGATTTCCGCTCTTCTGGAGCTGGGAGCCGGCTTTAACATGGAATATACAGGAATCGAAAACGTATATCTCAACGGAACCATGATGGGATTTTCAAAAGAAGAGGTGGATGCCAGACTTCAGGATATCCTGGACTTCGCAGATATCGGAGATTTTGTTTATCAGCCTGTAAAATCTTATTCCAGCGGTATGTTTGTCCGTCTGGCATTTGCAGTTGCCATTAACATTGATCCGGAAATTCTGATCGTTGACGAGGCGCTTTCTGTAGGTGATGTGTTCTTTCAGGCAAAATGCTACCGGAAATTTGAAGAATTTAAAAAGATGGGAAAAACCATTCTTTTTGTCAGCCACGATTTAAGCAGTATTTCCCGGTACTGTGACAGAGTGATTCTTCTGAATAAGGGAGTGAAGCTGGAAGAAGGTTCTCCAAAACAGATGGTGGATATGTACAAGCAGCTTCTGGTAGGTCAGGATCCTGCAAAGGCAGAGGAAAAGAAAGAAGAGCAGAAAGAAAGCTGGAGCCAGCAGTTCCAGGTAAATCCCAATATGCTGGAATATGGTACCAAGCTTGCGGAGATTGTGGATTTTGCAGTTCTGGATGACAAAGACCGCTGTACCAACACCATTGAAAAGAGCAGCAGCTTCCGTATCCGGATGAAGGTGGTATTTCATCAGGATATTCAGGAACCGATTATAGCCTATACCTTTAAGGATATTAAGGGTACAGAGATCACAGGAACCAATACTCTGTTTGAAAAGAAATCTGTGGAACACTCTCAGGCAGGAGATAGCTGTACAGTGACCTTTGAGCAGGAAATGTTCCTGCAGGGAGGGGAATATCTTCTTTCCTTTGGCTGCACCGGGTACAAGGACGGTGAGTTTACAGTTTTCCACAGGCTGTATGACGCATGTAATATCACAGTGGTTTCCAACAAGAACACAGTTGGATTTTATGATATGAACTCAAAAGTGGAGATTCGCTACGGAGAAAAAGCATGATAGAAAAAATCGGTAAGGCAGTCCTGGATGATACCTGTTATCCGGGACAGGATTTATACAGTGACGGAGCCATAGAGGATGAGATGCTGGAAATTGCCAGAACTTATCCAAAAGAGCAGTGGAACCAGGTGATCGCAGAGCGGAAAAGCTGGCCCATTCTCTATCATTTTCCCATGTAAGGGAAAATATTTTAAGCTGGCTTCCGTTTACCGGAAAGGAAAATGTGCTGGAGATCGGCTCCGGCTGTGGAGCTATTACAGGTGCGCTCTGAATAAAAGCAGAGAAGGTCACCTGTATTGAGCTGTCAAAAAAACGAAGTGAGATCAATGCCTGGAGACATAAGGACTGCGAAAATCTCACAATACTTATGGGGAATTTTCAGGAGATCGAGCCTGCGCTGACGGAGAAGTATGATTACATTACTCTGATCGGCGTTTTTGAGTATGGGGAAAACTATATTCAGAGCGACACCCCTTATGTGGATTTTCTGAAAACCATTGCCCGTCATCTGAAACCGGGCGGACAGATCGTTCTTGCCATCGAAAACCGTTTTGGACTGAAATACTGGGCTGGCTGTACAGAGGATCACTTTGGAACCCTTTTCGAGGGACTTGAGGGCTATCCAACAACAAAGGGCGTAAAAACCTTTACCAAAAAAGAGCTTACAGAAATTCTGGAAAAAGCAGGAAATCTGAAAGCGCAGTGGTATTATCCGTTTCCGGATTACAAGCTTCCCATGACCATATATTCTGACAGGCGTATTCCTTTAAAGGGCGAGCTGAACCGTATGGAGACAAACTTTGACCGGCTTCGCCTGCAGCTTTTTCAGGAATCTCCTGTTTACGATTCGCTTCTGGACAATGACATGTTTCCGGAGTTTTCCAATTCGTTTCTGCTTCTGATCGGAAAAGAGCAGATCTGTCCGGAGATTGTGTATACCAAGTTTTCCAATGAGCGGGACGCGCGCTTTGCCCTGAGAACAGATATCTGTGAGCCGGAAGGTTTGAGAGATATGTGCAGAAGCTTCCGGCAAATGAAAAGGCCTGTGAGCATACAGCCCGTCTGGAGCGGATTTATACAGAGCTTACAGAAGACTATAAAAAGCAGGGGTTGGAGCTTAATCTCTGCAAAACAGTAAATAAGGCTGCAAGGCTGGAATATCTGGAGGGAATGACTCTGGAAGAAAAACTGGATCAGCTTCTGGCTCAGGGGAAATTTTTTGAACTGGAGGAACTGTTCTTTTATTATCTGAAAAAGGTTCAGAACCTTCACAGCACAGATACCTTTATCAAAACGCCGGAGTTTGTACAGGTATTCGGGGACGTAGAGCTGACCGGAGAGTATTCCTGCGCAAAAATGTCCAATATTGATCTGGTTCCTGCCAATATTCTGATTCTGAAGGACAGACAGGTTGTGATCGATTATGAGTGGACCTTTGACTTTCCGGTTCCCGCAGACTTTATCCTGTACCGGATGATCCATTATTATCTGGAAAGCGACGGAAAGCGCCGTGTTCTGAAGGACAGGGATTTTTATGGCAAAGCAGGTATTACTCAGGAGGAGCTTGATGTTTACGGAGAAATGGAAAGGAATTTCCAGAAGTATATGCAGGGAAGTCATGTGCCTCTTCTTTCCATGTATGAAGATGTTTCTCCGGGCAAGGTGGAGATCCTTCCCTATTATGAGCAGATGAGGGCAGCCGGGGCAGAGCGGAGGCTTCAGGTGTTTTTTGACCGGGGCAAGGGATTTTCTGAGGAAGATTCAGAAGTCTATCCCATGAGCAGAACAGGAGTCAGCATGGAGCTTGAGATTCCGGACAATGTGAAGAATCTCCGTCTTGATCCGGGAGAAGTAGCAGGTGGCCTGATCCTTCGGAAGCTTGTTTTTGAAAATGACATAAAGGCAGACTTTACCACAAACGGTTTTCCGGTAGGAGCTGACAGCTATTATTTCGGCGGGGGAGATCCTCAGTTTGTGATCGGAAATATCAGCGAAGAGAAAAGGCTCAGGATTGAAATTGAGATCATGAAAGCTCAGGACGCAGGGGAAAAGTTCTGGAAGAGCTTTGGCCTGGTGTCAGCGGAAAAGGATGAAGAGATCCGCAGACTGAAAGAAAAGATCAGTCAGATGGAAAATACAAAAGTCTGGAAATTGTACAGAAGCATTAAGAAAAAATAAGCTGTCAGAGAGAAATGACAGAAAAAAGGTCTGATGGCAAAATTCCGGCCTTCAGATCAGACAGAATGAGGATGAAATATGGAAGAATTGCGCTTCAGCATTGATGAAGAAAAATATGATGACAGACATGGACAGGTGTTAAGCCTTGGAGCTGGTATGCCGGATCTGACAGACAGGAAATGAGCTTCTGTCTGGTGGGAGACGGAAATCAGGAGCTTGTTCTGGCTGATCCTGAGAGATATGAAAGACCGGATGTGGCTCAGGCTCTGGAAGCGGACTTTGGAGAGTTCCTTCCGGGCTTCCGGCTGCGGATTCCAAAGGCAGATCAGCTTGCAGAACAGTTTCAGCAGATCGAGCTGTTTCTTACAGACGGAGAAAAACGAGTTTCTGTGTGGAAGAAGAGCGCAGATGAGCTGAAAAGCTTTCTGAACCAAAGCCTGCTGGAATATCATCTGGACAGAGTGGAAATCCTTTATGATACCATGCTGGAAATCCAGGGCTGGGCTGTGGATCAGAGGGGTGAGACGGAGATCACCGCTTTAAATCAGGACGGAAGCCCCATTGCCTGCAGGATAAGCAGAGGCGGCGGCCGGATGTGGTGGAGCGCTGCAGCCTTGATGAGAGTTATAAAAATCAGGAAATCGGATTCCGTATTTCAGCTTCTTTAGATGAAATTTCAGGAAAAAAGATCCTGCTTAAATTTACAGGATCTTCTGTGGAAAAGATTTATGAAATCGATGTTCAGAAGCTTCGTAAAGAGCAGAAACCAAAAGGTTTTTTTAACAGGCTTCTGAACCGTCAGGAAAACACTCAGGGAGATTATGAACAATGGCTGAAACGCCATTCTCTGAACCGGCGTCAGGCATGGAAGCAGAAGCATACTTCTTTTGACAGAAAGCCTTTGATCAGTATTGTGATCCCTCTTTACTGTACGCCCCTTCCCTATCTGAAGGAGCTGATCGAGTCCGTCAGAAAACAGACCTATGGAAACTGGCAGCTTTGTCTGGCAGACGGAAGCCCGGACGAAAACGTTCATGAGTTTCTGAAAAAAAATTACAGACATGAGGTAAGGATCAGTTATAAAAAGCTGAAATCCAACGGTGGTATTTCTGTGAACACCAATAAGGCCATGGAGCTTGCCAGAGGGGAATACCTGATGCTCTGTGATCATGACGATACTCTGGAGCCAGATGCGCTGTTTGAGATTGTAAAGGCAATTAATGATCAGGATGCTGATGTGATTTACACAGATGAGACAAGGTCAGCATGGACGGACAGCATTATTTTGATCCTCATTTTAAATCGGATTTTAATCTGTTCCGTTTCCGGGATAATAATTATATCTGTCATATTTTTGCAGTAAAAAGACAGGTGGCAGAGCAGGCGGGATATTTCAGGAAAGAATTTGACGGATCCCAGGATTTTGATTTTATTTTCCGCTGCTGCGAAAAGGCGGAAAAAATTGTCCATATTCCAAAGGTTCTGTATCACTGGCGCTGTCATATGGATTCCACGGCGGCAGATCCGGAAAGCAAGGCCTATGCTTTTGAAGCAGGACGAAAAGCCGTGGAAGAGCATTATAAGAGAATGGGAATCCCGGCAAAGGTGGAGATGACAGAACGGCCCGGCTGGTACAGAAGCAGACTGGAGATCCAGGGAAATCCGATGATCTCTGTGATCATTCCAAACAAAGACCATACAGAAGATCTGGAGCTGTGTCTTTCTTCCATGGCAAAGCGCACCTCCTATGAGAATTATGAGGTTTTAATTGTAGAAAACAACAGCGAGGAAAAAGAAACCTTTGCCTATTATGAGAAGCTTCATGAGCGTTATCCAAGGGTGAGAGTTCTGACCTGGGAAAAAGAGTTCAATTATTCCTCCATCAATAATTTTGCCGCAGAGCAGGCAAAAGGAGAATATCTTCTGTTTTTGAACAATGATGTGGAGATCCTGACCCCTGACTGGATGGAGGAAATGCTTGGAATCTGCCAGCAGAAGGAGGTTTCCATTGTGGGAGCCAAGCTGTATTATCCGGATGACACCATCCAGCATGCAGGAGTTGTTCTGGGGCTGGGAGGTATTGCAGGCCATGTGATGTGCCGGGCGTCCAGAGAGGATGCAGGATATTTCGGCAGAATGGTAAGCGTTCAGGAGATCAGCGCAGTGACAGCTGCCTGTATGCTTGTGGATGCCTGTGATTTCCGGGCAGTGGGAGGCTTTGATGAAAGCTTCCGCGTGGCGTTTAATGATATTGACCTCTGCATGAAAATAAGGGATATAGGAAGAAAAATCGTCTTTACCCCTTATGCGGAGCTGTATCACTATGAGTCCAAATCAAGAGGCCTGGAGGACACTCCTGAGAAACAGTACCGTTTTGAAAAGGAAATAACACGTTTTCGGGAAAAATGGGAAGATCAGCTGAAAAAAGGCGATCCTTATTACAGCCCCAATCTGTCTGTGACAGAGGCGACTGTTCCCTGAGAGAAGACTGAGAAATTGTGAGGTTGGATATGTCAAGAGAGATTTTTGAGGTAACAAAGGACCGGTTTCACCTGAAGGATCCCTGTCAGTATATTCTGCAGGGAACCTGGCCAAAGGAAGCAAAAATGCGCGCCTGTCTGGACGGCTCTGAGGTAAAGGCGGAAATTCAGCGCCTGGAGGTAGTCAGCGCCCTGGAAAGATTTAAAGATCCGGATCTGATGAGAGGCGAGAGGATCACTGCGTCTGTGCAGCTTCCTCAGTCTCTGGAAGGCTGTCAGAAGCTGACAGTGTATGCGGATATGCCGGACCGGCGGATCTGCTGGTTTTCCGTTTCTGCAAGGGAACTGGAAAAAAGAAGAGGAAAGCCTCAGTTTTTTATTGAAGAAGAAAAGGTGCAGCATGGATTTCTTCGGATCAGAGGCTGGGCAGTTGCAGACGAGCCGGTAAAAATTCAGATTTTTGATGAAAACAAACAGAAATTAAATGTGGAGATCCTTCGCACCCAGCGTGTGGATGTGGAACAGCTTTATGAGGAAATGGACAGTGAAGACAAGTCCGGATTTTTTGTGGAGCTTACAAACCTTACCGGAAAGCTTCTGTACCTTGTGTTTTACGCAGGAGACACAAAATCTGTCCACATTGTTCATTTGAATCCTGCGGTTGTTTTCCGCAAAAAAATAGAAAAATAATGCAAAAAAAGGTCTGCGCTACTGGAAAAGCCAGGGAAGTGCGGCTATGGTAGGCAAGGTGGTATCCAAGGTAAAAACTGCGTCCACAAGGGAGATTCCCTATCAGAAATGGATCGTCCGCCATCTTCCCGGCTCAAAAGAACTGGAAAAGCAGAGAAGGACAAAATTTGAATACCAGCCTAAGATTTCTATTGTTGTGCCTTTATATAAGACGCCGGAAAAGTATCTCCGCCAGCTGGTGGATACTGTAAAAGCTCAGACCTATCCAAACTGGGAGCTTTGTCTGTCAGACGGCAGCGGAGCCGATTCTCCCATCCGTAAGCTTCTGGAATCTCTGGCTTCTTCTGATGAAAGAATTAAAGTGATCTTTCATGAGAAACCGCTGCAGATTTCCGAAAATACCAATGCGGGAATTGAGGCTGCCACAGGCGATTACATTGCTTTTGCAGATCATGATGATGAGCTGACGCCTCACGCGCTGTTTCAGTGTGTAAAGGCCTTAAACGAAAACAGGGACATCCGTATTCTTTATTCCGATGAAGATAAAATGTCCATGGACGGCCACAAGTTTTTCCAGCCGCATTTCAAGCCGGACTACAACCCGGATCTGCTCTGTACGGTCAATTATATCTGCCATCTTTTCGTGGTGGACAAAAACGTGATCCAGGAAGTGGGAATGCTGCGCAGCGAATTTGACGGAGCTCAGGATTATGATTTTATTTTCCGCTGTATCGAGGCGGTGAAGCCGGAGGAAATCTGCCATATTCCGAAGATCCTTTATCACTGGCGCTGCATGAGGATTCCACAGCTGAAAATCCGGAAAGCAAGACTTATGCTTTTGAAGCAGGAAAACGTGCCATTGAGGAGCATTATAAGAGAACTGGGATTCAGGCAGAGGTTCTCCAGGGAGAATTTCTGGGGCTTTACCGTACCAGATTTATCCGGGATCATGATCCGCTGATCTCTATTATCATCCTAATAAGGATCATACGGAGGATCTGAAACGGTGTATGGACTCTATAGACCAGAAATCCACCTACCGGAATTATGAGTATATTATTGTGGAAAACAACAGTACAGAAGAGGAAACTTTCCAGTTCTACAAAAAACTGGAGGCAGAAAATCCAAAGGCTCATGTGGTGTACTGGGACAGAGAGTTTAATTATTCTGCGATCAATAATTATGGACCACATTTGCAAAGGGCGAATATATCCTTCTTCTGAACAATGATACAGAAATTATCAATGAGGACTGTCTGGAGCAGCTTCTGGGCTACTGCATGAGAAGCGATGTGGGCGCTGTGGGAGCAAGAATGTATTACGAGGACGACACCATTCAGCATGCGGGAGTTGTCATTGGCTTCGGCGGAATTGCAGGACACTGCTTTGTGCTGCAGCCAAGAGGAACCACAGGCTACTGCCACAGGATCATCTGTGCACAGGATTACAGTGCGGTGACAGCTGCCTGTATGATGGTGAAGCGTTCAGCTTTTGATCAGGTGGGAGGTCTTACAGAGGAACTGGCAGTTGCCTTTAATGACATTGATTTCTGTATGAAGCTGAGAAGTGCAGGTATTTAATCGTGTATAATCCTTATGCAGAGCTGTATCATTATGAATCCAAATCCAGAGGGCTGGAGGATACACCAGAAAAGGTTGCAAGATTCAATAAGGAAATTCAGATTTTTGAAAGACGCTGGCCGGATATTATGAGGGACGGAGATCCCTATTATAATCCGAATCTGACTTTGAAAAGCCAGGATTTTTCACTGAAAAGGATATAAGGAGGACTTATCAATGAAGGTATTAGTCACAGGAGTAAAGGGACAGCTTGGTCACGATGTGATGAATGAGCTGGCGAAACGGGGATATGAAGGCGTTGGCGTGGATGTGGAGGAGATGGACATCACAGATGAAGCGGCAGTACGCAGAGTCATGGAGGAAGTCCGTCCGGACAAAATGGTGCACTGTGCAGCCTGGACAGCTGTGGATGCAGCAGAGGATCAGGTGGAAATGTGCCGCAAAGTCAACGCTCTGGGAACAGAAAATATTGCAAAAATGTGCGGGGAGCTGGATATTCCCATGATCTACCTCAGTACCGATTATGTGTTTGACGGAGAAGGCACCCGTCCCTGGGAACCGGACGATCCAGTGGTAAAACCTCTGAATGTTTATGGACAGACAAAGTATGAAGGGGAGCTGGCAGTAGAAAAATATACGGATAAATATTATATTGTCCGTATTGCCTGGGTATTTGGCGTAAACGGCAAAAACTTTATCAAGACCATGCTGAATCTTGGAAAGACCCATGATACCCTGACTGTGGTAGACGATCAGATCGGAACTCCTACGTATACCTACGATCTGGCAAAGCTTCTTGTGGATATGCTGGAAAAAGAAGAGTACGGCAAATATCATGTAACCAATGAAGGCGGTTATATCTCCTGGTGTGATTTTGCAAAGGAGATCTTCCGTCAGGCAGGAATGAACGTAACGGTAACTCCGGTAAGCTCTGATCAGTATCCGGCAAAGGCAAAGAGACCTTCCAACAGCCGTCTGGAAAAGAAAAAGCTGACAGAGCATGGCTTTACCCGTCTTCCGGACTGGCAGGATGCCCTTGCCCGTTATCTGAAGGAGATCATGTAAGCAGATATGGATAATACACATAAGAAAAAAAGAGCGGTGGATAAAGCCACCGCTTTTACTAAATGGTGTGGAAAAGATCTGAAATATCCTGCGCTTCTGTTTCTGCTGATGGCATTCAGCAGTCTGATTATGTTCCAGGACTATCTTTTGGGAGATCAGCTGATGATTTTTAACGATATCGGAAGCGACACCTGGCAGCAGTATATTATGAATTACACTGCCATTGTCAATGACATCCGGGACGGAAGCTTTTCTCTGTGGGATTTTTCTAATGGACTGGGAGTGAATCTTTTTAATTTTAATCTGTTTGATCCCTTCCTGATGCTGCTGTACGGCCTTGGGGTAATCCTGGGGTCTGCACATATGCTGATGTATCTGAATGTGATACAGATTATAAAAATGCTGATGGCGGGTCTGGTCTTTTACTGGTTTTTATCTCAGTTTTCCTTCAGTCCCAGGGCAAAGCTGGCTGCCTCCTATGCATACGGCTTCAGCGGTTTCCTTCTGGTGTGGGGACAGCATTATCAGTTTGGAACAGCAGTGATCTACCTTCCTCTGCTTTTGCTTTTCTGCGAAAAATTTATCCAGAAGAAAAAAGGAAGAGGATTCTTTCCGGTGATGGTATTTCTCTGCGGAATCTACAGCGTGTATTTCACCTACATGTGTCTGGCTGCCACAGGACTTTATCTTCTTTTCAGGATTTTGATGCTGGATGATCTGACACTGGCACAGAGAGTGCGGAGATTTCTGCTGGGCTGCGGAGAAATCCTTCTGGGCGTGGGGATGAGCCTTGTGGTATTTCTTCCCATGGCAGAGGTGATTCTGAATGTTTCTTCCCGGCTTGACAGCCAGGGAACCGGATTTCTGCAGTGGCTTCAGCAGTGCTTTACTCCTTATCACACAAAGGTCTATGATTCCATGATAAAGCATCTGTTTTCCAGCAATCTGCAGAACGGCTTCGGCCTTGCAAAAGGTCCTCAGTCCTATGCTATGAATTATTATGAGGATCCCATCTGTTTCTGCTCTGTGCTGGCAGTGTTTCTGAGTGTCCAGTTCCTTTTTGTACTGCGCAAGGCCCAGATGAAAAAAAGGGCAAAAACAGTGCTGTACAGCGCTGCGGTTCTGATTTTTATTGGCGTGGTCTTTCCGGTTGGAGGAACAGTGTTTAATTATTTCACAAAGCCTACGCAAAGATATACCTTTGTTCTGATCCCGTTTTTTCTTATGGCAATGGCATGGATGTGGGATTATCTGAGAAAGGGCGGAAAGCTCTGCCTGACTTTAATACTGGCGGTAACAGTTCTTATGGGCTGGGCGTATCTGGAAGGCTGGAAACAGGCAGGCTTTGCAGAATATAAAAGAAATATCCTGATCCTGGCAGTGACAGGAACTGTGATGGCAGTGTGTCTTGTTCTTTTAAATTTTGTACATAAGCAGGCTGTGCGGCAGGGGCTTATGGCTGTGCTGGCGCTGGCTCTTCTGGTGAATGTAGCGTCCGAGGGAGTAGCGAATTTTCAGGCAAGAGTTACCATGAAGAAAAACGATACACCTGCAGAGCTTATGGAGCAGGAAATGGCTAAGTATGAGGCTGACAGGAAATCAGATGATAAAGAAACAAAATACCGGGCAGAAATGAACAAGCCACAGGATTTTTTCAGAGAAATGTATCGGGCAGACCTGGGGCAGTGCCTGGATTATCTGGAACAGAAAGACCAGAGCTTTTACCGGGTGGAAAAGGATTACATATCAGGAACAGTTGCCATGGATGCTTCCGCCCAGGGCTATAATGGTATTTCTTCTTATAATTCCGTTATGAACGGCTATGTGAAGGAATTTGTGGAAACCTTCTGTCCGGAGCTGTTTTTTGCAGACCAGAACCATTATACATTCTGGAACAATGTAGAAGAAAACCGTCTTGCAGCGTTCCTTGGAATACGCTACCTGCTTTCCGGACAGGAAACACCTCAGGAAGGCTGGAAGCTTCTGGACAGAGTGGGAAGCCTTTATATCCATGAGAATGAGGCTCAGGCAGGAACCGCGCATTTTTATACGGATGCGGTGACAGAGGAGAGCATGAAGGCGCTGTGCAACGAGGAAAACAGAGATGAGCTTCTGGAAAGTGTGATCGCTCTTCCACAGGAAGGAGAGGGCTCAGAGAAAGATGTACTGAAAGGTGGCGGAAACTCTGAGGAAGAAAACAAAACTGTGAAATCCTCAGAGGATGATCCGGCATATGAGATTACAGATCTGGAAGAGGTTTCTGATATTGAAAGCGTTGTTTCCGAACAGGACAGGCAGGTAATGGAAGCCTCAGAGATCATTCTGGATGCTCCGGAAAAGGATGCTTATATTACAGGAACCGTTCATGCGGAAGCTGACGGCTATGGAGTGTTTATGATTCCCTATGAAAGGGCTGGAGCCTTACTGTTGACGGAAAAGAAACAGAACTTTTAAGAGGCGATATTGGCTTTCTGGCATGTCGGCTCCCGGAGGGGGATCACAGTCTGGAGCTGAAATTTGAGGCTCCAGGTCTGAAGGCGGGAGCAGCCGGAAGTGCAGTATTCTGGGTTCTGTTTGCAGTGACCGGGGCAGTGTCCCAGTGGAAGAGATACAAACTGAAAATGTAAAGTAAATAAGAAAATAAGCTTTTGCAGCAGACGAAAAAGTAAGGCTCAGAAATAAGGAGTTCCAGGTGATTTATCAGAAATATGTCTGAAAATGGAGGTAAAAGGATGAAGTTTGCATTTTTAATTATGGGAAAATTTAACAGTGAAACAGATAAAGCGGCAATCCATAACGCGTGTCTCAGCTGATCGGCGTTGCAGATATAGAAGATGCCTGCCGGACAGCCAGAAACCTGTATGAAAATGGAATTGACTGTATTGAGCTGTGCGGAGCCTTTGGCGCAGAGGGAGCCAGAAAAATAATCGAAGCCACAGAAAACAAAATCCCTGTAGGCTATGTTACCCACCTGCCGGAGCAGGAGGAGGTGTACCAGGCTGCATTTCCCCAGAAATAAAGATCATGTACCGGGAGCAGAGAGCCGGGGAGAACTGTGATTCTATGTCAAACAAAAAAGGAGTTTCTGTAAAAGTGGAAGGGAAGTCCACTTTGCGGAAGCTCCTTTTTTGTAAAGATTTCTGTGAGATAATTTGTGTAGTTTTATAATGCTGTGGTATAGAAGGAAATCCGTTTTTTACCATATTTTCAGACTAAAAAAGAAGAAAGATGATTATGATACCTAGTATCATTAATCCGAATATTATTTTAAGAATAATATTTTTGCTGGCATATATCAACAGCATTAACGATGCGCACCATAAAACGCCTGCAATATAAAAAACAATATCATTACTATATGCCATCATACTTAAAAATAGAAAAATCCGGTTAAGACAACTCCTCTTTCTCCAAATTTTTTATATTTTTCTCTTTTTATTTCGTCCATACTGCTGCCCTCCTTATCATAACTGAAAATCTGTTTTTGTATAAATATTTAATAGATAATATCCAATAAACTGTGAGTCCATTTCTGTATATTCTACTACGCTACAAAAACTGGTATCCTGAAAATTTTTTGTGCAAATTATATAATTTTATATTTTAATTCAGATAAAATATATTTTATTACATAATTTTCACGCTCTTATCTTATGATACAAAGGTACTATAGACATGCAGTATTGTCAAGCTGATATTTCAGTTCATAAAAAAACAGCGCAGCTTTACGCCGCGCTGTTTTTCAAAACCTATTTCAGGAATTTATTGATCAGATACACAAGAATCGTCAGAATGATGATTACTGTAAAAATACTCAGCATTCCTTTCCACATAACCTCAAGTGCCTGCATAATAAGCTCAGAATTCATAGAGATATCTCCTTTCTCTTACAGAATACTTGCAACGACATTCAGGATAACTCCACCTGCAACAACAGAAGCGATCTGACCGGATACGTTTGTACCTGTAGCCTGCATGATCAGAACATTGCTTGGGTCCTCTTTAAGCGCCATTTTCTGAACTACGCGGGCAGCCATCGGGAAGGCGGAAATACCTGCGGCGCCGATCATAGGATTGATCTTTTCCTTTGAGAAAAGATTCATAAGCTTTGCAAAAAGCACGCCTGCAGCAGTGTCGAAGATAAAGGCTGCAAGACCGATCAGCATAATAAGAAGAGTTTCTTTGTTTACAAAGGTGTCAGCCTTCATACTGAATGCAATGGTAATACCCAGAAGAAGGGATACCAGATTGGACAGTACGTTCTGTGCGGTATCGGAAAGATTATTCAGCACGCCGCACTCGCGGAGCAGGTTGCCGAACATCAGGAATCCTACCAGAGAAACGGACATCGGAGCTACAAGGCCGGCGATAAAAGTAACAACGATCGGGAAAATGATCTTTGCTTTTTTGGAAACTGTAGCCGGTTTGTATTCCATATGGATGCAGCGTTCTTTTTTTTGTTGTAAGAAGCTTGATGACCATAGGCTGGATAATAGGAACAAGCGCCATGTAGGAATATGCCACCACAGCGATAGGCCCTATATAATTGGAGCCAAGTACCTGAGATACAAGGATGGAAGTAGGGCCGTCGGCTGCTCCGATGATACCGATAGATGCAGCGTCTTTTAAGTCAAAGCCCAGGAAACATGCAACAACGATTGCGGCAAAAATACCGAACTGTGCGGCTGCGCCAAAAAGAAACAGCTTGGGGTTGGACAGCAAAGGTCCGAAGTCGATCATGGCTCCGATTCCGATAAACAGAAGCAGAGGCATTGCCTCGGAAGCCTCGATACCTACATTGAACAGCCACTCGATAATACCATTTGTTTCACCGATACCTGCAAGTGTCTGATTCAGAACACCGGAAGCAGGAAGGTTTACAAGAATTGCTCCGAATCCCAGAGGCAGAAGCAGTACCGGTTCCAGATCCTTATTAATGGCAAGCCAGATCAGCACAGCGCCAATCACGTACATAACGATCTGCTGGGGGGTGATAGATGTGATGCCGGAAATTAAAAAATCCATACTGGTTCCTCCTGATTTTTTTCACGGGAAAGTCTGCCTGAATATTTTCAGTAAAAAAGACCTGTGCTCCCCTGAAAGCGGAACACAGGTCTTGTCGTATACCAAAAGCATAAGGTATAGATTAAGCCAGAGCCGGAGGCTCAAGGTGTTGACTTAATCGCACCATACAGTGCTGACTACTCCCCTATATCAAGAGTATTGTACCGTATGGAAAAGTATTTTTCAAGAAATTTTTTGTAATTCTGAAACATACAGAGTGAAAAGCCGCCGCCCGGGGTGATCGGGAATCCATTTTCCGGTTACTGAAAACAGTAGCTGAGGCGCCCTGCCATCTGTCAGGATTTTGCTGTTTTTATAATTCTGTAGATCAGAAAACCAAGAAGCAGAATGCCAGCACCGGCGATCACATAGTAAGGAACAGCCGTATGCTTTTCGGAGTAGTTTCTGGCAGCTTCTATATTTTTCTCTCCGGTATCTGTAAGAGCAGTATCCTGTTCCTGTACGGCAGCCATTACCGAGGTTCCTACCGGAGCGTTTCCAAAGTAATACTGACGGGTGTACTGACCATTTTCCGGTGTGCCGTCTTTTGTGGTAAGAGAGTCGGTAGCGGTTCCCACAGGAACATAAACATTTCCGCCGGAAAGCATGTTAAAGTCTGTATCGCCAAGAGAGAGCATCTGGAAGTTGTCAAAGCCATAATTTAAAAGGCTTCCGGCTTCGGCGGCTGTGGTGCCGGATGCGCCCTGAAGCACAACTGCGATCAGGGTTACTCCGTTTTTTTCTGCTCCGCATACAAGGGTGCTGCCGGAAGCGTCCGTATATCCTTCACGTCCTCCAAGACAGTTCTGATAATAAGCGGCATTGGCAGCGCTCATCATGGAGAAATTATTTGTCAGTACCCGCTCGCCTCCTGATATGTTGGTAGGAGAGATAGTATAGGAAAGGGCTCCTGCAATGGTACGGAAAGTTTCATTTTCCATGGCGGCCTGCATAATAAGAGCCATGTCATGAGCAGTGGTGTGCTGGTTCTCATCAGAAAGACCGGTAGGATTGGTAAACACTGTGTTGGTGCATCCAAGCTCGGCAGCCCTCTGATTCATCATCTGTACAAAGCCTTCCACAGAGCCTGCAAGATGTTCGGCAACCTGCAGGGCAATGTCATTGGCAGATACCAGCATAATAGCGTACAGACACTGCTCCATGGTAAAAACTTCATCAAGATTGGCGGAAATATTGGCTCCGCCGTCAGTAACGCCGGAAACGCCGGTAGCAGTCATGGTAACCTGATCTGTAAGCTGGCTGTTTTCCAGTGCAGAAGAGTTGTCATGATCTTTACCGTACTTCCGGGAAAAAGCTGCTGATCCATATTTTTTGCGTAGACAATGGTATTGGTGGATTCTTCCATAACAACTGCGGCTGTGGAAGTGATATCAGCTCCCTGGGGCCAGCCCGGAACAGCGTTGGTGGTAATTCCGGAAGCTGCCTCGGCGGCTCTGACCGGTGTTGGAAGCATCAGGGAAAAAGCCATTCCCAGGCAAAAAGCCCGGCGCATAATTTTTTTATTTTCATAAAGTATACTCCTGTAAAAGGTTCGGTAAATAAAGGTAGTGTGCCGCAATACTAGGACGAATAATCCTGTATGTGGCGGAAACTGTTACAAAATCTATCATATCCCATTTTTTTATGTAATTCAACACTTTTGTGAGCCCGGAATACTGATACACACGTTCAGCCTTGCAAAACACGGGACGGATGATAAAATAAACCCGGATTCTATGAAAAAAGAAGGTAAAATGACAATAAACCGAGGTTTATATGAATAAAGAAAAAAGTTCAGCCGGCAGGATCCAGTGGGGACGGATGCTAAAAAAACTCAGTCCCTACACCATACAAAAGGGATTCCGCTATCTGAAGCATTACGGACCAAAGGAGTTCTGGATAAGGCTTCACGAAAGATTTGAGCCGGAGGAAGTTCCTTACGGACCGTGGTATGAGGCTTATGTGCCTGATGAAGCAGCGCTTGAGAAACAGAGACACCACCATTTTGAGTACAGTCCTCTGATCAGTGTGGCAGTACCTGCATACCGGACACCGGAAAAATTTCTGGCTCAGATGATAGACTCTCTTCTTGCTCAGACCTATGGAAACTGGGAGCTTTGTATTGCAAATGGAAGTCCTGAGGACAGTGCAATGAAAAAGGTGCTGGAAGAGTACACAAAAAAAGACAGCCGTATCCGGGTCAGTGAGCTTACAGAAAATAAAGGGATCGCAGGAAATACCAATGCAGCTCTTGAGATGGCTCAGGGAGAATTTGTGGGACTTCTGGATCATGACGATCTGCTTGCGCCCAATGCCCTTTATGAAATTGTCCGTGCGCTGGATGAGGACAGAAATCTTGACGCGGTGTATACAGATGAAGATAAGGTGACAACTGAGCTTGACGAGCATTTTCAGCCGCATCTGAAACCGGATTTTAATCTGGATCTTCTGAGATCAAACAACTATATCTGCCATTTTTTTGTGGTAAGACGTTCCATTGTACAAAAGGTTGGAGGATTCTGTCAGGAATTTGACGGAGCCCAGGATCATGATTTTATCTTCCGCTGTATCGAAACTGCGGAAAAGGTAGGACATATTCCGGAAATCCTTTATCACTGGCGTATTCATAAGGCATCCACCGCAGACAATCCTGCCAGCAAAATGTACGCTTTTGACGCGGGAAAGCGGGCGATAGAAGCCCATCTGAAGCGGACAGGAACAGAAGGGATCGTAAGCCATACGCCGGATCTGGGATTTTTCCGGGTAAAATATCCGGTGCAGGGCCAGCCGCTTGTTTCTGTTATTATTCCAAATAAGGATGAAAAAGAAACACTGAAGGCATGTATTGACTCCATCAGAGAAAAACAGAGTATCCCAATTACGAGATCATTATTGTGGAAAACAACAGTACCACAGATGAGATTTTCAGTATTATAAGGAATTGTCGCAGGATCCCCGCATCCGGCTTCTCAGATGGAAAAAAGAATTTAATTATTCTGCCATTAATAACTACGGAGTCCGTCATGCAAATGGAGAATATCTGCTGTTTCTGAATAATGACGTCACTGTGATCACACCTGGATGGATCAAAGAACTTCTGGGTGTCTGCCAGCGCCCTGAAGTGGGAGCGGCAGGCGTCAAGCTGATCTATCCGGACAATACCATTCAGCATGCAGGCTGTGTGATCGGACTTGGAGGAATTGCAGGCCACATGTTTGTGGATATGCCGGCAAACAGAACCGGATATCTTCATAAGGCGTCGATCCTTCAGGATATGAGCGCGGTGACAGCAGCCTGTATGATGATGAAGCGGACAGCCTTTGAGGAGGCAGGTGGATTTACCGAAAAGCTGTCTGTAGCATTTAATGATGTAGATCTGTGTCTGAAGGTTCGAAAGAATCATAAGCTGATCGTCTATGATCATATGTACAGCTTTATCATATGGAATCAAAAACGCGGGGAGCAGAGGATAACAAAGAGAAGGTGCGCCGTTTCCAGGAGGAAATTGAGTACATGCGGTGTCAGTGGATTGATATTCTGAAAAAGGGAGACCCTTATTATAATAAGAATCTTTCTCTTACAAAATGGAATTATTCTCTTCGCCCTCTTCCGGGAATGACGAAGAAGCAATAAGGAGGAGTTATGGAAGTATCGGTAATCATACCGAATTATAACGGGATTGCGTTTCTGGACAGTGTACTTGGAAGTCTGGAAGGGCAGACCGCAAGAAATTTTGAGGTTATTTTTGTAGACAATGGCTCCACAGACGGAAGTTGTTCTTTTGTGGCCGGAAATTATTCCTGGGTCCATATCATAGAGCTTCCTGAAAATTATGGCTTCTGCAGAGCTGTGAACGAGGGAATCCGTGCTGCAAAGGCCCCTTATGTTCTGCTTCTTAACAATGATACAGAAGTGGTTGAGGATTTTGTGGAACAGATGCTCAGCGCCATACGAAGACACAAAAACGCATTTTCCTGCGCAGCCAGAATGGTTCAGTATCATGACAGGGACAGGCTGGATGATGCAGGAAATTATTACTGCGCTCTTGGGTGGTCTTTTGCCAGAGGAAAAGGAAAAGATATCCACACCTACGAAAAGGAAGTGCAGATTTTTGCCGCCTGCGGCGGAGCTGCTATTTACCGAAAAAAAATACTGGAAAAAATCGGGTATTTTGATGAAGAACATTTTGCGTATCTGGAGGATACGGATATTGGATACAGGGCCAGAATTTACGGCTATGAAAACTGGTATGCTCCTGAAGCGCTGGTTTATCATGTGGGAAGCGGCACAAGCGGTTCCCGGTACAACCAGTTTAAGACAAGATATTCTTCCAGAAACAATGTATATCTGATCTATAAAAACATGCCCTTGCTTCAGATTATTCTGAACCTTCGTTTTTGCTTCTTGGCTTTGGAACAAAGCTTTTGTTTTTTACGGTAAAAGGAATGGGAAAAGAATATCTTGCAGGCATCAAAAACGGGTTCAGTATCAGCAGACAGGGGAAAAAAGTAAAATTTTCTCTGAAAAATCTGCCTCATTATGCCAAAATTCAGGTGGAGCTGTGGATCAATATGTTCCGGAGACTGGCAGCGTAAAGTGTTTATTACAGAGTTTCACTGAAATTTTATAAAATAAACCTTAAGAAAACATTGATTTTGAAGAACAACTATTATAATATAGATGAAATGGATTGAGGTGTCAGAGATTGATTCAGGATAATCAGAAGAATTTCAGCCGCCTTCAGATGCTGATAGATGTAATTGTACTGGCTGTTTCCTATATAAGCGCATGGTTTCTGCGCTTTATGGGACCTTTTGCCTATTCGGCAGAAAAAGGTCTGAGCTTTGAACAGTACATGTTGGCTCTGATTTTCATTATACCGGGCTATCTGCTGTTATATCAGGCATTTACTCTTTATGAGCCTCTTCATATGCAGGGGCGCAGGCTTATGCTTGCCAATATCATCAAGGCAAATGTGTTGGGAATGCTGGCTTTTGTATTCCTTTTATATATGCTGAAAGAGAGTGATTTTTCCCGACTGACAGTATATATTTTCTGTGTGGTCAACATTCTGCTGGAATGGGGCGTCCGTATGCTCATCTTTGCTGTCCTTAGAGACATGCGAAAAAAAGGTCTGAATCAGAAGCAGATCATACTGGTGGGCTACAGCCGTGCAGCGGAGGAATATATTGACAGGATTGAGGCAAATCCTCAATGGGGATATATTGTCAGAGGAATTCTGGATGACAATGTTCCCGCAGGCACTATGTATAAGGGGATCAAGGTCATTGGCAGAATTGCCAATCTGACAGTGATACTTCCTGCCAACAGGCTTGATGAGATTGCCATTACTCTTGGGCTAAGCGAATATTACCGTCTGGAAGAAATTGTTGCCATGTGTGAGAAGTCAGGCGTGCATACAAAATTTATTCCGGATTACAATAAGATTATTCCCACAAAGCCATATACAGAAGATATTTTGGGACTCCCGGTGATCAATATCCGGTATGTGCCGCTGAGTAATACCTTTAATTCCATGGTGAAGCGGGTAATGGATATTTTTGGCTCCATTGCAGCGATCATTGTATCTTCTCCGGTAATGGCGCTGATGTGTATACTGATAAAAGCAACTTCACCGGGGCCACTGATCTACAAACAGGAGCGGGTGGGACTTCACAATAAAACATTCTGGATGTATAAATTCCGCTCCATGGAGATCCAGCCGGAATCCGAAGAAAAAAAGGCATGGACAGTGAAAAATGATCCCCGTGTAACGGGAATCGGAAAGTTTATGCGCAGAACAAGTATTGACGAGCTTCCTCAGCTCTTTAATATTCTGAAGGGGGACATGAGCCTGGTGGGACCAAGACCGGAGCGCCCCTTCTTTGTAGAGAAATTCCGAGAAGAAATTCCAAGATATATGGTAAAACATCAGGTTCGTCCCGGCCTGACCGGATGGGCTCAGGTAAACGGTTACCGGGGAGATACATCCATCAGGAAACGTATTGATTGTGACCTTTATTATATTGAAAACTGGAGCATTGGATTTGACATTAAGATTTTGTTCCTGACAATTTTTAAGGGTTTCATTAATAAAAATGCATATTAAAAAGATAAGGGGAAAGAAGATGGCAAAACCAAGGTCAAAGACAAAAAAGATACTGTTTGCAGTTGAGATCATTGTACTCCTTCTGTTTATCGGAGGTCTGTATGTTTACGGACAGCTCAACTCCAGACTGGACAAGCTTGAAAAGCCCAAGACAGAAAACGCGCAGCCCATAGAGGTAAACCAGGAAGTACAGGATTCTATTAATGCGGAAGAATCAAAACTGACAGGATATACCACCTATGCGCTGTTTGGTATTGACCATAGAGATATGAGTTCCACCGGCGGCATGAACAGTGATACCATGATCATTGCAAGTGTAAATAATGATACAAAGGATGTAAAGCTTGCATCTGTATACAGAGATACGCTTCTCAATGTTTATGACGATACTTACTCCAAGGCAAACGCTGCCTATGCCAGAAGCCCGGAAGCTGCAGTCAATATGCTGAACAGAAACCTGGATCTGAATATTACAGATTATGCTACTGTGAATTTTTCAGCTCTCACAGAGATTGTTGATGCACTGGACGGTCTTGACATCGATATGTCCTACGCAGAGATCGTGCACATGAACAGTTATTGCGAAGAGACTTCAAAAGAAACCGGTAAGCCGTATGAACCGATCGAACTTCCGGAAAGACCTGAGGACATTGAAAAGATTGATTACCGTTTTCATCTGAACGGTGTGCAGGTAACTTCCTACTGTCGTATCCGTTATACGGCAAGTCTTGATATGGGACGTACAGAGAGACAGCGTAAGGTTATCCAGCTGATCGTTCAGAAAGCAAAAAAGGCAGGACTTCCTACAATCTTTAAGGTAATGGATGCTGTGTTCCCAATGGTATCCACATCCATGGATAAAACAGAAATCCTTCAGCTTCTGCCTACAGTGATCGGCTACAGCCTGAATGAGACAACCGGTTTCCCGTCAAGCATTAAGTTTTCCAATGTAAAGGGAAGCGTAATCGTTCCTACAAAAGAAGGTACCTCAGAGGCAGACCTTGTATCCAATGTAATTGCTCTTCACAAATTCCTTTATGGAGACGAAGCATATACACCGTCCAGCACAGTTCAGGAGATCAGTGCCAAGATTGCTGAGATCGTCAGCGGACTGGGTGAACTGGAGGATACACAGAAGATTACTGCTGAGGATGAGAATACAGCAAACGACAGTATTATCTTTGAAAACGATGGTTCTGGATGGGTTGACAACAGTACAGATTGGGTAGATCCGGGAACCGGAGATGACGGAAGCAGCGACTGGGTAGATCCGGGGAACCGGAGATACCGGTGGTGGAGATACTGGCAGTGGAGATACTGGCAGTGGAGATACTGGCAGTGGAGATACCGGAAGCGGTGATGTTGGCGGTGGAGATACCGGTGGCGAAGACGTTGGCGGTGGAGATATCGGAGGCGGAGATGCTGGCGGTGGAGATATCGGAGGCGGAGACGTTGGTGGTGGAGATGCCGGTGGCGGAGACGTTGGCGGTGAAGACATCGGAGGCGGAGACGCTGGCGGTGGAGACATCGGAGGCGGAGATGCGGCGGTGGAGACGGTTTCGTAGATGAGGGAACCGGAGAAGAAGTTATGTAATCAAAGTTATAAGAAAAGGGAATTTCTTAAAAAGAAATTCCCTTTTTGCCAGTTTGGGACAAACGAAAACCAGAAAGAGAGAAAAACATGAAAACTGAAAAAATTGATGTGATCATTCCGACATATCACCCAGGCAAAGAATTTGCAGCTCTCCTTGAATGTCTGGAACAGCAGTCCTGCCCTGTCAGCAGGATCATTGTTATGAATACAGAGGAACAGTTCTGGGATATCAAATGGGAAAAAGAGCATCCCTGTCTTGAAGTCCATCAATCTGAAAAAAGAAAATTTTGATCATGGAGGAACCAGAAGACAGGCGGCAGAGCTTTCTGATGGAGATGTTATGGTTTTTTTGACTCAGGATGCGATGCCTGCTGATAAAAATACTGTCAGCCATCTGGTAAAGGCCCTGAACAGTCAGGAGAATATCGGAGCTGCATATGCAAGGCAGCTTCCGAATTCTTCCTGCAGTTTTGTGGAAGCATATACAAGATCCTTTAACTATCCGGATCAGTCAGGGGTAAAGACAAAAGATGATCTTCCCGTTCTGGGAATTAAAACTTTTTTCTGCTCCAATGTATGTGCTGCCTACAAAAAAGATATTTACAGGAAACTGGGAGGATTTGTGGAAAAAACCATTTTTAATGAGGACATGATCTATGCGGCAGACCTTATTCATGCCGGATATGGAATTGCATATGCTGCGGATGCAAAAGTTGTTCATTCTCATAATTATTCCTGCAGCCAGCAGTTTCACCGGAACTTTGACTGGGAGTTTCCCAGGCTCAATATCCGGAAATTTTTGATGGAGTTCCATCTGAGGGAGAAGGACTCCGCCTGGTAAAAAAGACCTTTTCCTACCTTGTAAAACATGGGAAATGGTATCTGATTCCCGGATTTATCATACAGAGCGGGTGTAAATATGCAGGATATTTTATGGGAAAGCGCTATAAGAAGTTATCGAAAAAAATGATCCTCCGGTGCACCATGAATCAGACATACTGGAATGAATCAAAATAATAAAATGATTTTCGGGAACACTGTTTTTTAAAGGTATTATCACATTTTGAACACAATTCCCTGATACACTTGTGTCATAACAATAAGAAGTGGTGAAGGAGGGAAGAAAGCCCATGGATTATGAAAAGGATCAGGATGTCAGTGATTCCGGAATGCATGAGATACAAAGCAGTGAGCCGCCCCGGTACGAACATTATCAGATGCACCGGAACAGCGGAAGAATGGAGCAGAAATCCCCTGTAAAACCAAAAAAGAAAAATAATCCGGGAAAGAAGATTGCAGAAACCATAGCTCTGGCAGTGGTGTTTGGAATAACAGCCAGCGCGGTGTTTCAGTGTTCCAATACAGTTGCAGAAAAATATTTCAGAAAAGAGACAGAAGCTGTTCAGCTTTCTGATGGCAGCGCAGAACAGACCGGACAGACAGCTGCTCCGTCCGGAGAAGCTTCCACAACGTCAGGAAGTGTGGCAGAGGTGGCAGAATCAGCAATGCCGGAGGTAGTTGCCATTACTTCTGTAAGCATTCAGGAGATTCCAAGCTTTTTCGGGGCTTACGGGTTCAGTCCTTATGGGACAGTAGAACAGTTTTCCAGTGAGAGCAGCGGATCAGGCATTATTGTAGGCGAAAACGAGGATGAGTTTCTAATCGCAACCAATAATCATGTGGTAGAGGGAGCAACTACACTGAGCGTGTGTTTTATTGGTGATGATGTGGCAAATGCAGAGGCGGAAACAAGAGATCTGGCAAGCGGAGACATTAATGTGGAGGATGCAGTCAGCGCAAAGATCAAGGGAACTGATAAGGGAAATGACCTAGCAGTAATTGCAGTACAGAAGTCAGATATTCCAGAGGATACCCGTTCAGAGATCAAGGTGGCTCAGATCGGCGATTCGGATGGGCTTCAGGTTGGAGAACAGGTAGTTGCCATTGGAAATGCACTTGGATATGGTCAGTCAGTTACCTCAGGATGGGTCAGCGCTCTGGATCGAAGCATTTCCAGCGAAGACGGAACAACTACCACAGGGCTGATACAGACAGATGCCGCCATTAATCCCGGCAACAGTGGGGGCGCTCTTCTGAACATGAAAGGGGAGCTGATCGGAATCAACTCCGCCAAATATGCTGCAGATGCAGTAGAAGGAATGGATATGCAATTCCCATATCAACAGCCAGCCCCATTCTGGAAAAGCTTATGAACCGGCAGACAAGAGATAAGCTGGATGTTTCAGAGTCCGGTTATCTTGGAATCAGCGGAGGCGATCTGACAACAGAGGCAGTGCAGATGTTTGGTGTTCCGGCAGGAGCTTTTGTCCGTGATGTGGATGAGGGCGACGCTGCGGAAAGAGCCGGCCTTCAGAAAGGTGATGTGATTGTGGAGCTGGATGGTCAGCCGGTAACGGGAAGTGACGATCTGGCGGAAAGCTTTCCTATTATGCAGCAGGGGAGACGGTAGAATGGTCATTGCAAGGCTGTCAACGGAGAATACGTGGAGCAGACAATGGAAGTGACGCTGGATGCAAGACCCTCTTCCGGATATTGATCAGAATTTTTATAAAAACTTTAGTTTACAGGCACAGAGGTTATGATATAATGGACGCATAGGCGGCAGAATCCTGAAGAAACAGAGCTGACCACCTGTGCGTTTTGTATTATGACAGAACGGAAAGGAGTTTATATGACAGACAAATACGAAGATGAGGTAATTCAGGAAGAGGATCACGAGAATAAAGATGAGAACAGACGTGGTCCGGAAAAGTTTTGTTCTCTTTGCCGGAGATCTGAACGGCAGGCGGGCAGGATGATTGATCTTCCAAATAATATACATATCTGTTCAGACTGTATGCAGAGAAGTTTTGACACCATGAATCAGCAGATGAGCAGCGGAAAGTTTAATTATAATGATATTTTTAACATGCCGGGTGTAAGCATGGTTGATCTGGGCAGCTTCCAGAATCAGATGTCGCAGCAGCAGAGCGCGCCCAAGAAGAAAAAAGATGAGAAGCATAAGCCGGTTCTGGATCTGAAAAAGATTCCGGCTCCTCATAAGATCAAGGCTGCGCTGGACGAATATGTGATCGGGCAGGATTATGCAAAAAAGGTAATGTCAGTTGCAGTTTATAATCATTATAAGCGTGTAGCAACAGACACCATGGATGAAATTGAAATTGAAAAATCCAACATGCTGATGATCGGCCCGACAGGAAGCGGTAAGACTTATCTTGTAAAAACACTTGCCAGACTTCTGGATGTGCCCTTGCTATTGCAGATGCCACATCTCTTACAGAGGCAGGCTACATTGGCGATGATATTGAAAGTGTGGTATCCAAACTTCTTGCTGCAGCAGATAACGATGTGGAAAAAGCAGAGCACGGCATTATTTTTATTGATGAAATCGACAAGATCGCCAAAAAGAAAAACACCAATCAGAGAGATGTAAGCGGCGAGGCGGTTCAGCAGGGAATGCTGAAGCTTCTGGAAGGCAGTGAAGTGGAAGTGCCGGTAGGGGCAAACAGTAAGAATGCAATGGTTCCGCTGACAACTGTGAATACAAGAAACATTCTGTTTATCTGCGGAGGAGCTTTCCCGGATCTGGAAAACATTATCAAGGAACGACTGAACAAACAGGCGTCCATCGGATTTTATGCTGATCTGAAAGACAAGTATGACAATGATCCCCATATTCTGGAAAAGGTTACTGTAGATGATATCAAAAGCTTTGGCATGATCCTGAGTTCATCGGCCGTCTGCCGATCATCTTTACCCTTGACGGACTGTCTGAGGATATGCTTGTGAAGATACTTATGGAGCCGAAAATGCCATTTTGAAACAGTATCAGAAGCTTCTTGCCCTGGATGAGGTGAAACTGGAATTTGACGAGGGAGCTCTTCATGCTATTGCGGCAAAAGCTATGGAGAAAAAGACAGGAGCCAGAGCACTGAGGGCGATTCTGGAAGAATACATGCTTGATATCATGTATGAAATTCCCAAGGATGACAATATAGGACAGGTTGTGATCACCAGAGAATATATTGAAGGAAACGGCGGACCGAAGATCCTTCTGAGAGGGCAGGAAATTCCGCTTCTGGAAACAGCTCAGTAAATGGTGACCGGAAAGGAGAAACGGTTATGGCAAAAGATTTTTTTGAAGAACTTGGAGAAGCAATCACAAAAACAGCAAGAGAAATCGGCGGACGCGCAGAGGTTCTGTACGGAACTCAGAAGCTGAAAAATAAAATATCCGGCGAGGAAAGACAGATTCAGAAGATTATGGAAGAGCTGGGAAAAGTTCTTTACAGAAGATATCGGGAAGGCGTGCCGCTGGATGATCTGCAGAGGCGTCTCTGCGAGCAGATTGATCAGAGGATGACAAGGATCGAGCAATATAAAGAAGAGATGGCAGGAGTCAGATCAAAGAAGGTGTGTCCGTCCTGCGGAACAGTCGTAGATCAGGACGCAGCATTCTGCCATCACTGCGGAGCAGCCTGCACAACAAAGGAAAAGGAAGAGGCGGCAGGCAGCGTCATTGACGGAACAATGGATGAGACTGTAAAATCAGAAGAAGCTCCGGCGTGGAAGGTTACTGCAGATACATCAGAACCGGAAAAAGAGAATACAGCGGAAGAACCGCAGAAAGATCCGGTTTCAGAAGAAGTTGCGGAACAGTCAGAGTCAGAGATGTCCACAGAAACTGAAGAAGCAGATCAGAAAATCCTGACGCAGGAAGCAGAAGAAAAACAGCCGGAAGCTGAAATATCAACAGAACAGCCGGAAATGTAAGAAAAGCTGATCTCTGAAGCATCAGGCGAGCGGTCGGAAATGCCAGAAGAACTGACCTCTGAAGTTCAGAAGAAACAGTCAGAATCTGTAAAAACAGAAGAAACATCGGAAAAAAAAACAAGAACAGAAAAAATGCCTGAAATTCCGGAGGGATAGTCAGAGCAGTCAGTTTACAGGAAGCTGTATATCCTGAAACAGAAAATTCAAGTGATACAGCGAATGTGTAAGATCAAAACATTTTGAGGGGAAAATTAATGAAAACCAGATTTCTGGCAGTCATAGACAGAAAACGAAAAAGCCGTGGTTTGCCCTGGGGGTAAATCTTATGGCAATGCTGGCGATGACGCTTGTTATGCGTCCGTCTTTTGAGACAAATGATGATATTGTTTTTGCCGAGTTTGGAAGTGGACTGCGGGGAGTGAAAACTCCCCGTCTTGTATTTCAGAATTACATTCTCGGACTGGTATACCGCCTCCTTTATCAGGTTACAGGCAGACTGCCCTGGTATACGATTGTGCAGTATGCAGTGCTTGTGGCTGCTTTCAGTGCAGTGACCTATGTATTTATGAACCGGCTGAAAGGCTATTGGGGCTTATATTTGTCTTTCATTCTTTTGTGGGTGTTCGGCTATGAAAGCTATATTCATATTCAGTTTACAAAAACAGCAGGAATAGCGGCGGCAGCGGCTGTGCTGCTCCTTTTTCATGTGATCACATCTGAAAAATTCTGTGTCTGGGAGACGGTGGCAGGTTTTCTTCTGGGACTGACCGGCTTTATGTACAGAGAGGATCAGTTTTTTGCCAGCAGCGCGCTGATGGCAGGTGTTGGTATTTATTTTATTTTTACACTTAAAAAACGCTTTCCGGGAAAAGAATGGAAACGGTTTGGCCTGTGTGCAGGTATCTTTGGGATGCTGCTGCTTGCTGTGTTTGCTGTGGACTGTACGGACAGACTGATGTATAAAAATCCTCAGTGGCAGGAGTATCAGAGGTTTAACAATCTGAGATCAGAGCTTCTGGATTATGGATTTCCGGATTATGAATCCAATCAAACTTTATATCAGGAGCTGGGAATTTCCAGAGAAGCATATGAGCTTTACAGAACCTGGAACTTTAATGATCCGGACAAATTTACCACAGAGGTTATGGAGAAGCTGGCAGAGCAGAAGCCGGAAAAGATACTCTCCGGAAAGGTGATCCATTCTTTTGTAAAGCGCTTTCCAGGTGATGTGCTTCAACAGAAAGCATTCTGGATTGTTTTACTGCTGTTTGTACTGTGGCTGTTTTTTGGAAAAAAGGGATATGCTGCGTGGTTTGGACTTGCCGGAGAGCTCTGTATGCTGGGAGGACTGAATTTTTATCTTTATTTTCAGGGAAGATATCTGGTAAACAGAGTAGACGTAGGGCTGTGGTTCAGCGTATGTCTCACAATGGCGTGGCTATTGGCAGATTCTGTAAAAGAGCGTGAGAAAGCAAAAGAGCGTTCAAAAGGCAAAGTAGGTGCTTTATCTGTTCCTACTGTTTCTATGGAAAAGATTTCCGGAAGGTGGGGGCTTGTTTTATGTGCAGCAGTTCTTCTGATTGCACAGAGTTTCTGGTATGATGACTGGAGGCTGACTACCAGAGAGATTCCCAAAGCGCGGGTAAGTCAGCGGGCAGTACTGGAAACCATCGGAACAGACAAAGAGCATGTATATCTTGCAAAAAGCGGCACGGTATCAGAGATTGTATGTTACGGACCTTTTGACCCCATGCCGGAAAATCTTCTGGATAATCTGTACTGGCTCAGTGGATGGGAATGCAGAACCCGGGGATTGTAAAGGAGATGCGGGAACACGGGGTCACAAATCCATATAAAGATATGATCGGAAATAAAAAGGTTTATCTAATTGACGATAATATTCAGCTGACCCTGGATTATATCCGGCAGAATTATGACAAAAATGCAGAGGCGGTATTTGTGAAAACGCTGGGAAACGTGGATTTATATCAGATTCAGGGTAGCGTCCGGGAATAAAATCCCTGTAAAACAGGCGGAAAAACAGGCTTTTGCAGGGATTTGAAAAAATTCGCGAATTTTAAAAAAAATTAAAAAAACCTATTGACTTTTATTAGAACATGAGGTATTATAATCAAGCAGTCGCGAGAGAGCGGCTGATAAACAAGAAATGCAGGAGTGGCGGAATTGGCAGACGCGCAGGCTTCAGGTGCCTGTGGTCGCAAGATCGTGTGGGTTCAAGTCCCATCTCCTGCATTATTTTTTTGTGTATCGGGAAGCCCTTAGTTCAGCTGGGGCTCCCGATTTTTTGTGTTG